>OGJH01000020.1_pt1 | contig 167177 bp, 187 predicted proteins | sample 1572021 | NCBI WGS metagenome assembly OGJH01 (sample SAMEA2582098, study PRJEB24529) | metagenome | biome: Human gut stool | place: China | collected 2011
ACCGAGATCTACACTCTTTCCCTACACGACGCTCTTCCGATCTTTCCGTGTTGCTTGTAGTAAGGGAACCTATGTCCGCACCTTATCTGTTGATTTGGGTGCTAAACTCGGCTACGCGAGTCATATGTCTGCTCTTCGTCGAACAGCCTCAGCTGGTTTAACCTTAGATAAGGCACTAACTCTCTCTCAAATTTCAGAAATGGTAGAAGCAGGAAATACGTCCTTCCTCCTTCCTATTGAATTCGGTGTTCAGGATCTGCCAGCAGTACAAGTCACTGAAGATGATGCTAAAGAAATCTCATTTGGTCGCTTTATTGCTATTGATAGCCAAGAACCCTTGGTTGCGGCCTTTTTAGGAGACAAAGTTCTAGCCATCATGGAAAAGCGAAATCAAGTTTATAAACCTAGAAAAGTATTAAGTCAATGAAAATAACTTCTATTAACGATTATAAAGATATCCATCAGGAAAAGGAAACGGTCCTTGTCTTAGGCTATTTCGATGCGCTTCATCGTGGTCATAAGGTCCTTTTTGATAAGGCGCGCCAGATTGCTGATGACAAACAACTTGAAGTAGCTGTCCTTACCTTTAATGAAAGTCCTCAACTGACTTTTCAACGGTATACAGATGATCTCCTTCTGCATATTACAGCACCTCAAAGGCGTTGTGATCTTTTTGAAGCCTATGGAACAGATCAGCTTTATTTAACAGATTTTAATAGTGATTTTGCTCGAACAAGTTCGGATGACTTTATTGCTCGTTATATTGCTCGTTTAAAAGCTCAAGAGGTTGTTGTGGGCTTTGATTACAAATTTGGACATCATCGAACAGATGTGGACTATCTTGCCCGTAATTTTTCTGGTAATGTCCATGTCATTGAAGAGCAACAAAGCGATGGTGAAAAGATTTCGTCAACACGTGTACGTCAATTAATACGAGAAGGTAATGTTAAAGAAGCCAATAAACTTCTTGGCCACGAATTCTCGACACGTGGCATCGTGGTACATGGTGATGCCCGTGGACGAACCATTGGTTTTCCAACTGCTAATTTAGCACCAATCGACAGAACTTTTCTCCCTGCTGATGGTGTCTATGTTGCCGATGTGGTGATTGATGGCAAACGTTATCGTTCCATGACCAGCTTAGGAAAAAACGTTACCTTTGGGGGAACAGAACTCCGTCTTGAAGCCAATATCTTTGATTTTGAAGGCGATATTTATGGAAAAACAATCGAAGTATTTTGGCTAGATTATATCCGTGATATGATTAAGTTCAATAATATAGACGAACTATGCGCTCAACTGGAGGCCGATAAAAAAATCGCGGAAAAATTTTAAGAAAGCGTAGCCAAAACTAATCAAATAATGTATAATGATTAGGAATGTTAAAGTGAAAGGGGTGTTTGCATGGTAACTTTATTTTTATCACCTAGCTGCACCAGCTGTAGGAAAGCACGAGCCTGGTTGACCAATCATGAAGTTGCTTTTGACGAACACAATATTATCACGAGCCCGTTAACTCACGATGAGTTGATGAAGATTTTGTCTTACACGGAAAATGGTACTGAAGATATCATTTCAACCCGTTCAAAAGTCTTTCAGAAGCTAAATATCGATGTGGATGATTTGACCATCAAGGAGCTCATTCAACTGATTTCTGAATATCCAAATCTTCTTCGTCGACCTATCATTATGGACAACAAACGCATGCAAATCGGTTTCAACGAAGATGAAATTCGTGCCTTTTTGCCTCGTGATTATAGAAAGCAAGAATTGCGTCAAGCGACCATTCGAGCTGAAATTGAGGGTAACAATGACTAAAGGAAATTATTCCTACCCACTCGATCCATCATGGAGCACTGAGGAAATTACCACAGTGCTTCATTTTTTGAGTCAGGTAGAAAAAGCATACGAGAGCAAGGTTGACCGTGACCAACTCTTGCAAGCCTATAAGGCATTTAAAACCGTTGTCCCAGGCAAAGCGCCTGAAAAGCAACTAGACAAGGCCTTTGAAGAAGCTAGCGGTTTTTCAACCTATCAAGCTGTCAAAGCTGCTAAAGCAAAAGATAAAGGATTTGTATCACTTGGAAAATAAACTGATTTTCGCCAAAGAAATCATCAAAGAAGCTGGTGCTTTTATTAAAGAAAGTTTAAGTAAAACAATCACGGTCGAAGAAAAGACGGCTTTTGATGATTTAGTCACTAATATTGATAAACAAACACAAGATTTACTCGTGGCACGTATTAAATCTGCCTTCCCTTCAGACAATATTTTCGCTGAAGAAAATGGCTTGGTGCATAATATCAAAGATGGAAATGTCTGGGTCTTGGATCCTATTGATGGGACGGTCAATTTTATTGTCCAACAAGATAATTTTTGTGTGATGATTGCCTACTATGAAGAGGGGCAAGGAAAATTTGGTCTCATTTATAACGTCATGGCTGATCAACTTTTCTATGGTGGTGGCCAGTTTGATGTGTATTGTAATGACAAATTGCTTCCAGCCTATAAAAGTCGACCATTAGACCGCTGCCTAGTCGCTAGCAATGGAGCCATGTATGCTAAAAATTTTCACGGCTTAAAAGACCTTATTGATAAGACCTTGGGTGTTCGTGTCTATGGTGGTGCTGGTTTAAGCATGTCAAAAGTCCTATCTGGTCAAATTTTAGCTTACTTTTCAGTTATTTACCCATGGGACTATGCTGCAGCAAGTATTATGGGAGAAAAATTGGGTTATCACCTTGAGACCATTACCGGAGAACCACTGGATTATTCTAGTCGTCAAGCTGTGATGCTTGTGCCCAAAGACAGACTTGAAGAAATCAAGGATATTATGGGCTCAGAAAATTAATTTAAAACAAAAAACCATACTGGACAAATCAGAACAGTAAGTTCTCTTGGTTAGTCCAGTTTTTTGATAGAAAGGAAACTATGCAATTTCCATCAGACTTTATAGAAAAATATAATAAGCTCCTTGGAGATGAAGCGGAGGAATTCTTTGCATCATTTGATCAAGAAGCCGTGTCCGCCTATCGTACCAACCCTCTGAAAAAGCAACAGAAAAACTTTCCTGATGCCATTCCTGAAACACCTTGGGGCCATTACGGTAAAATTTCTGGAAAATCTGCCGATCATGCAACTGGTTTAGTTTATTCTCAGGAACCAGCTGCTCAAATGGTTGCTCAAGTGGCAGCTCCGGCCAAGGGAAGTCGAGTCTTAGACTTGGCAGCTGCTCCAGGTGGAAAATCTACTCATCTTCTAAGCTACTTAGACAATACAGGACTGCTCGTCAGCAATGAAATCAATCCAAAGCGTAGCAAAATTCTGGTTGAAAACATAGAACGTTTTGGGGCGAGAAATGTTGTTGTGACTAACACGTCAGCGGATAAACTAGCCAAAGTTTTCAAAAATTACTTTGATACGATTGTCTTTGATGGACCTTGTTCTGGAGAAGGAATGTTCCGCAAGGATCCTGATGCAATTCAATATTGGCACAAGGATTACCCTAGTGAATTGGCACAATTGCAGAAGGATATCTTGTCAGACGGTTTGAAGATGCTCGCTCCTGGTGGTCAATTGATCTACTCAACCTGTACCTGGTCTCCTGAGGAAAATGAAGGGGTTGTCGCTTGGATTTTAGAAAATTACCCTGATTTTGAATTGGTGGAAATCCCTAAATGGAATGGCATGAGTGATGGGATTGATTTTCCAGAAACAGCTCGAATGTATCCGCACCATTTCAAAGGTGAAGGCCAGTTTGTGGCAAAATTCCAGGATAAGCGCGTGGCTGAGCAGGCACGTATCAAAGAGGGAAAATCTAACCTAAACAAGGAGCAGAAGCAACTTTGGGAAGATTTTGCAAAAAAACACCTTAAGACTGATCTAGATGGTTTACTCCAAGTTTTCGGGGACAATCTCTATCTGCTTCCTAAGGGACTTCCAGACCTTTCTAAAGTTAAAATCGCTCGTAATGGACTGCATCTTGGTGTCTTCAAGAAAAAACGTTTCGAACCAAGTTTTGCTCTTGGAATTGCGTTAACCTCAGATGAAGTTGTTTCAAGTATAGAGCTAACTCAAGACCAGTTTGCCCAATATGTTTCTGGTAATGTGGTCACTCTAGATCAAGCGCAACCAAACGGTTGGTATCAGCTTTTAGTGGACGGCAATGGATTCGGATTTGCCAAAATCGTTGGAAACACGGTTAAAAACTACTATCCTAAGGGATTGAGATTCCATGTATAAGGGCCTGTAATCAAACTTTAATATGACTTAATTATCTTAAACTTGGTATAATTAGATAGATGTCTTTTTACAGCATATATATAAGACACTATCTTACTTAAGTTACAAAATGTCGGAGGACAAAAATGAAAAAAACAAAAGTCCTTGCAGTGATTATGTCACTGGCAATGGTCATGCTAGTCTTAACTGGCTGTGCTTCTTGGATTGACCGTGGCCAGTCCATTACAGCAGTTGGTTCTACGGCCCTTCAACCCTTAGTGGAGGCGGCAGCAGATGGGTTCGCTGAAAAGAACCCTGAGAATATCGTTAACGTCCAAGGTGGCGGTTCTGGTACTGGACTTTCTCAAGTACAATCCGGTGCCGTTCAAATTGGTAACAGTGACCTTTTTGCCGAGGAAAAATCTGGAATCGATGCCAGTAAGCTTGTTGACTATCAAGTTGCCGTTGCTGGAATTGCAGTGATTACAAATAAAGAAGTCTCTGTCGATAACCTGACAACCGAACAACTTCGCAAGATTTTCACTGGGGAAATCACAAACTGGAAACAGCTTGGTGGTAAAGACCTTGAGATCACTATTATTAACCGTGCAGCCAGCTCAGGATCACGCGCAACTTTCGATGCAGTGATTATGGACGGCAAATCGCCAATCCGTACCCAAGAGCAAGATTCTAATGGTATGGTTAAGTCAATCGTTGCTCAGACACCAGGTGCTATTTCCTACCTATCATTTGCGTACCTTGATGATTCTGTTAAAACATTGAAGTTAAATGGATTTGAACCAAAAGCTGAAAATGTTGCAACTAACGATTGGCCGATTTGGTCTTACGAGCATATGTATACCAAGGGAAAACCGGATAGCTATACCAAACAATTCTTAGATTACATGATGAGTGACGAAGTCCAAGAAAATGTCGTCGCAAAAATGGGTTACATTTCCATCCATAGCATGAAGGTTACCAAGGATGCTGACGGTAATGTCTCAAAGAAGAGTGAGGAGTAAGCATGAAAAATGAAGAATTGGTGAAACAATTAACATCACCCTCTAAAAATTCACGCCTCGAGAAGTTTGGTAAAACAATCACTTTCCTTTGCCTAGCTTTGATTGTTTTTATCGTAGCCATGATTTTACTTTTCGTTGCTCAAAAAGGGCTAGCGACTTTCTTTGTTAATAAAGTTAGCTTGATCGAGTTTCTCTTTAGTGGCGATTGGTCGCCATCTGAAGGCAAGTTCGGAGCTCTTCCAATGATTTTAGGGTCATTCGTAGTTACCTTGCTCTCAGCCTTGGTAGCAACGCCATTTGCCATTGGAGCAGCCATCTTTATGACTGAAATTTCTCCGAAAGGGGCTAAATTCTTACAACCAGCTATTGAACTTTTGGTTGGGATTCCATCTGTTGTTTATGGATTTATTGGTCTCCAAGTCGTGGTTCCATTTGTTCGCTTAATTTTTGGTGGAACAGGTTTTGGTATTCTTTCAGGTACCTTTGTCTTGTTCGTCATGATTCTACCAACCGTAACCTTTATGACAACAGATACGCTTCGTGCAGTGCCTCGTCACTATCGTGAAGCCAGTCTGGCCATGGGAGCTACACGCTGGCAAACGATTTGGCGTGTGACACTTAACGCTGCTAAACCAGGTATTTTCACGGCCGTTATCTTTGGTATGGCCCGTGCCTTTGGTGAGGCTCTTGCCATCCAAATGGTTGTCGGAAATTCCGCAGTGATTCCAACTTCTTTAACGACACCAGCAGCGACATTGACATCTGTCTTGACTATGGGAATCGGAAATACAGTCATGGGTACTGTTTCAAACAATGTCCTTTGGTCTCTCGCCTTGGTTCTCTTATTGATGAGTCTTGGTTTCAATATGTTGGTGAAATTCATTACCCGTGAGAGAAAGAGAAATTATGAACGCTAAAAAAATTGATAAAATTGCCATCGGCACACTCTATGTGATTGCTGGCATTATTGTAACAATCCTGGCAGCCTTGATTCTCTATATCTTGGTTCGCGGGATACCACATATCAGCTGGTCATTCTTGACTAGTCGATCATCATCTTACAAAGCTGGTGGAGGAATTGGGGTTCAACTCTACAATTCATTCTTCCTTTTGGTTATTACCCTGATTATTTCTGTGCCTCTTTCTATGGGAGCAGGAATCTTCTTATCAGAATATGCTAAAAAAGGACGACTTACCAACTTTGTTCGTACCTGTATTGAAATCCTTTCTTCACTGCCTTCAGTAGTGGTCGGACTCTTTGGTTACTTGATTTTCGTTGTCCAATTTCAGTATGGATTTTCAATCCTATCAGGTGCCTTGGCCTTAACGGTCTTTAACTTGCCACAAATGACTCGTACAGTTGAAGATAGCTTACGAACAGTCCACCATACCCAACGTGAAGCTGGGCTAGCTCTAGGCTTATCTCGATGGGAAACGATTTTACACGTTGTTGTTCCAGAGGCCTTACCTGGTATTGTTACTGGTATCGTTCTTGCTTCTGGTCGTATTTTCGGGGAAGCAGCAGCGCTTATCTATACAGCAGGTCAATCGGCACCAGCACTTAACTGGAGCGACTGGAATCCGCTTAGTATCTCTAGTCCAATCTCGATTTTCCGCCAAGCAGAAACACTAGCTGTTCACATCTGGAAGGTCAACTCAGAAGGTACGACACCTGACGCCACTGCAGTATCTGCTGGTTCAGCAGCAGTACTCTTGATTTTCATTTTGATTTTCAACTTTGGTGCACGTCGTTTGGGAGCTTACCTCCATAAGAAATTAACATCCGCTTAAAGGAGTTATCATGACAAAATACAATTGGGACGAGCGTCATATTATCACCTTCCCAGAGAAGGAGCTCGCTCTTGAAACAAAGGACTTGCATGTCTATTATGGTCAAAAAGAAGCCATCAAAGGTATCGACATGCAATTCGAGAAAAATAAAATTACGGCTCTTATTGGGCCTTCAGGATGCGGGAAGTCAACCTTTCTTCGTAGCCTAAACCGTATGAATGATACGATTGACATTGCTAAGGTTACTGGACAAATCCTTTATCAAGGCGTCGATGTCAATGCAAGTAATATCAATGTTTATGAAATGCGTAAACATATTGGAATGGTTTTCCAACGTCCAAATCCATTTGCCAAGTCTATCTACAGAAACATTACCTTTGCTCACGAACGTAAAGGTGTAAGAGATAAGCAAACTTTGGACGAGATTGTTGAGACATCGCTTAAGCAAGCAGGTCTTTGGGATCAGGTTAAAGATGATCTTCATAAATCTGCCTTTACCCTCTCAGGTGGTCAGCAGCAACGTCTTTGTATTGCAAGAGCTATTGCCGTGAAACCGCAGATTCTTCTCATGGATGAACCTGCAGCTTCATTGGACCCTGTAGCTACTATGCAGCTAGAAGAGACTATGTTTGAACTTAAGGAAGATTACTCTATTATCATCGTGACGCACAATATGCAGCAGGCAGCGCGTGCCAGTGATTATACAGCATTCTTCTACCTTGGTGATCTTATCGAATATGATGAAACCAAGAAAATCTTCCAAGATGCTGCCCTACAGTCAACCAATGACTATGTATCAGGACGTTTTGGATAGAAAGGAGCACTCATGACTGAACCAATCATTTCAATTAATGATTTATCGGTGTATTTCAATAAGAAAAAAGCCCTCAATAACGTGACAATGGATTTCTATCCAAATGAAATCACGGCCCTTATCGGACCTTCAGGATCGGGAAAATCAACCTTGCTCCGCTCTATCAACCGAATGGGAGATTTAAATCCCGAGTGGACACTTACTGGTGCCGTTTCCTACAATGGTCACAATGTCTATAGTCCTCGAACAGACACCGTTGAGCTCCGTAAAGAAATCGGAATGGTCTTCCAACAACCCAATCCTTTTCCTATGTCTATCTATGAAAACGTGGTTTATGGGCTTCGTATCAATGGTATCAAAGATAAGGCTGTCCTTGACAAAGCAGTAGAAGAGTCACTAAAAGGTGCTTCAATCTGGGAAGAGGTTAAAGACCGTCTTCATGACTCAGCACTTGGACTTTCAGGAGGGCAACAACAACGTGTCTGTATTGCACGGGTTCTTGCCACGTCTCCAAAGGTTATCCTTCTTGACGAACCAACGTCTGCCCTCGACCCTATCTCCGCTGGTAAGATTGAGGAAACCCTATATAACCTTAAAGACCAATATACCTTGCTGCTTGTTACACGTTCTATGCAACAGGCAAGCCGTATCTCACAACGAACAGCCTTTTTCCTCGATGGAGAACTCATTGAGTATTCATCAACAAAAGACATGTTCCTAAATCCACAACATAAAGAAACAGAAGATTATATTACCGGTAAATTCGGTTAAGAAAGGACAGATTACTAAAACAATTATGATGTTACGAACTCCCTTCGAAGAAGAACTAGAAAAACTCCACAACCAATTTTACGCTATGGGTACAGAGGTTGCAGCTCAGCTTAAGAAAGCTGTACGTGCCTTTATCAGCCACGACCGTGATTTGGCTAAGGAAGTCATTGAAAATGACGAAATCGTCAATAACTACGAAACCAAACTTGAGAAAAAATCGCTTGAAATTATCGCTCTTCAGCAACCTGTATCAAGTGATTTGCGAACAGTTATCACAGCGCTCAAAGCATCTAGTGACGTTGAACGTATGGGTGACCATGCCGTTGCTATCGCTAAAGCAACTATCCGCATTAAAGGTGAAGAACGCCTAACTGAAATTGAAGCTGAAATCAAGAAAATGGGGAAAGCAGTTCGCCACATGGTCGAAGATGCTCTAGATGTTTACTTGAACAGTGACGAAAAACGCGCTTATGAAATCGCAGCTTCAGATGAAATCATTGATAACTATTTCCGTGATATTCAAGCCATGACAGTAGAAGGTGTTCGCAAGAATCCTGATGCTGCCTTCGCTGCCAAAGAATATTTCCAAGTACTTATGTATTTGGAACGTATTGGTGACTATGCCCGCAATCTCTGTGAGTGGGTTGTCTACCTCAAGTCTGGTAAAATCATTGAACTGTAGGCAAAGCTTCCAATCTATGTTATAATGGGTTTGTATTGAATAATTCAGACCCTTTTCTTTTGCAAAAGAGTCTGATATCGAAACATTTGTCAGTCTGTTTCGATACGAAAAGTTAGATTAGGAGTATATACGTATGACAGCATCTGTTGCTCGTTTTATCGAAAGTTTCATCCCTGAAAACTACAATCTTTTCTTGGACATTAATCGTTCTGAAAAGACTTTTACAGGGAATGTTGCCATTACAGGTGAAGCCCTTGATAATCATATCTCCCTTCACCAAAAAGACCTTACCATTAGTTCCGTTCTCTTGGATAATGAATCATTGAACTTCCAAATGGATGATGCTAACGAAGCCTTCCATATTGAACTTCCAGAGACCGGTGTTTTGACGCTTGTCATTGAATTCTCTGGTCGTATTACAGATAATATGACAGGGATTTACCCATCATATTACACCTACAATGGTGAGAAGAAAGAAATTATTTCAACGCAGTTTGAATCTCATTTTGCGCGTGAAGCCTTCCCATCTGTTGATGAACCAGAAGCCAAAGCTACTTTTGATTTCTCATTGAAATTTGATGCTGAAGAAGGCGATATCGCTTTGTCAAACATGCCTGAAATCAATAGCCATTTGCGTGAAGAAACTGGGGTTTGGACATTTGAGACAACCCCTCGTATGTCAACATACCTCCTTGCCTTTGGTTTTGGAGCTCTTCAAGGTAAGACAGCGAAAACGCAAAACGGAACTGAAGTTGGTGTCTTCGCTACAGTTGCACAAGCTGAAAACAGCGTTGACTTTGCCCTTGATATTGCCGTTCGTGTCATTGATTTCTACGAAGACTACTTCCAAGTCAAATATCCTATCCCATTGTCATACCATCTGGCTCTTCCTGACTTCTCAGCAGGTGCCATGGAAAACTGGGGACTTGTTACCTATCGTGAAGTTTACCTACTAGTAGACGAAAATAGCTCAGCTGCAAGTCGTCAACAAGTAGCTCTCGTGGTTGCCCACGAATTGGCTCACCAATGGTTCGGTAACCTTGTAACGATGAAATGGTGGGATGATCTCTGGCTTAACGAAAGCTTTGCCAATATGATGGAGTATGTTTCAGTAGATGCCATTGAACCTAGCTGGAACATCTTTGAAGATTTCCAAACAACTGGTGTGCCTCATGCCCTCCAGCGTGATGCTACAGATGGTGTTCAGTCAGTCCACATGGAAGTTAATCACCCAGATGAGATTAATACCCTCTTTGATAGTGCTATCGTTTACGCTAAAGGTAGCCGCCTCATGCATATGCTTCGCCGTTGGTTAGGTGACGAAGCCTTTGCCAAAGGACTTAAAGCTTACTTCGAAAAACACCAGTACAACAACACTATTGGACGTGACCTCTGGAATGCACTCTCTGATGCTTCTGGTAAAGATGTCTCTAGTTTCATGGATACTTGGTTGGAGCAACCAGGTTACCCTGTTGTTAGTGCAGAAGTTGTCGATGATACACTTATCCTTAGTCAAAAACAATTCTTCATTGGTGAACATGAAGATAAAGGGCGTCTTTGGGAAATTCCATTGAACACAAATTGGAAAGGACTTCCAGACACACTCTCAGAAGAGCGTATTGAGATTCCAAATTATAGCCAGCTTGCTGCTGAAAATAATGGAGCTCTTCGCCTTAATACAGCAAATACGGCACATTACATCACAGACTACCAAGGACAACTCTTGGACCAACTCTTAGAGGAATTTGCTAACCTTGATACTGTAAGTAAACTTCAAATTTTGCAAGAACGTCGTCTTCTTGCTGAAAGTGGCCGTATCTCCTATGCAAGCCTAGTGGCTCTTCTTGATCTTGTCGAAAAAGAAGAAAGCTTCTTGATTGCGCAAGCTAAGTCTCAAATCCTCGCTGGTTTGAAACGCTTTATCGATGAGGATACAGAAGCAGAAGTGCACTACAAAGCTTTGGTACGTCGTCAATTCCAAAACGACTTTGAACGTCTTGGTTTCGATGCCAAAGATGGAGAGTCAGATGAAGATGAAATGGTTCGTCAAACGGCACTTAGCTACTTGATTCAAGCAGACTATCAACCAGCAGTCCTTGCAGCTGCAAGTGTTTTCCAAGCTCATAAAGAAAACATTGAAAGCATCCCCGCAAGTGTCCGTGGTCTTGTCCTCATTAACCAAATGAAACAAGAAGACAGTCTTACCCTTGTTGAGGACTATGTCAACGCATACGTCACAACAAATGATAGTAACTTCCGTCGTCAACTAACTCAAGCAGTTTCATACCTTAAAAATCAAGAAGGCCTCGACTATGTGCTAAGTCAGCTTAAAGACAAACATGTCGTTAAACCTCAAGACTTGTACCTTTGGTATATGAATTTCCTCAGCAAATCATTTGCTCAAGAAACCGTTTGGAACTGGGCAAAAGATAACTGGGATTGGATTAAGGCAGCCCTTGGTGGTGATATGAGCTTTGATAGCTTTGTCAATATCCCAGCATCAATCTTTAAAACGCAAGAACGTCTTGACCAATATATTGCTTTCTTCGAGCCACAAACAAGTGATAAAGCCTTGGAACGTAATATCTTAATGGGAATTAAGACAATTGCCGCACGAGTAAACTTGATTGAAAAAGAAAAAGCAGCCGTTGAATCTGCTCTTAAAGATTATTAATAAGAAAAACAAGCTTTCCATGAAGGAGAGTTTGTTTTTTGTGCAGAGTAGTTTACATAAATATAGTTATGTATTAAAAAGAGTAATAAAATGACTTTAGCATAATTAAATTTATGTAAAATAAAAACAACCACTCCAAATAGGAATGGTTGGGATAGCCAATTATAAACTGTCTAGAGCATTTTTTTGTTCATCATTAACAATATGCGTATATAGATCAGTAACCTGAGTGGAAGCATGGCCAAGTTGATGACTCACTAAAACTTGAGACTTGGTAGCATCATAAAGGCGTGTTGCCAGAGTATGTCGAAGCTTGTGGGGAGTCACACGAATTTTGAAATCCTGAGAATATTTGGCAACCATCTTTTCGATACTTGAAGCATCAATACGGTTTGGAACCCCTCGATATTCCGTTAAAAAGAGGGCAACATCTTGCTTTTCAGCCTTATAGCGTTTATCACGTATACTGAGATAAGTTTCAAGATAGGGTTTTGCAAAACTTGCTACATTAACGGAGTCACGTTTGCCACCTTTTCGAGTAACATCAATGACCATCATTTTTAGATTGATATCTTTAAGATCCAGATTAACAGCCTCGGAAAGTCGAACACCTGAAGCCAGCAGCAAGGCAATAATAGCTAAATCACGTTCTTTATTCTTATAAAACGAAGATTTAGCGCGATTTGAGAGCTTGACTTCGTATTCATTTTCTACATAATCAAGGAATTCCATGGTTTCATCGCCAAGAAAGAGTTTCTGTTTGATATTCTCAGCACGTGCAGCTAGAGTTTCTTTCTTTTTCTTAGTAGAAACTTTTTTCATGACGTTACGATAGAAATATGGCTCACCGTCAGGACCCTCGACCTCCTCGGTTAAATACTTATAGAGACTAGATAGAGCTGAAAGTGTGCGATTAATGGTCGTTTGAGAGACACCCTGTTTCTTGGAATAGGTATTCAAAGATGGACGTTCACGTAGATAAAGGACAAATGACTCCATATCTTTTTTAGTTAGATTTTCCAAGGTTTTGATGTCAATTGAGGCAATATCATCAGCATCTGAAATACCTGAGTCAATCAACCAGTCAAAAAAGCGTTTATATTCCTTAAGGTATTCGTATAAGGTTGTAAAAGAATACGGTACCGAAAGTTTCGATTGATAATACTCCAGAACAAACCAGGGCATAAGAGCTTTGTATTCTTCAATTTTTTCGAGTAAGAGTTCACGTTTCATTTGTTTTTCTCCAAAGTTACTTAATAGAAGTATATCACACCCTTATCTTTCTTTCAAGAAAATTACAGTTTTTCGGAAAGATGTAATGAGAAATTTTAGAAATAAGTACTTTATATTGATTTTTTATATTTGTCTCAAACACTTGATTTTATGCTTTTTTTCACTAATTAGATTTTTTAGGACTACTTGTTCTTCAATTCCCTTATTTAAAAAATCTTTTTTTCGAAAAATTTTTCTTTTTTATCTTTTTTAAGTGATAAATAAATTACACAGGAAAATCTCAATCTGAATTTTGATATTCATCATTTTTTACATAAATCCTTATTTTATCTACTTTTAGGTGATTTTCAATAAATTTTCATTATTATTTACTAATAAACAGACTTTTTGATTACTTTTTAGGAAAACTGTCATATTACTGTCTAAAACATCTTCTATTTTTATCCCTTTTCTGTTTTTTAGACATTGTAAACGGATACAAATATACAAACTCCATATTTTCAAATGCGGAGTTCTTTTTTATTAGACAAATTCGATGATTTTGCCTTTACAATTCTTGATTAACTCGTAATCATGAGTAACTATAATTATTATTTTTTCGTTTGGTACCATTTGCTGTAAAATATCAATCATGTTAATCATTTGTCCTCGACACAAGCCACTTTTAGGTTCATCTAAGATAATGATTGGTTTATCAGATACTTTAGCCATGGACAAAAGCAAACGCTGTTTTTTCACCACCTGATAAAGTAAAAATATCACGGTCAAGCAAACTTTTTCCATCATAAGTCATATCACCAGATAACTTAGCTGTTTGAAAATAAAGAATCACTCCATTAATAGCCTTTAAAAGACTACTTTTCCCGCAACCTGAACTGCCCTGTTAAAACAGAAATTTCTCCTGGTTTAAAACTGAGATTGATATCTTCTAAAATGGAATTATCATAAGTAAGTGAAAAAGTTTGAATTTTAGCATCATTTAACTCCAAATCATCAAAACTAGGATAACCAACATAAACAGCATCCAAAAATAGTCAAGTAAACTCAAACGAGGTCTTGAAATACTAGACCTTGCTTGACCAACAGCTATTCCTCTGGTCATCGCTGAAATAGACATGTCATCTGCTGTTCGGGACAAACACATCAAGAGCGGAACAAACCGGTATTCCATCATGCGTAAAGGATGATGAAAAAATGATTGGTCACTAAACCTTGTAAATACATAGCTTCTTTGATCTGCTGATAATCTTCTTTTAGCGTATAAAAAAATCGAAACATGACTGACAAAGGTATGATTAAACTATCAAGAAATTTCATTTTCTTTAAAGATGCCACTAAATCACTCATAGCTCAAAACTGCCTTTAAAACCAAATACCATATCGACAATAACCGAATATATCCAACAACGTCGTATGGCACTAGCAGAGCAGCTCTTAATGACAACTCAACTTGAAATCAAAGAGGTGGCTATCGCCGTTGGCTACACTTCACATAGCCGATTTTCAAGCTTATTTTAAAAGTATGTTGGCGTTTACCCACACGATATTAAAAAACAACCTAAAAATAAAGAAAAAGGCCCATGTCACAACTGCCTCAATAAACTCTGTGACGTAAAGAAAGCCACCGAAAATGGCTCTATAATTTCTGTAGTGGGTAATTCCACTTTGGAGATTAGTAGAAAATTTATTAATCCTTAACCCAAGTTTCTCCTGATTGTAAATAAATTCTACTCATTATTTTAATTTGAAAATTGTCAGGAAATTTCCAAGAGTTATATTGATAGAAATATTACATAATATTATAATTGATTATGATTTATTTTGAAAGGGTATGTATTTATTGTGGAACATTCTGAATTAATTGTTATGCTGACACATAACGACCTAACGGTCTTAAATGCTGCAGAGATTTTTGATCAATGTAAAAACTCAAAAGCTCAATATTGGGGGTTTAAAGAGGAGCCACTTCCCTTAGAGGAAATGAAAAAGCTATTTAGCTACATGAAAGCTTGTGGTAAAACTACGTTTTTAGAGGTTGTCGCCTACAGTGAGGAGGAAGGCTTAGAGGGTGCAAAATTAGCGCATGAATGTTGCTGTGATATTTTGATGGGTACTATTTTCAGCGACAAAATAAACAAATTTTGCCAGGAAAATAAGATGAAGTATATGCCATTTTTAGGTAATATTACAGGACGTCCATCTGTTTTGGAAGGTTCAATCGATAGTTTCATTGATGAAGCAAATCAGTATTTGGCTAAGGGCGTATTTGGATTTGATTTATTGGGTTATCGCTATACTGGTGATGCAGAATTGCTAAACAAGACTGTTGTAGAATCAGTTGATGCACCAGTTTGTTTGGCAGGTAGCGTCGATAGTTTTGAAAAATTGGACCATATCAAAGAGATTAAACCCTGGGCTTTTACAATCGGGAGTGCCTTCTTTGAGAAGAAATTTGGCGATGATTTTGCTGAGCAAATTGATATCGTCTGTGACTATATGGCCAACTGATTATGTTTTGTTACTGCCGTAAATGCCTTGAGTTCCCCAAGTTTTAAAAGACAAAAAGAAGACCTAATACCTTGGATTTTAGGTATTAGGTCTTCTTTTGAATTATGATCGAATCATTTCTGCAGGGATAAGTTTTGGATCAAACATAATTTGTGATTTATTATCCCAAATTAATTCTTTAGCAGTTACTTCTTCAGATTTTTTATCGATAGTTTGACGATAAATTTGTGAGCGACGATAATATTTATCGTTTTTGCGAATAACATGATGATCTTCTTCTAACAGTTCGTAACGGTTATCAAACGGTTTCTCGCTACGTAATTCTGCTTCTAGTGTCTCACCTTGGACAGACATACAGATCTGAATTGTTTGGTCAGTTGAGTTTTTGAATCGGTAATCAACATAATTATAAGCAACTGATGTCCCATTAGCAAATGGGACACGATGATCAAAGTCTGCAGCTAAGGCATCTGAGTGTGTATTTAGTTCTGTAATTTCAAGAGGGCTATGTAAAATCAGTAAATTGAGCGTATTTGCTAAGTTACAAAGTCCCCCACCTGTTTCAGCTTCTACACTATCGCCAATGATGACACGACCATCCATATAGCCTTTTTTCTCATTGATCTTGCCGACAAGATGCCAAAAAGAGAACTCCTCTCCAGGTTCCATAATAATTTTATCCATGGTTCGTGAAGCAATATCGATATTATGGGCTTTATTATATTGTAGTTCTGGGTCAATACCAGGTCCTTTTTTGATAAGGTTGGATTGGTGAACTGAGACAACATTGGGTAGTAATTGATCAGATTTTGTTGTGGCAAAAACTTTCTTTTCCCTAGCATTCTTGAGGTGGCGTTTGAAGATTTCCTTATATACCGAAATTTTATACGTCGTTGGGCTTATTTCACTAAACAATAAATCTTTATTCCAAAATACCATATTTTTAATGCTCCCTTACCTTGGTGATAGTGCCTAAGCGATTATAGTAACGCTTGCTCTTAACATATACTTTAAGAAAAAGCGATTCTAGCTTGCGCTTTTTTCCGACATTGATTTCGTGAGGGTGTCGCAAAAATTTCACTAGGATGCTTGCTATACCAACACGATTAGCTCCTAAGACATCCGTAAAAATTTGATCACCGATAAAGATAATGCATTCCTTAGGCAAGCTAAGTTGTTTAATAGCGCTTAGGTACTGGTCAGGTTTGGGCTTGTCTGCCAGTCCGATAAATCCAGTATCATTGATATTGGTCAAAAATGCTTCAATCCGCTCTGGACTATTATTTGATAAGATGAAGGTCTTAAAGCCAATAGTCTGGAGTGTTTTGAATAGGTCTTCTACCTCTGGTGTTGCTTCTTCACCATGTTGAACGAGTGTTTGATCAATATCGAAGATGATTGCCCTAAAGCCTTTATCGTATAATTTCTGATAATCGATCACAAAGACATCTTCAACATAATTGTAAGGAAATAATGCTTTCAGCATTTGGATAAATTCTTTCTAAATAGGAATATTACTCTAATAGTCTATCAGATAATATTAGAATTGTCTATATTATTTAGATGCCGTTTAAAGTAAAGAAAAGAAAAGGATGTTTACCATCCATTTGTTATGCTTAGGATTCCGTTTTCTCGATTTTTAGATAAACCGATTCAGAAAGAATAGCCACTATTATTGGGAGCTTGTATAAATATGAAAAACGAGGTTGGAATACCTTTAAAGACCGACCTCATTTTGAATATTAAAAGATTAATAAAGCGTAGGTTACCAAGACACTGATCATGCTAAATAAGGATCCGATGAGGTAATATTCTGCAAAGCCTTGATTTTTGGAAATCATATCGTAACGGGCAATGGATTTTGCGGTAAAAACGAGAGCTATAGCCGCATACTACCCGAGAATGAGAAAGATTCCGATAATGGCTAGGTAATGACAGAATTGATCGACCGTAAAGAGGTAAGCTGGCCACCTACCGTTTGTAAATTTGGGGGCTAAGAAAAATTTAGCATAGTCGATTAGCATATGAAGTTCTTACTTCTTCCCGCGTTTTTTCTTAGCTTTTTTCATTTTGTTTGCCATGCGTTTCATTGATTGTTTCATAGCAAATTCACCAATTTTACCTTTGAATCCGCCACCCATCATTTGGCTAAGATCCATGTCTCCACCAAACGCTGATAGGTCTGGCATACCATTTCCACCCATCATGCCTTCAAGCGATGACATATCCATACCATTTGGCATGTTTTTAGGAAGGTTATTTGGATTGATTCCCATTTTTTTCATCATTTTTTCCATGTCACCAGACATGACACCTTGCATCATTTGTTTTGCTTGGTTGAAATCTTTGATGAATTTGTTGACATCAACAAAGCTGTTACCTGAACCAGCTGCAATACGACGACGACGGCTAGGTGTTAGCAAATCAGGATTTTCACGTTCTTCAGGTGTCATTGATGACACGATAGCACGTTTACGAGCGACAGCTTTTTCATCGACTTTAAAGTTTTTAAGTGCAGGGTTATTAGCCATACCAGGAACCATCTTAAGAAGATCTTCCATTGGTCCCATATTTTGCACTTGGTCAAGTTGTTCGATGAAATCGTTAAAGTCAAAGGTGTTTTCACGCATTTTTTCAGCGAGTTCCATTGAACGTTTTTCATCGTATTCTTGACTTGCTTTTTCGATCAATGTGAGCAAATCACCCATGCCAAGGATACGGCTTGACATACGGTCTGGGTGGAAGGTTTCGATATCAGTGATTTTTTCACCAGTACCAGTGAATTTGATTGGTTTACCAGTGATTTCTCGGATAGAAAGTGCCGCACCACCACGTGTATCACCATCAATCTTAGTCAAGACAACCCCAGTGATATCCAATTGTTTGTTGAATTCGTCAGCGACATTAGCAGCTTCTTGACCAATCATGCTATCAACAACCAAAAGAATTTCATTTGGTTTAGCAAGAGCTTTAACATCACGAAGTTCTTGCATCAAAGCTTCATCGATTTGCAGACGACCAGCTGTATCGATGATAACGTAGTCGTTGTGGTTTTCTTTGGCTTGTGCAAGACCGTTTGTTACGATTTCAACGGCTGAGTGGTCAGTTCCCATATCAAAGACTGGAACATTAATTTGGCTACCAAGAGTCTTCAATTGGTCGATGGCTGCTGGACGATAGATATCAGCCGCAATCATCATTGGACGTGCATTTTCTTCTTTAATCAGCTTGTTAGCCAATTTACCAGCAAATGTCGTTTTACCAGCACCTTGAAGACCGACCATCATAATGATTGTAGGAATTTTAGGTGATTTTTCAAGCTCAGCTGTTTCAGAACCAAGGATTTCTGTTAATTCTTCGTTAACGATTTTAACGATTTGTTGTGTTGGGTCGAGCGTATCAATGATTTCATGACCAACAGCACGTTCACGAACACGTTTGATAAATGTCTTAACGACCGGAAGAGCAACGTCAGCTTCAAGCAAAGCTAAGCGAATCTCCTTGGTTACTTCTTGAACATCTTTTTCAGATAGCTTTTTCTTTCCGCGAATATTTTTAAAAACCCCTTGCAGGCGTTCTGTCAAACTTTCAAAAGCCATAATAAATTCTCCTACCTAAATCTATAAATTATCAATTATCTGTAAATTAATCTCGGTTATCAATACTGCTCAAAATGGCAATCTTTTCTTTCAAGAAATCATCTGATGGGTATTTATCCAAAATCTCATCAAAAATCTGACTGCGAACAATATAATCCGAATACATGTGCAGCTTCATCTCATAAGCTTCTAAAATCTTTTCAGTACGTTTGATATTATCATAAACTGCCTGACGGCTAACACCGAATTCCTCAGCAATCTCAGCCAAGCTATAGTCATCCGCATAATACAGTTCGATATAATTCATCTGCTTATCTGTCAAAAGCGCAGCATAAAACTCAAAAAGAGCATTCATACGATTGGTTTTTTCAATTTCCATAGCCTTTATTTTACCATATTTTGCCTAATTTTAATAGTCAGAATTGGTTAATCACATCCAATAAGTCATAAAAGTCGTAAGTGATATCAGTTTAGAAGCAAAAATTAGTGTAACTTTCTTTAAAATGATACAATAAAGCAAGGTTGAGACTGAGTTTAAATCGGTGACGATTTATCCAAAGAGTGCATTTGCACTAGGTAGAGGTGCTGCCGCCTCGATTTTTTCAAGGAAAATCCCCGAGGGTTCTCAACCTTTTTATATTTGATGACAAAAGAGAGCAAGAAAACTTGCTCTCTTATTTTAATTATTCTCCAAATAAAATTCGAAGCGGTCGCCGACATACTGACTGTGTACGTACTCAAATGGTCGGCCGTCTGTGAAATATGAGACCTGTGTCAAAGCCAGCACGGCATGATTTTTCGGAACCTTAAGGTAGTTAGCCACGCGCTCACTCGCATTTTTGGCATAAATGGTTTGCTGACTCTTACCAATCTCATAGCCATTATCCGTCAAAGTCTGGAAGAAATGCTCCGTGATATCCTCACGCTTAAACTCACGAATCAACTTCTCTGGGATTGACGCTACCTCAAAAACAAGCGGCATATTATCCGCATAACGCACGCGCTCCATACGAACCACATAATCACTAGTTTTCAGTTGCAACTGCTGAATCTCAGTCTCATTGGCAGGCTTACGCTGATAAGAAACCACCTGAGATGACGGGGTCTTGCCTTGCGAACGCACAATCTCTGTGAAACTTGTTGTCCCGCGCATCTTCTCTTGCACACGATGACTCGCCACATAAGTCCCGCTACCCACACGGCGCTCAAGAATCCCTTCTTCCACCAAAAGCGTAATCGCCTGACGAAGTGTCATACGACTCACCTCGTAGTCATCTGCCAAATCACGCTCACTCGGCAAACGCTGACTAATCTCCCAAAAACCATCGTCAATCTTTTTCTTTAACGCATCATGAATTCTAATATACGCTGGAATCATAACCTCTACTCCCGTTCTGTTCTAAATAACTTAGCTCTATTTTAGCATAAAATCAAGGAAGTTTTTAGTCACGGTATTATTTCTTTTAGAAACAAGAGATTCTTACAACTAGGCATTCTCTTCTATTTCAAATCCAATTGATTCAAACTTATTCTTTAATCGCTCTTTAAAATCTACTACATCTGCATTATCAATTACTATTGCAAGATTTTTACGTGCTCTTGAACATCCAACATAAAAGAGTCGATAAGCAGCTAAAACGCCATAAACTACATTCTCTCTCAGGCACGCCTGCGCCTTACCTTTATTTCTTTTAGCAAAATATGCATCATATGAATCTTTTAAGAGCACAATATAATAATCATTATCACGATACCTATCACTGAATTCTAATATCTTTTTTAAAATAAAAGGTTCATTTCGATTATAATCATCCACTTTCATCTTTGAGATTTTGATATCACATTCATTCTCAATACTCTTAATCATTTTTAGATATGCATAATAAAAATCATCAAAATCTCCTAGCACTACATTCACACTACTCCATAAATCAAAAAACTTGCTCATGCTTACTACTGGAATTCTATAATTGTTCTCAGCCACAAACAAAACAGTATCATGACTTTCTCCCTTTACTCCATGTTGCGTCGAAATATATGGATTTTCTATATATTTCTTTAAAACTTTAATCTTAGATAATGCCACTTCCAACGCTGGAGCATAGTCTTCATCTTCAATAATTCCGCCATAATATTCTTCATCTATAATTTCTTCATCATAACAATTCTTAAGAAACGACCCTATGGTAGAATCATTATTTTGATAAGCCATAACTGCTTTATCCAGCTTATCACGTAAAACCTTTTTATCAGCATGACGTCTTATTAGGAAATTTTTTTTATTAAGTGCTTTTTCATTGTTCCGAGCTATTTTAAAAACATCTCCTAAATTACCCGTAATATAGAAATTGGAAATATCAACAAGCGAAAAAATTACACTTAAAAGAATATCTTGATTCCAAACTTCTTCTTTAGTAAGCACATCTACTACACTATACTTTCCTGTATATCCATACTTCGAAATTTTACTAAAGCTATCATAAAGATTTCCAACTCCAATTCCATAAAAACGCTCTTTATTTGTCAAATATAGAACTAAAGTATCCTGATATTCCTCTGTAAATGCACTAACCGTCCCAGTTTTATCATTGGTAAAAATAACTTTAGGCTTAAAACGCATTTGATCATCAAAATTTTTCTCATAAGGATGCTGTTGTAATGTTTCATCATTATATACAGCATTTAGTATATCGACGATATAAGGAGTTGATCTATAATTGACATCCAGTTTCACATATTTATTTAGTTTCTTAAAAGTATCTTCAAAACTTCCATCATAGTTCCCATATATCTGTTGCATCTTATCCCCTAATAGATACAATTTCCCAGTACCTGGGGTCATAGCAGAATAAAATAATTTAAGTACATCTGCATCTGTATCTTGGTACTCATCAATAAAAACAAGCTGATACTTGTCACGAATCTTCTTTAGAATCACAGGATATTTTTCAACAACCTTCTTGGTAAATGACAGCAAATCATCGTGGCTTAACATGCCATAATATAATGACGTGAATTGAGTTTCACTATAACTAATTTTTTTCAAATTTGAATAGACAGTCTCAAGGTCCAAAGCTCCATACTTTTCTACATATCTTGCATTACTTTCTTCGACAGTCTCTTGATTATCTATATTATTTATTCTTTGTGCTATTTTCTCTTTATATAACTCCCAATATAAATCAATTATTTCTCTATGCTCAAAAAAGTTTCCAATGTAATTACTGATAAAGCTATGAATAGTTCCAAAAAAGACTCTGCTTGAATCTATATCTTTTCCTAATTCTTCTGCAGCTCGATTTGTATAGGTTATACATAAAATATTATCACTATCATTCTCAAGTAAATGCTTTTCAACCTGCTTGCGAATCCATGTGGTTTTACCACTTCCAGCAGGAGCATTTACGAGATAAATATTTTCTATTTCATTAACCACTCCAAACCTCCTTGAATATAATTTGGCTCAGTATCTTTCACTTTTTCATTAAGCACTACTGAATACATGAAATCTGTCTTGGAACCAGATGTCGATTTCAAGATTCCTCGTAGTTTAATTGGATCATCTTCCCTTATTCCTTTCCTTGGAACAACAAATTCCAGCCTAGATTTTTCTCGCTTATCAATCCACTCTTTCTTAGTAAAACTCATAGTAACATCCATCGAGAAATATTTAGCTAGCATTGCCTCTTCAAGAGTTCTAGCATACCCATCATCTTTTGTTTGAAAACATGTATAAATCAAGCCATTATTTATAATATTCTGCTTTGCTTCTTTCCAAGCATATAAATCCTTAACTGTAGGAGTACTTTCTGGATTATCAATTCTATAAAAATCTTTTATCGTTGCATTAGTTATTTTAGAATTGTCTATCTTATCTATTGTTTCTGCATTCTTGGAATAATCTATATCTGTTATAATTAATGATTTTATTCCTAAAAGCTCTATCATTTTACGATAATTTTTAGCATATGCTCCACCGACTTGAATATAAGCGATGTATTGTTGCTTTAACTTTTTATACTTTTCCAATGTCAAAAGCTTACGTATATATAATCTTTCAGTATCTCCTTCGTAAAAAATAGCTTTGTCAGCAAAAATAAGTTCAGAATAGCCTATTTCAAAGAACCAATCATAAAATTCTGCTAACTTCTTATCATCTTGGTCACTTGACTCTTCTAAGCTTCTGATTAATTTTGATAGATCATAAAGCTTGCTTAAAAAACTATCTTTTTTTCTAATAACACGTAAATGTGTTAAACCTGCAACACGTACCATTTCATTTGAATGTGTAGTAATTAAACCTTGAATACCTTCTTTATAGTGATCGATAAGATATTTAATGAATACTTGTTGCATTTGAGGATGCATATGTGACTCTGGTTCTTCAACAAAGAACACATTTACTTTACAATCATCCTTACTATTTTCATATTCATTTAACTGCAGATGAATATATATCATATTGCTATATCCCAGTCCTTGGGATTCTTCTCCCAGGAAATAACCATCAACACAATATGTTGCCGTTGTAATTCTTTGTAACAAGTCACTAATATCCTCTTCCGTAACATGCATATCCAACATTAAATCACCAGATTGCCCACCGTTTGTCTTTTCAATAGCTGCAATTGTCTCTTTTAATGAAGTTAATGATGTTTCTTGAACCTTCTTATTTATACCTTTATCTTGAATAGGCTTCAATATTTCATCAGGCAATCTATCTATCAGTTCATTCCAATCCTCATTTAATTTAGCCATTTTTATCATCTGCTTACTTATTGAATGAGCATGATCTGAAGAATCATCATCTAATGGCCTACTTGCTTTAATAAAGCAAAAGTTAAACAACTTTCTAAATTGCTTTACATCATCCATCTGACACTTATTCTTATATGTCTCATCACAAAAATAACATGTTGGAACAATTGAATTAACATACAATGTAACTATCTTCTGCTTGAGATATCTTTCTTTTAACTCAATGTTATATTTCTTTTTTTCGTCCGATTCAGCTAAATCTACTTTATCTTTTTGAATTTCTTCAAATCTCTTTTTTATCTTTTCGCATTCTTTTGTAATTGCTTTGAGAAATCTACCTCTATTAATCTCGTAATAGTATTCAAAGAAGAAATCATGCTTCTCCTCATCTAAATCCATAATATAATCTGCAAACAGTTTTATATCATCTTTGTCTGGATCATAAGACACATGAATTTTTAACTTGGTTGTATCCATACATATCTGAGATTTCTCTTCATCATTAGGAAGAATATATTCTACTAGATTTTCCTCAATTTTATCAATAGAATAATCTCTTATGAAAAACGATTCAAATATTGGGTAAACTTCGCTTATCCACTTCTGCATATTCTTCGCTGGAATATCTGATTCGCAATAATTACTTTTATCATCATTAAATACATTTTTTATTAATGTTATAAGCGAAGTTTTTCCACTATTATTAGCGCCAGCCAATATAGTAATACCATTATCAAATGATAATTTTGCTTCATCAAATTGTCTGTAATTATTAATACTTATATCTACAAGTTTCACAAATATATTCCTTTCTATTAGGTAGACTGCTAAAAACAATCTTGAATTCCTCAAGATTGTTTTTAGCATATTCAAAGTACATTATGTCTCAACTGGTCATAAATTAATAAAATATTATCCCCCTACTTCATCTCTTTCACTTTACTTTCGATAAATTGGATTTCTTCTTCTGAAAGTCCATATTTTTTGTATAGTTGCTGGTCAATCTCAGCTATTGATTTTGTCCAGTCAATATCAGAGGTTGACGTAAAGTTTTGTAGAGGAACATTCTTCCAAACTTCTTTTGTCTTGTTATTTTGTGTAATTTTCAGAGTTCCAAGCATAACTCTTGCAAATTTAGTTTTTATATATTTTAGAAGATTTTCCGCTTCTTCTTTGTTATCAAATGCTCCAAAAGAAATAAACGTTTGGGTATACCCGATTAGGGGTTCCCCGATTAGGGGTGTAGATAAAACTTCTCCTAAGGCACCGCTTCCATTAGCGCCAGGAACAAATATTTTATATTTATCCAAATTTGGATGACTGGAGATATATTCTCTTTTAACCCACTGATAAGTACGTTCGTTATTCTTTCGTCCATATATTTGAATATCGTCATCGTTTTGTTTCGCATCAAAGAAAATTTCTGAAAAACGTTCAAAAACATTTGAACCAACAGAAAATCTTTCAGCTCTAGAAACTCTTTCCTCGAATTCAGGGAAATCTTCATAAACTTTTTTAGTGAGTTTATAAGTACTATTTCCAAAGTGAATATTACTTATTGGTTGAAAATCTTCTCTATTTACAACTTTATGAAGGATACCATTTAACTCAGGAATACTTATAAATTGACCTATAGCACCAAACTTCTCCTCACTATTATGGTAGGTTACAACTATTCCGCCCTTAATATCAGTATTGGGGAAAATTTCCGAACTCTTTTGTTCATAATATATTACTTTTAGATGTTCATCTGCCAACATCTTTTCATTCCAGTTTTTTGGCGTCTGTCCAGCTTTAAATAAAAATCGACCAGGTGTTATTAGAACCACTTTATCAGCTATTGCATATGACAATTCCATGAAATGATGGTAAATTGGAGTATCTCGGTTATTATCAGTATCTTCCTGATACGGAGGGTTTCCGATTACGACGTCAAATTTCACTTGGTTGAATGCCTCCTCTACTTTTTGTTTGCCTTCTTCGATATCATTTTTAAGAATATCTGTAAGGTCTTCAATGTATTTTACATTAGTTTTATAATCACGATATCCTGTTAGTGTGCGTTCGGTAATTGTTTTTGCCATTGGTGTTTTTGCAACAGCATAAACATTATTTGCTAAGATATCTTGATAGACTTTATCTGCTTCAAAGTGACTATCATCGTTTGCCACGACTTTTTGATAGTACAAGCTAATAGCTGCATGGAGCGGATAAAGTCCTGTTTTTGAGTTAATATCTAAGATTTTAGTTTCTGGGTGATAAATCTCACTTGTGATATCTTTTTCTACCCAATGAAGGTTAGAAGTAGCTCCGTTGGTTGTTGATGTAAATTCATCATCGTAGAAATTAAGTCCACCAACACTTTTTGCTGTTTGCATATTAACCACGCGCCACGGTGTCAAAACTGTTTCTTTATCAGGATTTTTAAATGACCCAAATAGCTCTGAAACTCTCTCTGCACGCTCGATAAAGTCTAGTGAGTCAAATGATTTGGCACGCTGACGAATGATACGTCCTGCCTCGATAAAGACTTCAGCATCGTAGTACTTAGTGATTTCACTAAACATACCTTTAGTGAAACCTTTTGGCATGAATTCTTTCCAAGATTCATCATCAACTTTGTTAATGAAGTCTTTAATGGTGATATCCTTATCAAAATCAACTTTCATTCCGTAAATCATCATTGGAATACGGATTGACACCCCACGAAGGATAGAAATCAGTTTTTGTCTATCTTTTTTAGCTTCTTTAATCTTTTCGATAAGCGCTTTTTCTTCTTCAGTACGTTTGCGAGCTGGTTTTTTCTTAGCTTTTTCACCAGCTTCGTATTCTGGATCGGTTAAACCATTTTCATTAACAGTTATAGTATTTTTGACTTTTTGTTTTTGCGTCTTACCAACGATAGCATTCAATTTATTAAACATACTAGCATCTTCAGCTGTTAAGGTAAGTAGTCTATCATTATAAAGGCTATCATCTTCAAATCCTGAGCGCACTGCTTTTTCAGCATAAACCCTCTTAAGCTGCGTTAGCATATTGTCGACATCATAAGTCTTCATGCCAGTCTCTGAACTACCTAAGATTGGTAGGAAGTTCAAAAGATTAGTCATAGCTTGCTTTTGGTCCGAAGTATTTTTCTTACCAACACCTGTATTGATTTGAGCACTTTCTGCCATAACAGTCAAAGCACGATCTGGAGCAAAGTCAAAGATATAACAACGTTCTTTTTTTCCTAGTTTTTCATGTGAGTAAGGTGTTTGTGCACGAAAGGCTGCTTGCAGATAGTTCATAGCACTATTAGTATTAGACAAGAACATAACAGCTGTCCATTGAGGGACGTTAACACCTGTTGTTAATTTACGAACAGTTAGTGTAATAGTTTTAGTTGCTGTTGGATCGTCTGTAATAGCATTTCTAACTTTTTCGATATCAGCTTCATTTGTCACGCCGTTATCTGTATAACTTCCGCGAACGACATTTACAATTTTATATTCTTTACCAAAGATAGGGTGCTCATTCAATAAATCTTCAAAAGCATTAGCTTCCTTAACACCTGGCATAATCCAGAGGGTATGACGAAGTTCATTACGATATTCAGGAGTTGAAAATGGATAGTTTGTTTTGCTATCTTTATTTGTAATGTTATCTAGAAAAGTATTTACTTCTTTTTTATAGACGAGCTGCTCATTTTCATCTGTTCTGAAGAACTCTCTAAAGTTAAAGGATTTGCTTTCATCCATAAACTTCGCTTTATTCTTCATTTCAAAAGTATACATGAGCACTTTTGGCAAAGAATCATATGGATTAGGTTCATCAGGATGTTCATACTTCCATTTTGTCTTGGCCTGTTGTTCCATGGTATAGTCCCATGTATACACTTGATCTTCATCAAATTGATCTAGAAGATTAAACGGAGTACCAGAAAGCTCTAGAACTTTAGTATTTTCCTTAATAAGCTGTTTAAGGACAATGTCGCTAAGTTCTGTTTGCGTACCTTCATGTGCTTCATCAATAATGATTAAATCCCAATCAACATCAGCAAAGTCTTTTAAGTTTGTTTCACCATTGTTATAACGCAATAATTGAATCGAAGCAAAATAGATAAAAGGTTTATCGCCTTTTTTCAATGAAGTAATATGGGCACCTTTGTTAACCGAACCATACTCATAGCCTGTTTCATCCATTTTTAACTTACGATAGTCTTCAAACCAAGAATCTGACACAACAGGGCGGTGAGTCATGATAAGAACTTTTTGAAATTTCTCTTCTTTGATTAATTGTAAAGAAGTCATTGTTTTACCAAAACGCATTTTGGCATTCCAAAGCATTTTGTCTTTTTTCTTAAAGACTTTTTGAGTTTTAGCAACGGCTTCTTTTTGCTCAGGGCGAAGTTCAATTCTTGTTTCAGCTTGTGGTGTTTCTTCGATAATATTTTGAAGATATTCACGTCCTTCTTTAACTGCCTTAATAGCTTGTTTAGCTGTTTCTAAGTCTGTTTCAAACCACTCATTTCCTTCAAGGTATTTAGAATGATTAATACCAGAACGAGTTAAAACTTTATGGACATCTTTATCGTGGAACCAAGTTTTGGTTGATTTCTTGTAAGCAAGCTCTACCCAACCAAGTGTATAAGGAAGACCAGAAGTTGTCATATACTGCTTAATACGCTTTGGAGCCGCTTCTCGTAAAAAATCACTATTTGGTGACCAGTCTGCCTCTAAGTCATCTTCTGAAATAGAACCTTCGCCAATTTTATGGCTACCATCGTAAGCATTAAACAAACCATTTTCATTTTTGACAGTTTGGATATAAATGAATTTACGAGTAGCAGTACTATACATTTCTAGAGCGCGTGGTTCTAAGAATTGACCAATAGCTTCTCGCTTAATATCAGGGTCAATATAAGTTAATGTCATCCATGCTAGAATATCAAAAACTTCTTTCAATGCTTTTAAAGCATTCTCTTTTGTAGCATCTTCAGGATTGAGTTGATGTGAAGAATTATTTCCTTTTCCTTTAATATCATAGAAATAATCTACAATCCTTTTATATTCAATTTTTCTTTTAATTTCTCTTAAGACATCATTAAAGGTTGCACGTTCTGGAATCTCACAGTATTGTCTATCTGCAATTATGCGAGCTGCATTTTCAGCTACTTTTCTAACCTTGGTCAAAGTACCCTCATAATCACCTTGAACATAGTTGTTTTCTGCCATGTTTATAGTGCTGAATAGCTCTGCTGTATCTAAATCTATTGTTAAAAAGTCAAAACTTGATTCAACATTCATAAAACTAATCTCCTAACTTATAAACTTTTTGAATGTTTATTTCTTTAATCTCTTCTTTAGGTTCATCATCTTCATCATCAAAATCAAATAAACTTAGCTGACCTTCAACGACACTAGTATCGTGTTCAACCTCTTCGCCAAACAGTTCTGCAAATGCAAAAGGAATTTTTTTCACCGTACTCGGATGCCCCTTTACAACCTGCCATTCATTAAACATTAGTGGTTCACCTGTCACCGGGTGTTCTTTCGTAAGAGTATTACCTCTAATAATATTTTTATGAATCAAATAGTGAGCAGATTGGTAGATGTCACTTTTGCTACTAAGTCTCTCTCCAAAATGCTTCTCATACCAGTCAAGATAATATAAAAACATCCTTGAGCGAGCAACTTCTAGATTATCCTCTAAAAATTCTATACCGTAAATCGAAGATAAGGCAATTAGTGATTTGGTTTTCCAATTCCTTTCATCATATTGGTCGGCAACTGCTTGTAATTTTCTCTCAAGAATAGCAAGCAAAAAATTCCCGTCACCAGCTGCAGGCTCTAAAAAAGTTGTTGAAACATTTTCACAAGCTTCTTTCACCCCTGGAGTGTCTAACATTTTTTGCACCATCCAAGAAGGTGTGAAGACTTCACCATGTTTTTGAACTCTATGTTTTGATTTAATTAGCTTCTCTTCCAAAGTTTCCTCCTGAAAACGTTTCGTTGCTTTCTATTATATCACTTATATATCACTTAAAATAAAAAAATCTTAACCATCCAAATAAAAAACTTACCTAGCTCTTTATAAAACTAGGTAAGTTTTTCTTGGTTAGTCTTCACATTCTTCATCCTCTTCCTCTTCCAACCCACTAACTGTCGTTGGCGTTTGTTGGCTTGGTCTGCAATGTATTTCATAACGGTTTTAGATGCTTTTGCAGTGCCGTTGTTAGATAACTCTGAAAAGCTTTCGTCATATTTATCAACTATTCTTTTTACTTCTTCCTTCGTGGTCATTGTAGTCCCCTTATCTCTCCTCACACTCCCTCGACTTCGACGCCGATTGCTAGGATGTCCTTAGTTTTGATGAGGTGGTAGTGGGATTTCGTTTTGATGGTGATTTCTTGTGGGGTGATTTCGGTGATTTTGCCTCTGAGTTGTTGGCTGTGGTCTTTGTCTTTTGCGGTTGTAAAAACACCAGTGAGGTGGCTGGTGTAGAGTTGGCTTAGGAGAAGAGCTTTTTGGTCTTTGGTAAGGTTGGTGTGTAGGAGTTCTTTGGTTTTGTCAGCTTTTAGTGAGCTGGTGTGTTCTGATAAGAAAAAGCCCATCCATTTTTCCATGCCTCTGTCGTAGTGCTCACGCGCCGCTTGAAATGGTAAATAACTGCGGTCAATCATCTTAACTTAATCCATCCAATCCTCCTGCTGAATGCCCTCCGACCAATTTGCTGCGCTCTAAACTGCGTGAGGCTTCCTGCAGAGCATTAGCCTTTTGAATAGTCGTAAAGCCGAACTGATCACGAATAGCATCAATAGCTGATTGGAGCCTTTCTTCTTTTTCTATTTTTTCAATATCATCAAATAAAGAAAACGTAGTGTACGATTCATCGACTAAGCCTGAATAAGATACCGCGATATGTCTAACTGCACCCGAATCATATTTTTTGCGCAGCAGAGTTAAAACGTGCTCAGTCAGTTGCTTGGTGTTATTGCTAGGCTCGATTTTCATTTGCGCCTGAATACGGCGCTTTTTCTCTTGCTTTGAAAAACCGACATAAATCGACACATTTGTCGCCTTCTTGTGAGCTCTTCTCAGGCGAATGGCAACCTGCTCTGCCATTTCCCTAAAAACTAACTCGATATCGGCCTTCTTACGATAATCGCGTGGCAAAACCTGAGAATTGCCAATACTCTTAGACTTAGGCTTGTAGGGCTGGTGAACGTTACTTTCATCAATGCCATTAGCATGAAAGAAGAGGTCAACCCCCACGATACCAAGCTCTTTCTTGAGAATATCAGGATTGAAATTAGCAAGTTCTTTGATGGTAAAAATGCCAAGCTTATTAAGACGTTTTTCCAGACGGCTGCCAATACCCCAAAAGTCAGTCATCTTAGGAATCGCCCAAACCTTGGTCTCGACGTCCTCATAAGACCAATTGGCACGCATATTCTGATTGTGCTTGGCTTCGTTATCAAGGGCAAGCTTTGCAAGCAATGGATTAGCATTTGACATGCCAACCGTTGAGTAGATGCCTGTCTTTTGCCAAATTTCTCGCTGAATCATGGCAGAAACCTTATCCAGCTTTTCTTTCTTACCTAGGGTCTTATCTGGGATAAAATAGTTCAGCGATGAGGTCAAATCAATAAAACCTTCGTCAATCGAGTAAGGCAAGATATCTTCGATGCTGCCATAGTTTTGAAAGATATGCTGAATTTCTAGATTTTTCTCAATGTAGCGGTCCATTCGTGGTGGCACAATACAAGTCGCCTTTGCCCAATTTTCGATGTAAGCGACATATTCAGGCGTCGTAGGAAAACCTTGACGTTTGGCATTGTAATAAGAAAACTTGTGCGTGTGAACATCAAACGGCAAATCATAAGCTCGACTGACATTTGACGTTCCAAAAACTTTCTTAAATGTCGGTGAAGACGCTAAAATCAAGCCACTGGCATTTTCAGCTCGGCTCATAACGCAAAGCGAAGTTTTCAAAGGATGCAAGCCACGGTCCACGCACTCCACACTAGCATAAAAGGACTTCATATCCACAAAGGCGATATCAGAACGCGGCTCTCGTGAATAATCAAAATAGCCCATCTAAGTCTCCATAGTGATTAAAATCGAATCATTAACCAAGAAAGCATAAGGTGAGAGTTCGCTCTCTTTATCCTCTGGTAAATAAACCCTAGTAAAACGCTGATGCATGACAGAATCTGCAAAATCATCCATATCAAAAATTTTGACCTTGCTATCTGGTGCTAAATCATATGAATCCAAATCTAAAATATCTTTTAAATGCATCTTATCCTCCTATGATTGGCATGAAGTTGCCGACAATTTTTCCAACAATACGTGGATTTTCATCATATGGCGCAAACTTATCATCGTAATCTTTATTGATTGACACTAAGCGCAGCCCATTTTCCTCACGATAGACCTTTTTGATGTAAGTCTGTGAGTTCCAAACGACTGCATAAACCGCACCATCGTAGTCAAACCCAGTCTCACGAATGAGAGCCACAGAGCCATTGTGATAAGTAGGCTCCATAGAATCCCCATCAATCCACGACGCAAAATCATGCGCCAAGTCTTTATCAAAATAAACCGTGTCGTAATCCATGTCGTCATAGATATTAGCTCCGACACCAGCTGACAAACGCTCGTAAACCTTATAAGCAAAGCGCGGCTCTTGAACGATTGAGACGACGACGACTTTGCTTTGCTGCTCAAGTAAATCTTGAACATAAGTCAAAGCTTTTTCTTGATTCTGATCAGTTAATTGCTTGTACAAAGTGGCAATTTCAAGCTCACTAAAATAACCATGTGGCACCTGCAAAAGTTCTTCTAACTTAGCTAAATTAGCCTTCGTGGGCTGAGTTGTTCCCTTCTCCCATGTGAAATAAGACTGCTTAGAAATGCCAAGCTCCTTTGCCAACTCGGTCTGCTTCAAACCAAGCTCCAAACGACGATTTTTTAACTTTTCAGGATAATACATTACACTTACCTCTTTTATCTCTAAACTCTCACAGATTTTTAGTCAGTTATACAACTGACTTTATTATATTAAAAAAGTGGACAAGTGTCCACTCAAAAATTACCAATTCTCCCACTCAGTCTTGACAGTCACATCACCATAATCTTTAGGTGAAAACTTACTATCAGAGATAGAACACCAATCTTTTAACACTTTCTGGTTTACGATTTCATTGTAATGTTTAGCTAAATCAGATGCCGTTATGCCATATTTTGTGAGATAAGTTTTGACTTTAGATTGGCCTTCAATGTATTTATCTGCGTTAGCTAGATTAAGCCGAAGCGTTTTATCTAATATTTTCTCTCTTTTTGAATAATAAACATTAAAGACAACGGTTACCTTTGAATTGATGCGCTTTTCAAAAGTCATACGAATTCCTTTATTCTTTTGATACAAATCAAAAGACAGATGTAAATTTGGATTATAATCATCAAGATAATAATTTGGATAACTAATAATCGGCTCAAACTTATTAGTTTCATTCATGTCTTTGTCAAAGATTTTATAGTTTTTAATATCAACATCCTTTATTTTATAGAAATTATTCTCCCCTAAATAGTTTTTTTCATTTCTAAATGCATTCCATCAAAAATATTTTTGGGTTGACTAAAATGATGAAGGCCAAATGCTAGTGCTACAACTAGCAATACCAGAATACCGATTAGTTTTTTAATCATAAATTCTTCTTTATTTGCCTGTCGCGGACTCTATGCGATTCAAAAAATTGAAACGTCTTTATAACTTTCAGAAATATATTTTCTTGTACCGTCTTCACCAAACGCCTTTTGTGCTTCCTTTGGAACTAAACTGTCATAAATTGTTTTTTTCACCTCATCCCAATCCTTATTTTTGACGAATTCTTTTTCACGAGTAGTGCTGTCTTTGTTAACATCACGATAATAAGAAGCACTGGTCGCTGTTCCATAAGTTTTTTATAATTTTCTTTTGCATTATTATAAGAACTAGTTCCTTTAACAGAATCCTCATTATACATTTCTTTTATAGTTTTACCGCCATTTACCAGAGCATGCTGCAATCTAAGGTTATAATTTAATTGTTTAGCTTCCTGGTCGCTAAGTCCTAAATCTTGATAAATGCTAAGCAATGGTTGAACAACTCTAGCTTTTTTATCTGTGATGGGGCTACTGGGAACTTCGATGTAGAAGTACGGTGAAATAACCAGCTGTTTCATCCCACTGAAAACCATCATAATTAGCTGTGCCGACTACCCTTAAAAAGATATAGTCCCTCGTATTTTGAGGAAAGATGGAAAATTTCTTATCAATTCCTTTCTTAATAATCAATAATTGCTTGGCTGTTGTTACATCAAAGCCGTATTTAGCCATCATGGTATTAACAAAAGTGCAGTCAGATTGACTAAGATTTAAATCTTTTGTTGCTGAGTAAGCTGACAAATAATTCGCCCAACCTAAATCCCTTGGAATAGTAAAAGCACCTGATGAAGCATCCCAACATGTTTTTGTCTGTGAGATACCTATCGTTAACTGGGCATCAATATCATTGAGTTCATCAAATAAGTGGACAGGATCCGTACTATAAGCCCGTAAACGAGCCAACATTGTCTCATAAACATGTTTTGTCATATGGTACCCACGCAGTAATTCTGTGTTATTGATTTCAAGTTGATACTTAAGCTCTGAAGGCATGCTAGAACGTACCAGTGATTTTGCATAATCATTAAACTTGGCAATCATCTCTTCTTCTTTGCGAATATACCCTTGAAGCTGTTCCTCGCTCCAACTCTTCGTATCTACTTTTTCTTCATAGCCAGTTAGAAAATCGGCACTAGCTTTTTTTAAAGTTTCCGCGTACAGTTGTGCACCTTAAGCCAGCGGCAACAAAACTAGCTGATAATAATTTCTGGCAGAATCATAAGCTTTTCCTTGCAAATTTTCAGTATCTCCTGCAAAGGTTTGGATAGCTCGTTGCAAAGCTTGATATCCCTGAACTTGAGCTTGACAAACGCTACTAATACTTGCAGACTGGGCTTGTGCTTGCTCCAAAGTCATATTAAGTCCCATTTTCGCAGTCTCCTTATACCCTTTACTTTTCCTGACGTCTCTGAACTCGAATAGCTTCAATTTTCATTTCAAGATGATTTTCCTCACGTTTTAAATCATCTCTATAATGCATGAAATTATCTACTTGCAGTTTCTAACTTCATACAAATACTCCTTTTGTCATCCTAAACACTGCTAAAAGAAAGCGGTATCAGAGAAGCCTTTTTGAACAAAAGTTCTCAATTAAAGTTGTAAAATAACCATTTTTTGACAAGTTGTCAATTAAAGCAAAAATAAGCTTATTTAATAGTGTTCATCCATTTTCTGCTACGGAACATAAAGACCGAAACGATCAATCTAAAGAGTTCTTCTTGTGACAAAATGAAGTAAACCCAGACAATCGGAAGTTTAAGAACCAATCCTGTAAATAGCCCCAAAGGTACTCCGATGCACCACGTTCCTAAAATATCGATAATCATGATGTACTTGGTTCTCCCACCACTTCGAATAACACCACCACCCAAAATCATATTTTGAACTTTAACCGGTGCTAAAATCGCAAAAATCAACAAGAGTTGTGACCCGACTTGTCTAACATCAGCACCAACATTATATAGGTCAATGTAGAGATTTTCACCCAGAACCAAGAAGATTGATAAGATGAGTGACCCTACAAAACCATAAAAGCACAAACGTTTCGAATCCTGATAAGCTCGCTCGTAATCATGCTCACCGAGCCTGCGTCCAATTAAAATCCCCGCAGCTTGTGACAACCCAAACAAAGCCCCAATAAATAGCCCTTGAATAGGACCAGTTAGAGACATCCCCGCAAGCTCACTCGTTCCCATGTGCCCATAAATGTAGGTATTGACATTTTGCCCCAAAGTCCAAAGCAGCTCATTAACCACAATAGGTGTCAGCATGATGAGGTACTGACTAATCTCTGAAGCCTTCATCCGCAAATCAAAGCTAAATTGACAAGTTCTATGGTAAAAATAAACCATCAAAGCCAGATTCACTACTTGAGACATTAAACTAGCTAGTGCAGCCCCCTTGATTCCCATGGCAGGAAAGCCAAAATGCCCAAAAATCAAGAGATAGTTTAAGCAGGTATTGACCACCGCAGCGACTGCACTGATGTAGAGCGGATACTTAGCGTAATTTCGACAACGCAGTTGAACCGCTAAAAGCGTTGCGACCCCAGATAAAGGATAGACCCAAGCTAAGAGCTCAATATAGGGCTTAGCCGTCCCCACAACTTCGGTATCCTTAGTGAAGATTCCTGCCAGCACATCAGGCAAGATTAAACACAAGCCCATAGTAAATAGAGCCAAGCACAGCATGACTAAGAGATTGACTGACATGCTGGTATTAATCTTTTTCTGATCATTTTTTCCCATATACTGAGAAACCATGATACCTGTTACTGTCGCAATTGCTCCGCTAACAAAGGCAAAGACAAATTGTGGCTTTCCGCCAACTTCCACCGCTGCAATGGCAGTCTTTCCAAGCTGCCCAACCATTAATTGGTCTATCATTGAAAAGGATGACTGTAGCATGGCTTGCAAAGCTACAGGGATTGCAATCGTCATTGCTTCTCTCAAAAAATGTTCTCTTTTTGCCATAATTTTTCTCCATCATTATTACTAAGTGCATTATATCGCAAACGTTTGCATATCACTAGTGGTCTATCTGCACAATTTTTTTGGTCATTTAAACCTAAAAAAGCACCCCAGCCAAATTCAGCTAAGGATGCCTATTGTAAGGTTTCAGTTAAGATAACCAATGAATCAAGGTAGCTATCACATCGCTGCCATTGCCGATAAGATTGCCAATAAAATGCACCGTCATGACAACGTAAATATTTCTAGTTCTGATATAAGATAAGCTCAACGGCAGCACCCAAATCATGGTCAAGAAAATTACCCAAAAGGAAAGCGAATGCTCCAAAGCATAGAGTAGCATACTAAAAAAGGTCGTGAGGATAATTGCCTTCTTGCTATCAAACAGAATCATGTTCTTGCGGTAAAACGTCTCTTTTGTTACAGCTGGCAAAAGAATAGTCGAAATAGCAAATACGGTTAAAGTCAGCCAGCTATCTCTTCTAAGTCCGATACTCCCAGTATCAAAATTGGGAAAAATCCTTCTAACAATATGGTTAAAGAAAAGGTAAGCATGAATCCTAACAGTGTCAGTAAAACCTGAATCCATTACTTTCTTCCACTTTTAAAACTCCTAAACCATTCTTTTAAGTTAAGGTCTTTGGAGATGAGAAAATAAACCAAGAGCAAAAAGTAAAATAAAGCATTGGTGTAGATAAGATAGCTTGATGGGACAATTAAACATGACAAGGCAAAGACCGCTTCAACCCTAATAGGAATAGCATTTGAAGCAATATAATCTCTAAAACTAGCCTTTTTCTGTTCACTCATCATATCCTGAAACCTCCTTTTTAGATGTGAATTTAATTTAGTATTAAAATACTAAAATATCTTTCTTCACCCAAATTATACACCAATACTAGCTAAGCTTAAAGTTTTAAGTTTAAAAAGCTACCGAATACTAGCACGCATATCACTAGATTTGATAGCTTTTTATTATGGAGTTATTGCTTGTTTAAATTCGTTTAGTATTGAAATACTAACATACTTTTTGATGACTGATTAAGCTTCTACAGGAGCGACATTTTCATCTTCCAAGTCACCAGTTTTTGCATCGTAAGAGTGTTTGTGACCTTCAGTGTCTGTAGCAAATCCGCCTTTAGTTTGAACACCATTTTCATCAAAATGCAATTCTTGAACGTTGATTTCTTGGTCACCAGTTACGACTCGACCATTTTCGTCAAAGTAATACCAAACGATACTATCCTTATCGACATCTGTGTGACAGAGATAATTGACATAATAGGTCTGATGTTTCTGATGCAACACGCGCCCCACTTCGATAAAATCATCTATCAAAATTCCTGTCTCTTCACGCAATTCACGTTTGACACACTCTAAGGGATTTTCGCCTTGCAAAGCTGAACCACCAGCAGTCGCTTCCCACATCCCACCAAGATTTTTTCTTGGATTTCTTTGTGTCAACAAATAAGTCCCGTCTTGATGCCTCACGATAACTTCACTCACCAAATGATAAACACCTTTTGGAATCTTTTCCCCACGAACCAAAACTCGACCAGCAATAACATTCAAATGCGCATCTTAAGCATCCCAAAGTTCCATTTCAAACCTCCTTTATTCCAAACAAATACCGTTAATAAGCTTTGATGTTATACCACTTGATTTGATAAATTCAACAAAAAACCACCTAGAAGATTTTCCTCTAAGTGGTTATATCGTTTAAACTCCCAGCAGTTCGTGGCTAACTAATCATATCGTGGCTTTCGCTCCTTGCTCTGAGACAGCTATCGCAGGGTTAATTACTAAAGATTTTTATTGCGACTTCGTCGCTAAAAATCTAGTACTACTCCCACTCAGCGATTCATGTTAACCTTGACTCACTTCAATCGCAAAGTTAACTTTCACATGCAGAGGGGTTGACATCAACTCTGATGACGCTTCGCTTATCAATCGTTGTGTCAAACATAAAAAAATTAGCCATTTGGCTAATTTTTTATTCCCACTCAACTGTTGCAGGTGGTTTACTTGTAATATCGTAGACGATGCGGTTAACGTGATCAACTTCATTTACGATACGAACAGAGATTTTTTGAAGAACGTCCCATGGGATACGTGCAAAGTCTGCTGTCATACCGTCGATTGATGTGATTGCACGGATTGCGATTGTGTAATCATAAGTACGTCCGTCACCCATAACACCAACTGAGCGCACACCTGTGTTAACTGTGAAGTATTGCCAGATATCACGATCAAGACCAGCTTTAGCAATTTCTTCACGAAGGATAGCATCAGATTCTCGAACTGTTTCAAGACGTTCTGCTGTGATTTCCCCCATCACACGGATAGCAAGTCCTGGTCCTGGGAATGGTTGACGCCAAACGATTTCGTCAGGCATATCAAGAGCTGTACCAAGCGCACGAACTTCGTCTTTGAAAAGTGTGTTAAGTGGTTCAATCAATTCAAATTGCATGTCTTCTGGAAGACCACCAACGTTGTGGTGTGATTTGATTGTTTGAGCTGTATCTGTACCAGATTCGATAACGTCTGTGTAAAGAGTACCTTGTGCTAAGAAGTCAACACCTTTAAGTTTACTTGCTTCGTCGTCAAATACACTGACAAATTCATTACCGATGATTTTACGTTTTTTCTCTGGGTCATCAACGCCAGCAAGAAGGTCTAAGAAACGTTTTGAAGCATCAACACGAATGATGTTCAATCCGAATTTACCACCAAGCATGTTCATAACTTGGTCACCTTCTCCTTTACGAAGAAGACCGTGATCAACGAAGATACATGTCAATTGGTCACCGATAGCACGTTGAAGAAGGACACCTACTACTGATGAGTCAACACCACCTGAAAGTCCCAAAAGAACTTTACGGTCACCAACTTTTTGACGGATTTCATTGATTTGCAAGTCAATGAAGTTATCCATTGACCAATCGCCTTTAGCACCACAGATTCCGAAAGCAAAGTTACGTAAAATATCATTACCATATACTGAGTGACGAACTTCTGGGTGGAATTGAATACCATAAATGTTTTTCTCAGTATTTTCAATGGCTGCGTAAGGGCAATCAGCAGAATCGCCAACAAGGTGGAAACCTGCTGGAATTTCGGTAACTGCATCACCGTGGCTCATTAAAACGGTTTGTTCATCTGGTGTGTCAGCAAAAAGTTCTGATTTAGCTTTTAGATGAAGTGTTGATTGACCGTATTCGCTGTGACCAGTTTGTCCGGCTGGAACAACTTTACCACCAAGTTTATCAGTCAACAATTGCATACCATAGCAGATACCAAGAATTGGAATACCCAATTCAAAAATTTCTTCATCAATACCAAAGGCATTGTCAGCATAAACTGAATTTGGACCACCTGAAAGTACGATACCAATTGGGTTAATTGCGCGAACTTCATCAGCTGTGATTTTGTGGCTTCGTAGTTCAGAGAAGACACCAAATTCACGGATTCGACGAGCAATCAATTGGTTGTACTGGCTACCATAGTCAAGAACAATGATTTTTTGAACATCGTTCAAAGTAGATTTGTCAGTCATTATTACCCTTTCTATTAACGTCAGCCCTTTGGCTAACAGTATTCACTTTAATTGTAGCATAAATTTATACATTTGGCAGTAGATTTTAGGTATCTTATTAAAATTAGAAATTTAACAACTATTCCCATAATTATATAATTAACTAAAACGTTTTCTACGTTTGATTTTGGGAAATTTAGTTACTAAAAAGCCACGATTGCTCGTGACTTCTATTTTTTAATCAATCATCTGTTCCATGTGTGTTTCTTGTGGTGTCATGCCTTGGCGTTCATAGAAGCGCACAGCAGATTTATTAGCACTCCAGACATTCAACGTTAAGTTGTAACAACCAATCTCTTTGGCATACTGCAAAGCAAACTGATATAACTGCTCACCGATTTTTTGCCCACGCGCAGCTTCATCCACACACAAGTCATCAATAAAAAGTGTCTTTTGCGGTACTTTTGGCGCTGACGAATGCTCGATAATGGTAAACATATGTCCAAGAACTTCTCCCTCTTCGTCTTCATAGACAAAAATCGGACGATTATCATCAGCAATCAGCTCAGCTAATTGGGCTTCCGTGTATTTAACGCCCTTTTCTTGGAACAAATCAGGTCTAACCTTGTGATGAACCAAAAGAACTTGCTCTAGTAAATCAATCAGTTTTGATATATCACTTTCTTTTGCTCGTCTAATCGTCATATCAGTCTCTCCTTCTTACAACTTGCCATCCCATTCTGCGTAGAATTCTTTTAGAAATTCTTCCAAAACCGCGTGGCGGTGCTCTGCCATTTTTCTAGCGTGGCTTGTGTTCATCAAACCTTTGAGTTTAAGCAGTTTCTCGTAAAAATGCAGGATTGCGGTGTCCTTACCATTACGATACTCCTCAGCAGTCAAATGTTCACGGGCAGTCATGTTGGGGTCATGAACCGGACGCCCCTTGCTACCTGAATAAGCCATGCATCTGGCAATACCAATTGCTCCAATAGCATCCAAACGGTCAGCATCTTGCACAATTTTTCCTTCTAAAGTTACTGGAACACTGCTACCATCTCCCTTAAAAGACATGGTATTGATGATTTGAATGATGTGGTCAACGTCTGTTTGAGAGAGTCGTTGGTCAATAAGCCAAGCCTTTAAATCAGCTAAAGCTTGCTTAGGATCATCATTTAACTTCTCATCAGCCATGTCATGCACCAAAGTTGTCAACTGGCAGATAAAACTATCTGCTCCTTCTTTTTCAGCCAATTCACGCGCAGTATTTCTCACACGAACCACATGCCACCAGTCATGGCCACTAGCTTCTGCGTGTAATTTATCATAAACAAGCTTTTCAGCCTTTTGTAAAATATCATTTTTATCAATCATAAGATGATTATATCATAAAAGCAGGACAAATTTGCCCTGCAAAAAAATAGAAAGATGTTTAAATTAGTATTCTAATACTCCTGGCCACGCTGATGTGCCACCATCAACATTTACCACTTTATAGCCTTGGCCATCTAGAAAAAAGCAGGCTTGTTCTGAACGGGCACCACTTTGGCAAATGATATGATATGTTTTATCTTTATCAAGTGCTTGGTAGCCTGATCCAAATTCACTTAAAGGAGGGTTAACCACTGTTGGAACATGTCCCAGGGCAAACTCCATTCTCTCACTAACATCGATAATGTTTAATGGCTGTTCCTTTAAAGCCTCTTGTAGTTGACTAGCTAAAATGTATTTAATCACGTTTAATCTCCTCTGGTTTTACAGTACTATAAAGGTGGTAAGCCCCATCGAGATTCTTCCCTTTAAAACCGTTTTGTTTCAAGATATGTTCGCCAGTATAAGAACGAAGACTGCTGTGACAGCTGATAATGTATTCCTTGTTAGGGTCTAACTCAGACAAACTGTCACGTAAGCTATCTAGTGGTATGTTAATACCATTTGCAATATAACCTCTAGCAACTTCTGCTTTAGTACGGACATCAAGAAAGACCATACCTTTGGCTAATTCGTCAGCCAATTCATACCACTGAATAGATTCACTAACGCCTTCAATGATATTAAGCGCAGCATATCCTGCCATATTAACTGGGTCTTTTGCTGCTCCAAATGGTGGCGCATAAGTAAATTCCAATTCTGGGAGATCTGCCAAGGTCAAGTATTAATCGTACTATTGGTATTGTCATCGGCAATAAAATCAATCAAGTCATCGAAGAACCAGTAGCTGACCCTAAGCAGCAAGAAGAGAAACTTGCTAAAGCTATTGATTTGATTATTAAAAAGTAGAGATTGACCGAAAAAGCAATCTCTACTTTTTTAATTTTAACTTTCAAACTTCTTTTTCTTGATGCGAATTCCTTAAAAAGGTGATATACTAACATTTGAGAAAGCGATTTTAAAATTAGTAAGGAGTCCATATGACTAAGAAAGAAATGGTAAACTTCCTATTAGATTACCTTATTATGGAGAATCCGCAATTTAAAGCCATCAATGTTCCAGATGACTCACCTGGACAAGAAACTCTCTTGCGTGCTCTTCTTAATGTCAGACCGCCAATGGCTGTCTCAACGCGTTTTTTAATCATGCAAAATGATTACCTTCAATTAAAAAAAGCTGAACGGGTGGTCGTTTTTTTAAATCACTTACAACCACTTGCGACTGACGACCGCTTGTATGTCTGGAAGGGTGATATTTCACGACTTCAAGTCGATGCTATCGTCAATACGGCTAATCGCCAAATGCTAGGTTGCTTCCAACCGCTTCACGAATGCACTGACAATACCATTCATACTTATGCCGGTGTTCAACTACGTCTGGAATGCTATAATCTTATGAAAGACCAAGGGCACGATGAACCAGAAGGTAGTGCAAAAATCACTCCTGGTTACAACCTTCCAGCCAAATTTATTCTTCACACCGTTGGCCCTGCTATCAATGAGCACTTAACAGAGTCTGACGCTGATTTGCTTGCTCAAAGCTACCTTTCTTGCTTAACCCTAGCAGAAAAAAATAAACTGGAATCTGTTGCCCTATCATCCCTAGCAACTAATCACGACAAACACTTTATCAACGAAGATGCTGCTAGAATCGCTGTAAACACTGTTAAAGCATTTCTAGATCAAAGTCAGTATGTCAAAAAAATCATTTTCAACGTTGACCAAGATGACGAAGCAGCTATTTATCATGAATTGTTGCATTAAACAAACCAAAAGGAATTGGATAATCCAGTTCCTTTTTTAGTTTTATCATACTAATTTGTAATTTTTCCAAGTGCCTTTGCGGTAGCGGATTTCATAAATGATACCTTTAACAATCCAGTCTAAGAACATAGCTACCCAAGTTCCGAGCATTCCCATACCAAAATTGACCGATAAAAAGTAGGCGCATACCACGCGAACTAAAAGCATTGAGGCAATACCGATAACCATTGGGAAATTAGCATCTCCCGCACTACGAAAGACAACCGGCAAGACATAACCTGAATTCCAGAAAATACTTACTAAAATTCCATGAGCAAGCACAATAATCCAAACATAATGTGTCGCTTGATCTGACAAATCATAAATCATCATCAAAAAGGGCATTAAGGCAACAACAATAACTGAAAACAAAGTATTTGCAGCATGAATGATTCGGCTAACTTTTCGCTTGTAAAACTCAGCCTGCTCATAGTCACCAGCACCAACACATTTTGAAATGATAACAGCTAAACCAAGGACAATTGAAATACCTGGCAAACCTTGAAACATGATAATCGTTCCACCAACTGAGTTAGCTGCGATGGCTGCTGTTCCAAACAAAGAAACAACAGATAAGACAATCAAGCGTCCAAGGAAAAACATGCCATTTTCAAAACCAAATGGTAGTCCAATACCAAGAACTTTTTTAATCATTTGCCAATCAACTTTTTCTTTCAAGAAGTTTCCTAAAGTCAAATCTGACTTAATATGATGGGCAAACCACAAAATTAAAAACATGGCACCTACACGAGAAAATAGAATTGGAACAGCCACTCCTTCAACGCCCCAACCGCAACCATAAATCAAGCTGACGCCCATGACAATATTCAAGCCATTCATCACCAGCATGATATTCATCGGCAAGCGTGATTTATTTAAGGTTCTGAAAATCGCTGCGCCCGAATTGTAAAGAGCAATAAACGGTGTTGAGAGTGCGACAATATTAAAATAACGATCGGCTTGCGCGTGAACTTCAGGCGTGATTGCCCCAAACAAGTGACTTAAAATAAAGGGTTTAATCGCAAAAATCAAAAGCGTAATCGCTAAACTAAAGTACGAAGTGAATTTCACCAACTGATTGACTGCTTTATTGGCATTTTTGCTATCGCGATCACCGAGATATTGCCCAGCAACAATCCCACCACCAGTCGCAAAAGCCGCAAATATACTGATAAAGAGTGCCATCAAGAATTCAACCAAGGATACACCTGACACCGCTGCTTCACCCACCCTTGAAACCATGATGGAAGCAATTAACCCGACCAAAAATTCCAAGCCCTGCTCGATAATTAATGGAATAAATAATTTAGCTAAATCACGATTACTGAAAAAGTAATCCTTTTTCATAGCCCTATCCGAAAAACTGTCCATTCTTTCCTCCTATTCCGATAACTACTAATAATATTACACCTTGGAGTCTGCTCAAAGTCAAGAACTTTTTTAATTTTTCTGGAATTTTAATGATAAAAACAACCAAACTAAAGTGTTTAGTTGCTTTGTGTTATTTTTTAGGTATCATTTTCTTAGCTTTGGCTGAATAATCTGTTACCACGACTTTTATCACAGCTACTGACATGGTCATTTTCTCGGTGAATTCAAATCTTTTTCCAGTCTGATGTTGCATTAATTGATCTAAAGCGTGTGCTTTTCATCATATTTATCCAAGAGCTCTGCTTTTCCACGACCGATAAATGACGTAAAGAAAGCACCGTATTTACATGGAATTTCATGGTTGTAATCAAGTATCACTTCACCTTCAATTTGAATACATACTTTTGGATTTTGAGCAATCCAATCAAGTTTATGTCCTTGCCTTGCTCCATGCATGTAAAAGATAAATTGATCCTTTTCTTCATCGTATTCACAGCCATAATGAAGAGGACCACATAAGGAAACTCTTCATCAAAAAGTCCTAAATGTAAAATCATACTTTTCTCAATGATTGCCTGAATTTCTGCTAAATCAGTCACTTCTCGGTCACAGCGTCTCATCTCTGGCATAAATCTGCCACCAATCCTTTTTTAAACATTATAACAAAAATGTAATTTTTTTCTGTAGTTAAATATGATTTTCATTATTTTTCAATCTGTATTGCATAGCTATTTTCAATATGTTAAACTAATATCGTTTTACTCACATTAAAACGTTTAGAATTTCACATATAGGAGTTTTTATGAAACAAGAAAGTTATTTTGATGGTGGTTTGCTAAGTTATGTTGGCCACCGTATCATCGCTAGTCTGATTACTATTTGCACCCTAGGCATTTGTGCGCCTTGGGGGATTTGTATAATGGTTAATTGGAAAGTCAAACACACTGTCATTGACGGTCATCGTTTGTACTTTGACGGCACAGCCACGCAACTCTTTGGAAACTGGATTAAATGGCTCATTCTAACAATTATTACAATAGGTATTTATTCATTCTGGCTTAACATCAAGCTAGAACAATGGATTACCACACACACACATCATTTAGATTAATAAAGAATACACGTGCAAAAACTGAACCACGTAAAACGCTGATAGAAGAATTAAAAGCATGAACAAATGGTTTTTAGGTTTCATTGCCATTATTTATGTAGTTTTAGTTGGATGTTCTAAAAAGACTGATGAAAAAACGTATTATGATGATAAATTTATGTCATCTCTTGCAAAAGGTTTAGAGTCAAGATGATCTTACACAGATAGCTACGACGATGAATCAAAAGAATTCTACACTACTGCTATCAAATCGGTAAATAGAGCAATCTCTCATTCAAAGATAGTAAATTACAAGAAGAAGCTATTGCTTATATCAATTCATTAAAAGAATGTAATAAAGTTGCTCAAGCATTCGGAGCAGATTCATTCTATGAAAAATGGTCCAATGCTTACGATAACAGAACTGAAGTTTTAAATAAAATTAACAAAATCAAAAAGATAAAAGCTTCAAAAGCTAATCAAAAGAATTTAGATGAACTCTTAGCTTCTGGTAAAGAAGTTCAAAACAATAATAATGCAAAAGAACAAGTTCTAAATCCAATTAACTCTTTGTCATTTGCTAAAAACGAAGAAGATTCTTTCGAAGAGTATGCATAATATAATGCTACTGTAACTAACAACACAGAATTTACAATTGAAGACTTAAGTATAGTAGCAAAATTAAAAAATGATCAAGGCGTAGTTGTTTATGAAGAATATTTATCTCTTAACAACTGGACACCTAGCGAAACTCATCAAGTTGAATTTGGGACTGATAAAATGTTCTCAACAATTGAATATAACATTGATTATATCGAAATAAAAGATAATTAAAATCATCCAAAACCCCAGCTAGTATTTTCTAGCTGGGGTTATTTCTTTCCTCACTCCGCGATTGCTTTAGCGATTTCTTGTGGGGTGATGTTGGTGAAGTATGGTGTGGTGTCGATTGTTTGAAGTTTGGCTAAAATGTCTTGGTATTCGTAGCGAAGGCCGATAAGTTCTTCTTCAATATCTGAAATGTCTTTGATGCCAAAAAAATCACCGTAAATTTTCAGTCCTGTAATCATAGATTTTTCGACTTTCACATAACTTGTCAGCTTACCTGCTGGGTAGCGGACTGAGCGTTTGATGGTGTAGTCTGGTGATTTGCCGTAAGTCCAGTCCCAAGTGCCAAATTGCTCATCAGCAAGTTTCTTAATCTCAGTTAATTCCTCATCAGAAAGGACGTACTCGGTCATATCTGGATAAGATGCTTTCATTTTGCCTAATAATCTGTCTGAAAACTCTTGAACTGTGATTTTATCTGGTAATTCATCCAAAATATTGGTCACACGCGCACGCACTGATTTAACACCTTTTGACTCGATTTTATCTTTTGAAACTTGCAGGGCATTACCAAGAACGGTCATGTCCACGTCAAAAAGCAGGCACCCATGGTGCATCATGCGTCCTTTGTAATAAGCTTGTGCATTCCCACAGAATTTCTTGCCATTAATCTCAAGGTCATTTCGTCCGGTGAAAGTCGCTGTGACTCCTAAATCAGCTAAAGTTTCAATGACTGGTTGCGAAAACGTCTTGAAATCAAACGCCCCTTCTTCTGCTTTGTTGGAAATAATTGTGTAATTCAGATTGTTAAGGTCGTGATAAACAGCACCACCACCTGACAAACGACGAACGACATGAATCCCATATTTATCAGTGTAAGCCTTATTAATCTCTTCGATTGCATTCTGGTGTTTTCCAATCACAATAGTTGGCTCATTTATCCAAAGAATAAAAAGCTCGTCTTCGTCTCGCAATTCACGAAAAGCATAAGTTTCCAAGGCAATATTGTAAGCGGGATTGTGGGACTTGTTAACGATATACTTCATCTGAAAGCTCCTTCATTTTCATTAGGTTTAGTATATCAGAATCTCAATCCACCGTCTTTTAATTTGCTCGCTAATTCTCCCAAGCTTTTCTAAACCGTCTGATACAATCTGGAATATCTTCCAAATCAATCTTACTAAATCCAAGAAATAGACTTTCCTGCAAGCAATCGGCTTTTTCTTGCCAAAATTGCATGGTGTCATAAACCCGAACCCCTTCTTTTTCTGCGCGTTTGATGGCATCACATTGGTTGATTTTATCAAGAAAAGTCACCAAAAAATACTGTCCACTGACGTTTGAAGACAATTTTATAGGCGTATTAAACTGCTCAAATTCTTTTTTAAAGGCATCATAGCGCTTTTTGAAAACATGATTCATCTTGCGAACTAAGAGGTCGTAATCACCACTTGATAGGATATTGGCTAGAGCAATCTGATTTAAGAGATTGACCATACTGTTGTAAAACTTGAATTTTTCTAGAAAACTCTCAGTGAACTGTTCTGGCAAAACCATATAGCCCATACGAAAAAGGGTGAAAGGATTTTTGAAAAAGTCCCCAGATAAATCACACGATCCAGATAGTCAATTGATTTCAAGGCCGGAATGGGACGTTGATAATAACGGAGCTCACTGTCATAGTCATCCTCAAAAATAAAAGAATTATGCGCCTCAGCAAAACTCAAGAGTTCACGGCGTCTAGAAATCGGCATAATCATGCCAAGCGGAAATTGGTGAGAGGGTGTGGTGTAAATCATTTCAATCTCAGCATTTCTATCTACCTACGTCAATTCTAAGCCCTTGTCATCAATATCAGCAGTTATGATAGGATAGTGATTTTTCCTAAAGATTTCACGCACCTTGGGATAACTCGGGTCTTCCATCAGAACACTTCTTTTCGTATTCCCCAAAAACTGGCAAATATAATCCAGCGATTGTTGAAGCCCGCTGGTGATAATGATTTGGTCTGGGTGACATTTTACCCCACGAATACGCTCCAGATGACGACTGATTTCCTTTTAGACTGAGGCGAAAAAATGAAGCAAAATCGTACAAATAATAACAAATATATTTTCTTAATTTTTCTAGCTATCTATTTTTTAGCAACTGGTGGCATCTTTGTCAAACTCAGTCCCTTACCACCAATCAACACTGGATTTTACTGTGTTTTATTTTCCATTCCCATGTTAACGCCTTTTCTCAAGAAGTCTGAGTTACAGACTTTAATCCGCAAACAAATAGCAACAATTATTCTAGCGTGGTTTTTAGCGCGTGATTTAACTTTATGGAATAGCTCTTTTTCATACACTAGTGTGGCCAATGCCAATCTTTTGGTGAATCTTAACCCATTCACCGTTATTCCAGTCAGTTATTTCCTATTCAAAGAAAAAATGATGCCTAAATTTTTGTTTGGCGGTCTCATTACGCTTATTGGTGTGCTGGTTCTCATGGCAAATAAAGTGAGTATGTCTCCAGACCGTTTACTTGGAGATTCACTAAGTCTTGGCTCATCTATCTTTTACGCCATGTTCATGATTACAGTTTACAAATTGCGCGATTCGGTAACATCAACCATCATTATGTTTATCAGTGCTTTTGGCACTTTACTAGTATTAGCTACCGTGATTTTCTTTACCGAAGGCTTTTATGTTCCACAAAATTTTGGTGAACTTTGGCCACTTTTGGCACTGGCTCTCGTCCTCAAATTTTAGGGCAAGGCTTATTAGCTTATTGTTTGGGAAAAGCGAATGCTTGCCTATCATCCTTAATTACCCTATCTCAGCCAGTTGTTGCCGCGTTATACGCTTGGGTAATTTTCAACGAGAGCTTTAATCTCCAAACTATCATCGCTATTTTAATCACTTTGACAGGTGTTTACCTTGCTAAAACACAAACATCAACTAACATCGCACAAGAAAAAGCCTAGCTTTTTAATATTACATTCAAAACAGAAGCATCCTCAAAACTTAATTCACACTTCAATTTTCATGCTCAACTAAAAAGGATTGCAGTAAATCACTTAATTGTGACTGCAGTCCTTTTTTGATTTAGAAAAAATTCATACATAAAGAGCATGAGAATCCTATCTCATACTCCTTTTAATCTATATTAACTGGTGAGAACTTGTTGAATCATGCACAAATAAATGCCAAATTTATCAGTAAATAAACCTAAAGAAATCTAATTTCACCTGGGAAAAGTAACGGGAACTCTTGTGTATTCTCTTTTTTTCGATAATATTTTGAAAAAAAGATACTAACTTCACCGATAAATACAGAAATAACAAAGGATACATAAAGAAGTATTCTATTGTCATACCCATCGGGTATCCCATTAATAAAATGCACCACAATTACCCTAGGTGAGAATAAAAATAGAACCGTTATAAAGACAAATACTACAAAATACAGCAACCTAACATATAAAGAAAATTTATTCATGTTACACTTCCAATAAACTAGTTAATTTCTTAAAAAGTATACAACTTAAAAATAATTTTTCAAGTGTTAACATTGATTTATGCTAACTTGTTGAATCACAGCGTCTGTCAAACTATTTCTTCGGCATGTTATGGATGGCTTGTCCGATGGTGTCTAAGAAGGCTTCGTACATGTTTTCTGAGAAAGTCGGGTGCCCATGGATAGCTTGGGCCACGTCATCAACGGTCAATTCATTTTCCATAATAGTTGCTGCTTCGTTGATGAGCTCTGCAGCTGCTGGTCCAATGATATGAACCCCCAAGATTTCATGGTACTTGCTATCTGCAATGACTTTGACAAATCCTTGGGCTTCATTTGAAGCGATAGCACGTCCATTACCAGAAAAACTTGATTTACCAATCAAAATATCACCGTATTGCTTGCGCGCAGCTTCTTCGGTCAATCCGACCATGGCAACTTCTGGGTGCGTATAAACTGCTGCGGGAGTGTACTTGAGTTTTGCTTTGCGATGATTACCAGAAAGAGCATTCTCAGCAGCCACTTCTCCCATGCGGTAAGCAGCGTGCGCCAGCATTTTCTGACCGTTGACGTCGCCTGGGGCATAGATGCCTGGTATTGACGTCTCTTGATAATCGTTAACTTTGATACGATTGCCGTCCATCTCTAAGTCGAGATTTTCAAGACCTTTCATCTGTGGCACACGTCCAATAGATAGCAGAGCTTTATCAGCTTGGATAGTCTCACCATTTGATAATTTCAAGCTTAAGTAACTTGTCTCATCAATGATTTCGCTCACCCCAACATTTGTCTTAATGGTCATGCCTTTTTTCGTCAAGATGTTTTGCAATTCTTGTGAGATTTCTTTGTCCATTGCTGGAATAATGCGGTCAGCCATTTCGATAACAGTCACCTCAACGCCGTAAGATGCCCAGACCAAACCAAGCTCGATACCAACAACGCCACCACCCATGACAACAAGAGATTTCGGCATCTCACGTAAATCAAGAATCTCATCAGATGTCAAAACACGTGGCGAATCAATGCCAGGAATATTGATACGTGACACTTTGGAACCTGTAGCAAGAATAATTTTGCGCCCTTTAATGATTTCAGAACCGATAAGGACTGTTTTATCAGGGTTGACTTTGGCAAGTCCATTAAAAATGGTTACTTTATTAGCTTTTAGAAGTGAACGAACACCGCCAGTTAGCGTTTTTACAACCGTATTTTTAAAATCAACGGTTTTATCCATGTCAATGCTATAATCCGTTGAGGCAAGATTAATACCTCGACCTGCAGCAATTTTAAGGCCGTCTAAAATTTCAGCATTCTTGAGATAAGTTTTGGTTGGAATGCAGCCGACATTCAAGCAAGTCCCACCGAATTCTGATTTTTCAACGATAGCAACTTTAGCCCCTAGCTGAGATCCGCGAATGGCGGCATAGTAACCCGCAGGGCCACCACCAACGACAATCAAGTCATATTCATCTGCCGCTAAATCAGCTGCGCTAAAAACTCCAGCTTTAGCAGAAACAGCATTCGGCACTTCAAGACCTGCAGACTCAAGTTGACTAGCAGCTTCCTTGAGACTGACCTCTTCAGCAATCACTTCCCCTTCTGCTCCGATATATCCAATCACTTCAGTCACTGGCACCACATCACCAGCTGGATGCACAATTTTCAAAAGCACACCAGAGTCGTCAGCTTCGATTTCCATGTTAGTTTTGTCGGACATGATTTCAAGAAGAATATCACCTTCGTTCACTACATCGCCTTCAGAGAATTTCCACTCGAGAATCTCACCTTCTTGCATGTCCACACCAAGCTTTGGCATGATAATTTCTACTGCCATAAATTTCCTTTCTTATCTTTTTAATCTCAGATCAGTAGTTCCAAAGGATTTTCCAGCAACGCTTTTAAATCCAACATAAATTTAGCGCCATTCATCCCGTCGACCAAACGGTGATCAATGGTCAAGCTAAGTCCCATAATTGGACGAATCACTACCTGTCCATCAATGGCAACCGGAGTGTCAACAGTCGCTGAAATTCCTAAAATAGCAGAGTTTGGCTGATTAATAATTGGGTTAAAGGACTTAACCCCAAACATCCCTAAGTTTGTGATAGAGAAAGTTGACCCAGACATATCAGTTGCTTTTAATTTGCCAGCTTGCGCTTTTTGAATTACATCTTTTGAGGCAACCACAAAATCAGACAAGGTCATCTTATCAGCTCCATGAACAACTGGAACCACCAAACCATCTGGCAAGCCAACGGCAATACCCAGATTGACAAAATGATGCAACTCAATAGCTTTTGCGTCATTAATCAAAGAGGCATTTAAATAACGATGCTCCTCTTTCATCAAGGCCTTCGTAACCGCAAGTCCAATCAAATCAGTTACAGTCACCTTGTAGCCCGTTTTTGCCATGATTGGCTCAATCAACTGCTTACGAAGCGCGAAAAGATTCGTCATATCTATGTCATAATCAAGCGTGAAAGTTGGAGCTGTAAAGTAAGACTTCGACATGCCTTTTGAGATTGCCTTGCGCATAGCAGACATTTTAATCACTTCGATACCATCTGGCACACTTTGAATCTCTTCACTACCCTTATTCTTATCGGTACCTGCTTTAGCAAAGACATCATCCTTAGTAATCTTGCCACTAATACCAGTTCCAGCGATACCAGAAAGCTCAAGGCCCATATCTTCCGCAATCTTACGAGCAAGCGGCGTCACGCGCACCTTAGCAAACTTCGCCACGTCATCTTTATGAATACGCCCATTTTCACCAGTCCCACTGATGCTATCAAGCGCGATTCCACGCTCTGCGGCTAACTTTCTTGCTGCTGGTGTCGCACGTATCTTACCTTTTTGAAAAATAGCTGGCGCATCAGACGGTTGAGAGAAATCAGCTGATGCTTCCTGAACAGGCTCTAACTGTTCAGCCTGCCCTTCTCCCACCAAATCATCAACGTTTTCCCCTACTGCTCCGATATAGCCGATTACCTCAGTCACTGGTACCACGTCGCCAGCAGGATGCACGATTTTCAGTAGAACACCTGAGTTTTCAGCTTCGATTTCCATATTAGTTTTGTCGGACATGATTTCAAGAAGAATATCACCTTTGTTCACTACATCGCCTTCGGAAAATTTCCACTCGAGAATTTCTCCCTCTTGCATGTCTACACCAAGTTTTGGCATGATAATCTCATTTGCCACAGAAAGCACCTCCTTTTAATTCGCGCGCCCGTTTCGAGTCATCTTATAAATAGCCGCTTTAATCTTTTCGACATCAGGTAGGATAGCTTGTTCCAAAACACTGGCATAAGGCACTGGTATATCTTCACTCGCCAAACGCACAATTGGATAATCAAGATAATCAAAAGCTTCGCTTTCTGTAACCTGAGCAGCTATTTCTCCAATAAACCCACCCGTTTTATAAGCGTCATTGACTAACATCAACTTGCCCGTTTTCTTAACCGAGTTGACAATCAAATCCTTATCAAGCGGAATGAGGGTGCGAGGGTCAACCACTTCAACACTAATGCCGTCAGCAGCCACTTCATCAGCAGCTTTAAGAACACGTTCCAACATACGACCATAAGTCACAATCGTCAAATCAGTTCCTTCACGTTTAACGTCTCCCTTACCAAGAGGAATGTAAGCATCACTATCTAGAGAAACCTCTTCTTTCTTGCCATAAAGCGCCTTAGGCTCCATGAAAATGACAATATTGTTATCTCGAATGGCTGATTTTAAAAGACCTTTGGCGTCATTTGCAGTTCCAGGTGCCACCACTTTGATGCCTGGAATATGCGTCAGCCAAGCCTCCAAAGATTGCGAGTGCTGAGCAGCCGATCCGATTCCAGAACCTGATGCTACCCGAAAAGTGACCGGCGTTTTCAACCCACCACCAAACATGTAATTGTTTTTAGCACCATTGTTGACAATGGCATCCATCATAATGGTGATAAAATCCATGAAAGTCACATCAACAATCGGACGAAGACCTGTAATAGCAGCTCCAATTGCACTCCCAGCAATAGCCGCTTCTGAAATTGGAGTGTCTCTGACACGTTCTGGACCAAATTCTTCAAACATTCCTACAGACGTGCCAAAATCACCGCCGTAAATTCCGACATCTTCTCCCATGAGAAAAATGGACTCATCTTTTCGCATTTCTTCTGTCATGGCAAGATTGATTGCCTCGCGCAAGGCCATTTGTTTTGTTTCAGTCATTATTTTTCTCCTCTATTAATGAAAGGCTGCTTAGTCTACCCAGACATCTTCAAAAGCGACTGACAAATCTGGTGCAGGACTATTTTTAGCAAATTCATAAGCCTCATCGATTTCTTTCACCACTTGAGCATCAATAGCATCAAGTTCGGCAATACTTGCTAGCTCATGTTCCGTCAAATAAGTACGGAATTTGACAAGCGGATCTTTTTTCTTCCACTCATCCACCTCTTCTTTGCTGCGATATTTTCCAGCATCAGCTGTTGAATGCCCGAACCAACGGTAAGATTCTACCTCAACAATCGCAGGGCCATTACCAGAACGCACATGTTCCACTGCCTTGCCCATTGTCTCGTAAACTGCTAAAACATCATTGCCATCCTCACAATAAAATCCTGGAATACCATAAGCTTCTGCGCGTGTATAAAGGTGAGGTGTATTTGTCGCACGCTTGATGTTCATCGAAATTCCATAGCGATTATTGATGATATAAAAAATCACTGGGAGTTTCCAAGTAGCTGCTAAGTTGACCGATTCATGAAAAGAGCCTTCGTTGGTTGCCCCGTCGCCAGAAAAAGCCACAACGATATTGCCAGTTTTTTGATAATCTTGCGTAATGGCTGCGCCGACAGCCAGAGCATAACCACCACCGACAATGCCATTAGTCCCATAATTTCCTTTTTCAAAATCGGCCAAGTGCATAGAACCACCACGACCTTTTGAAACACCAGTACTCTTTCCAGTTAACTCAGCCATCATTTTATTCAAATCCATGTCTTTAGCAATACACTGCCCATGGCCTCTGTGATTTGAAAAGATAATGTCATCATAAGTCAAATGAGCCATCGCCCCAACACTTGCCGCTTCTTCCCCTACAGAAAAATGCGTCATGCCTTGGACAAAACCACGTCGAACGAGTTTATTAATTCGCATATCAAATTCGCGAATACGCTGCATCTTCAGATACATTTCCATATATAGTTCTAGAGACAAAGTCATCTTTTGCCCTCCAATTATCTTTTTCGTAGTCCTTTCATCATATGATAATATCCAGCAAATCACAAATTATTTAACCGCTTTTTTGCAAACGCTTCGAGGTAAATTAAAAAGACGCTTGCTACGCCTTGGATTAACAAGATTTCTAAAATTAGTCGGCCAATAAAAGAGGCAAGTGGCCGGGAAAACCACTTGCTTCGGAGTTATATGAAAAGTTTTTAGGATGATTATATTATATGATTTTCACTTTTATACTGCATCCGTCTTAGGACCTATTTTCATTTTTTAGGTATTTCTTTAAATGTATTGACTTATCTCCAAAAAGTTTTACAATGATAGCAGCAAAGAAAGAATCAGATGGGGGATTTGTTTTTGTTTCAACATTATAAAATTATTCAACGCTTCATTCATATCCTGTCAGCTCTTGTCCTTATCGTTTCGTGTGCCTGTATTTTCTGGCTATATCAGCACGGTTATCTGACCAATCAGGAAAAAATTCAAGCACTCATCGGTCAAGATAAAGTCTGGGGAGCAATCATATTCACTATCTTCCAGATGATGCAAGTTGTCGTGCCAATCGTTCCAGCAAGTCTGACCATGATGCTTGCTGTTATGACTTTTCATCCTTTTGCTGGTGTTTTGACAAGTTGTATCGGAATCATTATCGGAACAATGATTTTATTTTTGCTAACACGTTGGTACGGTAAGCGATTTTGCCTTCTTTTCATCAAAGAAGCCACACTGAAAAAGTACGAATCCTTGATTGCTGGACACAAATCTTTTACCGTGATTTTCATCATCTGTATGCTTCTACCTTTTGCCCCTGCAGACTTACTGGTTATGTTAGCAGCTCTCAGTAACATGCCGTTTAAAACCTTCGCTAGAATCATCATCTGCTGCAAACCCATCTCAATTATTGGTCACATTTTACTGCTTTTTTATGGTGGTGAATGGATCATTCATATCATCTAAGTTCTGGGAATTTTTCTTAGAACTTTTTAGTTATTTTTTATAGCGCAAACGCTTGCGTTATTTGAGCTTTCTGCTAAAATAAAAGAAAAAGTCTTTCTCTTTGAGGTACTCAATCATGACAAATGAAACTTTGATGCAATACTTTGAATGGTATTTACCAAATGACGGCAAACACTGGAAACGTTTGGCAGCTGATGCTTCTCATCTTGCCCAAAAAGGTATCACCAAAATTTGGATGCCCCCTGCTTTTAAAGCGACGCATGATGGTGATGTGGGCTATGGCGTCTATGACCTTTTTGACCTAGGTGAATTTAACCAAAAAGGAACCATTCGAACAAAATACGGAACAAAAGCTGACTACCTTGAAGCTATTTCAGCTCTTAAAAGTAATGGTATTGAGCCATTGGCTGATGTTATTTTAAATCACAAAGCTGCAGCTGACCACACTGAAACTTTTAAGGTTGTCGAGGTAGCACCAGAAGATCGGACAAAGGTCATCAGTCAGCCTTTTGAAATTGAAGGGTGGACAAATTTTACCTTTGATGGTCGCCACCATGCCTATAACGATTTTGAATGGCATTGGTATCACTTTACTGGCACAGACTATGATGTTAGAACTGGCAAAACTGGCATTTTCCAAATTCAAGGAGACAATAAAGGCTGGGCAAACCAAGATTTGGTTGATGGTGAAAATGGGAACTACGACTATCTCATGTATTCCGACCTAGATTTCAAACATCCAGAAGTCCTTAAAAACATTTACGATTGGGCAGATTGGTTTGTTGAAACAACTGGGGTTAAGGGATTTCGTTTAGACGCCATTAAGCACATCGATTCTTTCTTCATGGGAAACTTTATTCGTGATATGAAAGCTAAGTACGGCAATGATTTTTACGTTTTTGGTGAATTTTGGAACGGTGATGAAAAGTCAAATAAAGATTACCTCACAAGTACTGATTATCGATTTGATTTGGTCGATGTTCGTCTGCACCAAAATCTCTTTGAAGCAAGTAAAGCCAAGGAAACTTATGATTTACGTCAGATTTTTGAGCAAACCTTGGTGAAAAATCATCCAGACTCTGCTGTTACTTTTGTTGATAATCATGATACCCAACGTGGTCAAGCACTGGAATCAACTATTGAAGAATGGTTTAAACCAGCAGCTTACGCCCTCATTTTGCTTCGTCAAACCGGGCTTCCTTGCATTTTCTACGGAGATTATTACGGCATTTCGGGACAATTTGCCCAGAAAAGTTTTCAAGATAATATTGATAAATTGCTTAAACTTAGAAAAACCGCCGTTTATGGTCAAGAACTAGATTATTTTGACCAAGCTAACTGTATCGGTTGGACTTACCTTGTTGATGACGAACGCCCAACTGCTCTTGCTGTTCTCATCAACAATAGCAAAGCCACATCAAAGCGCATGTTTGTTGGAGAAAAATGGGCTGGTAAATTGTTCACTGATGCTCTTGGCAACCAAACTGCGCATGTCCAAATTGATGAGCAAGGCTATGGTGATTTCCTAGTTGGTGAAAAATCAATCAGTACTTGGATACCACTAGCAAAATAATGATCTAAAAAAAGCGATTAGAAAATGTTTCTAATCGCTTTTTACATATTTATATTTATGCAACAAAACAAACACTCTATCCAGCTTGTGCTGTTTGCATTTGGTAATAAACGCCTTGTTTTATCATTAACTCATCATGTGTACCGTATTCTACGATATCACCATCAACCATTACTAAGATACAGTCGGCTGATTGAATCGTTGACAAACGGTGAGCGATGATAAAGCTTGTACGACCTTTCATCAACTTTTCAAAGGCTTCTTGAACAAGGATTTCTGTACGAGTATCAATAGATGATGTCGCTTCGTCCAAAATCAAGATTTTTGGTAATTTCACAAAAATACGAGCGATAGTCAAAAGCTGACGTTGTCCTTGTGATAATGATGCTCCCGCATCAGACAAGTAAGTGTCATAACCATTTGGCAACTGACGAATGAAGAAATCTGCGTTGGCTGCTTTTGCTGCTGCAATCACTTCCTCACGAGTAGCCTCTGGATTCCCATAAGCAATGTTATCGTGGATTGTTCCGACTTTTAACCAAGTCTCTTGCAGAACCATACCGATTTGTTGGCGTAGCTCTTCAACCGAGTAATCAGCCATTGACACGCCATCAAGGTAAATCGCACCCTTATCAACTTCGTAGAAGCGCATCAAAAGATTAATCAAGGTTGATTTACCAGCACCAGTTGGACCGACGATGGCAACTTTTGAAGCGGCTGTAATCGAAAGATTCAAATGATTAATCAAAGTTTTCTGTGGTGTGTAACCAAATGACACATCTTTAAATTCAATTTGTCCTTGAATCTTATCAGCATCAAGCTGCGCTTTTACTGGAAGTGGCTCGTATTCTTCATCTAAAATATCGTAAAGACGTTCCACACAGGCAATGGCACCTTGCAATTCAGACAAGACTGATGAAATATCATTAAATGGTTTGGTATATTGAGTAACGTAATTCAAGAAAGTTGTCAATTGACCAACGGTAAAGGCACCTGACATGATACGAAGAGCCCCGACACCTGCAAGCAAAGCGTAAATCAAACTATTGATAAAGCGCGTTGATGGGTTAACCGTTGATGAATAGAAGATGGCACCTTGCGAATAATCCGCATAAGTATCATTGATTTCTGTGAAAGTATCAATCGCTGCTTCTTGTGCATTAAAGACATGCAAAAGACTTTCTTGACGAATCATCTCTTCTATGTACTGCGTTTTGCGACCACGAGATTTGGTTTGTTTTTGATACAAATGATAACTCTTATTAGCAATAAAGCGTGCTAGGAAAAGAGATAAAGGTGTCAAAATAAGCACCAAACCAAGCATCAACAAATCAATGTCAGCCATTGTCACAATAGTAATGATAATTGTCAAAACCCCAATGAAAAATTGGTTGAAGACCATCAAAAGACCATTACTTAGCTGCTCAGCATCAGTTGTGACACGACTAACCAAATCACCAGAGCTTTTCTTATCCAGATAAGAAATCGGCATTTGGTTCAATTTTGCCATAACTCTTTGACGTAAATCATAAATATAACCAAAGATCAAACGATTGTAAATCAAAGGATTTAACCATTGAACCAAGGTATTTAGAGCAATGACAATCACCATTTTCGTGATAATCGGAATAATCAAGGTCAATGATTTTGGTGATAACACCACATCAACAGCATTACCAATAAGGACAGGAAGGTAAACCGTTAGAGCAACTTGGGCAATTGTTCCAAGAGTCGCTCCAATCACAAGCCCTTTTTGAGAAAGAAGCTCTTTAAACAAACGACAGATTGTATCAGATTGTTTTCTTGCTTTCATCTTCTAGTCCTCCTTTCCTTTTTGGTGTTGTGAGTAATGGATATCTCGGTAAAGCTCATTACTTGCAAGCAATTCATCGTGACTTGCAAATCCTAGTTGATGTCCCTTATCCAAAAGCAAAATCTTATCAGCAGCCTTCAAACTATTAGTACGTTGTGAAATCAAAATCAAAGTTGTATCACTCAATTGCTCATGAATAGCAGTCAATAATTTTGATTCTGTCAAGTAATCAAGGGCTGATGTTGAATCATCCAAAATAAGAAGCGGAGCTTTTTGAACAATAGCACGCGCAATCGTCAAACGTTGACGTTGTCCTCCAGAGAAATTACGGCCAAAGGCTTCAACTGTCGCATCTAGCTGTCCTTCTTTTTCAGAAACAAAGTCACTAGCCTGTGCAATATCCAAAGCTTTCCAAAGCGTCTCGTCACTCACGTCACCCCTCATTCCTAGAGTTAAGTTAGAACGAATAGTTCCTTGGAAAAGCTCAGCTTTTTGCGGCACCACACTGACCCATGAACGCCACTCACCTAAGGTTTTAGGCGATTTTTGATTTTGGAAAATAGCTAAGCGACCTTCCTGAGGTGTGTAGAGATGTGTAAGGAGTTCAACTAAGGTTGATTTCCCTGAACCAGTTCCCCCAATAACTCCTAAAAAGTCACCTGGATTTAGTTGAAAATCAATGTGTGATAGTGGTGGTTCTGCTGCTGTTGGATAAGTGAAGCTCATATCGTTCACACTAACCGCAAAATCAGATGTCATTTCTTCAAGTTCAGTCGCCAAGTCTTCAGACTCTTTTTCAAAAACTTCTGTGATACGTTTAGCACTGATAAAGGATTGGTTAAGTGAAGTTACAAGCATTGTCATCTTAAGCAATTCAGTCAAAATTTGCAAAAGATAGTTAACCAAGGCAATCAACATCCCTTGAGAAAGAAGACCTTTACCAATTTGGATATTTCCTTGCCATATGACAAGAATCAAAGTGCTGTTTACCACAAGGTAAGTCAAAGGTGTTACTAAACTTGATAAGCGCCCTGCTTTTAATTGTAAGTCAGTGTAGTTTTGGTTCGCAGCCGCAAATTCTCTTTCTTCCTTGTCTACTTGACCAAAAGCTCGAATGACACGAACCCCTTCCAACTGCTGACGTGTCATGTTAACAATCTTATCTGTTGCACGACGAATGCTAGCATAAATTGGATTCAAAAGATGTGACATGGTAAAGACGATTACAAATAAAATGGCAACCATGACTAAAAAGTCGATAGTCATCTTAGAGCTGATATTAAAAGCCATGATGATGGCACCAAAGACAATAATCGGTGCACGTAGGAAAAGACGCAAGAATTGGTTAATTCCTGTTTGAATTTGGTAAGTATCACTGGTTAAGCGTGTCACCAAACTTGAAGTCGTCAGTTTATCACGATCTTCCTTACTCAAACCCATGATTTTTTTAAACAAATCCTTAGTCAGCTGACGCGTATAACCAACCGCGGCTTTTGAAGAAAAGTATTGTGCGGTAATCGCCACAATGACACCGACAACAGCAAATAAGAACAAAAGTCCAATCATCAAAACAAGATTCACCTCGTTATTGCTTGGAATAATCGTATCAACGATTCGCGCAATGATAATAGGAACTAATAATTCAAAAGATGCTTCAAACAATTTGAAAAGGGGACCTAAGACAGTCTCTTTAAGGTACCCTTTGAAATAACGACTTAAATATTTCATATTTCTCTTTTTTAATAGAGATACTAAACTCTAAACTTTACTATTTTAAAATAAGCTCATCAATTCAATCAAATACAAATTGAAATGAACTTCACGCGAGTAGTAAATATTACCACCATTTCGATATAGCTGTCCACCTGAAATCAAAGCCAGAGGATGATAGTAAAAATAAGATTCACCAGTCGTGTTACCAAGACTTGGAGCTACTACGTCGCGTGAATAAGTTTTAGCTAAAGTAATTGTATTTTTACTACCATGCTTTGCAATATAATCAATATAAGATGTTCCAAAGTTATAAGCTTGAACAGCTGTCCAAACATCTACTCCTGCCTCATGGGCTAAAGAAAGATTTTCTGAAAGGACTGTGACCCCTTGGCGAATACTCGTTTTACTATCAGTGATGGAATTAGCAACACCGTCTGAACTTTCGCTAGATTGCATAACGTCGCCATCATTTCCCTTTGTTTCTGTGTAAATCATTGCCAAGACCAACTCAACGTTGGCTGTGGTGTCATTATCGTCTAAAATCTCTTTGACCATGCTTTTATACTGCAATACATTATGAACATTTTCATGAGTGACGTAAACTTGGTAGCCACAGAAAATGACAAATACCAGTACAATCAGGCGTTTTAAGAACTTAAACATTATTTATTTTGAATATCCTCTATATTTTTAATCAAGATGGAATAGGTTCCATTTGGATTTTGAATAAATTCAACCGACTCAGCATCCTCATAAACATTATTAGGAACAATTAATTGGATACCATTTGACAGTGACAATTTTTGATTCTCTAATTTTTTCGTTTGGCGCGAATGGTCAATATCTGAGACCTGAATTGGCTCTGGAATGCTTTCTTTTAACTCATCAACAAAGGTCAAACGAGCTGTTAAATTATTGTCAAAGAGTTGGTCCGCCAGCTTTTCAGGTGATAATTCTTGCTCTTCTTCCAAATTTTTGTGAATGGCTGCTTTCATTTTTGATTGGAAAGCAAAATCATCTTGTTGGAAGTTTTCAGCAATTTTTTGGGCTGCTTGTTCCACCATTTTGATCGATTTTTTGACCGACTGTTCAGGCTGAACTTGCAATAGATTCTCTGAGAAATAGTTAGCAAAGCTACCATTGTGCTTAATGCGTTTTTCAATCAAATAATAATGATGGTTAACACGATTAATCACCAAGGCTTCATCTGGTGTTTGAGCTGCAGATGGGTAATTATTTTGTGTGATTTTAATCGGACTTTCACTGTCACTTGAAATGTGTGTGAAATTTTCTCTTAACGCCACACGAAGAAAAGCAAAATGCTCAACACCGTCTTTGTCAAATTGTATGAAAACCAAATCATTTGTCTTTTGATTATCATAAATAACAAATTCTTCTTTCCAGAGCTGTGCGATTTGAACAGATGATTCCATCAAATCATCACTCAAATAACTAAGAAAGACATTGTCTTCTGAGAACGTTCCACGTTTGGCTTCATCTGAGAAAACTTTGCTTAATTTTTTACGAAAATACTCATCAATACGCGGCGTAATCGTCAATAACTGATCTGACAAAATCAATTCCGTATCATTTGGCGTAAATTGATGAATAACAATGCGCTTAATATACAAATCAATCATGGTTAAGTCTGTCTGAACACTTCAAAAAGAGTTCATCTGTTCGTTAATAAAGTGGGAAAGCATCTGTCAATGCTTTAACCTCACGACGAACCTCCTCTAAAATAGTTTCGTTTTGATAATTTTCAAGAGCTTTTACAATCAATTCAGCAATAAGGCGTGATTCATTTTCGCCCATGCCACGGCTAGTAATGGCAGGGGAACCTATGCGAATACCAGATGTCTTAAACGGTGACAAGGTTTCAAATGGAATAGAATTCTTATTGAGCGTAATGTTAACAGACTCAAGAATATTTTGTGCCAATTTTCCATTTTCAACCACTTTAGTCACGTCGACCAAAAAGACGTGGTTGTCTGTACCGCCTGAAATAACTCGAAAATCAGAATGTTGATTAAAGACTTCAGCCATAGCAGCCGCATTTTTAATCACCTGTTCACCGTATTCTTTAAAAGCTGGGGCCAAGGCTTCTTTTAAAGCGACAGTTTTTCCAGCAATCACATGCATCAATGGACCACCTTGAAGACCTGGGAAGATCGCAGAATTAATTTTCTTAGCGATAGCTTCATCATTTGTCAAAATGAGTCCGCCGCGAGGGCCACGAAGGGTTTTGTGAGTGGTTGTCGTTGTCACATGAGCATATGGAACCGGACTTGGGTGATGACCAGATGCCACAAGACCTGCAATATGGGCCATATCAACCATTAGGTAGGCATCAACGCTGTCTGCAATCTCGCGAAATCTCGGAAAATCAATAATACGTGAATAAGCTGACGCCCCAGCAACGATTAATTTAGGTTTGATTTCTTTAGCCAAATCTGCTAATTTATCATAATCGATGCGTTCTGTGATTGGGTCAACTGAATAAGAGACAAAGTGATAAGTTTTTCCTGAAAAGCTGACTGATGCCCCGTGGGTCAAGTGACCACCTGCAGCTAAATCCATTCCAAGGACAGTATCGCCTGGTTGGATTAAAGCCATATAAGCTGCGGCATTAGCTTGACTTCCTGAGTGCGGTTGAACATTGGCAAACTTAGCACCAAACAATTCTTTGGCACGTTCGATAGCCAAATTTTCAACCACATCCACACAATCAGTACCGCCATAATAACGTTTTCCAGGATAACCTTCGGCGTATTTATTTGTCAGTACTGTTCCTTGAGCTGCCATAACAGCTTTAGAAACCACATTTTCAGAGGCAATGAGTTCAATGTTATTTTGTTGACGAACTTCTTCCGCATGAATAGCTTGCCAAAGTTCAGTGTCAAATGCTTCGTAGTTTTCATTGTCAAAAATCATATCCTTATCTCCCTTTTGATAAGATCAAATCACAATCTTCTCTTGATTGTAAAAGCCGAAACAGTATCAAATAAATTCCAAATCTAATCTTTTGCAAACGTCAACTCAGGGATTTGCGCTAACAAATCTTCTTTTGTAATAGCTCCCTGACGTAAAATACGTGCAAATTCACCAGACAAATCCAAAATTGTCGAGTCAACACCAGTGATGGAAGAATCATCGGCAAACCCTTCGACTGAATTGTCAAACTGCTTCTGGATTTGCGCAAAAACTTTGCCACTTTCTTGACCAGAAATATTAGCTGATGGTCCAATGAGAGGACCAGTCTCTTTAATAAGAGCCAAAGTCTGCGGGTGTTTTGGAATTCTAAAACCAATTGTTGATAAGCCAGAATTGATCCAAGCTGGCACGCGGTCATTTGCCTGTAAAATAATTGTTAACGGTCCAGGTAAAAAAGCATCATAGAGTTTTTTTAGATAAGTTGGCTGATTTTTTGAAAAAGCTAAAATCGTCTCGTAATCTGCCACATTAAGATTCATGGCTTTGTCTTTAGGACGACATTTTAAGCGATAAACATGTTCAACTGCTTCTTCATTCATGGCTTGTGCAAAAAGTCCATAAACTGTTTCTGTCGGCAAGATCACCGCACCACCCGTTTGAAGTATTTCTTCCAAATTAGCCATTATCCATCACGACCTTTCTATCTTTACCAAATATGTCTTCTAAGACACGGACACGTTTTTGTGGGAAATGTTTGCTAAGCAAAGCACGCAAACCATCTCCTTGCTTATAGCCAATTTCAAAATAAAGTTTACCATTTTCTGATAAATGCTCACCAGCACCTTCGATAATTTGACGGTAAATGGCAAAGCCATCCTCATCCGCAAAAAGTGCCAAGTGAGGTTCAGAAGCAAGAACATTCATCCCAACTTCATCCTTATCACCATAAGCAATGTAAGGAGGGTTTGAGATAATCACATCAAAAGTCCCTGTAATCTGACCGAAAACATCTGATTCCACAAAATCAAGCGACACTTGGTTGAGCTTACTGTTTTCTTCTGCCAATTGCAGAGCACCTTGCGAGATATCTGAGGCTGTAACTTGCCAGTCAGGTCGCGCAGACTTGAGTGAAATGGCAATAGCTCCGCTGCCTGTTCCAATATCTAAAACACGTAAATCAGCTTTGCTATTTTCCTTTAAAACCAAATCAACCAATTCTTCCGTTTCAGGTCTCGGAATCAAGACACGCTCATCAACCGCAAGCTCTAAATCACGAAAATAAGCTTTTCCAGTGATGTACTGTGGTGAGCGATGATCTTCTAGCTGAGCCATGATTGACTCAAGGATCTTCTGATCTGATTCAGTCACTTCTTTATTTCGATGTAAGATGAAATCAAGAAGACTCCAGCCCTTTAACTCACGAAAAACGTAAGTGAGGTTTTCTGGGTCCTCCCCAATTTCTTGTAATTGTTTTTCTAGTTGACTGATTGTTTCAACGTAGTTCATTATTTATTTAACTCTTCTAGTTTCTTTGTTTGATCAAAAAGAATAAGCGCATCAATCACTTCATCCAATTTACCTGACAAAATGCTATCAAGTTTTTGCAATGTCAAACCAATACGGTGGTCTGTCACACGGTTTTGTGGGAAGTTATATGTACGGATACGTTCTGAACGATCACCAGTACCAACTGTTGATTTACGTTCAGCATCTTGTTCGTCTTGAGCGATTTGAGCAAAGTGGTCCGCAACACGCGCACGAATGACTTTCATGGCTTTATCACGGTTCTTTTGTTGTGTACGTTCTTCTTGCATTTCAACTTTGATACCAGTTGGAATGTGAACCATACGAACAGCTGTCGCAACTTTATTGACGTTTTGTCCACCAGCACCTGATGCATGATAAATGTCCACACGCAAATCTTTTGGATCGATTTCGTATTCTACTTCTTCAACTTCAGGCATAACAAGAACTGTCGCTGTTGATGTGTGGACACGACCTTGGCTTTCTGTAACAGGGACACGTTGTACACGGTGAGCACCTGATTCGTATTTCAATTTAGAATAAACTGATTGACCTGAGACCATGACAACAACTTCTTTGATACCACCAACACCGTTGTAAGAAGCTTCCATAACCTCAAACTTCCAACCTTGGCTTTCAGCGTATTTTTGGTACATTTGAAGAAGGTCGCCTGCAAAGAGGGCTGCTTCATCACCTCCAGCGGCACCGCGGATTTCCAAGATGATGTTTTTATCATCGTTAGGGTCTTTTGGTAAAAGAAGAATTTTAAGTTTTTCTTCGTAATCTTCTTTTGCTGCTTTTGATTCTTTAAGTTCTTCTTTTGCCATTTCTTCAAGTTCTGGATCACCACCAGCATCTTTGAGCATTTCTTCGGCATCTTCGATGTTTTGAAGAACTTTTTTGTATTCACGGTAAACAGCTACTGTTTCACGTGTGCTTGCTTCTTCTTTTGACAAATCCATGAAACGTGTTGTATCACTAACGATATCTGGGTCACTTAGTAATTCTCCTAATTCTTCATAACGGTCTTCGAGCGCTTGTAGCTGATCATAAATGTTCATGTGTGTTTATTATCCTCTCTCTTACAAATTCATTTCTTATTTTTCAGTTGAAATCATGGGATTAAAATAGTGTTTACGACAAACGGGGATGTAAGTTTCATTTCCACCAATTTGAATTTGGTCCCCCTCGTAAACCGGTTTTCCATTTTCAGTTCGCAAAACCATTGTGGCTTTTTTCGAGCAAAACTGGCAAATAGTTTTAATTTCATCAATTTTATCTGCTAAAAGCAGTAGGTATTTTGAACCTTCGAATAATTCATTCTGAAAATCATTTTTTAACCCAAAAGCCATCACAGGGACTTCTAGTTCATCAACCACACGAGCTAATTCGTAGACATGCTTTTTCGTTAAAAACTGACATTCATCAATAAGAACACAATAAGGTTTTTCTGGAAGAGCTTTGACGTAAGCAAAAACATCCATCTCATTAGTAATTGCAATAGCTTCACGGCGCATACCGATACGACTAGAAACAATACCATAACCATCACGAGTATCAAGTGCTGAAGTCATGATGATAACAGGTTTTCCTTGTTCTTCATAGTTATGGGCTACTTTTAAAATTTCAATAGTCTTACCAGAATTCATGGTTCCATATTTATAATAGAGTTGAGCCAAAAGTGACAATCCTACCTTCTACTAATATTCTACTATTCTATCATAAAATCGCTCATGGATAAACAAGTAGAATAAGCAAATTAGCCAGACAAACGCGTCTTCATCCCACCAGACTAAGTATTTGAGCAACAAAAAAAGCTAAAGCAAATTTTGCTTTAGCTTTTATCACAAAATGTGATATCGGAAACCAACACTATTGAATAACAAATCAAAGCACTAAATAGCCACCCAAATGCCACTCCTTGTACTATTAAGTTGTTAATGCTTACTAAGAATTATAACACAGCAGGTCATGTAAATTTGATGACGCTTTATTAAAAGAATCACGATTATGTTACAGAAATGTATTGTCCGAAAAAAATCTCCAATCAAACAGCCCAAAACCTTATTGACGAAGTAAGCAGATTAAAGTATCTTATAGCAGAAAATGATATTTTTTTAATACCAAGAGGTTAAACTATGAAAGTTGGATTTAGAAAACCAAGTTTAAAGAAGAGTTTGAAAGCTCGTACTACTGCCAAATGGAAAAGACAAGCTAAAAAAGCAATTATTTCAGGATATGGGAAGAAAGGCTCAGGTTGGATTAAAAATCCTAAAAAAGCTGCTTACAATAAAGTCTATCACAAAACAACTTTTGGCTTGTCAGACATTTTAAAACTTTTCAAGTAAGCTTGTTTAAAGCGCAGTGCGTTAGCACAAAAGAGAATTCAGTCTTGATTGGAAGTTTTCTAAAAATTTCCTGAATTTTCCTGCAAAATATGCTACAATGTTACTGTTAAATGATTAAAAAGGAGACTCATATGCCATTCGTAAAAATCGATTTGTTTGAAGGTCGTACTCAAGAACAAAAAGTTGAGCTTGCTCGCGAAGTAACTGAAGTTGTTTCACGTATTGCTAAAGCTCCAAAAGAAGCAATCCACGTTTTCATCAATGACATGCCAGAAGGTACTTACTACCCACACGGCGAAATGAAAAAGAAAAACTAATTTTTCATAGCAACTAAGCTTGAGGCGATTGTCTTAAGCTTTTTTACTGGCTTAAAAATTGCTTTTTTAACCAGAAAACATTATGCTAAAACTAAGAAACGTTCAGGAGGAAAAGCATGCAACTTAGTCATAGTATCCAGATGATGGGAACTACTATTGATATCTTAATCGATTCTGACACCCCAAAAGAGCACATCGCCGAAGTTTGTCATCTGCTTGAACTATACAAGAATCGCTTCAGTGCTAACGATGCTGACTCAGAGCTCATGGTCATCAATGATAACTCTAGCATCGCTCCCGTCACTGTTCACCAGGATTTATTTAATCTAATTGCGATTGGAAAAAAACATAGCTTAGCAACTCCTAGCAACCTCAACATTGCTATTGGTCCTTTGGTACAAAGCTGGCGCATTGGCTTTGATGATGCTAACGTACCTAGTCCTCAAAAAATCCAAAAAGCGCTAGCCTTATCTAAACCAGAAAATATCATTTTAGATGCGACTAAACAAAGTGTCTTTCTAAGCCAAAAAGGCATGAAAATCGACCTTGGTGCTCTTGCTAAAGGTTATATTGCTGATAAAATCATGGATTATTTAAAATCAGAAAAGGTCACTTCTGCCATGATTAACCTTGGTGGAAATGTCCTTGTTTACGGTGATAATCCAAGAAACGATAACAGCATCTGGCGAATTGGCATTCAAAATCCTCAAAAATCAAGAGGAAATCATATTGGAATTTTAACTCTTAAAAATCAATCTGCTGTCACTTCAGGTATTTACGAACGTCGCCTAAAAGTTGGAAATAAAGAATACCACCATATTTTTGATCAAGAAACTGGCTATCCTATCGAAACTGAAATGGCTAGTCTTACCATCGTTTCTGACCTGTCTGTTGATTGTGAAATCTGGACCACACGACTCTTTGGCTTACCTGTCATGCAAGCTCTAGCAACTATTCAAACCACTCCACACATAGAAGGCATTCTCATCACTAAAGATAATCGCTTAGCTTTGACAAACGGCTTGCGCTCCCACTTTCAACCCCTAAGATAAAAGAAAAACACATCTAGGAACAATCCTAGATGTGTTTACTTATGTCTAAACGCTTATTTTTTTGGTTTTCCGTTTAAAATCAAATTAAGAACAACAGCAAATAATGCAGCAATAACAATACCATTTGTTAAGAACATTTGAACTGTATTTGGAAGGCTAACAAAAAGATTTGTTCCGTTAAAACCAACTCCACAAGCGATTGAAACCGCCGCAATGATAAAGTTGTATTCGTTATTTTGGAAATCAACTTGATTGAGCATTTGAATCCCTTGCAGAGCAACCATACCGAAAAGTACAATCATAGCACCACCAAGAACTGGACTTGGAATCATTTGTGCCATTGCACCGAATTTTGGAAGAAGTCCAAGAATCACAAGGAATAAAGCTGTATAGTAAATTGGACGACGTGTTTTGATTCCTGAAATACGAACCAAACCAACGTTTTGTGAGAATCCAGTATATGGGAAAGTATTGAAAATACCACCAAGAAGTACAGCTGCACCTTCTGCGCGGTATCCGTTACGAAGACGTTTGCTGTCTAATTTTTCACCAGTCAAATCTGACAAAGCAAGGTAAACACCAGTTGATTCAACCATTGAAACTGTTGCAATGATACACATCATAATGATTGATGTGATTTCAAATTTTGGTGCGCCAAAGTAGAATGGTTGTGGAATGTGAACAAGCGGTGCGTTAGCGACTACTGATGTATCAACTAAGCCCATAAAGGCAGCCACAATCGTTCCACCAATCAAACCAATTAAAATAGCAATTGATTTAATGAAACCTTTAGCAAAAATATTAACCACAAGAACAATCGCAATGGTTACGAGAGCCAAGATTAATGATTGAGCTGTTGGTTTGTCAGAGTTGTCACCCATGTTACCAATAGCAACTGGAATCAAAGTCAAACCAATAGTTGTGATAACTGAACCAGTAACAACCGGTGGGAAGAAATTTACAATTTTTGAGAAAATGCCAGAAATCAAAATCACATAAATACCAGAGACAATCAAGGCACCAAACATGTAACCAGAACCTTGTTTAGCTCCGATGATTGATAACGGTGCAACAGATTGGAAGGCACAACCAAGAACAACTGGAAGTCCGACACCAAAGTGCTCACGTAACTGCAATTGCAAGAATGTAGCAACCCCACACATGAAAATATCAGTTGAAATGAGGTAAGTTAATTGTTCAGCTGAATAGTTAAGGGCACTGGCAATCATGATAGGAACCAAGATTGACCCTGCATACATGGCAAGTAAATGTTGCAAACCTAGGATAGCAGCTTGTGAGTGTTTTTGTTCATTCATTTCCATCTTATGCATCAGCCTCCATAAAGACAACTTGGCCATCTTTAAATTCTTTGATTCGAGCTAGAGATGTTACAGGTACACCTGTTTCTTCAAGTAATTTACGACCTGTTTGGAAAGATTTTTCAATGACAATACCGATACCAGCAACTTTAGCACCTGCTTGACCAATAATTTCAAGAAGCCCTTTAGCAGCTTGTCCATTTGCCAAGAAATCATCAACGATAAGTACAGTGTCATCTTCTGACAAGAATTTACTTGCGATTGATACTGTGCTTGTCACGCGCTTAGTAAATGAATAAACTTCTGCTGTTAAAATACCTTCTGTCATTGTGATATTTTTAGCTTTTTTAGCGAAAATCATTGGAACATTCATAGCTTGTGCCGTATATAAAGCTGGTGCAATACCAGATGCTTCAATTGTAACAACTTTAGTGACACCAGCGTCTTTATAAGCTTCCGCAAGAACTTTACCCATTTCTTGCATGAGTTCATAGTCAACTTGATGAGTAAGGAAACTATCTACTTTCAAGATATCCTCACCCAAAACATTACCATCTTTTAAGATGCGGTCTTCCAATAATTTCATGGATTCTCCTTTTGAAAAATTTTTAAAATCGGATTGTTAAAACAAACAACTTACTATGAAACTTTTCAAGCGTCATTAAACAAAGACAGATTGTATAAAAAGAGGTGTTTACAAATTGTAAACATCTCTTGCAAAACTCGGTCACATTTTTACAGGTATGCAAAAATGTTTTCTCAGACAACAACTGAGAACTGACTTATTGTTAGACATTACGGTGTCTTGTAGAAACGCTACGCCTATTCGTAGCATAAATAAGTAATATTGAATTTTAACCATCACATTAATGATAGAACTATTGTATCATTTTAAACTTGGATTTCAAGATGACATTGGTCCTATTATTAAAGAAGTAATATTCTGAAAATAATGACAACTTTCCTATTCTAAATTGAATCACCATTCCAGATTGAATTTTTAACGATAACATAATCGACACGTGTCAAGGCATGCAAATCACGACCACCAGCATATGAAATAGAGCTTTGAAGATCTTCTTGCATTTCAATAAGTGTATCTTTTAAATGTCCTTTAACAGGGAGTAAGATTTTCTTACCTTCAACGTTTTTGTGTTCTCCTTTTTGATACTCAGAAGCGGAACCGTAATATTCTTTATATTGTTTTCCGTCTACTTCTACCAATTTTCCTGGGCTTTCTAAGTGTCCAGCAAAGAGAGAACCAATCATAACCATTGTCGCACCAAAACGAATAGACTTGGCAATGTCACCGTGAGTACGAATACCACCATCAGCGATAATTGGTTTGCGAGCTGCTTTTGCGCACCAACGTAGTGCTGCTAATTGCCAGCCGCCTGTTCCAAAACCGGTTTTCACTTTTGTGATACAAACTTTACCAGGACCAATCCCAACTTTTGTGGCATCAGCACCTGCATTTTCCAACTCACGAACAGCCTCAGGCGTTCCAACATTACCAGCAATAACAAAAGTATCTGGCAATTCTTTTTTAATGTGCTTAATCATCTCAATGACACTATCAGAATGTCCATGAGCAATATCAATGGTAATGAATTCTGGCGCATCATCTTTTAAGCTTGAGACAAAGTCGTACTCATAATCTTTAACACCTACTGAGATTGAAGCAATCAAGTCTTGGTCATGCATGCGTTTGACAAAAGGTTTTCGAGAAGCCTCATCAAAACGATGCATAATGTAAAAGTAACCATTTTTAGCAAGTTTTTCAGCAATATCTTCATCGATAATCGTCTGCATATTAGCAGGGACAACTGGCAATTTAAAGGTATAATCACCAAGTCTCACATGCGTATCAGCTTCTGAACGGCTTTTAATGATACATTTGTTAGGAATGAGTTGAATATCTTCATAATCAAAGACAGGCATTTCGTTATACATATCAATTTCTCCGTGGTCTTTGTGTCAGTGAATACTCAGACAAGGTCAAAGGACAATCTAAAAAGGTCACTTTTTTCTTTGTCAGAGTAGCCCAAAAACACATCGACTCTTTCATTAAAAAATGACCTTCCTATAACTCTACTAAGTATTAACTTAATAAAGCATCGCTAGGTAAAACCTTACCCTTCCATTATCATTTTACAACTTCATTCGTTTTATGTCAAATATTTTTATTTTATATTTTTACATCGTTCGTTTTTTACGAACTATATTTACTGGTAACATTTTCATAATTTTTAAGTTTTGTTTAAGTTTTGTTTCAATTTGACCTAAGTCTCATCCCCTAAACTTTTTTCATAATACATTTGCGAAGGAGTTATTGACATGAATTTTATTAAGCGAGCCTGGCTTGTGACAAAAGCCAAAAAAGGATGCACGGGATTACTCGTTTTGGTAACCAGCGCGATTTTGATTTTTGTTCTAGCTGGGTTAACCATTAAAAATGCGGCAGATTCTACCGTCACATCAGCTAAAAAACAAGCAGGTGCAACAGTGACTTTATCTGTTAACCGCGAAGCCATGATGAAAGCTTTCAAACCTGACAGCGAAATCAAGTAGCAACACGACAGCTACTACTTCTGTTGACCTTGCAACAGCAAAATCTATTGTAGAAAAAAGTGGTGTCTCATCATACCTTTTCACAACAACTAGAACGGCTAATGCGAGGGACGGTATTTCTGCTATCTCTACTTCTTCATCTTCTGATGATTCAAGCGATAATGCTTCACAAAATGGCAACCAACCTGAGAACCACGGTGGCATGATGACATCGGGTGATTTTACCATTACTGGTGTTAACACAACTGACAATGTCAGTGACTTCACTTCAGGAAAAAGTACGATTTCTAAAGGAGATGGCATTACTTCAGAAACTGCCGACAACTGCGCACTTATCTCTTCAGATTTGGCTAGCGAAAACAGTTTAAGTGTGGGGATACCTTCACAGTGACAACTACAGTAGATAGCACTGAAACAAGCTATATAGTGACCGTCATCGGCATTTATGACAATTCATCTACTGCCACAACAGCACAAATGATGTCAAATGCTTCAAACCCACAAAACAACATTTACACAAGGCTGACGACAACTAACACCATAAAAGGCGAAACAGATAAACTCGATTCAGCTGTTTATGCCCTTTCAAATCCTGAAAAAATAGACAATTTCGTTAAAGAAGTCAAATCAGAAATCGACACTGACACTTACTTTGTGACATCAAACGATGAAATCTACGAACAAATGCTCTCACCACTTAATAACATTTCATCAATTGCATAAAATATCGTTATTTTGGTAGCTATTGCTGATGCAGTTATCCTAGCCTTGATTGTTATTTTCAGCATTCGTGAGCGCCGTTACGAAATTGGAGTTCTCATGAGCTTGGGTGAAAATCGCCTTAAAATCATCGGACAATTCTTCACAGAGTTATTCATGGTCACTATTGTTTCTCTTGTGACTGCATCATTTGCAGGAAATTTTGTCGGAAATGCCCTTGGTAACCAACTGTTATCATCTTCGACTCAGACACAACAAACTACAAACCAAGGACCTAATGGCGGTGGTCCTGGTCAAGAGACAAACTCTTCTAATGATGACAATAAGCAAAATGACTTAAAACCCCAAAATGACAAACTATCCGGCGGTGGTTTTGGCAACATGATGTCAATGGCAACAACTTCACCAAAAGAAATCGATAATCTCGATATCAAACTAACAGGAACTGATGTCGCAAAACTCGGTGGAATCACCCTTCTCATCTCATTTATCTCAACTATCTTAGCAAGTATTGGTATCATTCGCATGAAACCAAAAGATATCTTATCATCAAATTAGAAAGGATACTCATATAACCTTACACACTAAAAATATTGGCTATTGGTACACTAATAATCCAGATGATTACCTGTTCAAAGATATTAATTTAAGCTTCGAAAAAGGGAAAATTTATGCCATTCTTGGTCAATCAGGAAGTCGAAAGACCACCTTTCTTTCCTTGCTGGCTGGCTTAGATAGCCCCAAAGCAGGCAAGGTTTACTTAGATTACAAAGATATTAATAAATTAGGCTTATCCAATTACCGAAAAAATGCTGTTTCAACCATCTTTCAAGCTTATAATCTGATGACTTATATGACCGCACGTCAAAATGTCCAAACAGCCCTCGAAATCACAAATACTACCGTTGATAATGCTAAAATCGAAGAGCTTTTTGATCTGGTTGGCATTCCTAAAGAAATGATTGATAAACCAGTTCTTCAACTTTCCGGTGGTCAGCAACAACGTGTTGCCATCGTCAGAGCTCTAGCTACCAATCATGATATCATTATTGCTGATGAATCAACGGGAAACTTGGATGAAGAAACTACTCAAGACATTGTCAATATCTTCAAAGACATCGCCCGTCAGCAAAATAAAACCGTGATAATTGTGACACATGAAACGGCTGTCGCTAAAGAAACAGATGTTGTTTTTGAACTCAAGAAAAAACATTTTACCCAACTATAACTATAAACGAAAAGCACCCAGCAATATTGCTGAGTACTTTTTTCTTATTTTAATCTGACAAATCTTGTCCGTTGCTTGCGATAACTTTTTTATACCAGAAGAATGAATCTTTGCGGTAACGTTCAAGACTACCAACTTCTTCATCTGTACGATCAACGTAAATGAAACCGTAACGTTTACGAATGCCTTCGTGTGTTGAGATAAGGTCGATTGCTGACCATGGATTGTAGCCAAGCATGTCAACACCATCTGTAATTGCTAATTGAATTTGTTCAATGTGAGCACGAAGATAATCGATACGATATTGGTCGTGAACTTTACCATCTTCTGTCAAAGTATCGTAAGCCCCAAGACCGTTTTCAGTAACCAAAAGTGGCAAACGGTAACGGCTATACATTTCACGGACAGTTGCACGGAAGCCGACTGGGTCAATTTCCCAACCAAATTCAGTTTTTGGAAGGTTTGGATTGTCAACGCCACGGTAGAAACCTGCTTCTCCACGCGCTGTTTGTTGGTCAGCTGATGGGTTCAAGCTTTCTGTACCATCTGATGCAGCTACCGTTGCTGTATTATAGTAGTTAAATCCGATAAAGTCTGGTTTTGCCGCTTTCATGATGGCACGATCTTCATCAGTAATCACTGGTGTAGCATCTTGTTCTTCAAGATATGCCCAGACCAGATTATTGTATTCACCTAGGATATAAGCATCAAGGTAAAGCCAGTTACGAATAGCATTGAAGTTTTGAGCAGCTAGGACATCTTCTGGTTTTGATGAAGCCGCATAAACCAATGAAATATTTGGTGCTGGACCAATTTTAGCTTCTGGAAGTATTTCGTGGCAAAGTTGCATAGCTTTAGCTTGCGCTACCAATTGATGGTGGTTTTGTTGGTAAATTTCTTTTGTAAGGTTTGTTGTTCCTTCTGGCACGTGAAGAGTACCGATAACAGGACCAACCAAAGTAAGCATATTTTGTTCATTGATTGTTAACCAGTATTTCACACGGTCACCAAAGTTTTCAAACAAGACACGCGCATATTCAGCAAACCAATCTACTGATTCGTGTGTTGACCATGAGCCACGTTCATCAAGAGCTGCTGGCATATCAAAGTGGAACATTGTCACAATTGGTTCGATATTATATTTCAAACATTCATCAATCAAGTTGTTATAAAACTCAATTCCTTTTGGATTCACTTCGCCAGTCCCGTTTGGCAAAACACGTGACCAAGAAATTGAAAAACGATAAGATTTAAAGCCCATTTCTGCCATCAAGGCAATATCTTCTTTGTAGTGATGATAATGGTCAACTGAAACTGTCAAATCTGCAGTTCCTGCTGGCAATTCTTTCACATCTTGACAAGAAGGTCCTTTGCCATCTTCTAAAGAGGCACCTTCTACTTGGTAAGCAGAGGTTGAAGCTCCCCACAAGAAATAATCTGGAAATGGTTTTAGCGTTTTGTGTAACATGTCAATCTCCTTTTAACTTTTCATTGACTACAATTATAGCGCTATCATTTCTAAAAAACTAATGCTATCAAATGCTATCCTTGTACTATCATACGAAAAAATGATGACAAATATCAGATATCGAAACAAAATATAAACAATCTGACAATTACCTATCTCAAGTCATTTTCATTCCATCAAACCTAATTTGGCAAAGGCATTATAAAGGCCATCTTCTTCGACATCGTCAGTCACCATATCAGCCATTGCTAGAATTTCTGGGCCACCATTTCCCATAGAAACACCAATCTTACAACACTCAAGCATAGGAATGTCCACTTTGGCATCACCAAAAGCAATGGTATCCTCACGACTAGCCTGCAAATGCTCTAAAATAACGTCAATGGCATGCGCTTTGGTAATGTCTTTAACGCCGAGGTCGCCAAATAAAGCTGTTTCCCCTCGACCACCCCAAGTGCCAGCTTTTAAGTTTGGAAAAGCCTTAGCAGAATCCAGATGATCTTGGTAGGAATTCAAAATAAAGCTGACTTTATTTAGGTCATCACGGTACAATTCCCCACCATAAACCAAGCCATGAAGAGCATCTTCAGCTTCCATGTGTTCTACTTCTGCAGCCGTTTTTCCTTTTTGCATAACATACCTGCGCATGACAGGACACGCAGCTTCTTTAAAATTTTCCGAAGCAAACAAGCCATTATTAGATTCTAAATAAAATTCTAATCCTCGCTCATGTAACCAGTCAACAATCGCTCTCGAATCTTCTTTTGAAATCATCTGATGCATGATAACTTCTTCATTGTATTCGACATATGAGCCATTACCACCAATCATGCCATCAAGCCCAATTTCCCATAATTCAGGTTGCATTTCTGCACGACTACGTCCCGTACAGACAAAGACTTTATGCCCATTAGCACGCGCTTGTCGAATTGCCAATACAGCAGATTCTGGAATACGATTGTGATAATCCACCAAAGTTCCATCAACATCTAAAAAAATAATTTTACTCACAGCACTGTCCTCTTCGTTTTTAATGCCTCTATTTTACTAAGAAATCAAGTAAAACGATAGTTATATCTTACGAAAAACTGATACTTTCCTCTGCTTTTTTACAATTTCAAATCAAGCTGTAAGCTTTCAGACAGCTTGCTTGCATTTCTGATACAAAATCGCTATCCTAAAACCATGAAAAATGTAAAAGACCTACTGGCTCATCTTCCTTACCGAGCTAGTTTTTATGATAAAAATTTAAAACTGATTTACAGCAATAATCGTTCAGACGGCTCTTTTTTCTCTGAACCCGAAGAAAATGAATTACCACAATGGGTTTGGACCAGCCTTGAACAATCACCCGAAAATGCCCTTCATTTTCAAATTCCTACCGAATCATTTGACCACATCTTATTTCAAACATATCAAGCAGTTAAAGATGATTCTGGTGAACTTTTGGGTGTTATCACTTTTATTCAAGATTTAAAGCCTGTTCTGGCAAGTTACCTAAATGAGTCTGGTCAAGCAATCGTTGGCTGGTCTGATGTCACATCTGGACCTTCTAGTAGCAATCCTATTTTCGATGATTAAAAAAGAGCCAAAAGGCTCTTTTTGTTTATTCTTAATCACGATAAACAGGCTGTACACCGTATGTTTGAGACACTGGCATCATTTCAATACGATTGAAATTCACATGTTCTGGCTGACTAGCCACCCAAGAAACGGTATTTGCGATATCTTCTGGCATAATGGCGTGCGCTCCTTCGTAAAGTTTCTCAGCGCGTTCATCGTCACCTTTAAATCGGACATTTGAGAACTCTGTTCCTTCGCAAAGCCCTGGTTCGATATTCGTCACGCGAATCTTTGTACCAGCAAGATCAGCACGCAAATTTAGCGAGAATTGTTTGACGAAGGCTTTGGATGCACCGTAAATATTGGCACCTGGGTATGGAATAGTTCCTGCTGTTGACCCAAGATTAATAATCATCCCTGAATCACGCTTAACCATGCTTGGCAAAACTTGACGTGTCAGATAAACAAGACCTACGATATTGGTATTAATCATGGTCATCCAGTCAGTAAAATCCGCCTCATATGTCTTGTCTAAGCCAAGTGCCAAACCAGCATTATTGACTAAAAGGTCAATGTGTTGCCAATCTTCTGGTAAACTTGCTAAAGCTTGGTCGATGAGTTTTGGCTCAGAAACATCCATTTGCAAAGGATAAACCTTGTCACTACCTAGTTCTGCTTGTAAGCTCTGCAATTTTTCCAAACGACGAGCACTGACAATAACTTGGTAACCATCTGCTACTAATTTCTTAACAATAGCTTTTCCAAATCCTGCCGAAGCACCTGTTACTAATGCAATTTTTGTCATGTCATTCTCTTTCTATACTCTTCTGGATATAAGAAAGTCAGTTGGTTATCAGTCAACTGATTCTTTCTTATTATTCGTTCATGTCATCAACAGCCTGAGCTGCTGTGATAATAGCTAATTTATAAATATCTTCTGCACTTGAACCACGAGATAAATCATTAACTGGTTTATTCAATCCTTGAAGAATTGGACCAATCGCTTCAAACATACCAAGACGTTGAGCAATCTTGTAGCCAATGTTTCCTGATTGAAGGTCTGGGAAAATAAAGACGTTTGCTTGTCCAGCGACGTCACTATCTGGTGCTTTTACTTCTGCTGTACTTGGAACAAAAGCGGCATCAAATTGCAATTCACCATCGATAGCCAATTCAGGCTGACGTCCTTTAGCCAGCTGAGTGGCTTCACGAACTTTTTCAGCTTGAGGCGCTTTGGCACTTCCTTTTGTTGAAAAGCTAAGCATGGCAATCTTTGGATCAATGTCAAAAATTCTTGCCGTATCAGCAGTGTTTAAAGCAATTTCAGATAATTCTTGAGCATTTGGATCAATATTGATAGCACAATCTGCGAACATAAAACGTTGATCAGTGCTTTCACGGTTCATCAAGAAAACACCTGATGTTCTGGAAATACCTGGTTTTGTTTTGATGATTTGAAGAGCTGGACGAACAGTATCTGCTGTTGAATGAATCGCACCAGAAACCATACCATCAGCCAAATCAAGTTTGACCAACATAACACCAAAATAATTAACGTCTTTCAATAGACAATCAGCATCTTTAGGAGTTGCTTTACTTTTTCGGATTTCAAGAAAGGCTTTCTTCATCTCATCAAACTTATCATAAGTTTGCGGATTAATAATCACATAGTTTTGATCAGCAAAACCGAATTTAGCCAATGACTCTCGAACTTCCGTAGCTTCTCCTAAAATAATTGGTTCAATCAAACCTTCAAATTTTAAACGAGCGGCTGCACGAAGAACACGTTCATCATTTCCTTCAGGAAAAACAATTTTGAGGTTTTTACCAACAATTTTTTCCCTTAAGCTACCAAATAAAGATCGAATCCCCATAAAAATTAACCTTCCATCTATTTTTGTTGTGGCTTCATGATAACGCTATCAAAGTCATCTGTCAAGTTTGCACTTTGAATAATCTCTTTATTTGTGTAAGGGTCTACAAAACGTAAATAATGGCAATGCAGCGCTTGTCGCGTAATACCAAGATCCATGCGACCACCATACAAATCATCTCCCAAAAGTGGGAAACCAATGTGAGCAAAATGCACACGAATTTGGTGAGTTCGTCCTGTGTGAAGTCGAATATCTACCAAAGCCACATCTCCAAAACGTTCCACAACGCGATAACTTGTGTGAGCATATTTTCCAGACAGATGCACGCGACGTGTGATAATACTATCTTCATCTCGAGCAATCGGCGCAATGATTTCACCCTTATCTTCTAGTTCACCTTGACCAGAAACCAAGGCATAATAACGTTTTTCAATGGTCTTACTTTGTAGTTGTTTATCAAGTCTAGCATGGGCATAACCGTGTTTGGCAAAAAGCATCAAACCACTGGTATCCTTATCAAGTCGAGTTACGATGTGAACTTGCTTGTTAGGATAATTTTGCTCCATGTAGTAATATTTGACAAAATTAGCGATGGTATTTGAGTGCAAAACACTTGGAATACTAGCATAACCATGGGGTTTATTGATAATCAAAAAATGATCATCTTCATAGGCAATATCAAGGTCATGTTCGACTGGAATAAGGGTTTCATGTTCCTGTTCATCAGGAATTTCAATCGTCACCACATCTCCCACATCCAATAAATAAATGGCATTTTGCTCAACGCCATTTACCCAAATATTTCCACCTTTAAATTTCACTTTGGCTAATAAGCCTTTTGAGACATCATGTCCCTTTAAAAAGGTTTTTACTTTTGTTCGTCGGTCCGCAATAAATTCAAATTTCACGAATCTACTTCTCCTATAAAGGCATCTCTTACGCGCTCCCAGAAACTTGTATGGAAGGGTGTTGCCACAAAGCTAATTTTTTTATCGTCAATACAATATTCAATTTTAGACACATTTTTATAATGCATGGTTTTGTTATCGATTGACACTGTATAAACGCCTTGGCGTTTAGGAATGATTTCAATTTTATCTTTTTTCGGCACAATCACAGATGACCCAAGGGTGCGATAAACACGGTTGTTAAGACTAGAAATCTCTGTCAACTGCATCGCTTCCATCGTCGGGTGCAAAATAGCTCCGCCTAAAGATTTATTGTAAGCAGTGCTTCCTGTCGGTGTCGATACCGAAATACCGTCACCACGGAAACGTTCTAACTTCACCTTATCAATGACAACATCAGCAACCATTGTTTTCTCAATACGTTTGATGGCTACTTCGTTAAGGGCACGCGCTTTTACCATACGACCATCTTCTAAAGTGATTTTAACTCGCAAAACTGGATAAGATGCCTTACGCCCCCTATCAGCTCGCAAATTCTCAATTAACTTTTCTACTTCAAAATCTCGGTAATCGGTGTAAAACCCCAGATGACCGGTATGAATTCCCACAAAGCGGACTTTATCAAGAATCTTTTCATACGTGTGAAAAGCAGACAACAGCATGCCATCACCACCAATGGAAATGACAATATCTGGATCTTTTTTAGACAAATAGAATCCTTTATCTTCCTTGAATGCCGCAAAAAGCTTTGAGGCAACTCGTCTACTCTGATATTTCCCGTTTGCTACGATAGCAACACGTGTTACTTTATCTGTAATATTCGTCTGTGTCATCACTATTTCCTACACCATCACTTAATTTCCGACTTGCGAGATCAAATAAAAGCTGTGCTTCCCTAATATCCTCGCGAATTTTTCGCATCTCCTCATCCAATTCAAGGGCAATTTTTGCTGTTGTTTCCAAACGTTTTTTAATTTCATCAGGAAACTCGCCTTTATATTTATAGTTCAATGAATGTTCAATCGTTGCCCAGAAGTTCATTGCTAAAGTCCTAATTTGAATTTCAGCTAGAACTGTTTTTTGACCATCAATGGTATCAACAGGATATTCCACAATAACATGGTATGAACGATAACCACTGGCTTTCATATGCGTGATGTAATCACGTTCCTGCACGATTTTCATATCATGTCGACTACGCAAAAGTGCCAAAACTTCATCAACGTCATCAACAAATTGAACCATAATACGAAGACCAGCAATATCTTGCAAATCTTGTCCAATGTTCTCTGGTTTAATCCCACGTAGCACCATTTTTTCCTTGATACTTTCGACCGATTTTACACGACCAGTCACAAACTCAATCGGTGAATGTCGATTTTGTTTACGAAATTGCTTGCGGATTCCGCGCAATTTAATCTTCAATTCACCAACAGTTTGTATGTAAGGATCTAAAAATTTCTCCCAGTCCATCACATTTCCTTCCTAATGGGATGGGCCTGTCACGCAGACATAACCAATCCTTGTCAAAAAATTGACTTTTGTATAGAATTAATATAACAAACCTATTATACCATATTTCTAATTGAGGAAAAAAGGAAAATTATTTTATGACACATCTTGAAATTGAGTACAAAACATTACTCACTAAAGACGAATTCAATCGTCTTAACAGTCAACTTTCACACGTTACACCAGTAACGCAAACGAATTACTACTTTGATTCAGATAATTTTGACATGAAAGCGCATCGCATGTCTCTTCGCATTCGGACATTGCCAAATCGCGCAGAAATCACATTAAAAATTCCAAAAGAAGTTGGTAATTTGGAATACAACTATGATTTGAGTGTGGCTGATGCCAAAGAAATCATCAAATCAGGTCAATTTCCAGAAGTTGATTTTTTGAAACTTATCGAAGAAAATGGTGTTAAACTATCAAGCCTTAAAAATTTTGGTAGTCTGACAACAACACGACGCGAAACGATGACTGATATCGGTCTTATGGCTCTTGATAGCAATCAATATGCTGATATTAAAGACTATGAACTTGAATTAGAAGTTGAAAATGCTGAAAAAGGCAAAAAAGATTTTGACAACTTCTTAGCTCAGCATGACATTGACTTCAAGTATGCTAAAAGCAAAGTTGCTCGCTTTAGCGCAACCCTTAAGCGAAATTAAAGACGCTTTTTCCTTAGAAAATGCTGAATTATTTCAGTTTTTTTGGTAAAATATAAGTATTAATTTTAAAGGAGTTTATTTATATCATGGCAGAACATTACGCCGACAAACAATTCAAGCTTTTTTCTCTTTCTTCTAACGTAGAGATTGCACAAAAAATTGCGGACGAAGTTGGAGTCCCTCTTGGAAAAGTGTCAACACGCAAGTTTTCAGACGGCGAAATCATGATTAACATCGAAGAAACAGTTCGTGGTAATGATATCTACATCATCCAATCAACTAGCTACCCTGTTAATGACAACCTTTGGGAACTCTTGATTATGGTAGACGCTTGTAAACGTGCCAGCGCCAATACTGTCAATGTCGTTATCCCTTACTTCGGATACTCACGTCAAGACCGTATCGCTGCATCACGTGAACCAATCACAGCTAAACTTGTAGCAAACATGCTTGTTAAAGCTGGAGTTGACCGTCTTTTGACTCTTGACCTTCACGCTGTTCAAGTACAAGGTTTCTTTGATGTACCAGTTGATAACCTCTTTACTGTTCCATTGTTTGCTAAATACTACTGCGACCTTGGTTTGAAAGGTGAAGACGTTGTTGTTGTCAGCCCTAAAAACTCTGGTATCAAACGTGCTCGTAGCTTGGCTCAAACTCTTGATTCACCAATCGCTATCATCGACTACGCTGAAGATGATGCACAACGTGAAGAAGGCTACATTATCGGTGATGTTACTGGTAAAAAAGCAATCCTTATCGATGACATTTTGAACACTGGTAAAACATTTGCTGAAGCAGCTAAAATCGTTGAGCGCGATGGTGCTACTGAAATTTATGCCGTTGCTAGCCACGGTCTATTTGCTGGAGCTGCTGCAGAAAGCCTTGATGCTGCTCCTATTAAAGAAATCTTAGTAACAGACTCAGTTGCTACTCATGAACGCTTGCCTAAGAATATCAAATACCTTTCAGCAAGCAAATTGATTGCTGACGCGATTATTCGTATCCACGAAAAAACTCCGCTCAGCCCATTATTCTCATATAACGCTAAAAAGGATTAATTTACTATATGATATATCTCGATAATGCTGCAACTACCCCTCTCACACCATCTGTTATTGATGCAATGACAGAAATCATGGTTAACGATTTTGGTAACCCATCAAGTATTCATGGGATTGGACGTCACGCTAACCAGCGTTTGCGTTTTTACCGCCAGACCATTGCCTCAGCTTTAAAAACTGACCCACGCCGCATTATCTTTACATCTGGTGCTACTGAAAGCAACAACACTGCCGTCAAAGGCTATGCTCTTGCTAACCAAGAAAAAGGTAAACACATCATTACCACTTCTATCGAACACCACTCTGTTCTTCATACAATGGAGTATTTGGAAAAACGTTTTGGTTTTGAAGTCACTTACCTAAAACCTGAAGATGGTCATATTTCTGCTAAACAAGTAGCTGACGCTCTTCGTGATGATACGATTTTAGTCAGCACAATGTTTGCAAACAACGAAACAGGTGACCTTCTTCCTGTTAAAGAAATTGGCGAACTTCTTTCAAACCATCAAGCTGCTTTCCACGTTGATGCTGTTCAAGCAATCGGAAAAATTGATGTTTATCCTGAAGAGATTAAAGCTGACTTTCTTTCAGCTTCTGCTCATAAATTCCATGGACCAAAAGGTGTCGGTATCCTTTACTCAACACCACAACACTTTGACAATTTGCTCCATGGTGGGGAACAAGAAGAAAAACGCAGAGCTAGCACTGAAAATATGATTGGTATTGCTGGTATGGCAAAAGCCTTATCAGACACTGTTACTAACAAAGATGCTAATTACAAACACGTCAAAGAATTACGTCAATCCTTCCTTGATGCTATTTCTGGCTTAGACTATTACATCAACGGTAGCCAAAACAAAATGCCTCACGTGCTCAACATTGGTTTTCCAAATCAAAATAACGGCATTCTCCTAACTCATCTTGATTTAGCTGGTATCGCTGTTTCAACTGGTTCTGCATGTACCGCCGGTACTGTTGATCCAAGTCACGTCTTGGCAAGTCTATATGGTGAAGATTCACCACGTTTGGCAGAATCAATCCGCGTTAGCTTCTCAGAACTTAACACTATCGAAGAAGTTCAAGAACTCGCTAAAAAATTAATAGAAATTGTAGGAAAATAGGATGGCATTTGAAAAAGAAATCACTTTAAAAGACTGTCTTTACAGCTATGCTATTAGCGATAATATTAAAAAATATACACTTCGTGACACAACCTTTACGCAAAACCGTATCGGTAATTACGAATTAACGCGTTTATTGGAAAACGTCCCTAATTCAGGTGATGGATTCCCACTAAAAATCACTATCAACAAAGATTTGACAGGTTTCAAATTAAGTATCACTGACAGATCAGGGCTTCGTTTCGTTAATATCTTCAAATCTGAAGATAATAAAATCCTCCAAGAAAAATTCTATTTCTTGATGGACAGCCTCGTTGAACGTGATATTTTCACTAAAAAAAAGCTTAATCAATAAAAACAACTCCAAAGCTACTTCTTATTAGCTTTGGAGTTGTTTTTTTACTCTATTTTGTAAAATTTGTTTTTGTTTTCACAAAGTTTTTGTTACAATAGATGTAACAAGTAAAAGGGAGATGGTATTGTGACTACTGAGAAATCTATTCCTAAAGCAACGGCTAAGCGACTTTCGCTGTATTATCGCATTTTTAAACGTTTTAATACAGATAATGTCGAAAAAGCAAGTTCAAAACAAATTGCAGATGCTATAGGAATCGATTCTGCAACTGTTCGCCGAGATTTTTCCTATTTTGGTGAGCTAGGAAGACGTGGTATCGGCTATGATGTCAAAAAATTAATGAATTTCTTTGCTGATATTCTAAATGACCATTCAACAACAAATGTTTTATTGGTCGGATGTGGTAATATCGGTCGAGCATTACTTCACTACCGTTTCCATGATCGTAACAAAATGCAAATTGCTATGGCTTTTGATACAGACGATAATGAAATTGTTGGATATCAAACATCAGATGGTATTCCAGTTTATGGTATCTCATCACTTAAGGAGCACGCACAAGAAGCTGGTATTGAAACTGCTATCTTAACGGTTCCAAGTACAAAAGCTCAAGAAGTTGCTGATATCTTGGTTGAAGCTGGTATCCGTGGTATTTTAAGTTTCTCTCCCGTTCATTTAAATGTTCCAAAAGGTGTCATTGTCCAATACGTTGACTTAACGAGTGAATTACAGACACTTCTTTATTTCATGAGTCAATCAAACCAATAATCAATTAAAATCCAACTGTTTTTTGCTTAGCTGAGTTTATTTAGTATTAGAATACTTTTTCTTGCCTGAAAGTCTTCCTTTCAGGCTTTTTTAGTTTTACAGTACATCTGTTTCTTCCCTAAAACTATAATATTGGTATTTGCCTACTATAATATGATCGAGACAAACGATGCCAATATCATCACAAGCTCGTTTCATTTTCTCGGTAAAAAGAAAATCATTTTCACTTGGGGCTGGTGAACCTGACGGGTGATTGTGAACAATAATCAATGAAGTTGCCATAGTTTTACAAGCATAATACAAAATCTCACGAGGCTCTGCGATTGACCGACGAACCGAACCAATAAAAATCGTCCGTTGTTCGATAATTCGATTTTGAGTATCCAAATAAATTGCCACCAAATGCTCCTGCTTTTGGTCGCTCAACTCTAACATCATCTTTCTAGCCAAGCGTTCACTACTCATGATGCGTTCTTTTTGGACATATTCTGCTTTGCTAATGCGCTTTGCCAGTTCAATCATTGCTTTGATTTCAATAGATTTGACATAGCCAACTCCTTTAATTTTTTGCAATTCTTGTAAGGATAAATGCTGAAAGTCAGCAAGTGTATCGATGTGTTTTAAAATATCATTAGCTACTTCTAAAACTGGTCTTGTCTTGGTACCTGTTCGTAATAAAATGGACAATAATTCTTGATTGCTTAATTGCTCGGCACCTAAATCTCTCAAACGTTCGCGTGGCAACATAGCATCTGCTTTCATTTCTATTGCATACATAAAAATACCTCCACTTATTTATTCGTAAGTTAGAGGTATTTTTTTCTTTATTTCACTATTCTAAACGATTTTCTTGGCGTTTAGCGACACTATCCTTGATAATCTGATAAAGACTAGCTGCTAAAGGTACAGCTACTAGCATTCCTAAAATGCCCCAAAGCGCTGCGCCAATGGTAATAGCCATCAATACCCACATACCAGGTAAGCCGATTGAACCACCAACCACGCGCGGGTAGATAAGATTTCCTTCAAATTGCTGAAGAACGACAAGGTAAATTACAAAGAAAATAGCTTGAGAGACTGACTGAGTTGCGATCAGAATAAATCCAATCGTCAAACCAATGTAAGCTCCCACCACTGGGATTAAAGCTGTGAAGGCCACCAGAATCCCGATTGTTGCTGCATAAGGCAAATGCAACAAAAGCATACCTCCAGCTGTTAAACTCCCAAGAATCATTGCTTCCAAGGTTTGTCCGACAAAGAAACCATGGAATCTCTGATGTAAAATATCTAAAACATAGTGGACCGTCTTAGCGTATTTTCCAAGATAAGAATCAATTAACAGATTAAATTGACGAGCTAGTTGTTCTTTACTAGCTAGCACGTAAATTGAAAAGATCAAACTAATAAAGACATTCAGAAGTGTTGAGGCAATGGTACTTACTGACGTTAAAATGCTTGTCAAAACTGATAACACTTGATTCAAAATCTGTTGACTGTAGTCTGATAATGTCGTCATCACATCTGATGATGTCCCAAAGTATGCCAAAATATCTTTGACAACTTTATTGTCATTAACTTCTTTGATAAAGTTTGCAATACCACTTGTATCAATCTTCAACAGTGAATTGATACTAGCAATCAAATCTGGTAGAACAATTGAAAAGAGCCAACTAATCAACAAGATAAAGGTTAAATAAGCTAAAATCATTGAGACAGCCCGTTTTACCTTCAAAAAGTATTTATTTTTGATCAGACGTGTGAAAATCATCTCATAAAGACTCATAACAATATTTACGATATAAGCAATACCAGCTCCAATCAGAAATGGCTGACTAGCTTTAATCACCGTCGCCACAAGTGATGTTCCCGTATCCCAATATGCTTTAATCGCGTAACATATCACAAATGCAAGAACTATATAATAGACCTGTTTTTTCTCAAATTTCATGGGAAATAAATTCTCCTTAATAAAGTTATTCCCATTATAGCAAATTTTATTAAAATGTCGAAAAGTCTGCTGTTTTGCCTACTTTTATCATTTCAATCCCGCTCAAAGATATATTCTTGCGCGCTTGAATTATAAATCGATTGAACACACATTTCTTTTCAATCATAAGTTATTTTGAAAATCGCACAGTTAGCTGGACGTTTTTTAGGAATTGGCGGATTTTTTGTAGCATGCAAATAAAACCGCATAATAGCTCCACCGTGACTAACAAATAACAAAGTCTCATCTTCTTTGCTGTCTTCTAAAACTTCACGAATAGTCTGCTCCATACACTCATAAACCTGAGCGGTAGATTCACCACCATAACGCACAAAGAAATCACGGTAATCAGAACCATCTTCATGATGAACTGGCGGATTCAAATACTCTTGATGCGCTTCATAAGCCCCAAAATCCATTTCCTTGATTCCTTTTAAGCGAATGTAGTCAACTCGCCCAGTCGCTAGTTCAGCAGTGTCACAAGCTCTCTCTTGCGTTGACGAATAGACACGCGTGAAAGTAATCCCTTCTTGCTCAAAATACCGTCTTGCTGCCTTAGCTTGTTCAATCCTTTCCTCTGTCAATGGAGAATCACACACTCCTTGAATTCTCCATTGAACATTAAAGCGAGTTTGCCCATGTCGCATTAGATAAAAAGTTTTAATCATTTTCTCCTCCACCATCTCATAGAAGCAAAGCAACTCAGTTCAAAACTATCAACCGAGTTTAGCTCATTAATCGTTTAAAATATTAGCACCACGTGTTGCAATCAAATCTTTGTAGTAGAAGAATGAATCCTTACGTGAGCGGTCAAAGCTATCATTGCCTTGGCCATCGGTATCAACGTAAACAAAACCGTAGCGTTTAGACATCTCAGACGTTGAAGCTGACACAAGGTCAGTACGACCCCACCAAGTATATCCCTTCAAGTCAACACCATCTTCAATGGCTTCATACATTTGTTTGACATGAGATTCCAGATAATCAATATGGTATTGGTCATGGATAGAACCATCTTCTTCCACCTTATCAAGAGCGCCATGACCATTTTCAACAACCATAATCGGTACTTGGTAACGGTCATAAAGCTTATTTAAAGTGATACGAAGTCCAACAGGGTCAATTTGCCTGCCCCAGTCAGATGCTTCCAGATATGGATTAGGTTCGCTTAGAATAAGGTTTCCAGCTGTCTCTTCACCAGATTTTTGCTTATGTGCAATAGAGCTCATGTAATATGAGAATGACATGAAATCAACAGGGTATTTTTCAAGAATTTCAAGATCGCCATCAGCAATTTCTAACTCAATGTTGTTTTCTTTGAAGAAGCGTTTCGCGTATGAAGGGTATTTACCACGCACTTGGACATCAGAGAAGAAAAGATTTTCATGGTCTTTTTTAATCTCTTCCATGACATCATCTGGATTACATGTAGATGGATAAGCTTGCATACGCGCTAACATACAACCAATTTTAAAGTCAGGATTGATTTCATGGCTAACTTTTGTGGCTAAGCTTGATGGCACAAATTGGTAGGGCACTGCTTGATACATCTCTTGCAAATTCAATTTTCCATCTTCAAATAAGAGTCCACCAGACAAATAGCCTGTCATACCAATGATATTGATTTCGTAAAAGTCAACCAGTATTTGACTTTATCTTTGTAGCGATTAAAGACTGTTTCAGCATAACGCACAAAGCAATCAATCACTTTGCAATTTTTCCAGCCACCATATTCTGTGATTAAATGAATTGGAAATTCACAATGTGACAATGTCACAAGTGGTTTGATGCCATATTTATTAAGCTCATCAAAAACTTTGTCATAAAAGACTAGCCCTGCTTCATTTGGAGTGGCATCATCACCATTTGAAAAAATACGTGACCAGGCAATTGACATACGGAAAGTCTTAAAGCCCATTTCCGCATAAAGAGCAATATTTTCTTTGTAACAGTGATAAAAATCTGATCCCCAACGTTTCGGATATAAACCTTCTGTGTCATTTAAAGCGGCATCCAATTTAGCACGAGTCATTGGGGCTATTAAATTCCTTCCCATTGATTTTCTCTCTTCTAGTGCTACTGCACGTGACGTATCTGAGGTAGCAGGTCCGCATCCATCAACATTTCACGCCCCTTCAAATTGATTGGCAGCTGTTGCACCACCCCATAAAAAATCTTTTGGAAAATGTTTTGTCATATTTTCTCACCTCATACTTTAGTTTGCTCTTGTATTATATCTTGAAACGTGAGCGTTTTCTATTACTATCATCTTAAAATAGTACTATCACAAGATAATAAAACTGTTTCCTCACCTTAGAGGAAAAATCTTTTCAAAAAAATGAAATCAACTATAAAACTACTCATTTTTCATTCATTCTATAGAAGAAAATTTGACAAAAGCCCTTTCTCTCTATATAATTAATTAGTTGAAATTATTCTATTTTTTCTGAAAATGGGAAATATATTTTAATAAGTAGTACTGATTTAATGGCTAAAAGATAAAGAGTCGCTTGATGATTTACCCTTTAACCAATGATTACAGTACTATGACTGATTTAGGAGTTTAATTATGTATAATTTTCTATCGTCTTTAGACAGTCTAGTCTGGGGACCACCTCTTCTTGTTCTTCTTGTTGGAACAGGAATTTATTTGTCTTCTCGCTTAGGATTATTGCAAGTTTTTCGCCTCCCAAAGGCCTTAAAACTAATCTTTAAATCTGAAGCAAAAGGTAAAGGGGATATTTCAAGTTTTGCTGCACTAGCTACTGCTCTTGCAGCAACTGTTGGTACTGGTAATATTGTCGGTGTCGCAACTGCCATCAAACTTGGTGGTCCAGGGGCACTTCTTTGGATGTGGATGGCCGCATTCTTTGGAATGGCTACAAAATATGCTGAAGGTGTTTTAGCCATCAAATACCGTACAACAGATGCAAATGGTGAAATTTCTGGTGGTCCAATGCACTACATTGTTAATGGGATGGGAAAACGTTGGAAACCTTTGGCCGTTGCCTTCTCAATTTTTGGGGTAACGGTTGCCTTGTTTGGTTCGGGGACTTTCACACAAGTTAACTCAATCACTGATTCACTTAGCAACACTGTTGGCTGGTCACCAAAAATCATCAGTATTATCTTGGCTGTCCTTGTCAGCATTATCATCTTCGGTGGTATTCAATCAATTTCAAAAGTTGCTGAAAAAATTGTTCCATTTATGGCAATCATTTACATTTTAGCAACAATTGCAATTCTTGCTTTCCACTGTAACCAAATTCTTCCAAGTATTGCTTTGGTTATTAAATCAGCCTTTACTGGAAAAGCAGCAACTGGTGGTTTTGCTGGAGCAACTGTTATCACAGCTATCCAAGCTGGTGTTGCACGTGGTATCTTCTCAAATGAATCTGGGCTTGGTTCTGCACCAATCGCTGCTGCTGCTGCGAAAACTGATGAACCTGTTGAACAAGGTCTTGTTTCTATGACCGGTACGTTCATCGATACCATCATTATTTGTACCCTAACAGGACTTTCAATTATTGTTACTGGTGGTTGGTCAAGCAATCTTAACGGTGCAACTCTGACACAATCAGCATTCTCAACTGTCTTTGGAAACTTTGGTGTCTATGCCTTGACATTCAGTTTAATTCTCTTTGCCTTTACCACAATTCTTGGTTGGGGATATTACGGAGAACGTTGTTTTGAATTCCTATTTGGTGTCAAAGCTATTCCAGTTTACCGTATCATTTTTATCGCTATGGTCGCTCTTGGCGGTTACATTAGTCTTGAAACTATCTGGGTTATCGCTGATATCGTTAACGGTTTGATGGCAATTCCAAACTTGATTGCCTTACTAGCCCTTTCACCAATTATTATCAAAGAAACAAAACGCTATTTCGATACACATTAAAAAACAAGAGATTAGGGATTATCCTAATCTCTTGTTTTTACCCTTAAAGAAATCGCTTATTAACGGGATTTCTGTGCCAAAAAAGGCGTTTTAGTGATATAATAAAAGGTAGCTCAAATTTAACATAATCTACTGATACATTTATAACCTCATTTGAACAAAGGAGGCATTTCTTATGTCAACACCAGAAGAAAACCTACGCTTAGCAAAACGAGGGCCAATTGTTAGTATTGTTGCCTACATGGTCATCACCTTATTAAAACTAATCACTGGTTATTTTTTGAATTCATCGTCATTAATCGCTGATGGTTTTAACAACTTGTCTGATATTCTCGGAAATGTTGTGCTTTTAATTGGACTGCATTTGGCGAGCAAACCAGCTGATGAAGATCACCGCTTTGGTCACTGGAAAATGGAAGATTTATCAAGCTTGATTACTTCTTTCATCATGTTCTACATTGGCTTTAAAGTTCTCTTTCAAACCATTGAAAAAATCATCTCAGGTAGCATGACACCTCTTGATCCTGAAGGCGCCGTTGTCGGAGTCATCTCTGCAGCGATAATGTACGGTGTTTACCTTCACAATAAACGCCTTTCACAACGTGTCAAATCAAGCGCACTCTTAGCTGCATCAAAAGATAACCTTTCTGATGCTGTCACTTCTATCGGTACTTCTGTAGCCATCCTCGCAGCTTCATTTAACTTAGTCATCATTGATAGATTGGCTGCCATCGTTATTACTTACTTCATTTTGAAAACAGCCTACGATATCTTTATCGAGAGTGCCTTTAGCCTTTCAGATGGCTTTGATCAAAAAGAACTCCAAAAATACAAAGAAGCTATCCTCAAATTACCAAAAGTTTCAAATGTCAAATCACAACGTGGTCGCTCGTATGGAAGCAATATTTACCTTGATATCGTTGTTGAGATGAATCCTGACCTCTCAGTTTACGAAAGCCACGAAGTCACTGAACAAATCGAAGAAATCCTTCGTAAAGAATTCTCTGTTTACGATACTGATGTTCACGTTGAACCAGGAGCAATCCCTGAAGATGAGATTTGGGATAATGTCTATAAAAAGCTTTATAAAGCCGAAAAAACCATTCTCGCTAAGATTCCAGATTACGAAAACCTTATCTCAGATGACTTCTACCTTATCGATGTTGACGGTCATTCCTATAACAAATCTGAAATGACTGCCCGAAAAAGACACTACATGAGTAAGATCGAAGATTTTGAAATGACATCTATCAGTCAAAAAACAAAGCTTATCACTTACAAGCTCGATAATATGACTCATACAAGTATCTGGCGCCACAAGGAAAACTGGTTCCTTGTCTTCCACCAAATCACTCCACAAGCAACAAATTCTCAAGATTAACCGCAAAACAAGGATTAATACTCCTGGCTTTTTAGATGCTTAGAATTAATCAGTTATTTTAATTAACTGGTTAATTATTTTGTAATATAGCACGATTATATTGATAATCAAGAAAAAAGATGAAAACTAAAAAAAGTTCTAAGTATCACTACTTAGAACTCTTTTAATTTATTTTTTAACAGCATCAGTTGCTACATCGTCACCAAACCATTTGTTTGAAATTTCTTGGAACTTACCTTCTTGATAAAGTTTTTGGAAAGCCTGATTGATTTTCTTAACCAGTGTTTTATCAGCTTTTCTAGCCCCTACAGCAAAATCTTCACCGTCAAACTCACTAGCAATGATATTGTAGTTATCTAATTCACCTTCTTGTTCAAGGTAATAATTAGCGTAAACTTTATCGATCAAGAGACCATCGATACGATCGTTTTTAAGGTCAATAAGGGCTTGTGTGAAAGTTTCATACTGTGTCGCATCATCACCAGATACAATATCTTTCAGGACTTTTGGTTTTGCATTGAAAGCATCATAACCAGATGAGCCAGATTGTGCACCAAGAACTTTATCTTTCATCCCTGCAAAGCTTGTAATTCCTGAAGATTTTTTAGTGACTAGCACTTGTTCATTAACCATGTAAGGATTTGTAAAGAGAACTTTTTCGGCACGTTCATCACTAATAGAATAACCATTCCAAATCAAATCAATCGTACCGTTATTCAATTCAGTTTCTTTCATATCCCAGTTGATTGATTGCCATTTCACTTTAATACCATACTGTTCAAAGACGGCATTGGCAAGATCGATGTCAAAACCAACATTTTTGCCATCTTCATCTTCGTACCCCATTGGTACAAAAGTGTTATCAAAACCAATCGTAATCTTACCATCTTTTTGATAAGTTTTCCATTGGTCTGTCTTAGCAACTTTTTTTGATGACGATGACCCACAAGCAGCTAAACTAACTGTCGCAACAAGCGCCATAGCACTTAAAAGAAGTTTTTTCAATTTCATAAAGACACCTAATGAGACTTTCTGTTATTTTGGATTAATTTTTAAAATGTAATCTGAAATCGTTTCTGCAAATTGTAAATCATGGGTAACCACAATCTGAGTCATTCCAGCTTCACGGTTTTGTAAAATCAATTTTTCAACTTCTTGACGCAATTCAGGGTCAAGCGCTGAAGTTGGTTCATCATAACCAATAATTTGAGGGTCAATCATCATCGCACGAGCAAGAGCGACACGTTGCTTTTGCCCACCTGATAATGAGTAAGGATAAGCATCCGCATGTTCTCCCAAACCAAGACGTTTAAGAAGACCAAGTGCTTTTTCTTTTGCCGCTTCTTTTGTCATTCCCATTGTTTTAACAGGTGACAAAATCAAATTATCTAAAACAGACAAATGTGGGAACAATTGAAAATCTTGGAAAACAAAACCAAGCAAGTTAAGTGTCTCTAAGTGATCGATTGGAACAACTTCACCATTATAGATGATTTCACCCGAATCAATTTTTTCAAGACCAGCAAGCATACGTAGCAAAGTGGTTTTACCACCACCTGAAGGCCCTACAAGAGACAAAATTTTACCATCTTCAATTGTTAAATTAAAATGATCAAAAATCTTCTTTTGACCAAATTGTTTGGAAATATTTTTTAATTCTAACATCTGGTCACCTCTTATTTATAATAATCAAATTTTTTCTCAGTTTGTTTAGAAATCAAGGTAACAATACCAATCATAAGCAAGTAAATAGCCCCTGCCACAAACATCGGTGTAAGTGTCGCATCACGGTTAGCAGCTGTCTTACTTGCAAGCAACAAATCACCAACCCCAAGAACATAAACGAGTGAAGAATCTTTGACAAGGTTGATAATTTCATTGAAAACACTTGGTAAAACAATCTTGAAAACCTGTGGCAAAATAATATAATGAATAGTTTGCAACTGATTTAATTTTAAGACTTTTGCAGCTTCGTATTGACCTTTAGGAATAGCAGCAATCCCACCACGGAAAATTTCAGCAAAATAAGCTGCATAATTCAAGGTAAATGCCAAAATAGCTGCTGGCATACGGTCCATAACCACTCCTACACTTGGTAAAACATAGTAGAAGAAAATAAGTTGCAATAGCAATGGTGTTCCACGCATAATCCATACATATAATGTCAACAACCATTGCAAAGGTTTAAATTTAATCTGCATCAAAAAAGCAAGGATAGCGCCAATCGGAATGGAAAGCACAATAACAATACAGAAAACTTGCAAAGTTACCGCAGCACCATCTAACAAGCTAGGCAGAACTTGTGAAATATATGACATGTTATCTCCTAAAAAGAATTTGTTACTATTATAGTATTATATCAAATTTTCAAACAATTGGGGAGCAAAGAAGAATATTTTATCATTTGATCTTATAAAAATAAGACGATACGACGTAACTATATTTATGTAAACTTTATCTTTAAATATAAAAAAAGCTACGAGCAAAGCTCATAGCGTTAATGTCATTATAATTTTTTAACAAACTCTGATTTTAATTTCATAGCACCGAAACCATCAATTTTACAATCAATATTGTGGTCACCTTCAACAAGACGAATGTTTTTAACACGAGTTCCTTGTTTAAGATCTTTTGGTGCACCTTTTACTTTCAAGTTTTTAACGATAGTAACACTGTCACCGTCAGCAAGACAAGTTCCGTTGCTATCAAGAACAACCAAGCCATCTTCTTCAACTGAATCAGCTGGGTTCCATTCATAAGCGCACTCTGGGCAAACTAACATTAATCCATCTTCGTAAACATACTCAGAGTTACATTTTGGACAATTTGGTAAAGACATCATTTCTCCTTATCAAAAAATAGCTATAACATTATTACTATCATAAAGTTAAAAGTTACATTATCCATTCTACCTTAAAAAGTAAATTTTGGCAAGTATTATTCCACAGTAACCGATTTCGCAAGGTTACGAGGTTTATCAACGTCCAAACCACGTTGAAGTGTTGCGTAGTAAGCAATCAATTGTGCTGGTACGACCATTGCAATAGCTGACAAGAATGGGTGTACAGTTGTTACGATGATATCATCTCCTTCACGAGCTTGGCTTTCATCAACAATTGTAAGAACGCTTGCTCCGCGTGCTTCAACTTCTTGGATATTACCACGTGTATGTGATGCAAGAACAGGGTTGCTTGAGATAAGTGCAATAACAGGCACACCTTCTTCAATCAATGAAATTGTACCGTGTTTCAATTCTCCAGCTGCAAATCCTTCACATTGAATGTATGAAATTTCTTTTAATTTCAAGCTAGCTTCCATGGCAACATAGTAGTCTGAACCACGACCGATGTAAAAGGCATTGCGAGTTTCTTTAAGAAGTACTTCTGCTTTTTCGGCAATCGTATCTTTTTCAGAAAGTGTTGCTTCGATAGATTGTGCAACAATAGCCAATTCGTGAACAACATCAAAATCAGCTGCTACTTTGTTGCCATTAGCATCACCAACTGCTTTAGCAAGAATTGCCAATGTAGCAACTTGAGCTGTGTAAGCTTTTGTTGAAGCAACTGCAATTTCAGGTCCTGCATGCAAAAGCATAGTGTATGTTGCTTCACGTGACAATGTTGAACCTGGAACGTTTGTAATAGTCAAGCTAGGAATGCCCATTTGATTTGCTTTAACCAAAACTTGACGACTATCAGCAGTTTCACCTGATTGTGAAATCATGATGAAAAGTGGTTTTTTGCTCAATAAAGGCATGTTATAGCCCCATTCAGATGCAATACCAAGTTCAACTGGTGTGTCAGTCATTTGTTCAAGGAATGATTTTGAAGCAAAACCAGCATGGTAAGATGTTCCGGCAGCCAAAATGTAAATACGATCTGCTTCTTGAATAGCTTTGATAATTTCAGGATCAACAGTGACTTGATTATTGTCATCTGTGTAAGCAGTGATTAACTTGCGCATAACTGTTGGTTGTTCATCAATTTCTTTTAACATATAGTAAGGATAAGTTCCTTTACCAATATCAGATAAGTCAAGTTCAGCTGTGTAAGAAGCGCGTTCGATAGCATTGCCATCATAATCCATAACTGAAATAGAATCTTTTGTCAAAACAACCAATTCCTTGTCATGGATTTCCATAAATTCGCTAGTTTCGCAAATCATAGCCATAGCATCTGAACATACCATGTTGTATCCGTCACCCAAGCCAATCAAAAGAGGTGATTTATTTTTAGCCACATAAATAGTATCAGGATCTTCAACATCAACCAAAGCAAACGCATATGAACCTTCAATGATTTTCAAAGCTTTTTTAAAAGCTTCAAGAACTGACAAACCTTGTTCAACAAATTCACCAACTAAATGAACAGCGATTTCAGTATCAGTTTCACCTTTAAGATGGTGATTTGAAAGATATGTTTCTTTAATTTGTAGATAGTTTTCAATAACACCATTGTGAACCAAGACGAAACGTCCAGTTTCAGATGTATGTGGGTGAGCATTCAATTCAGTTGGTTGACCGTGAGTTGCCCAACGGGTGTGACCAATACCAGTGTAACCAGCCATATCAATTCCGATTTTCGCACGAAGATCAGCAATACGTCCAACTGATTTAATCAAGCGACCTTGATTAACACCATTAGTAACGTAAATTCCTGCAGAATCGTAACCACGGTACTCCAATTTTTCAAGACCTTGCATTAAGATGTCTGTTGCGTTTTTGTTTCCAACAACACCAACAATACCACACATATTTTTTTACCTTTAATAGGAAAAACCTATTATCTCTTTCTTATTTTTTGAATTGGTATAGTCTAATAAAAACCTACCAAAACCCTACAGCAACAGTATATAACTTTAATTTTACCTTGTCAACAGAAAGATTGGTATAAAATATACTATACCAATTCTTTTTTAGTATAAAAGAAAAATGAAACCAACAAAAAAACAGAGTAGCTAAACTACTCTGCTGTAATAAATCCAAATTGATTAAGTGGTAAAACTTTGAAAGTAACAACACCACGAATTTGACTTTCCTTGATTAGTCCAAAACTACGACTGTCATTAGTATTCTGACGATCATCATTTAAGACTAGATAATACCCTTTTGGCACTTCGTTGTATTTACCATTAGAAACAGTATTAACAGAAAAATCAGAAGTAAATGGCTGTTGGGTATCCGAAGTTGACAAATATTCGGATTTTATCTTGCTAATGTACGGTTCTTTTTTTACTTTGTTGTTAACATAAAGAATATCATCCATTACAGTCACACTTTGTCCAGCTGTTGCGACAACACGACTAATGTAAAAAATACCATCTTTCTTGTAAACGATGAAATCTTTATAGCGTGGTTCTCGATTTCGATTAACAACTACGACATCACCATTTGATAGGTATGAATTAGCGGCATCCTCATGCACTTTAAATGTTGAAAAGACAAAAATCCTCAACAAGAATATCGCTAAAATAGCAATTAAGACTAAAATAATGTTTCGAATAAAATCGCGCTTAACCATAATTTCTCCTATTCTTTGTTCTATTATATCATGTTTCTGAACATAAAAAAAGTAGGCGTGTGACTTTTGACACAAAGTAAGTAAATTAGCCTTGTTTTATCTAGATAAAAGAATAAAAAATGATAATATTTGCCCCTTCTGTGCCCCTCGCCACCATTTTGACATAAAAAAAGCCCTATCGCACAGGCTGTAAAACTTGATATGATAGGCTTTTTATTATTTAGGTTATTTTACAGTGCGGGAAATATAGTACCGTTTTTAGTGCGTATATAATAGTAGAAAATACTGTAAAATAAGCATTTATGCAGGTGAAACATCTGAACGTTTGAGGCATAAAAATACAAAAGTTTTAAACTTATGCCCCAAAAATGCCCCAAAATTTTGGCATTGGATGCAATTCCGTTATAACCACACTTTAGTGATAAGTCCGTTTTAACGACAATAAAAAAGGACTAGCTCACACTAGTCCTGAAAAGAAGTCCTGCTGTGTTTAGTTTAACGTGTGCTCGCCAGCCCACACATGCCTATCTAGTAAGACCTTTACACTCTTACAGCAACTATTATACCATAAACATCTATAACTGCCAATTTTGTTGACGTCAACAAAATTAAAAAAAGCCCCTAACCACAAGGGCTAGGGGTGTTAAAGTACTTTATTTAATTTTAAGTGTTTGTCCCGCGAAAATCAAGTTAGGATTAGCAAGACCGTTAAGTGCTGCAATTGATTGGTAGCTTGTGCCATAGCGGCTAGCGATTGCTGATAAGTTATCACCTGCTCGCACTGTATAGTAAACTGAACCAGCGCTTGCTGATCCACTGACACGCAATACTTGTCCAACGTAAATCAAATTTGGATTTGAAATACCATTCAAACTTGCTAGCGCTTGATAGCTTGTTCCAAATTTTGAAGCAATGCTAGAAAGCGTGTCACCAGAACGTACTGTGTACGTGCTAGTTGCTGGCACTTGAATTGGCGCAGATGAAACTGAAATAATTTCAACGTCTGATTTATTAATCCATGAATTAATACCTGCTAATAATACACGATTGCCAGACACTTGAGCTACGTTGTATGTGCGACCTTTAACCCAACTTGGAACAGCTTCACCGGTCGCCCATGCGTTAGCACTGAATTTGACTTTGACTTGATTTCCTACAGCAATATCTGATTTAGGTGTATTATCTGCTTGTTGACCTTGATTGATTGCTGGTGTTTCAGTTTTAGGATTATTGTTCTTAGTATAGCCATTATCCGTAATACCAGTTAAATCAATATTCCCGTCAAGACCGCCAGCGATGTAAGTCGATGTGAATTGGTAAATCGCTACACCGTCCATACTTGGAAAGACATTGTAATTCGGTGTTGGTGTTACTGCATAATTCGGATAAGCAGCCATCCAAAGCGAATTAGGGAACTCACGGATGATTTGGTCAACATACACGTTAGCTACTGTATAAGGCTTGCCACTATAATACATAGGTGTATAGCCAGCCGCTTTAATCATGCGCATACCGTGCAGAATAGCGTTGGTATTCGCTTGCTTGTCGGGGCTAGCACCACTTTCGTAGTCCAAGGCTACAATTGAACCCTTAGGCGTTTGAACCTGTGGCAAGAATGTATTTAAGACTTGTTCGCCCAAGCTAGCATTCCCGCCTACCTGGTACCAAATGTAAGTATGAGCACGCTTGCCTTGAGCAATTGCTGATGCAACTTGTGTCTCATACGTTGATTGACCGTATATACCGCCGCCGTTAACACCGCCGATTTGACAAATTGCAAACTTGTCATGACTGTAACCGAAGACACCGTTAGCGCCTTGGTATCGTGACCAGTCCACACCTTGGTCACCAACAGCCGCATAAGCTGTTGATTGTAAAAGAATACTAGCGCCTAATAATGCGCCTAATAATAATCGTTTAATCTTCATCGACATATTCCTCCTTCAAATCAGACAGATTAGTCAGCACACAAACGAGACTAGACAAAAGAGCAGTTGAAACAACCACTCTCCAATCGACCTGTGAAATTAATGTGCTAGCTCCTATGACGCCAACCGCTGATTGCGCCATGGTTTTCAAAACCTTAACTCCCAATTTTTCAAAATACTTTTTCATTTCTCGACCTCACTTTCCAAGCGTGTGATGCGTTCATCAACATACTTGCTGTGTTCTTCCAGCTTAAAGGTACGTTCGATGACGCTGTTATGTTTATCGACCTGTTTTTTAAGCTCGTTGATTTGATAGTTGGTTAGCTTAGTACTCGTTAAAATACCGCCAAATGTGCCAACCAAACTTGCAATCAACGAGAATACTCCTGTTAAAATTTCAACATGCATAATCTCCTCTCACTTCCTAAGCTGTTATTCGGCGGCGTCTTCGTCTTGCAAGCCTGCGTGAGACAAGTCTACAAGCTCTTGTACTTGTTTGCGGAAACGTTTAGGCACGGTCTCGATAGTAATCCAACCTAGCTCGATTTGCATTGCAAAGTAATTAATCATCATTGTTCTTCCTCCTAAAAGTATATTTTTAATTTTGTGTGTTAGTTTCATCTGTAGTACCTTCAGTAGCACCGTTAGTAGTACCCTCATCAGGATACATTTTGTTAATCAATTCGTTTAATGTAGCAGTAGCTAACTGAGTCATCTTCTCAGATTTGTCAATGGCCGCTTGCATTTGATCAATTGTTTCTTGGTACTCAGCAGATTTTTTGTCAAACTTATTTGACATCTCATCAACTTTTTGTACTGCCTCTGGCATAGCTTTATCAGCATATTCAGTTTTGAAATAAGCATCACGAGCTAATTCAATAAGTTCATCATTAGTTTTACCAGTTTGATCACCTGCAACACGTTCAGTAAATGTGCCGTAACTACCTGACAAAGTAGCTAGTGTGATTTCTGTGTGTGTTACTTTTCCATCAGTGTAAATTGGGTATTTTCCGACAACGTTCCATGCTCTCATTATTCATCACCTCCTTTCAAATCGTCTTTAGGCATTAGTGCAGCTAACTTGTCTTCAAGTTCACTGTTATGCTGATTAGCAATTGTTAATTCAGCACGTAATTGTACTGCTTCATATTGTGCAGTTGCTAGTTTTTGTAGTAATTCATTAATGATTAATTGTTGTTTATCCATATTATTAAACTCCTGATATTTCTCTTAAAGCATCTCTAATTGCACTCATTGCACCAGATGACGTTCCACCATTTAGATAATGTTGAAAACAATTTCTTAAAGTTCTTATACATCCTCGCACCCAATAACCAGAGCCATCCCCGTTATCTAAACGAACATCACCAGTGATGATGTCTGATTGACGATAATTAATACCGTACGGTTTCAAGACGACATTTCCTGCATAACTTGAAAAAGGGCTGAACGTTTCCATCTTCCAACCTTGTGCACTTGTTTTTGTTTGAGCGTCGTAGTTGTAACTGTGGGTGAAATAAATATTATCTCCAATCACACGTAAAGTATCGGCTTGACTGTGAGCGTTAGAATCAACACCGTTGATTGTTTCAGCCACAATACCAGTAAACCCACCTTGGTCCCACTTTCCGTCATCTAGTGAAGTTTCACGACGGTCACCGCCTAAAATAACTCGCGATAAGATTCGGCTAGTTCCACTAACTGTGATACTAGTATTTGAAAATTTAAGTCCCATTGTACTAGCGTTTGCTTGAACACGAAAAATACCAGTGTTGTTGTTATTGTAAAAAAGCTTACCAGTATCAAGTTCAAAATTAGTTGCGTTAGATAGTGATTGTAATTTACCACCTTTGATAACGTTCGCTGTAATACCACTTGATACAATTTTGCTTGAATTAATAGAATTAGCAGCTATTTTATCTGTGGTAATCGCACCTGCGGCGATATTCGCTGCACTAATTGTTCCTGTTTTGATTTGTGCGCTGGTAATTGTGCCACTTGCAATTTGACTAGCTGTAATGCTACCAGCTTTGATTTTGGCTGCATCTAATGTGCCAGCTGTGATACGGTCGCCATTGATACTGTTCGCTGTCATTTTGTCGGTGGTTACAGCACCTGCCTTAATCGCGTCAGCTGTGATAGCATTGCTTGAAATCACGTCAGCAGTAATGATTTTACCGTTCAAATGTGCCGTATTAATCGATTTGCTGGCTATCTTATTACTTGTGATAGCACCGTCAACAATCATGCTGCCTTTGACATTTATTTTGTCAGAGAACAGATTGATAGCATTCTGATTAACAGCAAAATAAGAACCAATCGCGTTAGCAACATCAGTTGTTGACTTGCCAGCTTTCATAACGATTCCGTCTGTATTAATAGTCAAGCTAGCGTTCTTAACTGTTGATTTATCCAACGAAGATACGCTGGCTTTGATTGAGTCTGTTGTCTGCTTGATTTCAGACTGTGCACTGGCTAGCTTGCTGTCGTAGTCTTCTGGTGCGGATGACCAGTCTGTGAAGAACATTCCTCTTTCAACTTTAGCAAGTTTCCATTGTAGCGAACCACTTGCAATCCAATCAGTTCTAAAAGCCCAACTCCAATAGTCATTTTTTAAGTGGTCGGCATTGATTTTGTCAGTTAACTCAAAGACAGTTTCCCCACTTCCACTTAACGACCTGCGCCCCCCGCCACCAGACGGATAGGCTCCACTATTCCAAACGGTAACATTTCCAGCTCCCTGTATCCAAATTTCAGCGGTTTTTCCACTTGCTGGTTTAATATCAGTATATTTGAGAACAATACGTGTTTTAAATGTGTCGCCAACTACAAGGCCATCTGTAATCACCTTATATAGATTAGGGCAAGTGTTCTTAATTCCTGAGAATCCTGTAAACGGTTTAGACCAATCTTTGCTAGTTCCTTGTGCTAGATTTCGTCCACCTGAACTGGTCGGAATTTTACCTTCGACACTCGTAATCTTACTGCTCAACTCGTTAGCTTTAGCTGTGATGTTGTTTTCTGCAGTTGTTACACGACCGCTTAACGTATTGAAATCAGTCTGTGAGACTTTGGCAGAAAGACCTGTATTAAGTGCTGAAATCTGTGTCGTGTGTGTACTGATTGTTTGTGCGTTGTTGTTAGCTGTGTTTTGGGCTGTATTAGCTTTATTGGTAGCTGTCGTGATACCAGATTGCAAATCAGTTTTAGCGCTGTTAAGCTCGGTCTTAGTGGCAAGCAACGTCATGCCGTCCTTTGTCTGCTTCAATTCACTAGATACGGCGCTGATTTGCCTAATCGCGTCTTCGGGTGCTGGTGACCAATCACTTGGAATACTTCCAATTTCAAGCTTTGCTTCTTTGGATTGTATAGTTCCACCAGTAGCAGCGCTATCGGTTTGAGTGAAAGCGACATTAGCACTTGTCCAATTTGCTGACATCTTACCAGTACCGACTGACCAGCCTTCGCTGTGAGCTGGTATTGTATTACCATATACACCACCACCAGTAAACCACATCTGAATACGTACTGGAAAATTGGTGTCATTTTTGATATAAGCCCTTAATGTAACAGTCTTACCTCTAAGTGGGTCTAGCAATTTAGCCCAGTCACGATAAGTCGACGGATAACCTAAAATGTAATTTGTGTTAGTGTACGTTTGATATTCGTCGCTAGTTCCATGAAGATAGTTCCTACCGCCTACTGATGTTGGTATCTTACCCTCAACCGCAGACACCGCACTTGTAATCTGTCCAGGCACTGCTTCAACTTTCGTCTTCAAACTACTAATGTTGCCGTTGGCTGTTTGTAGATTGCTTTGCAAGTTAGCCACTGCCTTATCATTGCTAGCTTGATAGTTAGCAAGATTTGTCTTGATTGTGTTCGCAGTCGTAGTCGTTGCTGTTAAATCGTTACGCAGACCAGTGACATCACTAGTATATGTAGACTTAGCCACATAATCCTTAGCGATCGCTGTACGTTCAGCAGTCAATTGTCGTGCTGTTTCAGTCTTAGCGCTCTCAAAGTATTGGTTAGCTCGTGTTGATTCACCGCTCTTGTACGTTTCAAGCGATTCAATACGTGTCTTAAAACCTGCTGCTGTTTGCTCTGCAGTGGTTTTGTTAGCTTGGACTGTTCCGTTGAGGTTTTGGACGGTCGTTTGCAAACTTGCATAATTTTGGTCTGCGTTCTGTTTGTATTCAGCTACTTTTTGCTCGAGGTCAGCTTCGTTTGGACTGTAATCAGTTGCAACATTGCCACGTTCTAACTTGTACCCACCAAAAAAAAGATAAGCGTCACTATTAAATCGTTCAAGACGCGGCATTATCCAGCCATCTTTAGTGATTTTGATTTTAATAGCAATTCGTTGATATTCGTCAGCCAAGTCGAAACTTACAGCGTTTTGACTATTAGCAGAGTCAAACCCTACAAGTCCTGTTGCCATAGGTTGTTTTAAGGAGTGATTCAAATAAAATGTGATCCTGTCCGTTTCGGCGCTACTTTTGACGTATGCACTAAACACATATTCTTCGCCAGCTTTTACCTCAAAATATTGCGTACGTCCGCCCCACATTGAATTTTTTTTAAATATCTTAACGCCCTGATAATCTTCAGCATATACTCCAGTGCCGACAACCCAATTCGTACCGCTAAAATCTCGACTGCCTTTAAATAAGTTAACTCCGCCAACAGACAAGCTATTGAATTTAGCTGTCAGCCCGTTCAAACCAGTTTCCAACGTTGCTGTTTTCTGACTAGCACTGTTAGCTGTTGTCTGTACTTGTGATAATGTTGTTTTAGTTCCTGACAAATCATCTTCAACTGTTTTAGTGCGAGTTGTAACAGCAGTTAAATCTTTCTGCACACTTGACATCGTGGTCTTAAGACCACTTACGCTGTCCTCTACCGTTTTAGTTCGACTGGTTAGACTAGCAATCGTCCTACCGTCACTTGAAACAGTTTGTGTTAACTCACTAAGATTAGTTTTAGTTCCTGTCAAGCCATCTTCAACAGTCTTAGTTCGCTTAGTCAGATTCGTTAAATCAGTTTGAGCTGTTGATACACTTGTTTGTAGTTCACTAATTGACGTTTTAGCGCTAGTTAAACTAGTTTCAACCGTCTTAGTACGGTTCGACACACTTGTGATGTCTTTGCCATTTTGAGTAACTGTTTTACTTAATTCGCTGACTGTCGTCTTAGTACCATTAGCAGTAGTCTCGACATTTTCTACTCGTGTAGTTAACATCTCTTGCGCTTTTGCTTGCTCCGTTAACTGACTAGCTTGTGTCTGTAACTCTTTAGCTTGATTGGCTAATGTCGTGCCTTGTGTCTGCAACGCTTTAGCTGTGTTAGACAAACTTGTATTGAGATTTGATACATCAGTCTGCAAGTTAGTAGCTTTCGTGTCAACCGCGCTAACTGCGTTTTGCAAGTCTGTTTTTGCTTTAGACAAATCGTTAGCTACAGTAGTGAGTTGTTGTTTGGCTTCTTCGACTGCTGCAAGCGAATCATTTCGCACCTTTTCGATATTTGCTGATAAAGCAGTCAACTCTTGCTTGGCTTTGTTAAGAGCTTCTGTGATGCCTGTTGTGTCGGCATCCAAACCGTCATCACCGCGGGCACCGATAACAGCTGGTTTAGTGACTAAGCCTGTGTCATTTGTGTACGTAATGACATCATAAGACCACATATATTTTTTGTCTGCTGTGGGCGTTGTTGGTTTAGTAGACCAGTTTTGACCGGCAACCGTGACACCCTCTGCTTTGTCGTTAGTCGTGTAGTAGCGCGTAATCGATTTAATACCGACACCGTCATCAGCATTGGTGAATGTGATATATTCACGAGCCACCTCGTTACCGTCTACACTTGCAACTGCCACAACGTTTAGCGTACCGTTAACTTGACTAGCGTTGATTTTAACGCTTGAAGTCTCGCTGACAACACTGTTATTGATAAGCCATTTCCATTTTGCATTAACAATCTTGCTACACTTCTCGAGTTTAGCTGTGATTGTGCTTGTACCTTGACCGTTTTTAAAATTGTAGCCATTATCAGTTGATAAACGAACGATGTAAGGCGCTGCGTCCTCTGCTAGTGCTTCAACCTGTTTTAATAAGCTGTCTGCAATCTGACTGTATTTGCGTTCAAAGTTGATAAATGTTGAGTTTGTCACTTTGCCTGTCAAGATGTCATCTTCAAGTTCAGAAACCCGAGCCTGCACATATAACGCTGGTTCAAAGTGAATATCATCAATCAATGTTTGCGTGTCGCCGATACCAGCTTCTATAGCACCTTCGACTTCGTAGGTAATTTCTGGCACCGATATTTTTTGGATTTCTCCATACATATAGCCCCAGAGCGCTTCTTTGGTCTCGTACTGTGTTTCACCCAAATCTTTAACAATCCAGTTGTCATTTGAGCCTTTGCCGACAGATGGAAAGCGGTCACGAGATTGTGGCGCATAGACTGTCATTCCGCTTGAATAATAAAGCAATTGCTTATTACTGTCATAGATTTTCTTGTTTAAGCCGTCAATTGTTAAACCATCTTTACCAGTTGCTCGAACTGCGGTTCTTAACTCTTTAATATTATCGCTGTAGTTGATGACTTTAAGCTCTTTGCCAACTCTTACAGGCTGACTGACCTTATTTGTGCCAAGATTGCCTTTTTTGTAAATATTCAGCACTTGACGTTTAAGTGAGTAATCGTCATTGAGTTCAACGTTGAAATCAAGTTCTGCACCAAAACTGTTCGCAACAGAAAAAAGACGTGCCAAAATCGTGTCTGTACCCGTCCATTCCAATTTGATTCGCTTGTCAGATACCTCATTAACACCAATTGTTAAAGAATGCTCTGGGTCGTAATAAGCCACATATTCAGCGATTGACATGGCATTGGATGGCTTATGCTCACCACGAGTTTCATTGTTCAATTCAAGGCCAAGCGAATAAGCGGTCAATTCGACTTCAAAACCTTTCTTTTCAAAGCTCATGACATTAAGCCAGTAGTCACGATTCTTATAACGAAAAGCAAGCTTACAGCCAGAGCGAATACTGTCAATATCTTTTGAATTGTACTTAATCGTTAAAATACTTGCTGAACCTGCTAAGAAGCGGTGCAAATTAGCGCTCTTATATTTGATTCCTGCTTTATTATCAAAAAAAGCCACATTATGGCTGTCTGTTGAATCACGAATTGCAATACGTACATTATTCTTGCTCAAATGTAAACCTCCTGTATTGTTGCTGTGGCAGAAGTGATTTCCGCAAAGCTAGAAAGTATTAACTGCACCTTTGTTTTTCCTGGTGGCACTTTAAAATAAGTTGTACCAAGAATTTCGTCATCTAAACGAATTTGATTGTTGACTTTGATTTGTCCTTTTTCACCGTCAATAGCAATCGTTGAACCGCTTGGATAGCGATTTGGCACGTCTTTCCAATAATCAACATGCAATTGATAAAAACTAAAATCATTTAAATAGTGATGTGTTACTAATCTATCCGTTGTGTTTCGCCCTGCGTACTGCCCAACGAAAAACTGAATTTTCTTTGCTTTGACATTCGCCAAACGAGAATCGTAATACGGATAATAGCCACCATACCAGAAGAACTGCACACGGTCTTTCTCTTTGACTAAATCAAACATATTCGAGTTCGTAGCACGTCCCTCTGAACCGTACGGGTTAGGTGGAATCCAGTACGAAGGTGTAAACGGAATCGTCTTAACCGTACGGCTACCACCCGAACCGTCACCCATTAAGAATCGAACATTTGCAGTATTACCAACTGTGTCGTCTTTCTCAATTGCCATGCCAGCGATTAAATGATTACTTTCATCTAGCACCGTTAAACACCAAGCGCCAGTTTGCCCCATCAATCCAGTTTCAAACCAAGCTCTAGCCCATATATACCATTGAGAAATAGGATCGCTTAGCGTGTATTCCTTAACCGCCCCATACTGTAGGGCACCAGATGTTCCGCTTGTTTTAAAAGAACTTGGCAATAAACCAAGACGGCCGCCGAACGAAGTATCAGCGCTCATTTGAGTTGTAATGATTTTTCGAGTGTTTTCGTAATTAATTGTGCCATCAGTCCAATTGGCAAAGTCGCCTTTTTGGTTGCTTAAAACGGTCACATTCTTTTTGTCCATGTAACCATCTGATTCATCATACTTACCGAACTGCATAGCGCCATACTCGCTAGCAATACCAACGAAACCAGACTCTTTCTTGAGCTTAATTTCATAGCTCACATATGCATCTTCACTACCGTCATTCACGATTTCTGCCTCGTAAACGCCAAAGTCGTTTTTAACGAAGTTGAATGAGCGAGTGGCAGAAATGTGCGCCACGCCGTCCGGAACAAAGAACTTGATTGTTGTTTCGTCATACCAATTAGAAATACCTTCAAGTTCAACGTCACCATTTGGAATAGCATTGTAATAGCGATTTGGCTCGTCTGGCAACACTAGCTCGTGTGTTTCTCTAGTATTTAAAACTCTCGCAATCTGGTCTCGAAGTTCATTTAATTCTTCGGAACCAACGGTCAAATACTCTGTCGTGTCAATAAAACGACTACCAGCGATTTCACGAGACGCAAGTGAAACGGTCACCTCGATAGTTTTCGCACCGAAAGTGACCTCTTGTAGTTCTTCCCCAGTCCCGAGGATGTCCTCTGTTGTCAACTTGCGCTCGTTACCAATCGTGCGTTTTGCTTTTATAAAACTTAAAAAAGGCGTTAAATCAACGCCGTTATATGTAAATGGCATTATTTAAGCCCCCTCACTAAATTTTCAATGTTTTGTTTGTTAGCTAAGTAACCATTGATGTCATCTCCAGTCGCCCTTGCAAACTCTCGTCCGTCGATGTTAAGAACAGTGTCACGAGACACAGCGCTACGAACAGTAGCTAAAGCTTCTTTGATAACTTCCAGTTTTTCGCCCTCTTGGTTCTTGTAAGTGACTTCGATGTTGTTTGAGTACTTACCATATTCAAACTGATAGCTGTATTTATCAGTCATCATGTCAGCGATTTGCGCGTTAAAATCAGCAATATTGCTACGCAACTGTGATTGGAAATCTTGAATATTGTCAGTGATTGCCTTCGTGTTACTTTCGACACCAAGCGTAACCGTCTGAGTAGGATTGAAGTCCTCGAAGATTGCTGTTACATTTCGCACAGTGTTTTGAACTTGTCCAAACATACCGTTTAAGCCTTCGTTCAAACCTTGCATAATAGCTTGACCTGCTGGTTTTAAAAGTACTCGGTCATAGCTAATAGGCCCTTTGTGAGCACGAATCCAATCTGCCATACCACCGACAAAGTTTTGAACAGCGCCCCAAGCCGATTTTAAACCGCCCAAAAAGCCATTCATGATAGCTTGACCTGCACCAGCCAAATTGATGTTAGCAAGACTATTTAAAACGCCTCGAACAGAGCTAACAATCGAGCTAACACCACTAACTAGTCCGTTAAACGCACTAACTGCGCCAGAAACAAGCCCTCGAGCTATGCTTATGACACTGCTGCGTAATCCATTCCATAACCCAGTGACTGTACCGACAAGGCTAGAAACAAGACTAGAAACGCCGCTAGTTAAACCGTTCCAAGCAGAAACAGCTCCGTTTTTAATCGCGTTAGCAATCGAAACTACAGCACTTTGTAGACCGTTCCACAAGCCAACGACGCCAGAAACAAGACCATTAACGATGGTTACTACAGCCGTTGACAGCATTTGCCATGTTACTTGGCCTGCAGCAAGAATAGCGTTCCAAATTCCTGAAAGGATTCCGAGAAGGCCATTCCACGCCATGCTTACGCCTGCTGTGATACTTTGCCAAATCAACTGCAAGTCTGAACCGACCTTGCTAAAATTACCTGTGATTAAATCACAAATAATCAACACTGGGCCCATGACGATAGCTTTAATCATTTCCCACGCGCCTTGGAAAACTTGCTTAACACCGTCCCAGATTTGAGAGAACGCCGTTGATAAGTTTCGCCAGTAATTAAGCATGATGTCGATAAACGGTTGAATAATAGGTAATACAGTAGCTTGAATCGTTTGCCAAACTGTGCTAAAAATTTGCGTGATTCCGTTCCAAAGATTTGCAAAGAAATCTTTGACGTTAGACCACATATTTTTAATGCTCTCCACAGCATTTGACGGTGCTTGTTTAATTCCATTCCAGAGATTAGAGAACCATTCAGTAATACCGTTCCAGGCGTTCATAAAGTTCTCTTTAATGCCACTCCACGTAGTTTTAATACGTTCGATTGCATTGCTGATGACCTCTCTCATTCCGTTCCAAACACCGCTCACCCATTCACTTGCTGTGCTCCACGCCGCTTTTAGACTATTCCACGCTTTAATAACACTTTTAATAGCATTATTAACAGTTGTTCTGAACTTCTCAGAGTGCGTGTAAAAGTAAATAAATGCCGCTACTGCAGCAGTAATAGCAACCACGGCAATGCCGAATGGGCTAGCCAAGAATTGAACTACTGTAATTACCCTTTTTATATTATTAAGAACTTTACCGATAGCAAGTATCAAAGGCCCAATCGCAGCGACAACCAAGGCGATTTTAATGATCGTGTCTTGCTGAGCTGGGGATAAAGCCTTAAACTTTTGAGCTAAATCAGTGATGTACTTAGCAGCTTTTTGAATGTATGGTGCTAAGCGTTCGCCTAACGCAATACCAAGACCTTCAACGGCAGATTTTAAGTTACGGAATGAACCACCTATGCCACCCTCCATGGTATTAACCATTCGTTTAGTGGCACCTTGAGAATTATCAATAGCATTAGTTAGCTTGTTAAAATCTTTGTCTGATGAGTTGATAATTGCTAACCAACCAGACATGGCTTCCTTACCAAAGATGGTCGCTGCAGCTGAGGCCTTTTGGCTTTCTGAAAGACCACCCATTTTTTCACGTAAATCGCCCATGATGGTGCGGAAGCTCTTCATGTTACCTTCGCTGTCAGTCACAGAAATTCCTAATGTATCCATGGCTTTTTGAGCAGCTTCGGACGGATGAACCAAGTTAACCAAACCTGCACGCAATGCTGTACCAGCTTGAGAACCTTTAATACCACTGTTCGCCATTAAACCAATAGCAATAGCGGTGTCTTTTGCGTTGAATCCAAGTGAACCAGCAACTGGGGCTACATACTTGAATGTGTCACCCATCATAGAAACGTTAGTATTAGCGTTTGAACTTGCTGCTGCTAAAATATCAGCGAACTCTCCTGCTTGTTCGGCTTGCATACCAAACGCAGTCATTGCATCGGTTACGATGTCGGAAGTCGTACCAAGATTTTCACCAGAAGCGGCTGCTAAGTCTAGCACAGCTGGAATACCTGCCATAGTTTGTTCAGCACTCCAACCAGCCATCGCCATATAGTTCATACCTTCAGCAACTTCAGAGGCGCTGTAGCGCGTGGTAGCGCCTAAATCTTGCGCTTGTTTGCGCATTTGCATGTAAGCTTTACTAGATGAATCAGCCGCTATGCCAGACGTCGCTGCGACCTTGCGCATTGAATCATCGAAAGTCGTAAACGTTTTAACCGAAGCTCCTAGTCCTGCCATTATCGGCACGGTTAGCTTCTTATTCATCGAGCTTCCGACTTTTTCAAAGTTATCGCTTATCGCGCCAAGTTTGTCTTTTGCGTTGCTGGTAAACGTCTTAAAAGAACTGCTAGCCCTGTCTAAGTTGCTTGTAAAATTGGACGTGTCCGCTTTAAGAACTGCCTCGACAGTATAAGAGTTACTTGCCATTATCTGCTACCTCCTTTTTTAGATATTTTTGACGGCGTTTAGCGATTGCTACTAAATCACTATTTACCACGTTTCCGTGACCGTTTCCGAGCACGGCATTTCGTTGTTTTGCCTCGTTGTAAAAATCTTCAAACTTGGCATACACGTATTGCTTGCCACTCTTATCCGTGGCTTTGATTAATCTGTTCAGGTAGGCTTGCAAATATAACTCACGCTCTCTATCCAATCGTCGCATTAAGTAGCCCCGCTTGCGCACGTTAAACTCTTCGATGGTCATGCGTTTGGCTTCAGTTAGTGAGCTAACGCCGTATAAACCAATAGCAGAGGCAAGTATGTCTTCGTATACTTCCTTGCTGCTATTTGCTAACGTTGTTTTGTTGCTTAAGCTTCCGCTACCGCTGTTAACATCTCTTTGACTTTTGATTTCGTCAACGGTGCAGTTGCTAATGCTGATAAAAAATCATCAAACACTTTATCCAAGTCTTCTTGACTTTCGAGCCATGCCTCAATATCTGCCAAGCGTGGAATCTGTTTCAATGTATGTGTTGCTGACAAAATAATATCTGCTAAAATAACTGGGTTCTTGTCTTGAATGTAAATGATAGCGCTAGACAAACCCATACCAAAAGTAGCCCCTGCCTCGTTTGTGATTTGGTAACGTTTATCCATTTCACGGATAAAGTCAATACCAAAATGCAAATCATATTCTTTGCCATTGATTTCAAGTGATTTCATTATATTTGTACTCCTTACCTAAAAAATAAGGGGCTGTTTAGCCCCTAACTCCTAATAATTATTTGCCAACGATTTCAATAGTGTCAGTAAATGCGTAATTGATTTCTGCAATTTGCGCATCTGAAAGTGTCGCATAACCGTCAACTGGTTTCCCTTCAATTGCCATTTCTGTTGAGACTGCTTCAAGTTCTTCGACGTTTGCTGGCACTTCCCAAGAGTTAAGCGAACCTTGAGCATAAAGCGCTGGGTATTTATTCCCTTGCTTAACGCCTGCGAGGTCAATTTCCCATACTTCGAGCTTGTAGCCGTTGACTACTGAATCTTTCAACATCAAGTTTAGTTCGTCTCGTGTCGCCACCGCTTCGATTGAAAGATTGACTTCCAATCCTTTGTCTGAAATGATTGAGCCGTCTTTAGTAGCGGTTGAATCGCTCTTGCGCTCGTATTTCCATTTGTGTTCTGTTTGCAAAGCTAGCTTAGCCGCTGCTTTTTTATCCCCTAATTTTCGGAACATCAAGATTTTATCCTTACCACGATTGGCCATGTTTGTATATTCCTCCTTTAAATAAATTTAAATTTCAAATCCAAAATGCCGTGATATAGCAGTTCTGGAGTTGAATCGTCTTTGATAATTTGGCTGGAACTTTCATATTCCATAAACCATTGCCTACTGCCTATTTTTTTAATGTTGCTGAACTCTTCCATAAGTTTGCCAACCCAATCAGAAACAAGTTTCCTGTCATCTGCAGTCCCCCAAACATCACACTGAACTGCGACTTCACCAATCAGTCTAGTCTTGGTTGGCTGTGGGATAATCTGCGTATAAGCCACGACCATGAACGGATAAGGCTCGTTATCGTCTGGCAGAAATGGAAATGCTGGCAAACCTAGAGCAATAGACCGTTTAATTAATTCGTCGTGTATTTCTTGGTCTGGTTGTTTATTTGACAATGCCTGCTCTCCTTAAATCGTCAATAAATTTTGGTTGTATTTCGTTAAAAGCTGGTTGCATAAATGGTTGAGCTTCCATTTTTCGAGTTCCGACTTCAAGGTAGCCAGAATAGTCGGTATTAGCTTTAACTACCGCACGCAAGCCATTACTTGCTAAATCAAGCTTGATGGAACGCTTAGTCGCTCCAGTCGAATACCCTTTTTTAAACACAGCTTTGCGTTGAGCTGTCCTTTGAAGTGCTGCACCATTTTTCTTAACAACCTCTTTGTAAACCTCTGTGCGAGCCATTTTTTCAAGAGCATTTAATAGCTCTTTATCACCGCTAAAAGTAACACTCATTCGTGATTAACCTCACTCAAATAGATAGCCTCACGTCGCTTGTAAAACGTTTTGCGATTGATGATGTAGTATTTCTTTTCGTGTAGCTTTACGCTCTCTACAGAGCCAGCAATCGGCTTATTAACTCGCATAATCCAAGCGTCAACATTTAGTTTATTGTTCAAAAGTTGATTTTTAAGTTCCAGTCCCATTTCAGACACAAAACAAGGAACGACAACTTCTTGTGCCGTCCCGTTGTCCACTTTGCCTGTTTCTGGGTTGTAAGCTGGCTTGCTCCCCTTTAAAACAAGCGTTGCTCTATTTGCCTCTCTCATAATACAAACACCTTTCCGTTCTTCGCCTTACCTGTCGAGAATTCCTTTTGTAAAAGGTCATCATAAGGCAAGAACTCGTATTTGATGTCTTCATAAGATACTGAATGTCCTTCAATCGTTTCAGAGCTAGCTCCTTCAGCTCCTCTGCGGTTGAAACGTTTAATTGTGCAATCTTCGATAATAAAACTAAATTTATCTTCGATAACATCAGTACTGTAAGCCAATTTGAAATGGTCACAGACTTTTGAAATCAATCGTTTTAATACTCTGTCTTGCACATCGTCACTTATATCTAAGTCCTCTTTAACATTGTTCAAAACTGTGTCTTCAAAATCAGCCATAAGCACCTCTATTCAGCTTTCTTTTTAGGTTTAGCTTTGGTTTCTTTTTTCAAAAAACCTGCCTTTGTTAACTCTTCGACACGTTCACCAACGTATTCAGACCCTGCTGGGTAGATTACGTCAGTGAGTTTGTCTCGAAAACCTGCGATAACTTTTGCCATGTTATCACCTCACAATTAGAGTGCTGGCACTGTTGTCAGCATGTAAACGTCATCGAGGTTTTTAAATGATGGAAGTGCAATCATTGAGACTTTAGTTTCAACGTTTACTGGGTCTGTTTTAGTAGTTGTTGTTACTGCAATACCAGTGTCGACGATTTCGACTTTAGCGTTTGTTACGCTACCACCAAGAAGGTCGCTTTCTTCTGGTGTAGTACCAAAGACTGTTTCACCAAGTTCTGCGTTAGGCGCAAGAGTGATGTGCCCGTCTGGGTAGTATTTTTTAACAACGCCGTCAGCGTCTTTGTAAGTTTGGTTTTTAACAACCACTGTCAAACCAAGTTCACTTTCGAGATAATCAAAAAGCTCTGATTTTTTAACCGCTGCTGCGTCTGGTGCAGTCGGTTTAATCAAAGCTAGAGTACTTTTTGCGTTTTTAATTTGACTCAAAGTTTTTGAGTTAAGAATAATCACTTCTGCAGTTGAACCAAGTTCTGCCAAAGCGCTGACTGCAGCTTCAATATCTGCAAGCGGTGTTGATGTTGCTAGGTCTGTCCAAGCTGTTTTGGTTGTTCCTTTGTGCGCTGGATCTACATGATAATCAAAGTCTTGCGCTACGCCGTTAGAGATAACGCCGATTTTACCAGTGGCAAGAACTTGCATGCGCATAGCTTCGAGTCGCGCGTGAGCACCAGATAGTAATGCTGCATTGTCGTCAAAAATACCAGAAACAATTGTGTCGACAAGCGCTTGGTTACCAGTCTGAGCGATAACATTCAATTGTTGACGATCTTGTTCTTTAACAAGCAATGATTCTTTAAAGAATGGCATTTCTTGTTCGTCAAGAGTGACGTTCATGCGTTCGCGAAGTGTTGCTTTAGTGTCAAAAGCAGATGGTTTCAAAACAACTGGAAGACCTGCAGAACCTTTTACAAGTGCAAGTTTAAGACCAAGCTGTTTGCGAGCTGGGAAGAATTTTTCCCCAATAGTTAAATCAACTTCTTGTTGACGTGCGTTCCAATATCCCGCAAGATTTGAGGCTGTTACTGTATCATAAATTAATGGCATATTATTAAGCTCCTTTCACGAATTGAATATGAGGTAGTTTCGCTTTAACGTTAGCGTCTACTGTACCTACACCGATTTTGTCTTCTCGCAAAGTACCACGATAAACAAGTGAAGCGATTGCGTCTTTATCAGTCACGTCAACGTCATAAAGCAAGATTCCGTCAACGTATGTTGCTTCAGACGGATTAGTTTCAACTTTCACTTTTTTAGTGCGGTCTGCAAAAACTGAAGCACCGTCCCCAGAGAGAATCGCTCCCGCTTTTAGAACAGTTCGACCGTTCTCAACTACTGTTCCTGTTGTTGTTTTGTCAACTAAAACTGAAATTGCTTCGTAAGGTGTGTTGTGAAGAATTTCAGCATTCCCGAAAAATGTTTTTGGCATAGCATGCCCCTCCTTTTAAAATAGTTTCTTGCTGCTAGCATTAGCGTGTTGGGCCAAGCTAGCACCATAATTTGTTTGTTTTACGCTAGAAGTACCAATACCAGGTGCTTTTTGGCGCAAGGAAACCTTAACAGCTTCAGCTACCGCTTGATTGAAGACTGCTTCGAACTCTCCTACTTTTTTCAAAGAATTCTCGGCAGTGTCTAGAGCAAACAATTCTGCGAATTCAGCTGGCAAACCTTTAGAAACCAAATCTTTCTCGACTTGAACGACCAATTTATCATGTTCAAATTTAGCTTTTTCTTCGGCAAAAGCTTTTTTGCTGTCTTCGAATTCACGTTTAGCACGTTCCTCTTCAGATAATTGTGAGTAGTCTTTTTCTTTTTTAAGAGCTTCGGCAATCGCGTCTTGAATGCGTTGTGCTTCGCCTTTTTTGTAATTGTCTAAAGCTTTTTGATTTGACTTATTGATAATGCTATCGAGCTCTGATTGAGTTTTAGGGCCTTCAAACGCTGGGTCTGTTTCGTGCCCGTCATTATTTCCTGCGTCGTTGTTCAAACCGCTATCGTTTCCGCCTGCGTCTGCTCCACCAGATTCGCCGCCTTCAGCAAAGAATTGCAAGTTTCGAGCGTTTAATGCTAAAAGTTGTTGTTTTTCCATTTTTAAATTCCTCCCATGCTAGTCTCGTGCCGCCCTAAATTTCCAGCGCATTCATAGAGCCACGAGGACGGACGTCTCACGCTCTCTAGTCTCTCTTGAATGTAATTCTATTCAGGGCTTAAACAAGCCACGCTAGTGATGTTTATTTGGCCTATTTAACGACTAGCCAAGTCAACGAGGAAAGCAGGATTCGAACCTGCGCCTGCAGATTAAAAGTCTGCCGCATTAACCCCTTTGCTATGTTCCCCAAAATAAAAAAGCCGTATCAAATACGACTCTTATTCATCTTTCTCTAAAGCCTTTTTAATGCCTTCAACAACTCCTACAACGAACCAAATAGGAATTACCACGATCAGGTAAAGCGGTATTGCTAAAACTGTCAGTAGCAGCATGCTAAAAATAATCACAAGTATACTAACCATATCAACCTCACAAACAAAGAACGCCAAAGAACAAAATAAGCATTAACCAGATAAGTAAGAAAGCCTTACGTAAATCTGCTTGTAAACTTTCTATTTTTCGTTCTAACAGTTCAGCGTACCCGCTTAAATTTGCTAAACGTGCTTTTAAAATCACCAGCTCACGCTTATTTTTCTCAATGCGTTCTCTGTTTTCTTCATGAAAATCTTTGATCTCACAAGTCATCTATCTTATCTCCTAGCGGCGTATTCCTTGACTTATCAAGCATAACCTCGTATTCTTCTTTGCTTCTTGAATAATGAGCAGCGACCGAACATCTGCAATGTGGGTGTATAGGTGCTGCATTTTCGCCAGGCATCATATCCTTAACTTTGTAAATTTTACCGCTTAAAGCGGCACAATGCGGACAAGCGCTTGGTTCTGCTATGTACTCATACTCGTCATAACCACTTACTGTCAACGATTGTTTTTGTGCTTCTGTCGCCACTCTCGCACCTTCTGTCACTACCAGACGTTTGGCTTGACTGGCAGAAACATCAAATTCTTGTCTAAGCTGACCAATAAACGTCGTTGGATTTTTTCCTTTCAAAATGCAATCTTCCGTCATTCTTGCCACAACTTGTCTCAGTGCATTCTGACGTTTCCAGATATTCTCTGACCACGTCGCACCTTTAAAAGGTGTATTAAGTAGCGTTTTAGCTGTTTGCGTGATTTCGCTTTTAGTCAGCACCGACTTACCAAGCAATCCAGCTTGCGTTTTGATTTCGTGCATATAATCTTCTGTGATGAACTCTTTGGTGCGTTTCTGTTCATCGTTGCCTAAAGCAATTAGCTCTAGATCAAGTTGACGTTGCAGCAACTCTAGCCGATTCGTTTTCATTTTGAGATTGTAAATTCCAAGTTCTCTGTTCGCCTCTTGAGAAAAGTTCTTCTCAGCAACGTAACGTTTAGCTTTTTCTTCAAATGCTTTAACGTCCATTTCATCGACTCGTTTCCGCACCTCTTCAATTGGTAAGCCGTTCTTATCAGAATAGCGATGATAGAAAGCTTGTATTTCCTTTTCAATTTCCTTGTAATGATAATTGTACAGACGCTTAAATTCATCGCCCAAAGACGCATCGCGCTCGATTTTAGCTAGCTGTTCTGCCTTAATCCTCTTCTTCCAGTACTCGTTTACCATCGTCTTCTCCATTTAAATCATTGTCAGACAAGCGACTATTCTTCTCCAACTGAACCGACAGCAAGCTTGAATTTTCTTGTTGGTTTCGAATTCGTTCCATTTCCGTTTTAGCGTCAACGCCAGTCGCTGATTGTAACATGCTGTATACTGTTTCGTCGCTGACGACACCATACAAGCTTTTAGCGTTTGCAACAACGCTTGAAGTATCTGCCGGCAAATTCGGAATGAATGTCACGCGAACTTTTGACAAATCAAAATATTGAATTTCTTTTAAAGTCTCGCTGATTCGAGCAATCAACTTGTAACGACGTTTCAGTGATTTTTCAAACAGCGCTTGCATGTCGACACGTTTTTGGTCGAAACCAAAAATTTTCCATTTCATCGCCTCTCCAGATTGTGTTCCAGAAAAATTATCATCGCTTAAATCTGGCGTATTTGTGATTTTATGGATGTCGTCAATGACACGGTTCTTGTAAGCTTCAGTCCCGTTGACATCGTACTGCTTATACAAGTATTTAGCGTCGACGGTGCCTTCGTTTCCGTTGGCGTCTACTGGCGGTTCTAGGTTCAACAAGCGAGCTTTGCGCATTTTACGCATAAACTCGATTTGTTTCTCAGCGGTGTCGCAATCAGATGGGAAGCTAACACGCCCTATAATAGCCAGAATCGCGTCTGACAAGTCTTGCATATAATTTGCTGTGTCTGACTGTGAAGCGTCGTACAAGTCGATTAAAGACAATACAGACTCATAATCACCCATGCCGTTCGAGCTGTTTAGGTATTCAGTCAACGGCACTGTTCCGAAAAAGTGAGGTGTTATATCGATAACTTTAAAATCTTTAGATGAATCAATGATTAAAACTTCATCTGGTGTGTATACCTCGATAATTTTTTGGCTATCTGAAAATTGGTTTTTATCGTAATACCTAACACCAACAAGGCTGTTCTCCTCTTTTGTCATGTCGTAAATAACAAAAGTTGCTGTTGGATCTAGCTTAACCGCTTTAGTTTCGTCCTCTTGCGTGCGATAAACTAAATCATATGCACGTCCCGTTTTAGACAGGTCAAGGACAAGTGAGCGGTTCAATTGATGAAAGCTATTGTCTTTTGAAATCTCGTCTAAGAATTCGGCAACACTTTCATTGTCTGTGTCGTCATAAGAAACTTGAATAGGGTTACCGACAAGATAACCTTGTTTAAATGTTGCGATATACTCACCAAAATTGTGAACAGCGCGTGTGTCGGCCATGTCTTGGTCTTTACGTCGTTCAGATTCCAAAATCGTGTGATTGTTTCCCTCTGCATAATCAAGTAACTCTTGAATTCGTGGGCGCTGCACTGTTTGATGATGATTGATGTATTGTTTCAAAAGTTTAAAATCATCTGCAAACAATTCCTCTAAGCTCTCTGCTCGATAGCGCATTCTTGCTTGTCGATGAAAGCGAGGCTTTAAAGTATGTGTTTGACCTGTGCTATCGACAAATGTTTCTGTATAAGCCATTTAATTCCTTTCTACAAGCCAAAACCAGCTCGAAGCGTGTCGAACTGATTGCCTTTATTTCGTTGTTTCTTCATTACTTCGTCCGAATAAATAGCGTACCGAAGCGAATCCAGTACGTCATCGTATTCCTTTAGCGGTTCATCTTTAGTGCTGTTTGGTTTCCATTTGTATTGATAAATTTCATCAAAAAAGCGAGGAATCACACCTCGCTTGATAAACAATGTATTTTCTTTGAAACGCTTAGCAACCGTTTCAATACCAGCAATAACGTTCTTATTGGCGTTCATAGCATCTAAACCAGCGCTTTGGAAATGTGCAACGTGTTCTGGTCGAGCCGAGTCACACCAAAAAGCAATATTGCCATATTTAGCTTTAAATTCTTTAGCCCTATCAGTCCACCAACTTATCACTCTGTATCGCTCAGCTATTCCGTCAACTAAATATTGTTTTCCGTCTGATGTTTCACCGATAATCACAATCGAACCGAAGTGGTCGTAACCAAAGTCGACACCTCCAAAATAGCGAACCATTCGAGGCAATTCATCGACTTCATGAACGTTTGCGTCATAATCGCTATATATAGCTCCTTCCGCTACCGTCCACTTGCCGTCGATGTCTCTGTCATAGAACTTGCCAGACGGTGTAGCAGCTTTAATAGAGGCTATATAGCGAGGACTCAAAAAAGTATTATCATCAAGCTTAAAGCTAAAATCGATAATCTTACCATTGTTCTTACCAATGTAATCACGCCTTAACCAATGATTTGGATTGTCTGGATTACTGTCCCAAACGATTCGAGCACCTTCGCCAGAACAACGAGAGATGATTTCCTTGAACACAACTTCATTAGCAAGCGAAGCCTCATTAACGTAAGCGCCAAAAGCAGTGAACCCACGAGCACGCTTAAGCCCAGAAATAGAGCCAGTATACACTTGCACGACCTTAACACCGCAAAATGTAAATGAACCATGCTTGTCGTATTTTGGTTCAAAACCATACTTGTTATATAGCTCTTGCAAGATGTTGTTTTGAATAGACGTGCTCGACGTTCCAGCTAAAATATACATTGGTTCATCAATACCAAGTTTATCAGCAATCTTGCGAACTCGCTTTAGCTCCGAGATAAACGTGTCATTATTGACTACCGTCTTACCAGCTCGTTTAGCCCCGTGCAAGCCACAAATGAACCAATCGTGTGTCCAGATGTATTTGAGCACGGAAAGCTGTTTAGGCGTGTACAAGCTACTTAAATCAGCTGTCATCTGTCACAATCTCCTTAACTTTTTCAAGGAAACCAGCAATTTTCTCATCTTGACCTTCGTCTTCACCAACTTGAGATTTAAGTTTTTCAATTTCAAGCTTAAGTTTTTGAAGTTCAAGTTTGGTTGGATAACGTTTCATAAGCTCGCTGCCTGCTTTAATCACCTCAGCAATTGATGGTTTCTTTTCGATTGTCACGAATTCGCCCGTCGTTTGGTCAAGCTCTGTCACCTCTTCGGTAAGCTCTTGTCTTAAAATGCTTGTAAACACTTGCAGAACCTCGTCAGCAGTTGCAATTTTATGTTTTTCAAGTTCAGCTATCCGTTTATTGATATAAGTTTTTATTCCAACATTTTCCAACAATTTATGAGATTGTGCTTTGGCATAATTCTCGCTGTAACCAGCTTTTGTTGCTGATTCCATAGCATTTCCAGAGATGATGTACTCATCTGCAAATCGCCTCTGTCTTTCGTTTAATTTTGTGATTTTCCATCACCTCCTTTTAAACCAAAAAAGCGCCAATCGGCGCTCGTTGTTATTTAAACCTATTCATCAACTTTTTGTTGATATACCCTTTAAGCGTTTCGTTGTCGAACAAACTTCCGTCGGTTCGCTCCCAAACCTTCAACATTTCTTTATAAGATTTATTGCTTGGGTTTATCAAAAACGCATGAGTTCGCGATAAAAAAGCATATTCTTGACTGCCAGAACCAATAGCTCGTAAATCTCGTCCAACGTTAGCCGCTTGATGATGGCCGTAAGTTTTTTCATTATCCAATAAATCTTTGATGTCTGTGTAAGCTAACGCATGACGGAATTCATCAATGTTATCAGATAAATACTTGCTATTGTTTGTGTCGTGCAAATGTGTAGCAATATCAGAAATAAATTCGATATAAGTATTAACGACGAGTGCATTGTCATCTTCAAAGCTAGTAACGATTGTTTGAAATAGCAGTTTATCAAAGTAATGATGTTCTGCTTCAATTTCATCTTTTAATGCTTTCAAATCGCTAACAGCAAGCTTAACATTGCTTTTGGATAGTTCACTAATCCTATTTGATTCATTCTCATAATAATCAACGCGTTCTCTGATTTCTGCGCCAGAATAAACTTCTCTGTCAAACTTAAATATCTTTAACATAATTTCTCGCTTTCTTAATAGAGTTACTGCTATTATAACTCTTTACAAGAAAAAAGCTAAAAATAGAGGTTCGTTTGAACCTCTAACCTTTATTATTTGACAATACCATAATAACACATTAACAACACCATGCACGCCCAGATTACCCTTGTTTATGCCATTTATTCCCATTTTTTATCACGACTCCAAAAAAATATCAATTTCTTCCGTCGCATGCTTGCGCAGACGATAATACGTTGATTGACTAATTTTTAAGTGTTCCATCACGTCCTCTGGATATTGTTTTAAAATGTACGTCATGCGTAAGATGGCACGTTCTTTTGGATTGGAAACCTTATTGATTAATCTACTCAATTCAAGTTTACGATTGATAACATCGTTCGTGTCATGTTCGATTGACTCTTTTAAAACAATAAGCTGTGCATATACATCGTCGACTTTCGTTGGTTTTCCACCTTTTACTTTGTCAGTAGACCATTTAGGACTAGATAACAATCCAGCTTCTAGCGTTCTTACCTCGTCGATTCTGCTTTGGATGTCTGTGTCTAGGTTTTTTAGTTCGTCAAGTAATTGTGATGCCTTGCTCATTTCTAGCTCCTTCGTGGTATAATAATGTTAACGAATTCATACAACGAAGGTCTTGCGTAAAGCAGGACTTTTTTGTGTTGTATCAGCTAGCGATAACCGCACTACACTTAAAAAGAAAATAGTATTAAGGTACCTCTTTTCTATTTTTAAATTTCGCTATTTGTTTTGCCAGTGAACAACCAGATAAACTCACTAGCGATGTACTAATTTTGTAAGAAGGTTTTCCTTGTTTTATTATTTCTGGTTTAACAACCACGTAGGGAGTCGAACCCCACGCAGCCTTTTGCGAAAACGACTGTTCCCAATAGCCATCCGCGAAATCTTCTGGAAAATACTTCGAGAGATTTTAGAGAGAAACTCGAAGTCAATGAGCCATTTCCATGAATCTAAAAAATTTAAAGTCCTCAGAGTACCGACTAGGGAGCGCTCGTCTTAAGCCTGCTTTCTATTTTTATTTTTTATTCCTAGCCTTAATACCCACGCAATGAATCGAACATTGCTAGATACCAATGTGGGTCGTTATTCCAGCTCAATCACTACACGAAGCCACACACCGAACTCATTTCCGTCAATACTTACTTCAGCGCCGTGTACATAATCACCATAAAAATCGTCAATGTCGTTTTTTTCAAGATTGTATTTTGTACCTGCCTTTTCAATGAGAATTGCAGCATTAGTTCCTTCACAATCACAAAAGGCATGATTTTCCAAATAATCTTCAAGAGTTACGTTCATTCTTCCACCTCTTTCGCAAACTGCCAAGCCCAATTACGGTCAACACTAGACCGACTAGCATTATTAGCGCTTTATTCTTCATCTATCAGCACCTCACTCGTTATTTGTGATTGTTACAGGAAGAATGCTTTCAGGCATGTACTCAACTTCGTACTTGTATTTATTGACTTTGGTTCCGTCAGTCAAATCTTCAACGACATACATGTTGTTTTTAGTCATATTGATTAAATGCTTTCTGTATTTTCCTTTTGACACTTCAGCAATCACGACTAATTTCTTGCTATTTGACGTGTCAACTGAGATAAGACCTTCCACTTTGAATTCAATCTTGTCTGTACGTGTGTTGATAACCGCCACACGTCTGCGAACATTAAAATTATCTGCTTCTTTGCTAATGTTGTAAGAGACTTTCTCTGACTCATTAGCGCAACCTGACAACGTAGCTAAACCAATTGTCATGAGCGCTGCACCTGCCAAAGCTGCGATTTTTTTATTCTTCATTCTCTAATACCTCGATTTCCTCAATTTCACTGTTTGTTAGTGTGAACCGTACTTTCATAATCGTACTCTCCCCCATAGTTATCAGCGTGATAGATAATCGTTTGGTTGTCCTTTAATCGCTTGATTTCATATTTTTGTTTAGTGTTTTCAAGCTTCATCTCAGTAATTTTGTTGTTATAAACAGTCTTTTGCATTCCTAGCTCAATCGTAAAGAAGACGACTGTGACGACGATTGTAAACGATAACAACATACTTAAAAACATGTATCTTTCAGCTTTCAACTTACCACCTCATAGTATTCTGTCTGTCCGGGCTCTTTACGAGCTTTTTCTAGGTATTTTAGAGCTTGTTTTCTTGTTTTAAACTCTGTTTCTTTAAAATCTTTGGCCGTAGCGAACCAAGTCGCTGTTCTAAGCTTTGGGCTGTATTCTCTAACGATAAATTTTCTTGTCATAATTCCTTTATTTCCAATCTAACCCTATATTTTCCGGGTATTTCGCTTGGTCCACCTCGTTTAAAAGTCATAAACTTAATGACTTCCGAGTTATCGTCCGTCCAGATTCCGGCGTCTGTCAATCCATCAACAAGCGCTTTTACTGTCGGATAAAAGTTGGGTGGGTCAAGCCGTCTTTTTGTAGGGGCGTAAATCGTCACTACGAGCCCACAAGGGCGCTTTTTTGAATAAGGGGTACAATTATACCTTTGACCCTCTTTAGCGGCTGTGGCACGTAAATATGCGGTGATTTTGGCCTTTTGCGTCCAATGGGGACGGTCATTGGCGTTTAACATCTGTTTTTGCTTTTTGGTATTCGATAAAATAAACTCAAATTCCATCAGTCAGCCCCGGAATCTCAAAAGCGACGTGAGTGACATCTTGACGTTCTTTTGTGTACCAATCAAAATAAAACTCATGTGTCTTACTGTTGTATGTTACTTCAACATAATCTAGAAGTTTCGAATTTGGATTGCTCATTGGATAAGCTTTCTCGCTGTCAAAACTAAACATTCCTTTAGCATTTCCAAGTGTGTAGTTAAACCAAACCATGTAAACATCATGTGGTTCTAATTCAAGGTGCTCTGAAATTTTATGTTTTGCGTAAGTCTCAAAATCTTCTTGAGTCAATTTGATAAGGTCGTCTTTCATGTTAATTTCTCCTAAAAAAACAAAAGCGGGCACATTTAAAAGTGTGAGTACAAGGCTTGCGCCCACTGAAACTCTTTACATGTCGTCCTGTTAACCGACACGTTCTTTCTAGGTCACTTTTTGAGCCGATTCCGAGGCTTATTTTTTACTTTGGCGTTCACCCAATAGATAACCTAAGAATAACCAAACAAACGCCATTCCTGCTTCTTTAACAAACTCAATCATTCTGTTTCTCCCTTCGAATTGAAATACCATTCAAGCATTTCTGCTTGATTCTCTACTAAATAATCTTTAAATTCTTGAAATTGTAAGATGGCCCATTTTAACCGATGAAGGTCATCACTACCTTTTGAGCAGAACCCAGAAACACTAAAGAATGGTCTTAGGTGATAGCTGTAACCTGTCTTGCCTAAATCATCAATATTGAAAGCTGGTTCTTTTTCGAGTTCGAGATCTAAGACGAATTCCTGACCAAGGTCATGAATGACCTGCAAGTTAGTTCCGTCCGAATAGATAGTGACGCTATCTGTAACGTGTTCCATTTGCATGTTTTTAATCTCCTATCATGTCATTTAAGCTAATAAGTTTAGAAAGTTTCTTTTGAGCTTTGCAATAGTCGCAATGACCGCATTTTTTAGGTTTTTGCTTACCTTGAATGACGTCCCAGACTTCTTTGACATTGTCTTTGATATAGTCAAGACCCTCTTCAAGCCAATTTTCATCAACTTTGATAAATTCCTTGTCAGGAACGTTCTCTTTTGAAACAGCAATGATAAGTGGCCTAAACTCTTGGCCTGTCATCTGTTTCAGTAGCTCACGATAGAGAGCAAGCTGTCCGTTATAACCGAAATTCAAGATATTGTTAACTGCCGCTGGCACTTTCTTGCGTAAGTCTGCGTTCCATTCCTCGTTATAGATTGACCTCATTGTCTTCAGGTCAACAAAGTAGCCGCGAGATAGGTTGATACTGTCAAGCTTGCCTTTTATCGGCACTCCTTCGATTTCACCGATAACAATCATTTCTTTTTTGACATCATCACTTGGATAGCCGTGATATAAACGGTTAAAATTATCGTCATCTTTCAAAGCGTTAATCATTTTTTCGCCGACAACGAAATCAGCTTTAAGATTTCCTTTATTCTTACCTGTCTTGGCAATGATTTTTTCTTTGTTTTCTTCAACAAAAGCGTCGTGAACCTTTTCGGATTCAAAGTAGCTATGTACGTAGTTGCCGACCAAAAGAGCGGTCTCATCTCGGTCTTCTACCCATTCGCCATTATCAACGGCGTAAGCCTTAGCTTGACATTGCATGTATTGCTTAAATCGTGAATTAGACAAGTAAGTTTTGTCTTGATAATAATTCTCATCTGTTAGTTTAGTCATATAGGTCTCCTAGCTGCTCAAATAGCTCTGTTTGCTCTGGTTCATGTAAATTATCAGGTTCAGACATTTCGGTCGATTCTGGGGCTTCCGTGAGCTCCTGAGGGGTGTCTTCGATTGGTGTCACATCTTTAGGTTTAGGTTGTTTTGTTTCTTCGTCAGCAGCTTCTGGCAATGGTTCACCAAGGAAACTGTCAATGCTTTCACTGTCGTCTTGTTCTGGCGTTATGTCTTTGACATTTCGTTCGTCATCATATTCGTTCGCTGTCGTTCGATTGACCGCGTCAATGAACAAGTCATTGTCGTCGCTTGTGTTAAAGAACTGTTTAGCAGCACGATTGATTACAGTACGTTTTGCCATTTCTTGCGGGAAGTTGTTTTGAATTGACTTGTTTTTCGATTGGGCCCAAGCTTTATCAATTTCTTTCTTGGTCATGATTGTCAAAACTTTCTCACCATCGTTTTTTTCGATGATACAGTAAGCACCGATGATTGGATTATCCTGATTCAGCCAATTAGTATCGTGTTTGACTAGCACCTTGTGACCCTCGACGTTCTTAATTTCAACGTCATCACCTTCATAAATCACTTGAGCGTAAATATCTTTGACTTCAGGCAACTGTTTAACGACTTTCATCGTTCCAAAATACGAACGTGTTAATTTGACTTTGTTCCCGTAAGGAATGAAATAGCATTGAGTTTTAGCTGGACTTAAACCTTGTGTAACCATATCAAGCAAGGCGTTGTAAATGCTGTCTTGCGTACATTTTCCTAGCAAATTGCCGCTATTTGAATTCGTCAAAGCGTAATAGGCAGAGCTTAGAGCATTACTTACACTGTAATTTGGCGCTACTAGCAAGCCTTCGCCTTTCATTTCTTCAATTCGGTTAGCCACACTTGACGTAATTTGTCGCTGTGTTAATTCTGTTGTTGTCATTTTTTCTCCTCTTTACCAATCTTCTAGCTGATCATCTTTCCAGCGGTCATAAGCCTCGTCTTCATCACAATGAAATACTTCTTCGTAGTCCTCATACGTACTTAGCCAATTATCGTAATCAAAATCGCCAAATAATCCATGTTGCATTAGCTGACCTTTCTAGCTTCTAGCAAGTAAAAGCAAGTCTTAGCACCATAATCAATGCGAATGCTATTTCCACTCATTGACTTTCTAAAGCGTGGTTCTGAAATAGCTGAATAAGCATAAACATGATTTTTGAGCGATTTAATTGCTTGGTGCATATCGTCATAAAGACCAAGATGAAACTTGCGATAACCATTAAATACATGTAACAATTCAATTTTCATGTTTATTCCTCGCTTATAGCGTAAATGCTTGTTTAAATGCTTGTCTTGGGTCTGCACCATCTAGCACATCCTCGATAACGTGTGATAGCAAATGCATTGTTGATAACGAGGCTTTAGTTGCACTGTTTATCGGAAAGAGGTCTGTTTCACTTAGACCTAAACCAAATTTTGAAAGATGATGCAATTCCTCTTTCAGTGTTTCGATACGGTCAATTGTTGCTTGTTGCTCTAGCAATGTTTCTTTTACGTCCATATTCAGTCCTCCATTAGTGATTTTTTGAGTTCATCAAGCTGTGCCTGTTCATCTACGCTTGCTTCATATTTGTAATCTTCATCAACCCAATCTGGCACATTGCTTTTAGTTGGTTGCCGATTGTATTGTTTACTTTTAGCTTCTTGACGTTGCTTTTCGGCACCAGCTACCATTTCTGGCGTTAATAGTCCTTGTCGTTTGTAACGCATTAGGATAGATTTGAAATAATTAAAGTTAAAATTGCTAGTAGAGTTAGCAGCTTCTTTTAAAGCTGTCAGCATTAGCTCAATACTAAATCCGTCTTCTTTGTGTAATTTTGGAATATCCTCAATTTCAAAAGGTGTTAGAGCTCTACCCGTGATTTCCTGCCATTTTTCAAAGAAGTATTTTAGGTTTAGAGAATCTAGGGAAGAGGAACTGGCGGAACTATCTTTCTTTTCCTCTATCTCTTTTTCTAACTCTATCTCTATCTCTTTCTCTATCTCTGGTGGTCGTTTGTCGGACATTTGTCCGGACGTTTGTCCGATTGCTCTGTTTTGAGCTCTTTTAGCTCTCTTTCTGTCGCCTTCACTACTTGATTTTCCGACGAAATTTTGGATATTCGACATATAGATAGCACCGTTGTCTAATATTTCAATTAATTTCAATTGCTGAAAAATTTGAATTGCTTTTTCGACAGTACCAACTTGATGACGTGTAATTGTCGCTAACATTTGAGTATTGTATGGAATTAAGTTATTAAACATCAACAATCCATTGTTTTTTAGACTTCTAAGATAGAGTTTTAAAAGGATATTGCTGTAAATGTAGCCATCTGGCATACTTTCCAAAATGATAGCTTCATCACTCTCAAAGAAATTCTCTTTAAGTTTTAAGTAATAGTATTTTTTATTATCAGCCACCTAATCACCCTCTTCTTCTTTTGCGCCCCAGCACCCGTGCCAGCCATCTGTGTCAAAGCCGATTAGCATGATTTCGTCTGTGTCAAAGTATTCATTTTCCATTTAGTACCTCTTAAATCGTATCGTCTGGCAAACCGTGAGCACGGTTATATGCAATTGCACTCGCTTCCCAACCTGAATAATTAGGTTTGACTGGTTCTTCTTTCTTACGTGCTCGTTTACCGAACACTGTTAATGTAATTACTTCAGCGAATGCTAAAACTGCGACTGCGATAATTAAATGTGTCATGTTAAACTCCTACTCTTTCTTCTAGTTTGATATTTTCCAGCATTTCTGCTAATGTTTCTTTTTTACTCAAATATCGGTTACGTGATTTCCATTTAACAAATAGCTCAAATCCTTTGTAATTGATAAAAACTATTCGATGTGTAGGATTGTCGACGTATTTTCTAAACTCTGGGTGCTCACGCATTTCAGTCGCCCACTGTTTCGCAACGCTCTTACTTAAACCTTCCCAACGTTGAATCAAATGATTGTAATCGCCCCATTCGGCCTTTTCGTCGTTGCCAACAGCTTTATACGTTATATTTGCTTTCGGCATAGCACGCTCCTTTTTAATGTGATATAATTTACTTTAGTTTTGTTTGTTATGCGACTGATTGCCGTCAGTCGTTTTTTTATGCTCTCAGACTGGCTGGTATGACCCTAGTAGGCACTTTTCAGCCGATTAAAGAATAAATAGGAGATACTATCGTGTAAATGATTAAAAAATCTATATTGGTAAAGGAAAATCAAACATAGTCAAATTGATATTTATGAGTAATCACCTACTAGAGCCGTATCAACCAGCCTGAGAAGCACGGTTAATTAAGCAATGTTATTCAGTAGCTTATCAGCAAAATACAATTGCCCTTTACCTGTAATTTTAGGTGTCTTGTTAATGCTGATATGACCGTCTGAATGATTGATAGTCGTTTCTTTGATTTCAAACAGACCTAAATCCATTGCTTTTTGTGTTGGCATGTTCCAACTGTTGCCTTTGCGACTGATTAGATAGCCATTTTCTCGCAGCCATGTAAACATACGATTCTGACCAAAATTCAAGCCGCTTTGACGCATGATCTTAGCGAAATCACCGACTAAAATAGACGTATGACTTGCGCTGACTGCGTTAGCAAAGATAACTTTAGGTTTTTGCTCTTCAATTGTTGCTTCAAGTTTAATAATTTTACGGTCAGCAATTTTAAGAGCTCGAGCCATGATTTTCTCAGGACTGTTGAAGTCTTTTTCGACCTGAATGAAATACTGACGGACCTCTTTTCCTTTGTCGGTACGTTGAATCATTGCGATTTCTTTTGCCATGTCCAATTTAAGGACGTGGTCAGTCATTTCACGTTTTACTTCTCTCTTGCCTTCCGTTCGAACCTGCTCAAATTTGAGCAGGTTGAAATCTTCGTTTTCAGCAAAACCATAGTCAATCATTCGATTGAACCAATCGTTATATCTTGTTTTAACTCCTAAAGCTTGATGGAGTTGACGACCCGAAACAACAGGCTCTTGATTTTCATTTAAAGTTACATTGATTAAATTGTTCATGTGTTATCCTTTCTGTATTTGATATAATTAAGAGAAAATAATTGGAGGATAATTATGTCATCGTTAAATAGCCAAGATATTGAATTAATTTGCCAAACTTTATGTAACGAAATAACAGGTAGTCAAATTACAACTATGTTAACTACTTTCGGTTTACCTATAGGAGATGTAACCTACACTAAATGGCGTAGGTTAAGCGCAATCTTAATTAATGCTTGCACTTATCGAAGAAGCTTACGTCCTGTTTTTGATTCAATTGAATATGTTTGTGTTCCAAGTAAATATATTGACACTCCAGAAAGTTGGAAAATGCTCAGGAAAAATATCAATAAAACTCTAATTTTTAAAGGTTTTGAGCTCGATGACTCTGGGAAAGTTCAAAAAACAGAGGAAGTAAAAACATTTAAAGATGCTCAAGTCCGCTTACAATCTCTTGAAGAAAGACTAAAAAACATTGATGTACATCCGCTCGTATCAAAATACTGTACAGAAGAGCTTCTTGAAGAAAATTATTTTCATGCGATTTTAGAAGCAAGTAAAGGTATATTTCATCGTATAAGAGAAATGACAGGTTCAACGTTAGACTCTGGAAGACTTATCGAAGAGTGCTTTAAAAAGAGCAACCCTGCTATCATCATAAGCGAAAACAAATTACAATCTGACGAAGAGCTAAGCGCATACCAGGGTCTTAAACATCTACTTCTAGCCATAGCTCAGTTGTACCGCAACACAAACGCTCATAGTTTAAAGATTTATAATCCTAACGATTTAAATGATGCCATAACCGCTCTAACTCTTATGTCCCTCGCTCACAATCTCCTTGACAACTGCTCCAATACTAGGAGACTGGATTAATAACTTGTAAAATTCAGCTGTCACTTCAGCCAATCTAATTGCTTCATCATCAATTGGACTGTTATAGTCCTCTAGGTGGTGAAGTTTTTTGGTTAGCTGGTCAGACAGATACTCTGTTTGGCAATACAGTGACTTTTGCAAAGTCGTTACCTCACTAAGAATCTCCTTTTCTTTATAAGGAAAAATTTTTTCTATTTCATTCATGTATTATCCTTTCTAAATTCATCTAAGCTAACGTCTAAAGCATCAGCGATTTTCACCATATTTCGAAATGAGATTTTACTATTCCGAATGTTTTGGATTGTATTTTTACTAATTCCTGCTTTTTCTGCAAGTTCTTTTTTTGTCATTCCTTTTTCAATCAAAATATGATTTAATTTTTTCCACATATCTTCACCAAATCACAATATGTTGTATCTTTTTTTAATTTTACCCACTACATTTTGTGATTAATTCTACTTTCTGCTATAATATAGATATGACAATCAGGTAAAAAACTTTAACTACCAAACCAAGCGATTTCCTGTGAGTCAAGTATTATGGAAAGGAGAATGATATGGGAAAACTTACACCAAAACCGACTGACAAAGTTCCAACAAAAACTTGGGAAGATTTAGATGAACATTTACAACGAACATTCAAAAATCCCCAATTTCAATGGGCTGTCGTAAATCCTGCTGAATATATTATGGATAAGCAAGAAATTATCGACGAGTGTAAACTTGCTGGTTATGATGTTTCTGAAACACCAGATGGCCAGCTTGAAGTTCGATAAACAACTCTTGCGAGCTGGTTTATTTGAACTTCGGCAGTTAACATTCTATCCGCAAGCTGATTCAATTCAGCTTGTTTTTTGTTTCCGCAATACGGATAACACTTTGGTTTCATGTTTACCCCTTTCTAATTTCTGCACTCTCGATTAGCAGTTATAGCCCTAACAAGGATTAGTAATCGTTGTTGTCTTGTCAAAAATATTTATCGTTTAGAGGAATCATAACTGCGGTTTTATTTATCTATTTTTAAAGGAGGTTATCACCTTGTTAGAGCCGTAGCTACTAACCGAGATTATATCCTTTTAATTGGATATTTATTTTAAAAATTAAATGTTAGACTCAAACTTAATTTCTGAAAATCTAACATTTAGGACCGATTCAATTCTAGGGACGTATTCACCACTTGGCTTATGACGTCCACTTTTCCAGCCGGAAACAGCTTGAGGAGAAACACCCACTTTTTTAGCAAAATCCTTATCTTTCATTTCTCTGATGGCAAGCCAAGCCTTCAAAGTTAAAGGTGCTGCTAACTCTACTGTCATTTTTTGCATATTCTCACCCCTTTCTAAAATGGTATAATGGAAATAAAAATGATTGGAGAAATAAATGTGAAGGATACAATTTACCAAGTAAAAATCATCAGTGATTCTATGGGCATTTCTGATTGGTTCTCGATTTTATCGGTTATCATATCTATAGCTTCTGCGATATTTGTCATCTTTAAGGAATTCCGTCTAAGGAAAGAAGAACGACTCAACTTGACTATTTCAATTCAAGATGAGCAATGTAATACATCAAAAGAAAGAGCTTACCTTTACTTTACTTTTTCAAATAACTCTTCTCGCTCTACGAATATAGAAGAAATTTACTTGACCGACAGAGATGCAACTACTCATTTTACCGACATAAAACACATTATTGAAGGTGGATCATGTATATACAATTCTGTTCCTGTCGAATCAGAATTAAATCAAAATATTCATGAAAGAACACTCTCACTGCCTCTTACTATTCCTCCATATAAATCGTTAGGGGGATATATTGCTTTCAATTTAGGAAATTACGATGCAAAAATCCTAGTTGATAGAAATAGCACCTACATCTCCTTGTTCCTACCCGGTAAATCATTCGAATTCGAAGCAAGTACAGCTGCTAACATGAGTAACTATTCTTATCATATCACCCCAAAAGGAGTTGAAACAAAGTATAGATACCGCAAATATAAACACTAATAATTCAGCCTGAACAAGTTGCAAAAAATGCTACCATAAATACTAAAAGTAATACACTACACACAAGAAAAATATAGATGACAACATCCTTTATGCTCCCGTTGTAAAACTTTACTAATAGAGTAGAATAAACTGCTAAAATCATAATTGTAAACAAAACAATTACAAGCATTTTATCTCACCACCAACCACACAATTAATCCAATAATCAAACCCAGCAAAACCAAATTAGGAATTAATCCACCTTTTAACTTGAATTCCACTTCTTGATTTCCGTCTGCTGATTCATTCTTATAATGAATATCGCCAAAAAGAAACTTCTTCCATTTCATGTTTCTACTCCTTTCTTGTTTTGGAACTATTCGAAACAACACAGCTCTAAAACTTCTTGCGAAGGTACAACTAGATATGTTAAACTATAACCACACCCCCGAAGGGGAGGAAGCTTATGCTTCCTTTATTGAATTACCATTCAATAATGTTTTTGAATCTAAGCTTAAACCAAAGAATCTTGATTTCGACTGCTAGTTCTTTGCGTTTAGGCTTTTTTTCGTGTTTAGCCATTAGCTGTACCTCCGACTTTATTTGTAAGATCTCTTAGCTCTCCCTCAACCTTACATATACATTATATCCATTTAATTGGATAAAGTCAATAGTTTTTTTAAAACTTTTTCTATTTTTTTAGTTTATTTTATTTTTTATGATATAATACAAATAAAAGGATATAAATTATGACAATTACTAGAGGACGCAGAGAAGCTAGTGCTGAAGAAATACGAGCACGACAATATATAGCTTCTAAAATTAAAGAATTAATAAACAAAAAAGGACTAACTCAACTTGCGGTAGCTAAGGGTTCAAATGTCCCTCAAAACACATTAAGTAGATATATGAATGCTAAGTCTACACCTAAAGATGAATATCTTCGCAGGTTAGCTGATTTCTTTAATGTAGATATTTCATATTTCAAAGAAGAGCAGACAGAAATCGCTTCGACTGTTTCTGATGAAGTTTTAAAACTTGACAAGGAATTGCATTCAGACAACCATAAAGAATGGATTAATTTCGGAAACAGTCTCCTTAATGAACAAAATAGCAATGAAGTATCTGATACTGTTGTGGAATTTGTTTCACGTATAGAACAAGAATATGATTACTATGACAATGCAGTATCTGCTGGTACTGGTCAATTTTTAAGCGAAGTCCAAAAAGAAACAATTACATTACCTGTTGAGTATGACGCAGATTTTGTTGTCCCTGTCTACGGTGATTCAATGGAACCAGAATATCATTCTGGTGACTATGTATTTGTAAAACTTTCTGTTGACTTATCCAGCGGTGATGTTGGTGTATTTGAATTATATGGCGATGCTTATATAAAAGAAATTACTATAAAAGATGATCATGCATTTTTGCATAGCTTTAATACATCTAAATATCCAGATATTCCAATTGATGCTGACAGCGACTTCCGTGTTATTGGGAAAGTCATTGGTAAATACTCTGAAAAATAATTACTAATATGTGCAATCACTGAATCACAATAAAAGCTGAATAGGAGAAAATACATAATGAAGAAGAAAACTGTCTTTATGCTTGGTGCTACTGCTATTCTTGGTGCAGCAATGCTTGATGTCGTTAACGTCCCTGCAGTTAATGAACCAACCGTTGTGTATGCTGCTACTACTACTCAAAAAACAGCATTACGACAAGCAAAAAGCTACTACAAGAACATGTACATGTCTAAGCAAGGCATCTTTGACCAATTGACTTCTGATTTTGACCAATACTCAGAAGAAGACGCTCAATATGCTGTTGACCACTTGAAAGCTAATTACAAGAAAGCTGCCTTGAAACAAGCAAAAAGCTATTACAAAAATATGCATATGTCAAAACAAGGTATTTATGAACAACTTTCTTCTGAAATGGGCGAAAAGTTCACTCCCGAAGAAGCTCAATATGCCATTGACAACTCTAACTTTGATTACAATAAAGCTGCTTTGAAACAAGCGAAAAGTTATCAAAAGAACATGGCGATGTCTCCAGACGCTATCTATGACCAGTTAATTTCTGAGAATGGAGAGAAGTTTACAGAACAAGAAGCTCAATATGCTATTGACAATTTAAATAAATAAAAAACAAAACGTGCAAAAAAAACTGAACCACACAAAAAGCTGAGAATGGAGAAAAAAAGATGGGATTGTTTGCTAAACGCTGTCCATATTGCAGAAGTACTAATATTCAGTTTATGCATCAGGACAGAAAAAATTTCAATGGTTGTGTTGGTTGTATTGGATTTTTAATTTCTTGGCCACTCGTCCTACTTGGACTTGTCGGTAAGAACGGAAAAAACAACTGGCACTGTAATAACTGTGGTAGAACCTTTAAAAGTAAATAAAGGGTTAAAGTTATGAAAAGGGATTTAAAAGAGCTTATCCAGGAATTACTGGATCATATTGACGAAAATCCATTAACTGATGAACAAATTGAAAAAATCGAAAAATGGGTTGAGGAGAATAGGAAAGAATAAAAATATTATTAAGGTTTTAGGAGAACACATGAATGAAGATAAATATATCTTAGAAAGGATAGCATGGAAAATTTATCAAAACAACTAGTTGATAAAAGTGTAGAAGCTTTTATGTTAGGGCTTGAGATTTATAACAAACCTACAATTCGCTACCGCATAGAAGGTTTTAGTTTCTTTATCTGCAATGCCTGGGAGTTAATGCTTAAAGCAGAATATCTCAACAGAGGAAAGAGTATTTATTATAAAGATAACCCTGATAGAACGCTCAGTTTAGATAGTATTATTAAGAAAATTTACTCTGATGAAAACACACGAATACGTCTTAATCTAGAAAGAATTGTAGAACTCCGGAATATTAGCACTCATTACATCACTGAGGATTATGAACTTAAATATGCACCATTATTTCAAGCCTGTGTCATAAACTTTGTCAATGAAATTCAACGTTTTCACAAAATCGATATAACAAAATACATCGCTCAAAATTTCCTAACAATATCAGCTACTTACGAGCCACTAACAAACGAACAAATCAGGCTAAAATATCCGCCAGAAATAGCAGAAAAATTTATTCAACAATCTAATGATATTGACGTTCTTACTGAAGAGTACAACTCGGATAAGTTTGCCATTGGAATTAAGCAGCAACTTTATATAACAAAGAAAAAAGATGAAGCTGATTTTGTTGTAGCAATAAAAAATGGTGCTCCTTCTGAAGTGGCTATTGTAAAAGATTTAAAAGATCCATCTAATATTTACAAGTATTCTTACGGGAATGTCATTTCAGTTGTGTCTGACAGACTAAATAAGGCTAGTTTAAAGCTAGGATATAAAAACGGATTTAATCAATATGTTTTAAAACTTATCATTGATTTTTATGATATAAAAAATAATGACCGCTACGCTTATTGTCATAGAATTGGCAATAATGAACAATACACCTATTCTCAGCAATTTGTAGATTTTATAATAGCTGAAATAAAAAAAGACCCTCAAAAATTTGTTGAGAGCCTAAAAAAATCAAAATAAAAAAAATAACCCCAGGCACATAGGAATGCTCAGTACAATGTACCTACCCCATTTTGGGACCCAGCGTTTATCCTTCACGAGTTATTCTTTATACTAATTATAACTAAAATCTGATAAAATGACAACAAAAATAGTTAAAAAATAAAAAAATCCCTACACTCCCTGTCGCCAAACTTTGAGTGTAGAGATAATGAAATGTATAGTAAAAACCTGCATGCAGTAGGCCTCTTTACTATACCCATTTTAACATAGAAATGAGGTAAAAACAAATGTGGTCAGAAAATCATAAAAGTGGAAAAATTAATTTTGTCGAAAGATACAGAGATCCATATACAGGCAAGTGGAAGAAAGCGTCTGTATTGATGGAAAAAGATACTCCTCGCATAAGAAAACAAGCTCAAAAAATACTTGATGAAAAAATTGCTGCAATCTTACAAGAGCTAAATTCAAGCGAAGTTTTATACACTGATGTTTTAAACAACTGGTGGAAATTCCATCAAAAAGAACTTAGGCGCACTTCTATAAGCTCGCTAAAAAGTAATGTTCAGTATGTGAGAGAAAATTTTGGTATTGATGTCAAAATATCTAAAATAGATACTTATTATGTTCAACAATTTATAAACGGTCTTGAATTATCAAGACCAAGACTTGAACGTGTTAAATCAATATTGAATCAATCGTTTGATTATGCCGTGTCTCTTAACCACATTAAAACCAACCCAGCACGACAAGCTAAACTTCCTAAAAAGGTGCTAACTATTGAAGATTACGAAAAAATCAAGAACAAGTATCTGGAAATTGAAACAGAACTTATTCCATTAATTAATGAATTACGACGCACGAAACGGACTTACTTGAATTCACTGATTGCCGAATTTCTATTTTTAGATGGTGCACGTATTGGTGAAGTCGTTGCATTAGAAGATATTAACTACCGTAAAGACAATAATTTTGTAGATATTTTTGGCACTTTAGACAGTGTCCAAGGATACAAGAAAGCAAAAAAAGAACCACCCAAAACACCTGCTGGCTATCGTAGCAATAAGTTATCAAAACGTGAATCAGAAATATTAGATGAAGCTATTAAGATTCGTGACTTAAATAAAAGCTTAAATCCTAACTGGATAACCATGGACCGTAGCTACATCTTCGTAACAAATCGTGGTGTACCTATCCAACGTAATTCGTTCAATGAATCTATTAAAGCAGCAAACCAACGTCTTGAACATCCTATTAATAAACCGATAAGTTCACACATTTTTAGACACACACTTGTCAGTTATTTAGCCGAAAAAGGTGTACCGCTAAAAGAAATTATGGATAGAGTCGGTCACGAAGATAGCGAAACTACAATGAAGATTTATACCCATGTCACAAATAGAATGAAGGATAAAGTTGTTGATGTAATAGATGAATTAAGTCTATAGCATGCCCCAAAAATGCCCCACAGCATAAAAAAAGCCCTATCACACAGGCTGTAAAGCTTGATATGATAGGCTTTTTATTATTTAGGTTATTTTACAGTGCGGATACGCATTGTGTTTGTACCACCTGAACCGACAGGAACACCAGCGACGATAACGATGTTATCACCTGATTGAACCAATCCTGATTCAAGAGCAGCTTTTTCAGCAACTTCAAACATGTCATCAGTTGATGCAGGTTTTTCAGTTACGACTGGAATAACACCCCAGTTAATCATCAATGATTTTTGAGTTTTTTCGTCGAATGTTACAGCCAAAATGTCAGCATCTGGACGGTATTTAGAGATAAGACGAGCAGTGTTACCAGATTCAGTAAGAGCAACTACAAGTTTGATATCCATTGAGCTTGTTGCATCTTTAACTGCAGAAGCAACAACTTCTGTTTTAGAAGTACGAGCGAATGATGATGAATCAAGACGTCCGTATTCGTTAAGAAGAGCTTGAGCGTTTTTATCGATTGTAGCCATTGCACGAACTGCTTCAACTGGGTATTTACCGTTTGCAGATTCACCTGAAAGCATTGTTGCGTCAGTACCATCAATAACAGCGTTGAACACGTCAGATACTTCTGAACGAGTTGCACGTGGTTTTTCAGTCATAGATTCAAGCATGTTTGTTGCTGTGATAACTGCTTTACCAGCTGCATTAACTTTAGTGATGATCATTTTTTGGTAAACTGGAACCATTTCAAATGGAACTTCGATACCCATGTCACCACGAGCGATCATGATACCATCAGCAGCTTCGATGATTTCGTCGATGTTTTCGATACCTTGTTGGTTTTCGATTTTAGCGAACAAACGAACGTGCCCGTTACCAGTTTCTTCACAGATTGTACGAACTTCTTCAACGTCTTTTGCAGTACGTACGAATGAAATAGCGATGAAGTTAAGACCTTGTTCAAGACCAAAACGAATATCAGCGTTATCACGTTCAGCAAGAGCTGGGAATGGGATTTTAGTGTAAGGAATGTTTACACCTTTTTGTTTAGCGATAATACCATCGTTTTCAACTTCAACAACAAATTCACGAGTTGCATCATCTTTAGCGACAACACGAAGACCAAGTTTACCATCGTCAACAAGAACTTGTTTACCAACTTCAACGTCATCGTAGATGTCAAGGGAACCGGCAACGTTCAAAGCGATAACTTCGCGAGTTGATTTGATACCTTGTTTAGTAGCAACACGGATTTGTTCACCAGTTTTGTATGAATATTCTTTAGCTTCGCCTTCAAAAAGTTCAGTACGGATTTCAGGACCTTTAGTGTCAAGAAGGAAACCAACTTTTTGTCCAGCAATTTCTTCGGCACGACGTACAGTTGCCATACGTTCACCTTGTTCTGCATGGTCACCGTGTGAGAAGTTGAAACGGAAGACGTTTGCACCTTCTTTAATTAATTGAGCGATTTTTTGTGCTGATGCTTCAACATCAAGGCTTTCACCCCAATATCCATCTTCACCGAATTTTTTACCGCCACGGATTTCAACCGCAGGACCAAGTGTTGCAACGATTTTTACGCGTTTATTCATGATAATATGAAACTCCCTTTATTTTTAAGCCGAATGAACGACTATTAATAACAATAATTTTTAATCTAATAATATACTATATTACAAATGAGCAATGTCTCGATTTAATTGAGCAAAGTCAAGACGTGCTTTGTGTGGCATGTTGACGATAATACTACCATCTTCTGCCAATGAGAATAGAGCACCTTCTTCTTTAGTACCAAGAATTGGGCTTTCTACTAATTCTTCGTTGTGGATACCAATGGCAAGTCCACCACGACCTTGTTGAAGCAATTCAACAGCGTGAGCACCCATCCAAGAAGCAAGAACACGATCACGAGGTGATGGGGCACCACCACGAAGGATGTGACCAAGGTTAGTTGCACGAAGGTCGCTAGTATCACCAGCTTCTTTCATCAACTCTGCAAATTTTTCAGCATGCATTACACCTTCAGCAAGAACGATAAGGTGACGTTCTTTACCTTTGTTTTCGTAACCATCTTTAACTTTTGCAACAACTTCGTTGATGTCATATTCTTCTTCAGGAATAATGATTTGGTCAGCACCTGCAGCAATACCTGCCCAAAGAGCGATATCACCAGCGTTACGTCCCATTACTTCAACAACAAATGTACGTTTGTGACTGTAAGATGTATCACGGATTTTGTCAAGAGCTTCCATAGCTGTGTTTACAGCTGTATCAAACCCAATAGTGTAATCTGTACCAGCGATATCGTTATCGATTGTACCTGGGATACCAACTGCTGGGAATCCGTGTTCTGTCAAGCGCATAGCACCGTGATAAGAACCGTCACCACCGATAACAACGACACCTTCGATATCGTGTTTTTTAAGTTGTTCGATACCAGCAAGTTGTCCTTCAAGAGTTGCAAACTCAGGGTAACGAGCTGATTGAAGGAAAGTACCACCATGTGACAAAATGTTTGAAACACTTTGAGCATCCAATGGGAAAATGTCGCCATCGACCATACCAGCATAACCACGGTTGATTCCGAAGACTTCCATTCCTTCTTTAATTGCTTTACGAACAACCGCACGAACAGCAGCATTCATACCAGGAGCGTCGCCGCCACTAGTCAAAACAGCAATACGTTTCATTTTGCTAATACTCCTTTTATTAATCTAACGGTCTTATTATAGCACATTACTTTGTAAAAAGCTTTACTTTATTTTATTTTTACTAAATTTTTATTGATAAATCGCTTTCACTGTATATGGAGTTAAAGCTTGTAAAAGCTCTTCGTCCTTTTTAACCAAATGTCTCTGACTTTGCAAGGTTTGCTTACTATCTTGATAATGCAAAATCACGGGAATATTTCCTGGATATTGTGACAAGATTTTTGAAACTTCTCTATCATGTAAATGATTTGGAAGTAATAACCACAAGCGTTCACTACTTGTTTCTTGAACATGATTTAACACCATCTGCAAACGATTGTTGCGATTCTGAATCTTACCAGTTAAATAATAAAATCTCCCTTCTTGCAATTCGTCTTTATAACGTGTGAAGACTTCTGGAAAGAGAGTGACGTCAAATTTTTTCTGTGTGTCTGTCACATTCAGAAAAGCCATCTGCTCACCCTTGGTTTTTGTTCGAATCACACGAATCTTACTTAATTCAACAAGAATAGTCGCTTCAGTATTTTCATGCAAATCGGCTAAAGCCGTAAAAGCAACAGATGAGTTCTTGGCAATTTCAAGAAGTGGGTGTGGACTGATTCCTACTCCAAGTAATCCCTGTTCCTGACGATATTTTTCAGTATTTGGAAAGTCTTCTACTTCAATCCAATTATAAGAATTTTCGGCAAAAAGGCTACCTAGTTCATTAACGAATATGAAAAGAGGTTCCAGATTTTCAATAATCTTGCGGCGATTTTTTTCAAAATTATCAAAAGCACCGACTTCAACCAATGGTGTGATAAGTTCCTTCTTCTGGTAATTTTCAGGCAACTTGGTCAAGAAGTCCTCAATACTTGAAAATGGTCGATGATCAATAATCCAGTAACATAAATCACGTGGAAGTGCGCGTAGATTTTTCAAGCCAAGATAAATTTGTCCATCAGCTATCTTATCGTTATAAGGCACTGTATTGATGTCGATTTTCTTGATGCGAAACTCTGATTCCATAGCATCCGTAATATAATCAACACTTGAATAATTCAGCATGATATCATAAAAAACTGCAGGATAGTGTGCCTTAAAGTAAGCTAGTTGAAAAGCTAATGCTGAGTAAGCAAAGGCGTGACTTCTATTAAAACCGTAGCCAGCAAATTTAGCCATGCGAGAAAATAAATCTTTAGCCGTTTCAAGCGGTCGATCAAGAGCCTGTGCACCTTTTAAGAACTCGCTTTCCATTTTTTGCATGTCTTCTGCCTTTTTCTTAGACATGGCACGACGCAACAAATCCGCTTTCCCCAGAGTGAATCCTGCATAGACCTGTGCAATCTGCATCACTTGCTCTTGATAAAGCATGATGCCATAGGTTGGTTCCAATATTTTTGCCACCAGAGGGTCAATCAAGTCAATCGCTTCTTGTCCAAAACGACGTCTAATAAAGTTTTCGGTGTAATCACTAGCCCCTGGACGGTTCAAACTCGTTGTTGCCACAATATCTTCAAATTTTTGTGGTTTAATACGTTTTAACAGATTAATGGCGCCAGCTTGTTCAAATTGAAAAATTCCTTTTGTCTTTCCTGCAGCAAATAAAGCTAGGGTTTGCTGATCTTCTAAATCAATCGATTTGATGTCAATTGTGATACCACATTCTTTAGCAACCTTTTCTTGCATGCGTTGCACAAAAGTAAGGTTACGAAGCCCAAGAAAGTCCATTTTAAGAAGACCATTAGCCTCAACCGCAGCCGCATCATATTGTGTAATCATCATATCTTCGCCAGCTTTTAATGGAATATGCTCGGTCAGATTGTCATCGCTCATAACGACACCAGCGGCGTGAATTGAAGTCTGCCGAGGATTTCCTTCGATACGTTTGGCAATCGCAAAGGCTTTTTGATACTCGATTTTAGAATTAATAATTTGACGGAAAGATAAGTTCTTTTCATAAACTGTAGTCAAATTATCTCTAAAACTGATTTTTTTAGTGATATTAGTCAATTCATGCTCTGGTGCACCGAATCGTTTAAAAACATCACGAATAGCTTGTTTAGCACCAAAAGTTGAAAAAGTCACAATTTGAGCCGAATGAAGACTACCGTAACGATTACGAACATAATGAAGAAACTCACTACGATAAACATCTGGTAGGTCAATATCAATATCAGGCATGCTATACCGTTCTTCATTTAGAAAACGTTCAAAGAGCAGATTGTTCTTCACTGGGTCAATACCAGTAATATCAAGAGCATAGGAAACTAAACTTCCCGCAGCAGAACCGCGTCCCATTCCCATGTAATAGCCTCGACTGCGACCAAAACGCAACAAATCCCAAACGATAAGGAAGTAATCATCAAATTCCATCTTGTGAATGACTGAAAGTTCTTTTCTTAATCGTTCTTGGTACTCTGGCAACCAAAGATTTTTAGCCTTAAGCCCTGCTTCAGTTAATTCTATCAATTCCTCCTGCGCAGGTTTTTGACGATTAAAGCGTGGTAATTTTAGTTCGCTATTAAAGTCATAGTGAATATCAGCGACTAATTTTTCTAAGTTTTCTAGAGCTTGTGGAAATTTTTGCTCAAAAGCTTGTGTTAAGATATCACAAGCCATCAACTGCTGTCCTTGCGGTGCAGCCGGCGCATCCTTCAAGCTAATATTATCTCGAATAGCATGAAGCATATGAAGCGTTTCGACTTCGTTAGTATTAAAATACCGTACTGTATGGAGTGGGATTAAAGGCTTGTCATAATCCTTTTCTTCTGAATGGACATTTACTCCGATATAATACTCAAAAGGAAGCAACAGGCTCTCTAAACCATCAAAATACGGGATAATAACCACTAAGCCTGACAAGTAATCCTTTAAATCCTCTAGCTGAATCCCAGAGGTCATCTGACAGCTAGACACTTTCATCAAGTTTTTGTAACCTGTCGTATCACGCGCAATTAGGTACACACTTAAGGAAAGATTTTCCTGTAAATTAAGCGTCAACTCAAGACCTAAAACAGGGCGTAAACCTTCGCTTTTAGCTTTTGTAATAAAATGAAAGGCGGCATAGAGATTATCTTTGTCCATAATCCCAATGGTTTGGTAGCCTAATACTTTTGCTTCTTTGACATAGCCCTCTAAGTCAATTAAGCTATCCATAAAAGAATAAACAGTCTTGGTATCTAATTGGGCAAACATAAAAGCACTCCTTTCTCCGATTGATTTCTGTATCTATTATACACTAAAAATGGTGGTCATTTGACTTTAACCCGAAATTAGATGTCTCAATGATTGATTTCTTGACATTTCAAACTTATTTTTGTACCATTTATTTAGTACAAGACTTCTTTCAAGACTTCTTCTAATTAAGACAATTAAGACTTCTTTAAATTTTAATAGAAAGGGGTTATCGTATGTCCTGGAAATTTGATGAAAAATCACCTATTTATGTCCAAATTGCACAACATATTAAGATGCAAATCATCAGTCAAGAAATCAAAAGCGGTGATCAACTCCCAACCGTTCGCGAATTAGCTGAAGAAGCTGGTGTCAATCCCAACACAATGCAACGCGCTTTTTCAGAACTAGAACGCGAAGGCATGGTTTACTCTCAACGAACTTCTGGCCGCTTTGTTACAGATGACACTGACCTCATCATGCAAAAACGTCGCGAAGTTGCTGAGGCAGAATTGCAATCATTTGTTAATAACATGCAAAAAATAGGATTTGAAATCGACGATATTGTGACTACACTAGAATCGTATATTAAGGAGAAAAAATAGGATGAGTCAATTACTCCAACTACATCACGTTACCAAAAAATACAAAAAACATGTAGCTGTTGACGATGTGACACTTAGTTTACCTGCCGGTAAGATTATTGGCTTACTAGGCCCAAATGGAAGCGGAAAAACGACACTAATTAAACTAATCAATGGACTTCTTCACCCAACAACTGGAGAAATCGTCATTGATGGTTACCGTCCTTCAGTTGACACTAAAAAAATCATTTCATATCTTCCAGATACTTCTTACCTCAGAGAAGATATGAAAATCAAGGATGCCCTTGCTTTCTTTGAAGATTTTTACGAAGACTTCTCTCGTGAAAAAGCTGAACACCTTTTAGAAGATTTAGAGCTTAATCCAAATGACATCCTCAAAAATCTATCAAAAGGGAATAAAGAAAAAGTGCAGCTAATCTTGGTCATGAGCCGACAAGCGAAACTTTATATTCTTGATGAACCAATCGGGGGTGTTGACCCAGCCGCGCGTGACTACATTTTACGCACTATCATCAATAATTACTGTGAAGAGGCTTCTGTTATTATCTCAACGCACTTAATTTCAGAAATCGAACCAATCCTTGATGAAATCATTTTCCTTAAGGACGGAAAAATTATTTTGCAAGGCAATACGGATGATATTCGTGAAGAGCACGGTCAATCCATTGATTCACTCTTCCGTGAGACTTACAAAGCTTAGGGAGGAATTATGTTTTCAAAACTTTTAAAATACGAACTAAAATCTGTCGGTAAATGGTACTTCGCACTTAATGCATCAATTATCGCTATTTCCATCTTCCTTGGCTTTAGCATCAAGACACTTACAGACTATGCTGAAAACTATACAACAAGTAATGCTAATCATTACACACAACTGATTCCAATCATCTTATCAATCATGTTTGGTGTTGTGGTTGCCAGTGCTTGGATTGCTACACTAGCTATCATCGTGCGACGTTTTTATAAAAATATCTTTGGTCGCGAAGGTTACCTTACTTTAACCTTGCCAGTATCTACTCACCAAATCATTTTATCTAAATTAATTGCTTCACTGATTTGGACAGCCTTTAACGCAATCGTGGTTACCATTGGAGTGACCTTACTTGTCATACCGATTTTTGGCCTAGGTCATTTCTTAGCCTTCCTACCACAATTCGATAAAGTACTCACTCTTTCTGAATGGGGAATTGGTTTTCTTTGGTTAGCAATCTCTTCTATTTCAGGAATTTTGCTCATCTACTTAGCTATTACAATCGGGCAATTATTTGCTAATAGACGTGCTCTTATGGCATTCGTTGCCTACTTCGTCGTTTCATTCATTGTTTTATTAGTGTCTGAAATTCTCGGAAGCCATGAACTAAATAGTGACCTTACTATCCATTTCTTTATCTATTCTTGTATTGAGTGCTTTATCGAAGGTACCATCTTCTACTTAGCAACACATTACTTGCTTAAAAACAAAATTAATATTCAATAAATATTATAGCCACCAAATTCTGGTGGCTATTTTATATCTGGAATTGTGTCTGGGTGAAAGGCAAAACGTAAAAATAAAAAAACGTTGATATATCAACGTTTTGCGTAACTTTGCTAAACTATGAAAAGCTTTTATGGAGCCGGTGGGAGTCGAACCCACGTCCAAACACCTGCCAATACATTCGTCTACAACCATAGGTTATGTCTTTGATTTAACTTAAGCTCGATACATAACTCAAACCTAGATTAAGCGAGCCTATAAATCTCTTTTTGACTAGCTAGGCAATAATCAAACGTAGCTTGCTAATCAATGAAACCTCTAGCAAAACACAAGCAATCCTGTAGAGATCACGCGAGCTGGTTTTTAGGCAGCTACAGCGTAAGAATTTGTATTTTTTGCAGTTATATTTAACTGGCATTTTTACATCTGCCGATGAGTCGCAGAATGTACCTCATAATGCCTGTCGAATCCGTAACGACCCCAGATATTATAAAGTAGTCAAAAGCTACATTTGTTATTATAGCAAATAATATTTAAAATAGCAAAAAAGAAATTCTTATGATATGATAAGAATTATGAAAATGAAGATATTCGACCACTATGCCTTTTGGCAGCGACTGATCAAGTTTCTGGGAGTATTAGCCTTGCTGGGAACGTTTGTTTTAGTCATCTGGTTCTACCATTTAGGGATTCTAAACGATAGTAATGCACTCAAAGATTTTGTTAATCAGCACAGTGTCTGTGGGCCTTTAGTTTTTATCTTAGTGCAAATCTTTCAAGTTGTCTTCCCAGTGATTCCAGGTGGTGTCACAACAGTTGCTGGGTTTTTAATTTTTGATCCAATCCTAGCCTTCTTTTATAACTATGTGGGTATTGTGATTGGTAGTATCATTCTATTTATTCTTGTTAGGCTATATGGTCGCAAGTTTATTCTACTTTTTGTCGATGAGAAGACTTTTTACAAATACGAAGCGAAGCTTAATACTCAAAATTATGAAAACCTCTTCATCATTTGCATGTTATCACCCATTTCACCAGCCGATATCGTGGTGATGATAACTGGATTATCTCATATTTCATTAAAACGTTTCACCTTCATTATCCTACTAACCAAGCCAATTTCAATTATTTCTTATAGTTATATCTGGATTTTTGGAGGAAATATCTTAAAATTACTATTAGGTCACTAAAGCCTGAGCTTAGCTCGGCTTTTTCTTTTCTCATTACAACTGTAATTTTTCAAAAAAATTTCATGTAAACATTTTCACAGTATTGAAAAATTCTTACATAGTAGTAGACTTATAACGAAGGAGTTTACTAATGAAGTTATACGTTCAATTTATGATAATTCTCATCTTTTCATTTATTGGGGAGGCGATTTCTAATTTACTCAATTTACCTGTTCCTGGTAGCATTATTGGGTTAGTGCTACTTTTTCTTGCCCTGGAATTCAAGGTAATTCGTTTGAGACACATAGATGTTGTGGGAAATTTCTTGCTCAATAATATGACCATTCTGTTCTTGCCTGCAGCTGTCGGAATCATGGATCGATTCAATGATATCAAGGATTATTTGCTCCCTATCACCATTATCATCCTTGTAGCCATCTTTTTGAATATTGCTACTATTGGTTTTGTTGTTCAATTTATCAAAACACGCTTTGAGGGAGACTATGTTGATAAAGGAGGTCATCATGACTAATATTCTTACAAACCCAATCTTTGGTATCATGCTATCAATCCTAGCATACCTTATGGGCATGCTTATTTTTAGGCGTTTTCCACACCCAATTACTACCCCTTTATTATTGGCAACCTTTTTTATTATTGTCTTTTTAAAGATTACTAAGATCTCCTACCATGATTATTACATTGGCGGAAGTTATCTTAACACATTGATTGTTCCATCAACAGTAGCGCTCGGTATTCCACTTTATCGCTCATTCCACTTGATGAAACATCACATCAGAAGTATCCTAACTGGTATTCTTGCTGCTTGTATCGTCAACACGACTTTTACCGCTCTTGTTGCGAAAACATTTGGTATTAAATATTTGCTAGCTATTTCATTATTCCCTAAATCAGTAACAACTGCAATGGCTGTTGGAATCACTGAAAAAATGGGAGGTATCACAACTGTAATACTTGTTGTCGTTGTTATTACTGGAATTTTGACAAGTGTTCTTGGACCCGTTTTTTTAAAACTCTTAAAAATCGAAGATCCTGTTGCTATCGGGCTTAGTCTTGGAGGAACAGGGCACGCAATCGGTACTGGAACAGCTCTAAAATACGGTCTCGTTGAAGGAGCGATGGGCGGACTTGCTATCGGAGTTACCGGAATTGTTTACGTTATTATCAGTCCAATCGTAGCTCAAATTATTTTAAAATAAGCTTTTTTATAAGTGTCTGTGGTGAAAATCACAGGCTTTTTATTTACCCTTAAACTGCTCGTAACGCTATCCAATATTAACTTGCGGCAAAGTTTCCTTAAATAGCTCTGAAGAATTCACAGAAAGGCTTTTATGAGCATATACAAAAAGAAAAAGCCAAAAACTGGCTTTTCTAATCGGTATAACACTCCACCCTAAGGGAATCGAACCCCTATTTCAAGAACCGGAATCTTGCGTGATATCCATTACACTAAGAGTGGCAACTACTATATTATACCATATCGAAACAAAAAGAAAAGACTTGGAAATCAAGTCTTTTCTCATTTATAATTACAATTCAATGTCGCCAAACAAGTCAGCCATTGAGAATCCAGTTTGAGTTTCTGGAAGTTCGTAATCACGTTTAGCTTCACGTTTTGGACGACGTGGACGTGATTGACGTTTTTCTTCATTTTCAGCTTGTGCTGGACGTTCTTCAAGAGCTTTAATTGAAAGTGATACACGTTCTGCAGCAGCGTTAACATCAAGAACTTTAACGTTAACTTCTTGACCTACTGAAAGAACATCTTTTGGATTTTCAACACGTTTGTGTGAGATTTGTGAGATGTGAACAAGTCCATCGATACCAGGCAATACTTCAACGAAAGCACCGAAGTCAGTCAAACGTTTAACTTTACCTTCAACAACATCACCAGCAGCAAGTTTTTGTTCTACACCATCCCATGGTCCAGGTGTTGTAGCTTTAAGTGAAAGTGATACACGACCTGCTTCTTCGTCGATTGAAAGAACTTTAACTTCAACTTCTTCACCAACAGAAACAACTGATTTAGGTGAAACGTTGCGTTCGTGTGACAATTCAGTTACGTGAACAAGTCCGTCAACACCACCAAGATCGATGAAAGCACCGAAGCTTGTCAAGCGAGCAACTTTACCTTTAACGATTGCGCCTTCTTCAAGTTTAGAGAAGACTTCTTTACGAGCTGCAGCAGCTTTTTCTTCAACAACTTCACGACGTGAAAGGATGAAGCGGTTTTCAGCTGGAACAACTTCTTTGATTTTAGCTTCAAATTCTTGACCAACGAATTTTTCAGTGTTACGTACGAAACGTGTATCGATCATTGAAGCAGGGATGAATCCGCGAAGTCCTTCAAATTCAACTGAAAGACCACCTTTAACAGCGCGTGTACCTTTAACAGTAACAACTTCGCCTTCGCGACCAACAAGTTTATCCCAAGCTTTGCGAGCTTCCAAGCGTTTTTTAGAGACAAGGAAAGTAACTGTATCAGTATCTTTACCTACTACTTGACGAAGAACAAGTACTTCAACTGTGTCGCCAGTTTTAACGAAATCGTTAATATCAGCATCGCGATCGTTAGTCAATTCACGAAGTGTAAGAACACCTTCAACACCTGTTCCTTCGATAACAACGTTTGCTTGATCATTATCAACAGTTAAAACTTCCGCAGTGACAACATCACCAGGGTTTACTTCGCTAACACTGTTTAGCAAATCTTCAAATTCATTCATTCTAAAAAATCCTCCAACAAAAGCTAGCTTAAGCTAGCTTTTGACAACAATAATATTTCTCAAGGTAACCCGCAACGACAACAACTTTTATCTTTGACGGTGTCAAGCCGAAACTCGATACCTTTGACTGGGGTAGCTGGATTCGAACCAACGCATGAGGGAGTCAAAGTCCCTTGCCTTACCGCTTGGCTATACCCCAAAAGACTCTTATTATTCTACAGAAAAACTAGTAGGCTGTCAACACTTTTTTAAACTTTTTTCAAAAAAAGCAACCGGAAATACCGATTGCTAGGAGTTAGGAGATTTCATCATCTAAGCGAACTTAGATAGATGATATGAGGTCGCTTCAACCTCATATGAAAAAAGAAAAGTTTTAGGATGATTTAATTATATGTTTTGCTAGAAATAAAGTCAAAGAATTTGACTCACAAAATCCGACTTAGGGTTAAGAGTTATGATAACCCTCTCTAGCCCCTAGATAACAAGCCTAGTTGATAGCTTTATTCATCATCCTGCGAAACCAAATGATGTCTAAAGGCATAAACGACAGCCTGAGTACGGTCATCAACATTGAGTTTTCCTAAGATATTAGACACGTGAGTTTTAACGGTTTTCAATGAAATGAATAGCTCGTTAGCAATAGTTTGATTGTCATAACCCTTAGCCAAAAGAGCCAAGATATCACGTTCACGTGCCGTCAACTCATCATGTAGGTCCGGATGGCTATCATGGTATTTAATCTTATTATCCACCTCAGTTTCGATAGCTTCTTCACCACGGTAAACCTTACGGATACTATTGAGAATCTCTGCCGCACTACTAGTTTTAAGCATATAGCCTTTAGCACCAGCTTCAATGACTGGATAAATTTTTTCATTGTCCAAATAGCTAGTCAAAACCAAAATCTTGGCTTCCGGCCATTCTTTAAGCAATTCCAAAGTCGCTTGAACACCATCTAATTCAGGCATAACAAGGTCCATAACGACGACATCCGGACGCAGTTCCAAGGCAAGATCGACACCCTCTCGACCATTCCCTGCCTCTCCAACTACTTCTACATCTCCTTGGAGATTCAAGAAACTCTTAAGGCCCAAACGGACCATCTCATGGTCATCGACCAAAATCACATTAATCTTATTCGACATTGTCTTCTCCTCTTAATATCGGCACACGAACATCGATAGATGTCCCCTTACCTTTAGCAGATAGGAACTGCACAGTTCCCGCCATTTCATCGACACGCTCTTGGATATTTTTCAGGCCATAACTCATCTCGTCAGTCGAAGCATTTAAGTCATAACCAACACCATTATCCAACATTTTCAATTGAATTTCCTGACTATTTTGATAAAGATAGACCTCTATCTGGCTAGCCTTGGCATGCTTTAGGGTATTAGAGATAAACTCTTGGGCAATCCTAAAGAGATTATTTTCAATACGCTTGGGCACTTTCTTAACCATATCCTTGTAGACGACATGGATATTGGATTTATCGGTTAATTCCTTAAGGATCATCTGCAAGCCTTCTTGCAAGGTCTTGTTCTCAAGCTCTGTCGGGCGAAGATGCAAAAGCAAGACACGCATATCATTCTGAGCGTCCGTCAGCATAGCCTCAACCGCCTGGATTTGATTATGCAAATCTTCCTTACTTAGCTGATCCGCCATCTGAGAGACACCAGATAGGATCATACTAGCCGCAAAAAGCTCTTGACTAACGGTATCGTGAAGGTCACGAGCAATACGCCCCCGCTCCTTTTTGATAATATCACGGCTTTGTAAGGCTTGCGCATTCTCAGTTTTTTGCAGTTCCTTGGTCAACTTACGCATCTTATGAGACAGACGCATCATATTCTTATCTAACTCAATATCTCCCTGACGTTTGACTGGTTGATTATTGATAATGCGGCGCAAATCCTGATTGACCGAACGCATGCTGTTATCATTGGCGATAGCCCAAAGAATATAGAGCAAAATGAGCAAACTCAGAACCACGAAGAACATGTTAAAAATGAAATGGAAGGCCTGAGACAGATTACCAAAAACCAGTGAAAAGTTTAGGTTAAAACTATCCATAACCACAAGGGTAACGCCAACCAAAACAAGAACCGAATAAATCAGGATCAAAAATAGGTACTGTTTCTTCATTTGCGACGTACCTCCACTGGTCCAGCTCCCACATTGAGAATCAATTTCACCGTTCGATGGGCATGCTCATACTCCGCCCCCTGCAAGGTCAGACTTTCATAACGAAGGTCGTACTCATCTTCATTAAAGAAGGTGACAGAGCTATAGATGGCTGAAATATTGAGTTTAACAGAAACATCGATTGGTACCAAGATGGTCGTTGGTCCATACAGTTTCTGTAAAATCACAACATTATCTCGCCCCGAAACAATGACCTGGGTCAAATCAATCACATCTGTCCCAAAGAAACGGATGATATTGATATCATCAAAGTCATAACGGTCACTGACAGGTTCCATGCGAGTCCCAATCCATTGATTTCGGACAGCTCGAGGATTCAAGTCGTCTTCCTTGAACTGAATAAGGGCATAGCGATTCTTTTTCTTAACCTGTGAAAAATGGTTAATCATGACATAGGCTACCCCCACTAAGATGGCAAGCACCACATAGATATTCCACATGGAAACCAGAAAGAGTGAAATCAAACAGATGGTCAAGACAAAGTCACTCTTGGACTCCTTGTTAAAGAAGCGAACAGCCAACAAGGTCAAGACCAGAATGAAAATAAAACTGGTAATATCATTATTAAAGATGGTAATCAGGCCCAGAGTCAAAAGCAGGGCTTCCACCACTAAGAAAAAATTAAATTTGGTCATAAGGACCTCTCAAATAAAAGTATACAGGCTTCATTCTATCAAATTTTAAGCCAATTGACAAAAGGAGCTAGTTCGAGAGTTGGCTAGCTCAGACTGGTAAGTATGAGTAGGAAATAAAAAAAGTGCCTCCATTACAGGAAGCACTATCTTTTATTCAATAAATCTTATTCGTCAGCTTTATCCATTTTGCTATTCATGACTTGGACCGTCGTTCTGATTTCCTCCAGAATGACACGTTGCTCAGCTAGTTCCTTCTCAATCTCAGCTAATTTCCGTTCAGTCTGACGACCTGACCGCACAAAAATATTATTGAGTGAGCTGGTTAATAACCCTAGAGTGGCAATCCCACTAAACATCAGAACGACCGCAACGGCCTTACCTACCAATGTTCGAGGAACGATATCGCCATAACCTACCGTAGTAACCGTTGCTACAGACCACCAAATAGCATCTATAAAATTATGGTGCTCCACTCGTGCAATGACAGCACTACTAATAAGAATAATAATACTATTAACCGAAAGCAGAAAATAAAAGCCATTTCTGCGATTAATGCGATTGGAAATGTGCTTGAGCTTACTACTCAAACCAATTAATCGAGAGAGTTTGGCCAATCTGGCAAAGCGTCCAACCCTTGAAAAACGAAGGAAGGTAAAGACTTCATTATAGGGAATAATAGCCAACAAATCCAAGACATGCGTTTTAACAAAGATTCGCTTACGTGGTGCCAAGGAGAAACGAATCGCATAATCAATGGCAAAGATGAGCGTTATAGACTGATCTATCACTCTGAAAGGTCGCCTTCCAATTGAAATTAATCCAACCAAATCAAAGATAACCAAGCCAATGGAAATCAGGGCCAGGACCGTCATGACGATATCGTAGGTAATGATATACCTTCTCAGTTTTCTACGGTTTCTCATAGCGTCTCTCCTATATGTGATGTCTTCATTATAAAAGAATCTCTGACCCCTGGCAAGCAGGCTTTTTAAGCTATCGACAAGAAGTCTAGATAACAAAAAAGAGAGATGAAATAACCTCTCTTTTTTTGTTACCTTAGTTATTTAAAACTACTGTAGCTCTGTGTGAGTAGCCTCTGTCGAGGTTTCAGTGCTTGAAGTTGTACTGTCAGTACTTGAGCTCGTCGATGACGAATGTGTCGTACTGCTTGAGCTTGACTGTAGACTTGAACTTGCTGTTGCAACCGAAACATAGAGAATCACTGTACCATCAACACTTGTACCAGCTTGTGGATCTTGATAAAGGACCTCTGTACTGCTAGGAACCTTATCCTTGTCTAACTTGGCACCAGTATTATAGTCATGATACTCGATACTACTACTTGAGATACTCTTACGATTCAAGGTTTGAACCGCTGTTGAAACCGTCAAACCAGTCACATCAGGCATGGTAACTGTCTTAGGAGTTGCCACACGGAACTTAATCTTGGCCTTACTATCCTTAGGATTGAAAGACTTGTTTTTCCCTGGACTTTGAGATAGGATTTCTCCCTCTTCGGCACTGTCGTCTTCGACATGCTGAATATCAATTTGGTCCTCAGAAACGCCATAATTCGAAGTTAGGTCCTCAATGGCATCTTTGTAGTTTTTACCTTTGTAGTCTTTCAACGCAAAACCTTTACTACCAGAAGAAACATAGACATCAATGCTTGATCCTTCTTTTCGTGTGGTTCCAGCTGTAGGATCAGTCTTGATGACCTTGCCTGTATCGACAGAGTCATCTTCCACTTCCTTAACTTCTCCTACCTTAAATCCAGCACCCTCAATTTTAGTCTGAGCTGTGGACAACTCTTGACCGACCACATTAGGCACCTGGACATTATCAGGATTGGTAAATACCAAATAGGCAAAGATGATAATACCAATAAAGACAAGTCCTAGGAAAACCTTGAGTAAGGTTGAGAAGAAATTCTTCTTTTTCTTCTTAGCTGGTGTCGTTTTCTTCCTCGGTTGTTTACTTGGAGCAGGTGTAGGCTCTGATGGCTCAGCAGCAACGGCCTTTTTCTCAAGGCTTGCTGATGGAACTGGATCAACCTTCGGTAAGGTCTTGGTATCCGTCATATCATCAAAGACTACCTTGGCATCGCGTCGATGACTAGGATGCAAACTCGTTACCAAGTCACGGCTCATTTCCAAAGTACTATTATAACGATTTTCTAGTTTTTTGGCTGTTGCTCGAATAACCACGTTTTCCAAGGCTTGGGGAACGTTACGGTTCTCTGCCAAAATCGATGGGAGTGGCTTTTGGAAATGTTGGAGTGCAATGGTTACAGCACTATCGCCATCGTAAGGAATATGACCTGTTAACATTTCAAAAAGCATAATACCCATAGCATAGATGTCGCTTTGGATAGTTGCTTTCGATCCACGAGCCTGCTCTGGTGAGAGGTAGTGGACAGACCCCAACATAGAGTTAGTTTGAGTTAGACTAGTCTCTGCAAAGGCAACCGCAATTCCGAAGTCTGTAACCTTGGCTGTACCGTCCTTAGTTAAAAGAACGTTTTGTGGCTTAAGGTCACGGTGGATAATGCCCTTTTGATGGGCAAGAGTCATGGCGGAAAGAACCTCCCCCATGATACGCACAACATCTTGGTTAGAAAGTGGCGCATGGTCTTGAATATATTTCTTCAAGTCCGAACCATCTACATACTCCATCACCAAAAACTGCTGGCCGTCTTCTTCGCCAATATCTCGGATAGCAACGATATTAGGATGACTGAGTTCTGCCATGGCACGCGCTTCACGCTGGAAACGCGCCACAGCCACCTGATCCGTTTGGTAATTGGTACGTAGCACCTTAATAGCTACTCTTTCATTATCCAGAATCAGGTCGTTAGCCAGATAAACATCCGCCATACCACCACGCCCGATAGACTTAAGGATTCGATAACGTCCAGCAAACAATTTGCCAACTTGGATCATTATCCTTCCTCACTTTCTATCTTAATGAGAGCAACGGTAATATTATCAAGACCACCTGCCTCATTGGCTGCAGCTACCAAACGACTCGTTTTTTCTTCGACGAAACCAGGGCTGTTGACAATATGAACAATCTGTTCAACTGAAATCATATTGGTCAAACCATCTGAATTAGCCAAAATATAGTCTCCTGGTTCCAATTGTTGGACACCAAGGTCAGCCTCAATCGGAGCAGCTTGCCCAATAGATTGCGTAATGATATTACGTTGTGGGTGAACCGCTGCTTCTTCTTCAGTCAACTGACCAGCCTTGATAAGAGCATTGACCAAAGAGTGGTCGTTCGTCAATTGCTTATACTCACCATTACGGATAAGGGCAATACGTGAATCCCCGACATGGGCGAAAATCACAGCATTATCAACAAAGGCAAGAACCTCGATAGTTGTTCCCATTCCCTTATATTCTTCGTTTTGGCCAAGCTCATAGATTTTACGATTTTCTGCATCAATAGCAGCAATCATCCAATCACGAATTTGACTCAACTCACGAAAATCAGTGTTAATCCAGTCACGACCAAGGTCAGTTACTGACATCTCACTGGCAATATTTCCAGCACGGTGTCCACCCATTCCGTCTGCAACAACGACAAGGGTAACACCAGCTTGGTTGACAAATTTATTAACAAAATCTTGGTTGTTTGACCGTTTTTGGCCAATGTCCGTTAATAATGATATTTCCATAGTTTTCTTTCTGACTTGCGTCAGCATTTCCTCCTCTGTAACCCTAAGCTTTTTTACGCAACTGTGCGATGAAAAAACCATCAGTTAAATACTGTTCGGGGGTAATTGCCAAACAGCCATTGACCACGATGTCTTTACATGGATGGTCTAAGGCAACTTGCTCAAAATCAGGATGGCTCTCAAGAAAGGCTTGAATCACCTCTTGATTTTCTTCTGCTATGATGGTGCAAGTACTATATGTTATTATACCACCTTTTCGTAGGGTTTGACAAACGCTGGATAGGATCTCCAACTGCACAGCCTTAAGGGACTCAAAGTCTTGGAGGTCCTTGTTATATTTGATGTCAGGTTTCCGACGAATGAGTCCAATCCCTGAACAAGGAGCATCCACCAAAATCTTGTCAAAACTATCAGTCGGAAAGACTTGATGTACCTGACTAGCATCCAGTTTCTGTGTCTTAACCTTATCAGCTAGGCCAAGACGTTGGGCATTTTCTTCGATAAGGGCAAGCTTATGATCATAGAGGTCAAGCGCCGTCACATGTCCACCCGTCAAATAAGAGGCCATATGGACAGTCTTACCACCAGGTGCCGCACAGGCATCCAGGATTTCTTCCTCGCCTTGAATCCCTAAAGTTGGTGCAACCAGTTGACTGGTCTCATCCTGAATGGTCAACAAGCCCTCTTTAAAATAATCTGTTCCAGCAAAGTAACCTGAAGACTTAACAAGCCCGACTGGTGATAGGACTGAACGCTCAGCCCCAGTGGTCTCCGCTATCTCTTCCAAACGTGACGCATCCGTTACACGCACACTAGCCTTATTTCTCACAAAGAGGCTTTGGAAAATAGCAAGGGCACGGTCTTCCCCGTACTGGTCGATAAGTTTTTTAACCAACCACACAGGTAGAGAATACTGAACGGAATAGCGTTTATTGACACGTTTAATCTGGCTTGGATCTGGCAAAGGCTGGCTAGATAGTTTACGAAGAACCGCATTGACCAGCTTCTCAGCACCCTTTTTATTGCCACGATTTTTAGCAATAGAAACCGCATCATTAACTACCGCATGGGCTGGAATCTTATCTAAATAGGCCAACTGATATAGACTCAAAAGTAATAAGTCATAAACCCAAGGTTCAAGCTTATCGCGGTCCTCAATAACATGGGCTAGAATCCACTCCAAAGTAATCTTACGAGCCACGGTCCCATAGACAATTTCCGTCACCAAGGCCTTGTCCTTATCTGTCAGCTGCGACTTGCTCAGATGTGCATTGAGAGCAATATTTGAGTAGGCCCCTTCCTGGAAGACTTCTTCTAAGATTTCAAGTGCCTGTCCACGAGCTGTTTTTTTCCAATCATTGGCCAAATGCATCACCTACTTCAAGATTGCGTCCGACCCCATTAAGGAAATCAGCAATAGCCATACGAGGTTTTCCAGCAGGTTGAACTGTCTTAAGCGAAATAGCTCCTTGGCCAGTCGCAACTACCAAACTCTTCTTGGTTTTTTCAATAATATGACCAGCCTGTCCTTGACCTTCTGCCAAATCCGCTTCATAAATTTTGAAACGTTTGCCATCAAGCAAGGTATGGGCCACAGGCCATGGGTACATGCCACGGATTTGATTGAAAATGTCTCGTGCGGACTTGTTCCAATCAAGGCGCTCCTCTTCTGGACTAATATTTGGTGAAAAAGTTACCTGACTGGCATCTTGAGGGACAGGTTTGATTTCTCCGGCAATGTAGGCAGGCAAGGTCTCAAGCAAGAGGTCACGACCCAAGACTGCCAATTTTTCAAACATGGTACCGACATTATCCTCGTCAAGAATTGGCAAGGCCTTTTGGCTAACCATGTCACCAGCATCCATTTCCTTGACCATTTCCATAATCGTCACACCAGCTTCTGCATCACCATTGATAATGGCATAATGGATAGGCGCCCCACCACGGTATTTTGGCAAGAGTGACGCATGGACGTTAACCGCAAAATCCATGCTATCAAGCAACTTACTTGGCAAAAATTGTCCATAAGCCGCCGTAACAATCCCATCAGCACCAAGTGCCATAAGCTGTGCCATTTCCTCAGAACCTGACAACTTTTCAGGTTGATAAATTGGCAAGTCATGCGCCAAGGCTACTTCCTTGACCGGTGTCATGCGGATTTCTTTTTTACGGCCGACAGCACGGTCTGGTTGCGTCACCACAGCGACAATATCATAATGCTCATCGGTCAAAAGTCCTTCCAGCACTGTCGCTGAAAAGGCAGGCGTTCCCATAAATACTAATTTTGTCATATTCTTCCTTTTCTAGATTAGGTAAAATTCTGAGGTTCGTGATCAATAATCAAACGCAGGTCCTTGTTCTCAGGCTCCTGAGTCATGTCAAGGACCCTATTAAGCGTTTCTTCCAAGTTATCCTCAAAACGGTATTTGATAATAATCTGATAGTGATAAAGGTTATGTGTTCGGGCAATTGGCTTAGGTGTAGGCCCTAGGAAGGTCACCTTGTCTGACAGGTGCTCTCTTAAATAAGCCATAACCTCATAGCTCTTCCGAACCACAAACTCTTCATCCTTGTGAGAAAGCGTAATTCCTACCGTATAGAAATAAGGGGGATAGGCCAACTGACGTCGAATCCCCATTTCATAGGCGTAGAAACCTTCATAATCCTGTTGCTGTGCAAACCGAATGGCATAATGACTAGGATTATAGGTTTGAATAATAACTTCCCCTTCCTTGTCAGCACGACCAGCACGACCAGCCACCTGAGTCAACAGTTGGAAGGTACGCTCAGCTGAACGAAAATCTGGTAAATTTAGCGACGTATCTGCATTCAAGACCCCTACCAAGGTAACATTTGGAAAATCCAAGCCCTTGGCAATCATCTGAGTTCCAAGCAAAATGTCGGCCTTACCACTTCCAAAGGCCTCCAAGAGTTTCTCGTGAGCCCCTTTCTTACGTGTCGTATCAACATCCATACGAATCACTTTGGCTTCTGGCAAAAGTTCCGTCAATTGGTCATAAGCCTTCTGTGTCCCAGTCCCATAATAGCGAATCTGACGACTCTGACAGTTAGGGCAGACATGTGGTATTGCTTTTTGAAAATCACAATAGTGGCAATTCATGGTCTTAGTATCCATGTGCAAGGTCAATGAAATATCACAGTTGGGACAATCATCCACATAGCCACAGTCACGACACATGACAAAAGAGGAATAGCCACGACGGTTCAACATTAGCACAACTTGTTCCTTACGTGCCAAACGTTCTCGGATTTTCTCTAAGAGAGGTGGCGTAAAATCACTCGCCTCTTGACGGCCCACAAAGTCCTTAAAGTCCACCACTTCCACCTGAGGAATTTTGGCATTAGGATTAGCCCTCTGAGTCAACTCAAGAAAATGGTAAACCCCTTTCTGAGCTCTCGCCCGTGTCTCAATAGAGGGTGTTGCTGAACCAAGAACAAGCACGGCTCCATGACTCTTAGCCCTAAGCAAGGCCACATCTCTAGCATGGTAGCGAGGATTAGACTCCTGCTTATAAGTAGCCTCATGTTCCTCATCGATAATGATAGCTCCGATATTGTCCAAGGGAGCAAAGATAGCCGAACGTGCTCCTACCACAACCTTGGCCTGGCCAGATCTAACCTTACGCCACTCGTCAAATTTCTCACCGTCTGACAAGCCTGAATGCATAATCGCCACCAAGTCCCCAAAACGCGAAATGAAACGATTGGTCATTTGGGGTGTCAAGGAAATCTCTGGTACCAAGACAATAGCCGTTTTCCCCATAGCCAAGGTCCTCTCGATAAGATGCAGATAGACCTCTGTCTTACCTGATCCCGTTACCCCTTCCAATAAGAATGGTTTGCCACCTTGGCCGATTTGGCGCATCATTTCTTCAACCGCATGCGCCTGTTGAACATTAAGCTCAAGAAAATCCGTCTTCTCTACCTTTTCAAAGTAGCTGTCGGCACGATTGACCTCAACTTCAGTGATGACCAAGGCACCAGCTTCGATGAAAAACTTAACCACATCTCGTGAAAAAAGCTTGTGGAGGTCTGCCAACTTCCCTGCCTCACTCTTCTCTAACAAGAAGTCACGCATCTCCAAACGTCTCTTAGCCCGTTGTGAAATTGCCAAAGTCTCGAGAGTGCCCTTTTGAACACTATAGTGCTTCTCAGTCTTAATGTTCTGCTTATCCTTAGCAAGGTAATCAACCGTTACACGCCCAGACTGGACCAGACGAGGAATGGCTTGACGCTGCTCCTCTGACAACTGCGAGAAAAGAACATGATCCTGCCCCTGAAGAAAAGTCTGTTTATCTTCTTCACCTAGTTTATCAGTCGCCATGATAACCTTATCGTACTGTGAATTAAGGAGACCAGGTAGCATTGACTTCAAGATGGAAATCTTATAAGAAAAGACCGTATGTCGCATCTGATCAGCCAAATCCAGCTGATCCTGATTAAGGACTGGCTCATAATCTAAAAGCTCAGCGATAGGTTTCAATTCAGGAAAGTCTCTTAAGTTCTCCTGCTCTTCTAAACCAATAACAAAGCCTTGCAATAGACGATTTCCTTTACCAAAAGGAACATGCACCCGCATACCGATGGCGATTTGTGCTTGCATAGCTTCAGGGATAAGGTAACTATAAGGTCTGTCCGTCTGCATCAGAGGAACGTCTACAATAATTTGTGCTACTAAAACCATAAATTTCCTCCTGTCACTTCCTTAAGACCAGTATCTTTCAAGCTCAAGAAAAGCTGAGTTCTTGATTATCATCATAAAGAAGGAAGCTGAGACACTATGCCTCAGCTCCCCTCTCCTCATAAACCAAAGCATGACTTTGATTTTAGATTTTATCGCCTTCTTCTTTTTCTTTAGCGATTTGTTCTTTGATTTTACGTTCTTCTTCCTCAGCAGCAAGACGTGCTTGAATCACTTTCAAACGTGCCAATTCACGTTTAGATTCTGGATCTGGGTGAATAGTCACATTTCCAGTTTCAATTTCTTCAAGGGCTTGAAGGGTTGGTTTTACTGACGTAAACTCTTGAGTTGGTTCAGCACCAGCAGCCAATTCATGGGCACGTTTTGCTTGCAAAATAACCAATGAATATTTTGAAGGCACTTTATCCAAAAGTTTGTCAATAGAGGGTTTCAACATCATAATTCTATACCTATTTCTAATTTATTTATCTGATAATTTCTTTTCTGAAATCATATTACGATAGCGGCCAATCACACGGTCAACGCGGAAGTGTTCTGCTTCAATAACACGTTTAACACGCTCAGCAGCTAGAGGCACTTCGTCATTAACAATGGCATAATCGTATTCGCTCATAAGAGCAATTTCTTCACGCGCACGCTCGATTCGTTGAGCAATAACTTCCTCAGAATCTGTTCCACGACCAACCAAACGTTCTTGAAGCTCGTTCAAATCTGGTGGCGTCAAAAAGATGAAGACAGCATCTGGGACCTTTTTCTTAACCTGAAGGGCCCCTTGAACTTCGATTTCAAGGAAAACATCAATACCTTTATCCAAGGTTTCATTGACATAAGTCAAAGGTGTTCCGTAGTAGTTACCTACATACTCAGCATATTCCAACATTTGACCATTACGAATAAGCTCTTCAAATTCCTCACGTGAACGGAAGAAATAATCCTTCCCATCAACTTCACCAGGACGCTGGGCACGTGTGGTCATTGACACTGAGTATTCAAATTTATGGTCAGGTGTTGAAAAAATTTCCTGACGAACAGTTCCTTTTCCGACACCAGAAGGTCCTGAAAAAACAATCAAAAGTCCACGTTCAGACATGTCTTCTCCTTAAACTAAGATTAAAAATCTTCTTATAACTCACCGTAAAAACAGGAACTAGGAGTTTCTTTCCACGGCTTAGGGGGTGTTAAATGAATAAGTTACAGCTCACTTTCTGGAGCATGCGTTTTTCCTTACTATTTTACCAATAAAAGCGACTTTTTTCAAGGTGAGGACACCATTAAAAAGAGTGAATCCATTTTCCTGGTATCCACCCTTTTTGACTATTCTATTAAACTAGACCAGTTAAGAGACCTTGCATGAATTCTTCTGAATGGAACTCACCAATGTCATCAATTTTCTCACCAAATCCAATTAACTTAACTGGAATATCCAACTCTTGGCGAATGGCTAGAACCACACCACCCTTAGCACTACCATCCAACTTAGTTAAGACAAGACCTGTAAGAGGTGTGATTTTTGAAAATTCCTTGGCCTGGCTAAGCGCATTTTGACCAGTTGAGGCATCCAAGGCCAAAAGGGTTTCATGAGGTGCTTCTGGAACCACACGCTTGATAATACGACCAATCTTTTCAAGCTCTGCCATAAGATTGTCTTTATTTTGCAGACGACCCGCCGTATCAATCATAAGGACGTCAACTCCCTCAGCAAGGGCCTTTTCCATACCATCATAAACCACTGAAGCTGGGTCAGCCTTCTCTGCACCAGTCACTACCGGCACATCAACACGACGTCCCCACTCAACCAACTGAGCAACCGCTCCTGCACGGAAAGTATCGGCAGCTACCAACATGACTTTTTTGCCTTCTTGTTTGTATTTATGCGCCAACTTACCGATAGACGTTGTCTTACCAACCCCGTTGACACCAACGAAAAGCATGACTGTCAAACCATCTTGGAAATTAATCTGCTCCTTGTAGACATCATCCTTCTCGTAGATGTCCACAAGTTTTTCGATAATCAAGCGTTGCAAATCTTCAGTCTTTTTGACATTTTCAAGGCGGGCTTCATAGCGCAAGTCTTCCGTTAATTGCGTTGCAACATTAACACCAACATCGGAAAGAATCAGCATTTCTTCCAATTCTTCGAAGAACTCCTCATCAACTCGACGGAAATTCGCGAAGAATTCATTCAAACGGGCAGCAAAACCTGTACGCGTCTTCTTAAGGGTACGATTGTATTTTTCTTGTTCTGTTTCAGTTTTTGAAGCCTGAACTTCTTCAGGTTTTTCCTCAACTTTACGAGTTTGAACAGCCTCAAAAGTAACCGTTTCACCTTTTTCTGCAGCAGCAGCTACCTGAGCCTTTTTAGCATAGTAATCAGCCATGACATCTGCGAAGTGGTTATCCACAGCGACTTGGCTTTCTTCTGACTCTGATACGCCCTCTGCTTCGCTTGAGGCCTGATCATCAACAGATAGGTCCTCATCAGACGCTACTTCACTTTCTTCTGTCACTGTAGATTCGCTTTCTTCAACAGATTCTGTAGACGAAATCTCTTCTACTTGAGTCTCTGACTCACTGAGCTGTTCTGTTTGACTTTCACTTGTTGACAAGTCTTGATTATCAAGAGCCTCAGTTTCTGAAATTTCCTGATTTGCTACAGTCTCCTGTGACTGGTTTTCCTCTTGTCCAAATAATCGATCAAATAGACCCATTTGGTTCTCCTTATTTCTCTAGAATATACTTGTGGATGGCCTCAGCCACTCCAGATTCCTCATTAGTTTTTGTCGTTACTGCCTTGGCAACAGCCTTAACCTTAGGAACAGCATTTGCCATAGCCACACCAAGACCAGCCCACTCCAACATGGTCAAGTCATTTTCCTCATCTCCCATAGCCATAACCTGACTTTTATCAAGGGCAAGATAATCAGACAAAAGTTTCAAGCCTACAGCCTTATGAACCCCTTTCGGCATGACTTCAAGGATAATTTCACGAGACTTAAAAACTTCAAAATTCTGGTATAGCTGTTTAGGTAGTTTTTGAATTTGGGCATCCAAAAATGCTTCCTCACAGACCGTAACTACCTTATTATAGACGATATTTTCAGGAATGTCATCAATACTCTCCACATCAACGAAGGTCAAGGTAGGATTAGCCTGACGATAGAGAGAATGATTGCCTTTACTTGGCACACCATAGACAATGCCATCACTGATAACATCCATAGGAAGCCCTAGAGGTTCAAAGACAGCATAAATCTGCTTTAAATCTTCTCGACTCATCTCTTTCTTTATGAGGATATCCCCATTATTACGCTGAACCAAGCCACCATTGAAGGTCACACTATAGTGCTTATCATCTAACAAGCCCAAATCTTCCAAGATATGAGTAATAGCTGGCAGAGGACGACCAGTCGTAATGACCACATGAACCCCCTTAGCTTCTGCCGCCTTCAAAGCAGCTCTATTTTCAGCTGTTACTTGCTTATCCTTAGTAAAGAGGGTCCCATCTAGGTCCAAGGCTAGTAATTTAATCTCAGACATCTGAGCCCACCAACCCTTCCATGTAGTCAAAGACTGCACCATCTTTATGGTGACCAATCACCTCATCTGCCACTGCCTTAATCTCATCACGCGCATTTTCCGTAGCAACCGCACGCCCCGCGAAGGTCAACATCTCCATATCATTGAGATTATCACCAAAGGCTACAACATCTGAAGCCTGGCGCCCCAACTCTTGGCAAAGATGGTAAAGACCAAAGCCCTTGTCCACACCTTTAAGGATAATATCCATGGAATCAAAGCCAGTTGTCACAGCTGTCATATCCTCAAAAATTGTGTTGAGGTAGTCACCACGTTCCATAATGGTATCTCCTTGGAACTTAGCAGTCACCTTGAAAATATCATCTGTGACCGCTTCAAGGTCCGTTGCCATAACATTTTCATAGTAACGTTCCATGGCCTTAAGATAGGCTGGATCTGCATCATTTGGTGCATAGG
>OGJH01000028.1_pt1 | contig 159376 bp, 121 predicted proteins | sample 1572021 | NCBI WGS metagenome assembly OGJH01 (sample SAMEA2582098, study PRJEB24529) | metagenome | biome: Human gut stool | place: China | collected 2011
TCACATCCGGAGACCTTACATCGAGACATGTGTATCGCATGCTCCGGGAGTTCGTGGATTTTGCCAATGTATTTCACTAACTCTCAATTTATTTCTCTTCCACCGGAATCTGCTTCAGATTCTCCACGGGTTCCAGGATCTCATTACTGCGGATGTCGATGATGGGGCCGCCGGTTCCTTCAATGTACTCTCTGGTAATGGTAACCCTTCCGATGTTATCATCCTTCGGGATCTCATACATGATATCCAGCATGAAGTCCTCGATGATGGAGCGCAGGGCTCTGGCACCGGTATCGCGCTTCATTGCCTTCTCGGCAATGGCATCCAGGGCATCGTCTGTGAACTCCAGTTTTACCTCATCCAGCTCCAACAGCTTCTGGTACTGCTTAAGAATCGCATTCTTCGGCTCTTTCAGGATCTTCACCAGCATATCCTTTGACAATCCCTGTAAAGTACAAATGATCGGCAGACGACCGATAAATTCCGGAATCATACCAAACTTGCGGATATCCTCCACAGTCACCTTGGATAAAATATCGGTATCTTTATCGTATTTATCCTTCAGTTCCGAGTTGAAACCGATGGATGCGGTCTTGGTCAGGCGCTCCTTGATGATCTCGTCCAGATCCGGGAACGCACCACCGCAAATAAACAGAATGTTACGGGTGTTCACCGTTGCCAAAGGTACCATGGCATTTTTGCTGTTGGCACCTACCGGCACCTCCACTTCCGCACCTTCCAGAAGCTTCAACATACCCTGCTGTACACTCTCTCCGCTGACATCCCGGGAGTTGGTGTTTTTCTTCTTGGCGATCTTGTCGATCTCATCGATGAAGATGATACCTTTTTCCGCCTTTTCTACGTCATTGCCCGCCGCTGCCAGCAATTTGGATACCACGCTCTCAATATCATCACCGATATAACCGGCCTCAGTCAGAGAGGTGGCATCAGCAATAGCCAGAGGCACATCCAGAAGTTTTGCCAGTGTCTTTACCAGATAGGTCTTACCGGAACCGGTGGGGCCGATCATGAGGATGTTGGACTTTTCGATCTCAATCTCATCCATAGTGTCAGTGGCCACTCTCTTGTAATGGTTGTATACTGCTACGGAGATGACCTTCTTGGCTTTTTCCTGTCCTACCACGTATTCATCCAGACTGGCCTTGATCTTATGAGGTGCCGGAATGTCCTTGATATTGAATACCGGTTTGGGACCTTCCGCCTTCTTTTTCTTCTTGAGTTTCTGCTTGTTGGGAATACCGCCGTCTCCCTGAAGATCCGCCAGATTCACAAAACTGATGTTGGGGAATCCGTTCTGTCCGTTAAACTGGTTGAAATCATTGGGATTGTTCAACATTCCCTGATAATCGAACTGGCTCACAGTCTCCATGGTCTTGTGCATGCAATCATCGCAGATGCAGATATGGTTGGGCAGCTTGAACATTCTGCCGGCTTTGCTCTCCGGTCTGCGGCAGATAAAGCAGACATCTTCGTATTCGCTGCTGTCCTTTTTGTCCTCTGACTTTTTTTCGGTGGAATTTTCTTTTGCAGTATCCGCCACCTGTGTGTTTCCATTATTTTTTTCGTTATCCTGAGTTTCACTCACATTGGTCTCTGTTTTTTCCTCCTCAGGGATCACTTCTCTATAATCATCATTATAATTATCTGTCATGTTATTCTCCTCTTTGTTTCCTACCACTATTCCGCAGTGTATCTCGGTAACACTTCGTGTTCCCTCGATATCCGGGCTTCGTCCTATCATCCCCGGCTCCAAAGCATCTTCGCAGTGTATCTCGGCAACACTTCGTGTTCCCTCGATATCCGGGCTTCGCCCTATCATCCCCGGCCATTACGCAATAATGCCTGCAAGCAGTTATATTGCATAATACCCGTGTCTGACACTTCTCATTGCCTACGCTTATTATACTCAATGAAGTAGCGGGGCACAAGTTAAGTTTTTCTAAACCATTTATAACTATTCATATTTTGGTAAATATTACAAGACCCGGGCAAAACCATATGTCTCGCCCGGGTCTCTTTCTATTTCCTTTTATTTACCTGTTATTTCTTTATTTCTGGCTTGCAGGTCTGCTGCCCAGTGTCAGATTCAGCTCGATGGATACATATTCACCGTTCTGAGGTCTCTGTACCGTTACGGTTACGGAATCACCGACCGCATAATACTGTAACGTTTTCTGCAGATCAGAGTAAGAAGAGATACTGCTGCCGTCAAATTTGGTAATGATATCACCTTTCATGATACCGGCATTGGCTGCTGCGCTGCCTTCCTCTACAGATACTACATAGATACCTTCCGGCATGTTGTACATCTGGGAGATCTGGGAAGTTACTTCCTGCGGGAAGATGCCGATGTAACCGACTTCATCCTCAGCTACCTTGGTTCTGGTCTGACGCTCCATCAGATCTGCAATGATAGGACTTGCCGAAGTAATCGGGATAGCATATCCCATACCTTCTACGGCAGTACCACCGATCTTGTTGGAGTTGATACCGATAACCTCACCATTCATGTTCAGCAGTGCACCGCCGGAGTTACCGGGGTTGATGGCTGCGTTGGTCTGGATGAAAGTACCGGTAGAGCCGTTCTCCAGACCGGTAGAGCCGTTCTCCAGAGTGATCTCACGATTCAGGGCACTTACAATACCGTTGGTAACAGACTGACCATAGCCAAGGGCATTACCGATAGCGATGACCGGCTCACCAAGCTTCAGATCATCACTGCTGCCAAGTGTTGCTACTGTAATAGCATTCTTGGTATCATCACTCAGATCATTTAAAGATACTGCGATCACTGCCAGATCCATGTCGGAATCCAGTCCTTTGACCTGTGCCTGTGCTTCACTGCCATCGATAAAAGTAACGGTCAGAGTATCTGCACTCTCTACTACATGATTATTGGATACGATCAGCAGTTCATCATCGGTCTTACCTACAATGATACCGGAACCACTGGCTGCTTCTTCCTGTGTGTACTGCTGTCCGAAGACATTGGCTGTCTCGGTAAAGTTATTTACGATGGATACCATGGCAGGCATTACTTTTTCTACCACATTGGATACATCGGACTCTACATAAGTAACATTGGTAGCCAGCTGTGCACTCTGGGTACTTTCTGTCGTTGCCTCAGAAGCGATCTCATCTACCACTGCGGTATCTGTGCTGGTCGTAAACATCCCGGTTCCCTGCTGTACTGCATAGAAACCGATTCCTGCGAACAGTCCGAAGAACAATCCCAGGCTGACACTTACCATTGCCTTCCGGAAGTAACCGCCATGTTTTTGGGTTTTCTTAGGCTCCGTATTGTTGCTGCCTGTGGTTCCGCCCATCTGATAAGTGGTGTAACCATTCGTGCTTCCTGCTGCACTCTGGGTAGTACTATGATTTTCATAGCCATAACTGTTTTCTGTTCTTGTCTCATTCAGATCTGCTCCACTGAATGTACCGGTTGTATTTTCATTGCCGGTTCCGTAACCGGAAAAATTATCATTCTCGTACATATTGCTTCCTCCTATCCTGTTGCAAGTGAGAAACTCTTTTTACCATTACCTGTTTCATTTCTTCCCCTCACCTTATGAACACAGTATATCCGTCAATTGTGTCCGAATTGTGATAACTTTCTGAAGCAATTATGAATCCTGAAAAAACAGAGAGTCTGTTCTGCCTGCAAGCAGTCTCTCTATGGGTAAGTTATTACACTCTACTCAACAGTAACGGATTTTGCCAGGTTTCTGGGTTTATCCACGTCACAGCCGCGTCCCACTGCCACATAGTAGGAGAACAACTGCAAAGGAATGATTGCCAGAGAATTGGTAAAGTACGGATTGGTCTCGGGGATGTATATTACATAATCCGACGCTTTCTCAATGGCCTTGTTGCCTTCAATGGTGACTGCCATAACAAAGGCTCCTCTTGCTTTTACTTCTACCATATTACTGATGGTCTTCTGGAACAGATCCGGCTGGGTTGCCAAAGCCACTACCAGCGTACCATCTTCGATCAGAGAAATCGTACCATGCTTCAGTTCTCCGGCTGCATAAGCCTCAGAATGAATATAGGAGATCTCTTTCAGTTTCAGGGATCCTTCCAGCGAGATTGCGTAGTCAATACCGCGTCCGATGAAGAAAATATCTCTTGCTCCCACGTAACGATTGGCAAAATGCTGAATCTTCTCCTTCTGTCCCAGAAGCAGTTCAATCTGATCCGGCAGGCATCTTAAATCTGTCAGCATACCGGCGAACTTCTCCTGATCAATAGTACCACGTACCCTGGCGAATTTCATAGCCAGCATGTAAAGTGCAGTTAGCTGTGCACTGTAAGCCTTGGTGGTAGCCACTGCGATCTCGGGACCTGCCCAGGTATACATAACACTGTCTGCCTCTCTGGCAATGGAGCTTCCCACCACATTGACAATGCCCAGTACCTTGAAGCCCCTTTCCCTGGACTCTCTCAGTGCTGCCAGAGTATCTGCCGTCTCACCGGACTGGCTGATGACAATGACCATATTACCCTTCTGAAGAATCGGATCACGATAACGGAATTCACTGGCCACATCCACTTCTACCGGGATTCTTGCCAGACCCTCGATCACATATTTTGCGGTAACTCCGGTATGATATGCGGAGCCGCAGGCCACAATATGGATCTTCGTGATCTCTTTGATCTCTTCATCACTCATGTTCAGCTCTTCGATCACAATATCATTATCCTTGATTCTCGGAGAGATGGTATCGTTGATGGTCTTCGGCTGCTCATAGATCTCTTTCAGCATGAAGTGCTCATATCCAGCCTTTTCTGCCGCATTGGCATCCCAGTCAATGGTCACCGGCTGCTTCTCGATCTCTTCCTCATCCACGGAGAAGAAACGCAGACTACCCTGCTGTAATTCCACAACTTCCTGATTGTCTACATAATATACGGTTCTGGTATATTTCAATATCGCAGGAACATCGGAAGCGATAAAGCTGCCGTTGTCGCTCTTTCCTACGATCAGCGGGCTGTCCTTGCGGGCTGCAAAAATCTTATCCGGCTGATCTGCAAACATGATTCCCAGCGCATAAGAGCCTTCCACACGATGAAGCACCTTCGTGATGGCTTCCAGAGGATTTCCCTTGTAATAATAGTCTAACAGATGTGCCAATACCTCGGTATCAGTCTCGGATACGAACTGATACCCCTTATCCTGCATCTTTTTCTTCAGGGGAATATAGTTCTCGATAATGCCGTTGTGTACCACGGCAATGGTTCCCGCATTGTTCATATGCGGATGGGAATTGATATCGCTGGGAGCTCCGTGAGTTGCCCAACGGGTATGTCCGATACCGGAGGTTCCTTTCATATTCTCTCCGCCGTGGGTCAGGTTCTCCAGAACCTTAAGTCTTCCCACTGCTTTTCTGGTGTTGATCTTCTCACCGTCAAAAATCGCCATACCTGCGGAATCATATCCACGGTATTCCAGCTTGGACAGACCGTCCAGAATGATCGGCGCTGCCTGTTCTGTTCCAATATAACCTACAATACCACACATAGTCATACATCCTTTCTGTTCTGTTTCCAGTATTCCTTGTTGGAAGTAAAAGCAAGTACCCATTTTTTGGGGAGCCTGCGATAGTTCTTTCCCAGTAAATAACCTGCATATTTACAGGCGCATTGCATATAAAAATGGGGCAATCCGGCAGACATATGGTTGCTGCGCAAATATACCGTCACATCTTTCACCATTCGTTTTCCCTCGGACTCCGAAGGATATGCTGCAAAAATCTCGGGATGCTCTGCCTGCGATACTCCCAGGTCAAAGTTTCTGTGGAACTGCTGCCCGTTGGTATAATTATGAGAATGCACCACCTGCGCATCCGCCGCATAAGCCACAGAGTATCCTGCTTCCACCGCCTTTGCCGCATAGATCATATCTTCATTAAATATCGTATGTCTGACGAACCCGCCCAATTCCTCATAGATTTCCCGGCGATAGGCCGCACAGACATTGGAGCAGAAAAAGGTCTTGATCCCCAGGCTGTCCAGGTCTGCTGCCGATTTGATCCGGGACTTTGCCGGATAGTTAAATTCTCTGGTATAGCTCTCCACCAGTGTCGAATCCTCTCTGGGCAGCTGTCTCGCATAGGCCACCGCCACTTCCCCCTGCAGGGGTTCCACCAGTTTTTCGATCAGCCTGTCATCTTTCGGCATGGCATCCTGTGTCATCATCACGAAGACATCCGCGGAAGACTTTTTTACTCCCATCCGTCTCGTACCGCCATGATCGAACTCTCTTTTGGATACATGGTATACCTTGATATTCTGATAGGTTTCCAGAAATCTGATTCCGTAGATCAGCTGTTCAAAATATTTTTCTTCCGTATTCAGAAGAATCACCTGATGTACCGGTACGCTCTGACTGCCCAGTTTATCCAATAATGTAAATAATTCTTTTCCCGGCTTATACAGGGGAATGATCACATCTATCTCCATGTCAGAGTGCTCCTCACTTTTCCAATCTCTGGTTCATTATACTTTAACTCTTATTGCGGCACAAGCCTTTTCCTACTGTCCAAAAGGCTTATAACCTTCTGGGTAATGCACAAGGGAGCCCCGGCAGATTCCGGAAGACTCCCTTGTATTCCTGTTGCTTTACTCTATACACTGTTTCTTACTTATTCAGATAAGGTGATGTGTCAGATTCAATCTTATTGCTGTATTCCTTCACGTTGCTGGTTACGGAATAGTTGGCATCATCAAACAGGAACTGATGCAGCCATACTACATTGCTTTCGAGATTTACCGGAATAACACAGCTTCCCTTTGCACCGATATTGCCGGTGTCACGCATGGTCTCTTCGGGGAAACCTCCTTCGTCCACTATGCGATAATTTGAAATATTGCTCAGCAGATCCAGGATGTCCTTGGAATCCAGACTGGTGTAAATGTCGTCGATGGCACTGTTGAATACCTTGGACAATGTTGCATAATCTGCTTTCTTTGCCTGATCTTCGATTGCCTGAATGACTTCACGCTGACGGGCAGCACGCTTAAAGTCGTTACCAGCGGTATAACGGATACGGCAGTAAGCAGTAGCCTGCAGACCATTCAACAGCTGCATACCGGTCTCAGTTACCGGTGTATAATCGCATTTCAAAACTTCTGCAATACCGATCTGATAGTTGTTGATATGCTTGATCTCCTCAGAGTCCACATCAATATAGATACCGCCCAGACCGTCGATCACTTCGCTCAGTCCTTTATAGCCTACGGTCACAAAGTTCGTAATATCCATATCCAGATTCATGTTCAGCATCTTAACCGCCTGCTCTGCTCCGCCATAGGAATAAGCGGCATTGCATTTCTGGTAGGAATCCGTACCGATATTCAGGTACGTATCACGATATACGCTGACCAGTTTGATATCACCGGTATCCATGTTGATGCTGGCGATCATGATACTATCGCTTCGGCTGCCCTTGTACAACAGGCTTTCCTTGGTGGCATCCACACCGAACAGGGCAATGTTCATATAGCCCTTCATAGTTTCATCCTGCTGCACCTCTTCGGGAATCTGAAGTTCTTCTGTCTCCAGAACGGTTACCTTGGGGCCCTCATTGCTGGTATGAGTCATTACCAGATACAATACTGCTACCATGAACAGGATCACTACGATCTCTACGCCAAAGATGATAACCTTTCTTCTCTTCTTGGCTGCACGCTGTTTGGCAGACATTCTCTTCTGTCCGTTCGCAGCTCCGGTTCTCTGTCCACTGCCGGCAGGTCTCTGACCGCTTCCGGCGGGTCTCTGTCCTGTAGGTCTCTGTGCGCTTCCGGAAGGTTTTCTTCCGCTTCCGGCAGGTCTCTGACCATTGCCGCCATTGTTGTTAGAATTTGTTGCCATCTTGTCTTCTCCTTGTACTAATAAGCATTTTTATTAATAAATCCTGTAAAGAACGTCATAAGAATGATCTTGATATCAAATCCAATGGTCCAGTTCTCAATATAGTAAATATCATATTCGATTCTCTTCTTGATGGAGGAATCACCGCGCAAGCCATTCACCTGTGCCCATCCGGTCAGTCCCGGCCGTACCTGATGTTTTACCATGTAACGGGGAATCTCTTCCTTGAACTTTTCCACAAACTGCGGTCTTTCCGGTCTGGGACCGACCAGACTCATATCTCCTTTTAAGATATTGAACAGCTGGGGAAGTTCATCGATACTGGTACGTCTGAGAACCTTACCGATACCGGTGACTCTGGGGTCATTGCGTACCGTCCATCCCTTTTTCTCTTCCGCCGCCGTCTGCATTGCCATGCTGCGGAATTTGTACATATAAAACGGCTTATTATGAAGTCCTACCCGTTCCTGCTTAAAGATCACCGGTCCCGGGCTGGACAGCTTTACCAGAATTGCTGATATGAGCATGATCGGTGAGGTAATAATGATACCGAAAATGGAACCAACGATATCCATTGCCCGCTTGATCACCATATTGCCTGTGTTCGTCAGCGGTACATACCGGATATTGATCACCGGTAATCCCATCAGATCCTCCGTATAGGGTCTGCTGGGGATCAGACTGCTGTAATCCGGAATGAATTTGGTGTGCACCCCGGATTTCTCACAGATATCCACCACACCTTCCAGATAATCATAATCCTTCAGGGAAAGTGTGATTGCGATTTCATCCAGCTTGTTCTCCGGAAGGATGTATTCCAGATTACCAAGCGTTCCCAGTACTTTCACTCCCTTATAGGTCGTGCCGCCCGGGATGTGCTCATCCAGAATACCACACACTACATATCCCCATTGGGGATTGCTGAGGATTCTGTCGATATATTCCTCCGCCGCCCGGGAATAACCTACCAGCAAAATATGCTTCAGATTGTATCCTTTTTTCCGTATGGAACGCAATGCCTTGCGCATGATGATACGGAATACGGAAGTCAGAAAAACATTCAGGACATAAAAAATTGCCATGACGGATCGTGAAAAATTGATCTCACGGATGATCATATACAAAATAATGATCAAAGCCGCCAGGCCAATGGTATTCGCCTGCAGGATACTGTATATCTCATGTCTGCGGCGAACCGTACGCTTCGGGGAATACACACTGCACCGGTAATACAGGAACATATAACCGGGTACAATAAAGGGAAGCAGCATATAATAATCCTGCACCGGCAGGACACCGATCCCCGGACCGTCATTTAAGATATAAAATTTGATATAATAGGCAAGGACAAAAGATGCTGCCGTGATCAGCGCATCTATTATCACAAGAAGCCTGTTAAAGACTTTCTGGTTGTCTTTTATCATACGGGTCACCCAATCTTTAAGTCCGAAAAGCTTCTTTTCAACGATTTCATTCTACAATAACGGTGGTTTTTTCTCAACTTAAGAATTTATGAAGCAATTTCTTAAGATTTCATAAGAATTCGAAAAACATTCAGGTATAATTGCCACTGAATCTTCACATAATTCCATAGATGGCTCCATTGAAAGTGCACCTTTGCCTGCTTTCCCACAGGACCCACGGTACGTTTCCACCCTTCGGCCAATCCCTTTAAATATAGTTTTCCCATTCTCTTCTTACAAAAAAACAGAAATTTTATGCCAAATCCAAGCAAAAAGAACGGCAGATTCAGGATCCACTGTAGTAGCGGCATATTTTTGCCGATGACATAGATATTATTGGAAGAAGAAAGTTCCGTTTTCCGGGAATTGTAGCGGGATCCCGTAGAAGCACTGCCGTAATGCAGAACGGATGCCGTCGGCTCGTACCGGTTCTCATAGCCGTAGATCCGGGCACGGTAACCGATATCCAGATCTTCCAGATAAGCAAAATGCGCTTCGTCAAAATAGCCGATCTCCTCAAATACCTGACGTCTGTAAATTGCCGCTCCGCCACAGGCTGAGAATATGCTGACATTCTTGTCATAATCCACAGCAGGCCGGCCTTTTCCCCGGGAATATGCCCATCCCAGAACGCAGTAGCGGTCTCCCGCATCATCCAGCAGCTCTGGCTTATCCCACATAAGCATTTTGGCGCTGACGGAAAAGATCTTTTCATCCTTCCGAATGGCATCATACAGTCCTTTCACAAATCCAGCTTCTACTCTGGTATCGTTGTTCAACAGGATCACATAGGGGCTTCGTGCCTCTCGGATTCCCAGATTCACCGCATGACAGAAGCCGGTGTTCTCCGGCAGGGCGATCAGACGCACCTGCGGTTTCCCCCCCTCTTCTGCCGGTGCCTCTTTTTTGCGACACCATTCGCTGTCCAGATATTCCACGCTCCCGTCAGCAGAACCATTGTCTATGATCAGCACTTCATATTCCGGTGCATTTTCCTGTCCCTGACACAGGGAAGCCATGCATTCCGGTAAATATTTCATTCCGTTGTAATTGGGTATAACGACGGTTACTTCCTTCATAGTCTCTCCCATTTCTCCGGATACTCCGGCAGATACAGCAGTCTTCCCCGTTTTCGTAATGCTTCCGATAATTGCAGACTTAAAAGCCGGATATCTGCCCCGGCAGGCAGTGTGGAGCTGTCAAATACCGGCTGTTGTTCCGGACCTCTTACTACTTCCGTATAAGGCACTCCCACGATTTTTTCAAACAATTCCCTGTCAGCTGACCGGATCCTGATGCAGCGAAGGTCTAACGCTTCTGCATCCTGGGACAGCTCCGCCCGGTGAAGATAACCGCCAAAGTCCTTCGGCAGTCTCTCGTAGAACACCTTTCCGTCCGCAGTCATTCTGCCGCCGGCGATCCTGCCGCGGTTTTTCCCAGACAGCACTCTGCCACCTACGGCAGCCACATCCGGTCTCTCCTGTAATACCTCTGTATATTGTAACCGATAAAATCCTACATGTCTGGTCTCCTCTGCCTTTGCCGGGATCCCACGCTCTGCCGCATGATCCTGCAGTGCACGCAGCCCCGCTTCGTAAGCATATTTCTTGCTGTGGGGATTGGCTGCTGTAGATGCTTCATGGCATCTCCAGTGATACAGCACTCTGGGAATATGAAGAATTCTCTCCTCCCCGGAGCGGCCATCTGCAGCCAGCACCTCTGACACTGCCCGCAGCACCAGATCATAGTCCTGGGCACCGTCGCATTCTGGCCGGAAGGCAAGTTTCTTCATCAGATCTGCATGCATCACCAGAAAATGGCAGATATAGTTATTACTCAGAATTAAATCGTAATTAAAGTCTTCTTTATGGTTGGGATCGTAATATTTTGTCTCATCCCCGTTGCATTTGTCTTCATCCGAATAAGCGAATGCGACTCTGACACCTCTGTCATTTGCTTTGGTAATAGCATCTGCCATCTCATACAGAGCATCCGGTGTCAATACATCATCATGATCCAGCAGGCCGATATATTCTCCCCTTGCATAGGGTAATGCCTGATTGGTATTCGCCGCAATTCCGGCATTTTCCGTAAGGTGTATATAGTGGATCCTTGCATCCGCTGCAATAGTTTCCGCATTTTCCAGGAGCCGTTCTGTCAGGAATCCCTGATTTGTCAACGTCTCCTCCACACTGTGATCCTCTGTGGCATCCGCCAGAATCAGTTCCCAGTGAGGATAGCTCTGTTGCATAACGCTTGTTATCATTCTGTTCAGATAGATTTCCGGGGTATGGTACAACGGCACCACAATGCTGAGTGTAACCGGATTATCCCATTTTCTGCAACTTTGCCTTTCCAGTTCCTCTTCCGGACAGGGCACATAAAAATAGCGGTCTGTCTCTGTCAGGCGTTCCCTTACAGAGATCCAGGTTTCCCTCAGGCCGTTGCGTTGCAAATAATATAGAGTTTTCTTAAGGTTTGCTATGTTCAGCTTTGCCACGGATACCTCCACTTTTATAAAAGAGCAAATCGCCCTTCCCGGGCGATTCGCTCTTAAAAATAACATTAACTATTCAGAACCCCATTCGCAAAATCGCTCTTCCAGAGCTTTCCTGAATAACATACTTGCATGCTATTTACTCATGGTGGTTACAGTACAGCCTTTACATCCTCGGTCAGCTTCTCTACCTTGGCCTGTGCATCCTCTATGCTGTTACCTTTAACACCCATGTAGAACTTGATCTTGGGCTCGGTTCCGGAAGGACGGGCGCAGCACCATGCATTGTCGGGAAGCTCAAAATACAGGACATTAGACTTGGGAAGTCCGGTAGTGGTCTTCTCGCCGCTCTCCATGTCGATGACTACATCGTTCAGATAGTCACGGAATTTCTCCACTTTCAGGTCACCGAATGCCTTGGGCGGATTCTTACGAAGCTTATCCATGATCTCGGCGATCTGTCTTGCACCGTCGATACCCTTCATGGTAATGGTGTACTGGGTCTCCTTGAAGTAACCGTATTTCTCATACATGGATACCATCATATCCCACAGAGTCATGTTGTGCTTCTTGCAGTAAGCCGCCACTTCACACAGACACATAACTGCTACAACTGCATCCTTATCTCTTGCATGAGTACCTGCCAGACAGCCGTAGCTCTCTTCCAGACCGAATACATAATTGTTGCTGCCGGTCTGCTCGAAGAACTTGATCTGCTCACCGATGAACTTGAAGCCGGTCAGTACTTCGATCAGCTTTACACCATAAGCTTCGGTGATGGGCTTGGTCATATTGGTGGTAACGATGGTGGTTACCAGTGCTGGATTCTCGGGCATAGCGCCGGTAGCAGTCTTCTCTCTCAGGATATATTCTGCGATCAGCATACCGGACATGTTACCGGTAAATGCCACATACTCGCCGGTCTTGGTATCCTTGGCATACACACCCAGACGGTCTGCATCGGGATCGGTTGCCAGAACGATGTCCGCATCCTTCTCCTTGGCCAGACGCAGTGCGTATGTAAATGCCTTGGGATCCTCAGGGTTCGGGTAATCCAGTGTGGTGAAGTTTGGATCCGGATTCTCCTGTTCGGGAACTACATAGACGTGCTTAAATCCCAGCTCGGACAGGATACGTCTTACCGGCTTGTTACCGGTACCGCATAACGGAGTATATACGATCTTGATGTCATCAGCCATTTCCTGAATAACATCGGGATGAATGATCTGCTTCTTCAGCTCAGCCATGTACTTGTCATCGATCTCTTTACCGATCACCTGATAGAGGCCTGCTTTTTCCGCATCTTCTCTGCTCATGGTCTTCACGGTATGATAATCCTTGATGGCCTGTACTTCGGTGATGATGTCCTTATCAATAGGAGCGGTTACCTGTGCGCCGTCCTCCCAGTATACTTTGTAGCCGTTGTACTCAGGAGGGTTGTGGCTTGCGGTCACTACGATACCTGCGGTACATCCCAGCGTACGAAGGGCAAAGGACAGTTCCGGGGTAGGTCTTAAAGATTCAAAAATGTATGCCTTGATGCCATTGGCTGCCAGACATCTTGCTGCCTCATCGGAAAACTCGGGAGACATGCGGCGGGAGTCAAATGCGATAGCCACACCCTTGCTCTGGGTGCCGCGCTTAATGATATAATTAGCAAGACCCTGAGTTGCCTTACGAACGGTATATACGTTCATGCGGTTGGTTCCTGCACCGATCACGCCACGTAAACCGCCGGTACCGAATTCCAGTTCCTTGTAAAAACGATCTTCCACTTCTGCCTCGTTGTTGCGGATTGCCAGAAGTTCATCCTTGGTCTTCTGGTCAAAATAATCATCATTCAACCAGAAATTCAGTTCGTCCATATAACTCATTTTCCTATCCTCCTGTTTTATCGCTATCTTTATCTTTCTTCAGTAAACGCTCTCCGCCATTATTCTACCATAGATTACCTTTACTGAAAAGAGCAATTTAACGTCCGCTAACCGGATCTCTCAGCGCATAGTCACTGCGATCCAGAGAGAAATTCGGGTTGTAATAGGGGTCTCCTGCTTCCAGCTCTGCCTTCCATTTTTCACGGAAATGCTCGGATTCTTTGTTGTAACGCTCCGCCTTCTCTCCCTGATCATCCAGACCTCTGGAAATAGATTCATAATGATACAGTTCCGCAAAAGGGGTCCATACATTCAGCAGTCCCAGTTTGCGCAGTTTCAGGCAGAAATCCACGTCATTCAGAGAGATCACAAAGCTCTCGTCCAGTCCTCCCACCTGCTCATACAGACTCTTTTTCACCAACAGACATGCTCCGGTCACTGCCGTGGCATCCTGGGTATAACACAGGCGTCCCATGTAGCCGAGGTTCTGTACCGGAATACGATAATGGGTATGTCCTGCGGTGCGATGTGCCCCCAGTCCGATGACTACACCGGCATGCTGGATCGTCTTGTCCGCATAATACAGCTTTGCACCTACGGCACCCACATCTTCCCGCTGTGCATACATCAGCATCTCTTCCATCCAGTTGGCAGTGATCACTTCCGTATCATTGTTCAGCAAAAGGATATAATCTCCGGTGGCATAGGATACTCCCAGATTATTTACAGCAGAATAATTAAAGTCACCATGATAGGTCACCACAGAGATCCGGCCGTCCTCGCTGTGCAGAATCCCGCCGTCATGACCGCAGACGGTATGCAGCTTGCATCTCTCTGCGTAGGAATCATTGCCGGACAATCCCAGCAGCTGGGAATAGTAATCCCGGATTTCCGGTGTGGTGCTGTTGTTCTCCACCACGATGATCTCGTAGTTGCTCCAGGCGCTGTTCTTCTGAATAGAAGTAATACATCTCTTCAGATCTTCCACGTGATCCTTGTTGGCGATCACGATGGAGATCTTCGGATCTCCCAGAATCTGATAGCGGATCCGGAAAATTGTGGCACAGGCTCTGGTACTGGTGATCTGAAAATGTTTGAATCCATGCTTTTTCAGATGATCCGCCACGGCACCCTTTGCCGCCTCGATGGCATAGGGCTTTGCGTCAATACTGGCGGCGGTACTGCCCGCATGGCTTCTCCAGTAATACATCAGTCTGGGCACATGTACGATCTTTTGTGCTCTGTCCGTCAGACGCAGGATCATATCGTGGTCCTGCGCACCGTCAAAAGCCGTACGGAACAGTTCCTCGCCTTCCAGAAGTTTTCTGGAAAAGACGCTGAAATGACAGATATAATTGTTGGCCCGCAGATTATCCGGTGCATAATCCGGCTTAAAATGCATGGTCAGCATTTTATTAATATTGTCCTCCTGGAAGGTGGTCTCATCACAGTACAGATAATCCGCACCCTGTTCATTGATTTCCTTGACATAGGCATACAATACGGAAGGATGCAGAATGTCATCCTGATCGAACAGTCCGATATAGTCTCCGGTGGCCAGCTTGTAACACTCATTGGTGTTGTAGGAAATACCTCCGTTATGGTCCAGGTGCTTATATACAATACGGCCATCTGATTTCGCCGCGTACTCCTTGCAGAGTTCTTCGATGTAAGCATGTTCCGCATCGGAACCGTCCGCCAGACACAGTTCCCAGTTCTGATAGGTCTGGTTCATGACGCAGTCCAGCATCTGTATCTGGAACTCTCTCTTGTTATTCCACAACGGCACGAGAATACTGATCTTCGGCATATAGGGGAATACCGTTTCTTCCTCTTTCTTCCTCTGCTCCGCGTCGGGAAAGCTTCCGGTACCGTAGGATTCCATCAGGCTCTTCTGGTGACTCTTGTTACGGATCTTCCGCAGAATATCTTTGGGACCACCGCAATGAGACAGCCGTTCCTTCTGTCTCTGGGCAAAATGGATCACACTCCTGGCAGGTCCTGTAGCCTTCCAGAATTTATTTTTCTTGATTCGGTCCAGTTTGAACTGCAGATCTTCCTTCTCCGATTCCAGTACTACGATCTTGTCCGCCAGATCCGCACATTTTTCATGCTCTCTCTCGTAGGCTTCCTTATAATTGATCTCGGTGTTGCTCTCTGACATATGTCTCCTCCGTGATGCTTTCACCGCATTTTAGCGGATCATGCATCTGTTTTATTCTTTTGCTGCCGGAAGCTCTACGGTCAGATATTTTCCCGTAGTATTCCAAAGTTTCAGCTTGCTGACACGATTCACCACAAGAACAGCGATCGTATAGTTTCCAGCCGGCAGTTGTTCTCCTTCTCTGAGGACACAAAAGCCGCCCAATGCCACATTTTTCTGATCCGGAAGATTTTCCTCCAGTTCCTGTCGGTAGGCAGGCATCAACTGCATGGACCACACACCCTGTCCTTCTGTTTCCCCACAGGGAATCAGCAACAGATGTTTTTCATAGCAGGCATTATCGTCCCCCAGAATCACACTATATCCCTGGATCCGCTCCGGTCCCGCTGTCTCTACTCTGGCCATCAGGCAGTTATCCCTGCGGATCTTCTGTAATTCCTCTCCGCCAGGAAGTCCCCTTTTCCAGAAAGGCTCCTGTAAAACATTCCGATCTGTCAGATATGCCGGAACCACACGGCTGTCCAGTCCCTCCCGGTTCAGCCCCTTCGGGTAAAAAGGATCCTCTCCCCGGAACTGTGGATGCATCTGGTAGAGCAGTTCTCTCTCCTGTACCAGACGCTGCATTTTCTCAGGACTTTCATCGCTTCCCCGGCTGAGAGATTCATGGTGATATGCAAAGCGGTCGTTCCACACCACATTGTAGTATCCCATTTCCAGAAGCCGGAAGCCCAGTTCCACATCATTATAGGCTACCCGCAACACTTCCCGGAATCCTCCGGCCTCCCGGAACACCTCTGTCCGGATCAGGAGACAGGCTCCCGTCACGGCCACACAATCCTGTGTAAAACGGTTCCGTCCAAAATAGTAGCTTCTGTCATCCTCCATAAACTGTAGCTTATGCACCGGTCCCACCGGCAGATTGACAATGCCGTCATGCTGGATCTTCACGGAATCCGGATAATAAAGTTTCAGTCCCACACTGCCCACATAAGGCTGCAAAGCTCTGGACACCATTTTATCCAGCCAGTCATTCTCACATAATTCAATATCATCATTTAAGAACAGCAGCAGCTTGCCATCTGCCAGTTCTGCGCCACGATTACACATGGTGGAAAAATTGAACTCCGCAGGCTCATATACATACCGGATCGGTGTTCCGGCTGTCCGGATTTCTTCCACCAGCTGTTCTGTTTTTTTCCTGTTTTCCTCGTTACTTCCATTATCTATCAGCAGGATTTCCACTGGGACACTGCCCTCCGGGCGTTGCGTCAGCGACCGCAGACATTTTCCCAGTACGGAAGGATTATCTTTGGAAGGAATGATCACAGAGACCCTAAGCTCTCTGGCGAACAGTTCTCTGGCTTCCTCTGCCGCTTTGGCCGCCAGTTCCACGGACAGTTTTGCGGATTCCGCTGCCGTCCGGTACTCTTCCCAGGGGTTCTGCTCATCTTCCGCTTTCTCCCGGCTGGTTTCTGCCGGTCCCTGCAGTCCGATTCCCGCAGTACCAAAAGTGCCGTGAAACAGCACTTCTTCCAGATGTCCAATGGTATGACAGCCTCTCTCAAATCCACCGGCCGCCAGAAACAGCCGGTCCATCAGGGGACGGATCTCTTCCGCTTTCGAAAATACTATTTCCCTGCCGGTGCTCTCTCCTTCTGTCACAGCCCCGGGCTCCCCCAGTTTCTGCAACAGTCTGCTCCGCACTGCCACGACGCTTCCCACATAGAAGAAAGCCCGGTAGGTATCCGGAGCCCAGCAAGGCTTGAACCAGGGGATCACACGCTCTCCGTTCTCTGACAGCAGATCTTCATCTCCATAGACGATCTCTGCCTCCGGATGCTTCACAAAATACGCATTGATCCGCTCCACAGCATTTTCCGCCAGCTGTCCCTTCTGCTGCCTGTAGATCACGAATTCCGCAAGACCGGCTCTTTCCCCGATCTCTGTGACCACTGTTTCCGCAATCTTTTTTTCCTGCTCCGCAGCCCATTGCGCATAGGTCACCCGCAGCTTTGCCAGTTCTGCTTCATACTTTTTATCCTGTTGTCTGACAAGCATCTGCTTTACTGACGTCCGAATGCTCAAGTTTCCTGTCTCCTTAGAAAAATTTTTTCACCGCTCCCGCCATGTCACTTGCCACAGCAAGGGGAATCTGCACGATCTCCATTTTCACAGTCAGGATGTTCTCTGCCTTTCTGTTCAATGCATCCACCCGGATCGTCAGATTCGGATCCTCCGTGGGAAATACCACGCTGGGATGCTCCGCACCGTCTGCGGACTTTAAGATTTTTCCATTGGTGGTAACGATCTTTTTGTCCTGCACAGGAACCGGCTGTCCGTTCATGGTAAGCTCCCGGATTTTACACACGCAGGCGCACATGGCCGGATCCAGCCGTAAATAATGGACATTTCCATCGAAATTCACCGTAAATTCCGCCTGTTTTTCCTCTGCATAGACGTTCTCCGGGAAATAAGAATTTTCTTCGGAAAATCCCTGTCCCTTGTCCTCATAGATCTGTACCCTGAGTTCTCCCTCCGTCTGACGGAACCGTCCGATCCATTCCGTGGGCTTATAAATTTCGCCGCCTAAGAGATTGCGGATCTCACCCATGGACAATTTCTGTCCGGTCACATATTTCTGAAATTCCATCTCCTGCTCTCTGTACTGTCTGGCTTCGTTTTCCGTGATGCCCAGACGATCCAGAATACGATCCAGTTCCAGTGCATTACGTCTTTCATCTTCCAGTACATAACAGTATACAGCCCGGAAGGCCAGAGCTCTGGTCTCTATGGGACGGTCAAAAGTCCATTCATAATCAATCAGTGTCCAGTGGTCACCATCCACCAGAATATTGGCAAAGATCAGATCAAAGTCTGCCACCGGCACATCCTCCCCGTAGCCCACTCTCTCCAGATATTCTGCGAACAGGTTGTGAAATCCCTCCACATCCTGTCTGTCCAGGCATTCGTCCATCAGTTCCGACAGCGGTCTGCCCGGCACGAACTCAAATTCCGCATAAGGTATGCCGTTCTCTTCTCCCAGATGGCAGACATTGACATCCAGACTGCTTCCCGCATACCGTTCCTTCAATTTTTCATAAGCCTCCGGCATATGACGCACATGGGCTTCCGCTTCTTTTGTCAGCGGATATTTTCGGACCGTCTTACATCCTTCCTTGTCCCGCAGGATCTCGGTGCGGATCCGGAAGCTTTCCGCACGGTCATTGGAATATCTGGCATATTTCAGATCCAGAGGTGCTCCGATCACCGCCATATAGGAATTGGAAAAAACGGAAAACAATCCTTCCTCCACAATTCCGTCAAAAGCACTCTTCTCATCGAACAACAGCATTCTGTCCCGGTCAAAATTCCGCAGATTGTTGGACAGCTCTCCACGTCCTGGAAGATAAGCATCGGAATAGACTGTGGTCATAAATTTATAATCGGGATACGGATAATAAAAACTGCGCTCTCTCACACCGCAGGCATCGAAAATGCGCTCTAGCTTTTTCCGGGAAAACGTGCGTACCACACCGCCCTCCGGATAATTTTCAATGCCGGAAAACCAGCTGCCCAGATGATCTTCCTTGCATCCGGCAAAATATTTCAATCCGTATTTGTTCTCAATGGCAATCACGATCCTGCCGTCCGGTGCCAGATGCTTCTGCAGGATCTTAAGGAAATCCTCGTAAGGCGTCTTGCCGCCTATGTAAGCCTGTCCGTACTCAAAAACACCGATCAGACAGATATAGTCATAGTCTGCGGGAAGTTCCGGTTCCACATCCGTGAAATTGCCCACATGGATCGTCACATTTTCACATTCGCTGTGGCGGTAGGCGTTGATCAGGCTGCGCTTCTTCGAGAGATCCACACAGGTCACTTCCTCGGCTTTTCTTGCCAGTGCACCCGTGATGGCTCCGCATCCACTGCCCACTTCCAGCACTTTCTCTGTTTTCTGTATGGGAAGGAAATCCACGATATTTTCCCGGAGAGCAGACAAATGATACAGGATCGGCCAGCTCTTTCGCTCCGCAATGATCCTGTCATATTCCACCGTACTGTATTTTTTTACAATGTCTAAGATCTCGTCCTCCACACTGCCGTCGCAATAATAATCCTCGCCGGGATATTTATCCAGATTCAGTGTGATCTTCCCGATGGTCTCTGTCATTCCTTACTTCTCCTCCGCATCCCATACTTTTGTTTCGGAATCCATATCATAATATCCTACGGTGTTCTTGTCCGATACCACCGTAATATTCAAGGCATCATACAGTCTGTGATATACCTCGAAGGTATCCTGATTGTAGCCGGTCACTCCCAGAGACAGCAGATACTCACCACCCTGTAAGTTCATCTTCTGGGTAAAAGTCACATTTTTCACCTCTCCCGGCTCCACGCTGTCCAGAAAAGCCTTTTCAATCATGGTATTTGTACCGGTGATCTCCACACCGATGACGTTTTTTACAGAAAATGCAAAAATGGGGGCCGGAATATGATCCATAAAACGAACCCGCATATGGATGGTAAACATACTGCCCTTCAGGATCGCATTGGTGGGAACCCCTCTGTCATCCGTAATGTAAAATTCCTCAATCTGTGCCTGCTTCGTACCGTATTCCAGGGCATTGGGATTCTGCCCCTTGGCCTCCATGGAAGCCTGGGAAGCATCGGTCCCCTTCTCATCTGCTTTTTGGGCAGCTGCTCTCTGCAGGTCTTCATCATCCAGCAGACTGGCAGTCTCTTCTCCCACACTCTCCGGGCCGTCATACTGTCCCACCAATACCCTCTTGTAGGTGTCGATCATAGCCTTGGGACTGCCTTCGCCCAGGATATTTCCCTGATTCAGCAGATATACACGGTCACAATATTTGCTGATGCTGCTCAGATCATGACTGACGAACACAATGGTCTTGCCCATCTTCTTGAATTCTTCGAATTTATGATAACATTTTGCCTGGAAAAATACGTCACCGACACTCAGAGCCTCATCCACGATCAGGATCTCCGGCTCGATATTGATGGCCACCGCAAAGGCCAGCCGGACGAACATACCGCTGGAATAAGTCTTCACCGGCTGATAGACGTAATCTCCGATATCCGCAAAACTTAAGATCTCCGGAAGCTTTGCCTCGATCTCCTTCTCGGAAAATCCCATCATCGTCCCGTTCAGATACACATTTTCAATGCCGTTATATTCCATATTGAATCCGGCACCCAGCTCCAGCAGAGCGGAAATACGGCCATTTACCAGCACTCTTCCCGAAGTGGGATTCAATACACCGGTGATGATCTTCAGGATCGTGGATTTACCGGAACCGTTGGTACCGATAATACCCACCGTTTCTCCCTGATAGATCTTCATGTCCACACCCTTCAGGGCATAGTGAAGCTTATGCTTCGTCTTTTTTCCGAAGCCGAAAGCCTCCTTCATCCGATCTGAGGGCTTATCATATAGTTTATAGATCTTCTGGACATTATCGACTTCAATGGCTAGCTTTTTCTTTTCCTGCATCAATTTTAATCCTCGCTTATCAGCGTTACACTGTCTTTGTCATACCATATGGCCAGAGAACGGTTGGCCTCGTTATTTTCATCCTCCGAGAGGTCTCCCATGCACAAAAACCAGGGCTTGTAGTGATAAGGTTGCAGCTGTACATCATCCTCATCTCCCAATAGCTTCTCCACCCGTTCCAGATATTCCTGATGGAAATTATACGCTTCTCCGGTATGCACATAGTAATAGGCCCCATAAGCCGAATAATGTCCTGCCTGATTGGGTGACACCTGAAAGATCATGATAAATTCCAGACCCATAATCGCATAAAACCACCACACTGCGGCTCCGTTCCAGTTCGCCAGCCATCTTGCCGCGCTGCCTGATGCCTTCTTCTGCAGTCTTTGCTGCAGCCAGCCACACCAGTATATTTCGTTCAGGAACAACAGCAATAAATATGTGATCTTCACCGCATTCAGAGTTCTGGACAATCCGGCATGTCCGAGGGAATACAGGCTTGGGGTGTAACCGGTGGCATACAGGCAGAAGGACCACAGAAGTACGACTCCCGGATACCGGAAACGATACTCCGTCTCCTTAAGTGCCTGCCAGATCAGGGGTAACAGCATCACCATTACCATAAGAACAATAGATCCCGTAAACTCTGGAAGATGTTTTACTCCTTCCAGAAAAGATCTGCCGATGGACTCCAGGGGACTGTATCCCCAGCCGACATAGCTGCGGGCCCGCACGGAATTGCCCGGTGCCGCTACATTCAGCCCAAATCCTATAATGTATACCAGCGTAGCAGGCAACAGCCACAGTCCCTTTTTCCGGTGTTCCACTACCACACTTATAAACAGAATCGTCAACAGCGATAAGAGTCCCTGCAATGCCGTGACAAAATTGCTTCCGGCCGTGATCATGGAAAGCAGTACCGAGGCCGTAAATAGCAGCCCGGTAGCAGTTCTTCCTTCTGCTCTCTCCAGGCAGATTGCCACAGACAACATCAACAATCCAAAGCCGTGCATTCCCACGTAATGAACTCCGCCGTTATACCAGTAGAAGCCACTCTGTGCGGAATAAATAAACATAAAGACTGCCACTGTAATCACTGCCTGTGCTGCCAGGCCGGTCCACTTCTCCATGCCCAGTACTTTCCGCAGGATCACATGGGTAAATGTCATGGTACCCGCCAGCAATAGAAGCAGGATGAACACTGGACCGAGGAAATAATACTGTTCTCCCCAGATTGCTGGCATCAATGCCATAAAGAAAATAGAAGAATAGGTTCCCTGCCACGCATACCACTGCGTTCTGGAGCAATCCAGTGCACCGGAAATGGCAGCCCATTTTGACTGTTCCTGCTCCATGGCAGCTCTGGCAAATCTTCCGAAATTGTAATCATCATAATACGGAACCGCATAGACTGTCAGACGAAACAATGGAATCATCGTCAACAGCAGTAGTCCGCAGCATCCCACGGCCAGCAGGATCTTTCCCGGCTTCCATAACCAAAATTTTCTAAATTTTTCACGAGCACCCTTCAATTACTTTCACCCTTTCTGTTTTCCCCACAACAGTTTTGTAATGCAGCTCCTCCCACAAGGTTCTTCATCTATAAAAGTTTTGCTATGCTCTGTTTTTTATAATACGATTTCTCCGTTCTTCGAACTCTCGAAATCGTAACAATCATTCGTATTATAGAACGTCTGCGAAATGTACCTTCAATCGTTTGAAAATAACGGCTCCCAACCCGAACAGTACTACCGTTACGATCCAGAAATACATGGTGGAAAAGAAATCCTGGAAAAACCATTCCTTCTCATAAATAGCGCTTCGATAACCGTTTACAATATACACCAGCGGATTCAGCTTCAGGATCATGATCCATTTGCCGGACAATGCATCCAGATTCCACAGAATGGGAGTGGCCCACATGCCGATCTGCAATCCGATACTGATGATCTGGGACAGATCCCGGAAAAAAACTACTACTGCACAGGTCGTGTAGCTTAGCGCCAGTACGAAAACAAACAGGCAGAAACTATAATAAATGATCTGTGTAGTATATATGGTAGGATAATATCCGTAGATAGCGGCCACGATCAACAACAGACACACAAAAAATACATGAATAAAGGTGGCTGCAATGATCTTGATGATAGGCAGGATACTGATCTTGAATACTACCTTTTTCACCAGATAATTATATTCCAGCAGTGCATTTGTCCCATTGTTCAATGCCTCACTGAAATAGAACCAGGGCACCAGTCCCGCCGTCAGGAACAATACGAAGGGTACTTCCACACCCTCCCGCAGGGGAGTACTCGTATTACCCATGATCTTATCAAAAACAATGTAATACATAGCCACCGTGACCACCGGCTGCGCCATGGCCCATACCGCACCCAGATAAGATCCCGCATATCTTTTTTTGAAATCATTTTTGGCCAGTTTCCAGATCAGATGACGGTTCTGGAACAGTTCCACCGGCAGTCCGGTGAATTTATCATACCAGTGAATAAAAGCAGCGCATGCCGCCGCGATCACTACGCAGGAAATGATCTTCTTGGCCAGTTCCTGTCCCGGATCTGCCGCAGGTCCCGGATTCTTATGGAATACAATGAGCACCGCCATGATCACTGCCGCTGTCACAAACAGGGTAATACCCGTTTTCTTACTTACCTTCATTCTCTTTTTCCTTCACGTACTGTTCCAGTGTGCCCCACTTGGTATCCTTCTCGGAAAGCGTCAGTTCCATACCTTCGGGAATCGGCCATTTTACACCGATATCCGGTGTATTGTAGGCAATACCGCCCTCATCATCGGGATGATAAAAATCCGTACATTTATAGCAGAATTCCGCATAATCCGACAGTACCAGAAAACCATGTGCAAAATTCTTCGGGATAAAGAACTGCTTCTTGTTCTCTTCAGACAAAAGCACTCCGTACCACTGGCCGAAAGTCCTGGAACCTTCCCGCAGATCCACTGCCACGTCATAGACTTCTCCGCGGATTACGCGCACCAGCTTGTCCTGAGGAAAATGTTTCTGGAAATGCAGTCCACGCAATACACCCTTCTTGGAAGCGGACTGATTGTCCTGTACGAACACCTCAGGAATTCCCGCAGCCTTGAAATCGTTATAATTGTAAGTCTCCATAAAATATCCTCTGGCATCTCCGAATACCGTAGGAGTAATGATCTTTAATCCTTCAATTTCACAGGTTTCTACTGTTATTTTACCCATTTATTTCGTCCTCACTCTTTATTTTTATTGACTATTCGTAGGTGATATTCATGTCCACACGACCTTCGATGCCGTCCACTTTTCCCTTGGAGGTATACTGCCAGGTCTTATAATATCCCTGATATAACGGAACACTGCGATACTCTGCCAGCCAGATATGATAGTTTTCCAGTCTTGCTGTCTGCAGATTATTGTTGTACCAGTTACGGCTGGCATAGACACCCGCCGTGTATCCGGCATTTTCTATGGTCCTGCAGAACGCTTCACATACCAGTGTTCTGGTCTCAGCATCCAGATTGTCCGCACGGCCGTTACCGCCCGCACCTTCGGTATCGATAAATACCGGATAGTTCAGCCGGTAATCCCGGATCAGTTCGATCACCGCGGAAGCCTCTTCCACAGCTTCCTTCTCATCCACAGCCTGGGTGAAAAAGTATACGCCCACCGGAATTCCTGCGGCCTGTGCACCCTTCATGTTCGTCACGAACATGGGATCTTCCACCAGGCTTCCGGTTACCGAACCGCGGTATCCGGCACGGATAATGGCAAACTGCACTCCTGCATTTTTCACCTTATCCCAGTCGATCTCCTTGTTCCATTTGGAGACATCGATACCGACCTTTGCATTACCGGACGTGGTCTGCAGCTTCTGGATCTCTGTCTTGTCCGCATCTGCCAGAGCATCTGCCACGGCGCTGTCCTCGGCTTCTGCATCCACTTCATCCTCCGTCTTGATCAACAGGGAAATATCGTCAATGGCCAGATACTCCACTTTATCCTTGACGTGAACTCTTGTCTCACTGACCGGAACCTTATATCCCTCAATGGGAAGGAGCTCAATATAATAGTCTCCGGAATCCAGATCTCCAATGTAAATGATACCGTCCTGATCCAGATCCTTGTAATCACCCAGGCCATCCAGCCGCACATAGAAGCTTTCACCGGTCACCGGAATTCCTTCGTTATCCACGATCTGGATCCGCAGATCCTTTTCTATGGAGGTGGCTACCAGAGACAGACGGTTGCTGTTATCCTTTGCAGCTTCCAGAATTGGATTTACTTCCTGATCAAAAAACGTATTATCTTTTAAAAATGCCTTCAGATCATTGCCGATCTGACCATCCGGTGAGACCGTCTCTTCTGCCTGAACGCCATTTTCCGCCGGAGATGCACTGTCACCCGCTCCGGCATTCTGAGTGCCGGATGCCGGCGGTCCGGAAGCTGCCGTAAACTGCTCCCTATTGACATACATGACCAGCAGTGCCACCAGCAGGATCACCGCCATGGAGGCCAGAATCGCCATTTTCCGCAGCTTAGAGTCCATTTGCTACCTCTACCAGATATTTTCCGTAGTTCGTCTTAAGCAGCGGCTCTGCAAGAGCAAGCAGCTGCTCTTTGTCAATGAATCCTCGCTTGAAAGCGATCTCTTCAATACAGGAAATGTACAGACCCTGTCTCTTCTGGAAAGCCGCCACAAAATCTGCCGCATCCAGAAGGGCATCATGATTGCCGGTATCCAGCCATGCAAAGCCTCTTCCCAGTGTCTCTACCTGTAAACTGCCTCTGTTCAGGTACTCGTTGTTGATGCTGGTGATCTCGATCTCTCCTCTTGCAGAGGGTTTTACATTCTTTGCGATCTCCACTACAGCATTGTCATAGAAATACAGTCCGGGAACCGCATAATTGCTCTTGGGATGCTCCGGCTTCTCCTCGATGGAAAGTGCCTTGCCGTTCTCATCAAATTCCACTACACCGTATTCTCTGGGATCACGCACATAATAGCCGAAAATAGTTGCGCCCTTTTCTCTGGCAGCTACTCTGCGCAATACTGCGGAAAAGCTCTGTCCGTAGAAAATATTATCTCCCAGTACCAGTGCCACTCTGTCATTACCGATGAAATCCGCACCGATGATAAAGGCATCTGCCAGCCCGCGGGGCTGATCCTGCACCGCATATTCCAGGCGCATGCCCAGCTGGCTGCCGTCTCCCAGCAATTCCTGAAATACCGGAAGGTCTCTTGGGGTGGAGATGATCAATACCTCTCTGATATCTGCCAGCATCAGTGTTGACAGGGGATAATAAATCATGGGTTTATCGTACACCGGCATGATCTGCTTGGAAATCGCTTTTGTCAGGGGATACAGTCTGGTTCCGGAACCTCCCGCCAGTATAATTCCTTTCATTTCGTCCTCCGATCCGCCCTTTTCGGGCTTCTTTTTACTTGTTTTTTAACACACCGAATGGGAACGACGTTCATCGTTCCCATTTAACAGGTATTCTTTACTTTTCTTCGTACATCTCATTGTAGTACTTCTGGTAATCACCGCTGGTCACATTATTCATCCAGTCTTCATGCTCGAAGTACCAGGCGATGGTCTTGCGGATGCCTTCCTTGAACATGGTCTCGGGATACCAGCCGATCTCTGCCTTGATCTTGTCCGGTGCAATGGCATATCTTCTGTCATGTCCCTTACGATCCTCCACGTAAGTGATCAGGTCGTTGTTAATATGCGCCTTGCGGGGATCGGAATCCGGAAGCATCTCCTGCAGAGTCTCAATGATAATGTGGATGATCTCGATATTCTGCTTCTCATTATGTCCGCCCACATTGTAGGTTTCGAACAGTCTTCCCTGTTCCTGTACCATATCGATAGCCTTAGCATGGTCTTCCACATACAGCCAGTCACGGACGTTCTTACCGTCACCGTAGACCGGAAGCTTTTTGCCATGCAATGCATTATTGATGATCAGAGGGATCAGCTTCTCAGGGAACTGGAAAGGGCCGTAATTGTTGGAGCAGTTGGTAATGTTGGCAGGGAAATGATAGGTATCCATATATGCCTTCACCAGCATGTCTGAGCTTGCCTTACTTGCGGAGTAAGGGCTGTGGGGATCATACGGAGTGGTCTCATAGAAGAATGCATTGTCATCATCTGGAAGAGATCCGTAGACCTCATCTGTAGATACATGCAGGAACTTCTTGCCTTCTTTGAAGCTGCCATCGGGAAGCTCCCAGGCTGCCTTGGCACAGTTCAGCATCACTGCAGTACCCAGGACATTGGTCTGTACGAAGATCTCCGGGTTGCGGATACTTCTGTCTACATGGCTTTCTGCCGCAAAATGTACCACACGGTCGATATCATTCTCTGCGAAAATTTTGCTGATGGCATCCTTGTCACAGATATTAGCCTTGACAAAGGTGTAGTTCTCACGCTTCTCCACGTCCTTGAGATTCTCAAGATTGCCTGCATAGGTCAGTGCATCCACGTTGATGATACGGATTTCATTATCGTATTTTTTAAACATGTAATGAATATAGTTGGAACCGATAAAACCGGCCCCTCCTGTTACCAGATAAGTTCTCATTTTTTCTCCGTTCTGCGCACAGCGCACATTTTTTGTTATAGATAGGGGTATTTTACCATAAAACAAGCAGGATATCAACACGGCTCCTTCGCACTTCGTGCTCTCGGATCCGTGACACACATTCGCATTCCGGACTATTGGCATTCTTATCGCCGGGTATTAACACGGCTCCTCCGCACTTCGTGTTCTCGGACCCGTGACACCCATTTGCATTCCGGACTATCGTCCTACATGCTCATGTGTGTTTGATTTGCTAATAAAGTCCCAGCCTCGCCTGCAAGCAGTCGGTCTGGGCTTTATTGCAAATCTTAATATCCCAGGTAGCTGAGGTTCAGATCCACATTGCCGCTGATGCCGCTGACTTTTCCTGTGGATTTGTATTGCCACAGATCATAGCGTCCGGTGTAGGTGGGTGCTGCTGCATACTGGGCCAGCCAGATCTTGTAACCACTCAGTGCACTTGCATCCATCTTCTGGCTGAGCCAGGTCTTGTTGGCATACACACCTGCGGTGTATCCTGCATTCTGAATGGTATTGCAGAATGCCTTACATACTGCCGTTCTGGTAGCGGAATCGATCTTATCACCTCTTCCGCCGCTTCCTTCCACATCCAGGAATACCGGATAGGAAATCTTGTAACCGCTGATACGGTCCAGTACCATGGAGGCTTCCTGTACTGCCTCGACCTCATCCACTGCCTGGGTAAAGAAGTATACACCCACTTTCAGTCCTGCTGCCGTAGCTCCCTTGATGTTGGTCTTGAAGGTAGGATCATCGATCAGTGCTCCCTGAGAGGAACCGCGATAACCCACACGGATGATCACGTAGCTGACACCGGAATTCTTCACGGCGTTCCAGTCAATTTTTCCATTCCACTTGGACACATCGATTCCCATGGTGCCGGAACCAACTACCAGAGATCCGTCACTGGCAAAATTGTATTTTGCGCCCTGAATGACCTGTTCTCCGGTAACCTTGTTGCCATCCGCTGTAAAGAAATAAAGCTTTCCGTCCAGTGTCTGCCATCCGGTGTATTTCACATCACCTTTGATAAAGAACTTAGAGGCAGTAAAGTAATCCGCATAGACTGCTTCACGATAGCTGTCACCATCCTGTACATACAGCTGTACACCGCTCTTGTCTTTCAGCTTGGTAGTTTTATCTTCTCTCGCATTGGAAGCCTTTACTGTTACTGTGCACTTGGCTTCCACCTTGTTGCTGCCTTCTGTATACGTTACCGTTACCGTAGCACTTCCCGCTTTCACGCCGGTGATAGTAATGGTCTTGCCGCTTACAGCCACAGTTGCTATACCGGTATCACTGGAAGCCGCACTTACGGTTCCACTTCCGCTGACTTTTGCGGTAACTGTATCCGTTGCCTTCGGATAAGTCGTCACTGCCGTTTTATCCAGAGTAATTGTCGCCGCCGGAGTCGCTGTAGGGGTTGCCGTAGGGGTCGCTGTAGGAGTTGCCGTAGGGGCAGCTGACGGGGTTGCCGTAGGGGCCGCTGTAGGAGTTGCTGTTGCCGTCGGGGTTACTGTCGGAGCCACTGTGGGCTCTGCAGTCGGGGTTACTGTCGGAGCCACTGTGGGCTCTGCAGTCGGGGATACTGTCGGTTCTTTTGTAGGTTCTGCTGTCGGTTCCGCTGTTGGTTCTGCTGTAGGTCCTGCTGTAGGAGACACTTCTGCCATCCGCAGGAACTTACCGCTGTAAGCCACCGTTACGGTCTCCGGATTGGTAATGGTATCCTTGGATACTTCTTTATAAGTATTGGCAGTTGCGGTACTTGCCACCCACTGCACAGTATCCTGCAGTGTGGACTCTACAGTAGTATCCTTGATCTGTGTATCCTCTTTTGCAGCATTGATCTCAGATTCTTTCTTGATCTCATTGGAGACATCGACCTTTTTATAGGCGATATCTTTCTTTACTTCTACTTTCTGTGCTGCTGTCGGCAGAACATAGTCCTTGTATTTATCATCCGTCAGTGCGTTTACCGCTACGGAATAATTCCCCGGCGTAATACCCTTTTTATAGATAATACCGTCCATATCGTCATCAGTCCAGGTCTCGGTCTTGCCGTTGGGATCTGTGATGGTTACGCTGAAGGGTACGTTGGAGATCAGCTTGCCGGTCTTTTTATTGTTGAATTTGATCTTCAGATCCTTCTGTACAGAGACCAGCTCCAGTTCTACCGTACCGCCGTTGGTGTACTCTGCCTCTTCATATTCCTTCTGTTCTTCCGGATCTTCTTCTACCGCATTGGCTGCCGCGATCTTTGCCATCTGTGCGTCTGCCACTGCCAGAAGTCCCTGCTCACCGATCATCTGGATGCCGTCCAGCTGTGTTCCCACGCTGACGAACTCCGATACCTGTCCATCCACTGCCCGGGCACTGGCATAGACACTTCCGGTCACGATAGCCAGAATCAGTACCGCCACTCCGGTAGCTGCCATGATCCGGTCCATGGTACTCAGGTTCAGGAATTTTGCCCAGATTACAGCAATTCCGCCCTGCTTTTTGCCCCCGGTCTTTCTCCTGCCCGTGGGAGCCGGCTCTTCCTCGTAATCCTCGTCGGCATAATACTCTTCATCGTCACTCTCTTCGATGTACTCCACGTCATCGGCATAGTACTCCTCACCGTCTTCTTCTCCGGTGTACTCTTCCTCATCGGCATAGTACTCCTCACCGTCTTCTTCTCCGGTGTGCTCTTCCTCATCGGCGTAGTACTCCTCACCGTCTTCTTCTCCGGTGTACTCTTCCTCATCAGCATAGTACTCTTCGCCGTCTTCTTCTCCGGTGTACTCTTCCTCATCGGCATAGTATTCCTCGCCGTCGTCTTCTCCGGTATATTCTTCCTCGTCCCAATCGTAACCATCCTGTACGTCTTCTTCCCAGTTACGGTCCGGACGTTTTGTATGGTTAAATAATTTTTTCATCTGATCTATCCCTTCTGCTCATAATTCTCGGTGTAACAATTCCGTAACATTATAGCATTGTATTTTCCCCACATCAAGGCATTCACCCATTTCTTCAGAATTTCTTAAATCTTTCTAATATTATGGACTTTCTTTTCGTATAATAGTAAAATCAATATAACTCTTTTTACCACTACATTATTGAATTACCTGAAACGGAGAGAATACATGAAACGAAACAATAACAACCATAATATCCACGCATCTTCTGTGAATGACATGCCGGATATTGAGATTGTAGATCTGGAAAACGACACAATGCAAGACACAGATTCTGGTAATTTCCATTCCGGGAATACTCGTTCCGGTTCTGTGCACAATTTCCATACCGATTCCGATGACGACATAGAAGACCTTTACGTAGATGCCGATGAAGAAATCCCTGAGGGCGAAGAGTCTGCGGCCCCTGCCGGTATCCGGCGCTTTCTGAATTTTCACGTACTGTTTGCTCTCGTGCTTCTTATTGTTGTCGGCGTGGTAGGATACCGCGTCACACACTGGGGACAGAGGATCAGCCAGTCCGACATCTTCAAGGACGGACAGGGTTCCTACGACGACAGTTGGGATTCCATCCTTCCCCTGACCGACGAAAACGGTCAGATGATCATTAATGATGCTTCCAATATCGTTGTCTTCGGAAATGCTCCCTTCGCAGATGACAGGGACTCTTCCGACAATCTGGCCAATCTGATCGCCAAAGAGACCGATACCACCGTTTATAACTGTTCCATCAGCGGAAGTTACCTTGCTGCACAGCAGTTAAACTACGACCCCACCGTTGCCCCCATGGATGCTTACTGTCTCTACTGGCTGGTGAACCTGGCCGTTGGGGTTCCTCTGGATGGCTACTACACCGATGCAGCCAATGCTCTGGGCGACAAGACACCGGCCGAAGCAGAGGAAGTAATCAACACACTGAAAACTCTGGATTTCAACACGATCGACACCGTTGCCATTATGTATGATGCTACCGATTATCTGTCCGGCAATGCCATGTACAGTGATGAGAATCCCACGGATCCCACGCAGTTTACCGGCAATCTGGAGGCCAGCATTGAAGTATTGCAGAACTATTACCCCCAGATCCGCATTATCGTTATGTCTCCGACCTATGCATATGCTGTGGATGAGAACGGCGACTATGTAAGCTCCGATATGTATATTTACAACGGCCGTGATGTCTTATCCACTTATGTGATCAAGGAATGTTACTCCGCCAATATCCACAGCGTATCCTTCATGGATAACCTGTACGGCAGCATTACCGAAGACAATGCCGATGAATATCTTGTCGACAATCTGCACCTGAATGTAAAAGGACGTAAGCTCATCGCCAAACGTTTTGAATACTTCCTGAATTACTATTCCAAGGATTATGCATCCCAGGAAAAATAATTCCGGTCAAAAAAGGCTCCCGAAGCAGCCAGTTACTTTGCTGCTCCGGGAGCCACTTGTTTTTCCCTGAAATCTCATTCCTTCATAAAGTAATACAGATCCACTGTGGAATCTTTGTAGATCACATATCCGTGCATTCTTCCGAATTCTTCAAATTCCTGATCCTGCATCTTCCCCACCAGTTTTTTATCTTCCGACAGGATCACATAGGCACAGGCCTCTTCTCTGGCCAGTTCTGCCAGCTCCTGTGCATCAATGACCTCCTGCTCCATAACATCATAAAGATCATTCTGCACCGTCCACTTGCTCACCATAATGTCCCGGCCGTAGGGCATACAAATCACATTGGAATACTGTCTCACATACTGCAGCAGTTCTCCCGGGAATGCCGCCATGACTTCTCTGCCCGGAACCTCAATGGTATCACAGATATCCACAACGCTCTGGGGTACATGATACGCATTTTCCGCCTTCTGAAAATTGGGATTCCTGTAGATCAGACTGCCGGATATCGTAAACAGCACAATAGCCAACGTTATCCCCACATATCTTTTTCTACCGCCGAGTTTTCCACAAAGCTGCACCGTACCGAAAGCAATCACCGGTGTCACAGGCAACAACCACAGGATCCGGTAATAGATTTCCCCATCCGCCATCTGAGAGACGATCTTCGCCACCAGCGGATTAAAAAAGACAAGCAGCAATACTAACGGCACATAAAGAAACATCACCCGGATATATTTTCTTTTCTCTGTGAGCCACAGATACAGCAGACTCACCAGGAACCACAGAACGATCAGTCCGGTCCCCATATATTCCTGAAACAGCTTTAAAGCATCCATTCTTCTCCTCCGGTCCTATCATCCCAACAGCAAATACATTCCGGCATACACAATGCAGGGAATACAACAGCCGATCAATGGCAGTATGAGTTTCCATTTTCTGTAACTGACCGCACCACAGAGCCCGGCCGTTCCCACCAGCATGCATGCCAGCAATGCTCCCATGGTACTGGCCAGACAACAGGCCGTCATCACAGATCCCAACAGCACCCAGAAACCGACAGTGATCTTCTGTTCTTCCTGTATTTTTCGAAGCAGTGTCAGCAGCAGAAAAAATATCATGGGGATCAGGATACTTCCCAATGCAGCCTTCCCCTGTCTGCTCCTGGCAATCATAAAATTCTCTACAGTATAATAAGAATAATCTCCGAAAAGCACCAGCACTTCCGTACAGAGTAAAAATGCAGGCAACGCCCATTTCTTCCGGTATGCGCCCTCTCCTGCGAATAATACCCTGCTTCCCAGAAGATAGAATACTCCGTAAGTCATGGAGATCAGAGCGACCGGCACCAGAGTCTTCGCCACGATCACCGTAGCGATGCCGGTCATCTGGGCCAGCCATGCGATCCAGATGGGAAAAGGTGCCAGCCCGTGTCTCACATCCAGTTCCGTATGCATTCCCGTATAAGGGATCTTCTGATACATCCTGCCGGATTCCTCTGCCGCTGCGGAGATTGCCACATAATAGGCATCGTCACCATCACCGTAGACCATCAGCACTGCCAATACCAGCTGCACCAGCAAAAGCACACCAGCCAGCACCCACAAAATAATCTCTGCTTTCTCCGGCTTTGCTTCCCGGACTGCCCGCAGAGTACGGGACTGCCGGAAATACCGGACCGTTGCCGCTGCCAGCAGCACCAGGATGTAGCCGCAATAAGCTACGGTCACCATCCACATACGGCCTTCCAACAGGATCACCGGCACACAGATCACCTGAAATCCCGCCCATAGCAGCATCTGACCGCTAATCCACAGAAATACCGGATTTCTACAGGGTTTATCCACATTTAAAAAACAATTTCCCACCCATGCCGGTATCGCTACCAGCAGAACGGCAAGCCACAGCAAACGAACTGCGATCATGTTTCAACCTCATTTCTGTCTTCTTATCATTTCATTCCTTATCTGAAAAACATATATATCATATCTCCGTGCACGCCTTCCGAAAGCAGAAGTTCCTCCGACGTATAACCATACTTATCCCGGAGCACAGACACTGTTGCTTCTTTATCCACACCCGGTTTGATCAATACGATCACCCGGTCCAGTGCCTCCACGGATTCCGTATCCTTACGTTCCTTCAGTTCCTCTGCCGTTACCAGCAAAGTTTTGGTGTAATGCATAAATTCCGGCAGATTCTCATAATAGCCCACTCCCGCATAAACGCAGATGCATGGGAACTCCTCATATTCTTCCGCCAATGCTTCCTGTCTGGCATATCCCTGATAGAGGTATTCCCCATCATAGGCCGCAAGCCGCAGCCCCTGTACCACCACGAGCAACAGCACCAGCATGCCTCCCACGATCTGTTCTTTCCATCCGGAGATCTCTGTCAGTTTTTTTCCAAGGAGACACAATAGCAAAGCAAGCAGCAATGCCACAAACGGAAACAAAGGCATAATATAGCGGTCCACCAGATACGGTGACATGCGGGATGCCAGCAGAAAATATCCGGCCACCGGCACCATCAGCATCCAGGCCGCATCTCTTCCGGAATTTTCACCTTTCTGTTCCTGTTTCCCGGCCCGGAAGCTCAAATACAGCTTTCCCAGAAGCAGGATTGCGCCGGCGGCACATCCGCCGGTCAGAAGAGGCGCTCCCACTGTCCGATCCGCCAGAATTCTGCCAAATGCAGCCAGTCTCTGTCCGTAACCGGCAAATCCGGAGGCCAGATTGCCGAGAGCTTCCGTCCCTCTTCCGCTGGAGAACACATCCGAAATTGCAAAAGGGAACAATACCAGTCCGATCACTGCAGCGATCACCATGGACCGGATATAGCACCATAATTCTTTGTTCCTGTGCCGGTACAGCAGGATCACTGCGGTAACCGCCGCCAGCAGAAGGCAGTAAAACAGGAAAAAATACTGTGTCAGGAAACCCAGCACCGTAATAGCGATAAGACCCTTGTTTTTCTTGTCAAACCCGTTATTCTTCCATTTTTCCACATGGACGGAAAACAGGGCGACACACAGACAGGAAAGCAGCCCATACATACGGATCAGCAGCACCGTACCCAGTGCTCCGGTACTCATTCCATAGAGAAGCACCGCCAGGATCCCCAGCTGTCTTCCCTTTCCTTCCATGGAAAACACATCTGCCAGCTGTCTCCCCAGCCGCAGTAAAAGCCACAATGTAATTCCCAGACAGACCAGATTGATGCTGCATCCAAGCCACGGTGACAATGTTCCCCAAAAGACAGAACTCATGGTATGCAACAGCATAAAATGTACCGGCGGATGATTGTCATCTTTTACATTAAAATAAACCGACAGGTAATCAAAGGCATCTTTCTGATCCACCGTAACATAATCCTGAAACTGTCGGTCCGTGATCCAGACCGGTTCCTCATAGACATCTGCTTTATAAGACAACAGTTTGCTGTTTCCCCGGTTCCTAAGCACATCTGTTACTGTATTTTTCAGATTCTCCAGAGCCTCTCCCGCACTGTCCCCCTCGATCTCTTCGTTCACGAATTTGGCCAGACGCCCTTCCGGCTGGGTAGGTACGATCCAGGGATTATACCTGGCATTTGCCAGTTCAAAGCTCAGAAGTTCGTCCATGTGATAGCCTTCCTTCCGGCTGGCTCCCGCACCCATCAATACCAGGCACAATATAACTGCCAGCAGTTCCGGCAGGATTTTTTTCCATTTATCCCGTTTTTCCTGTCCAATCATAGGAATCTTCCCATCTCCGTTATTATTCATTATCCATTACCCGATAGAGATAAATGCGGTAATAGCTGTTCTCTGTCTCAAAGGCCTCCGGCCTCATCAGTTCCAGACCGGTATCCTCACTGTGATCGATATAGGCTGCCGACAACAGATAGCTTCCGCCCAGCTGCCTCAGACTTTCCGCATCGATCGTATAGTCCTGAAAATAAAAGCCGCCTTTTTCGATCGTATAATAGCCGGGGCATTCCGCGCTGAACAAATAGCAACGATTCCCCCAATGGTCAAAGCTGTCTTCCAGATATTCACTCTTGTCTAGCTCCGGTGCAATGATCTCCCGGAAACGGTGCTTGTACTCCAGAGAATAGTTATTTGAATAGCCGTCCAGACAGTAAAATCCATGATACAATGCCGCAGCGGGATCGATCCCCAGACTTACGACCCGGTAATCCTGTGGTTCTTCCCCGGTATTCTCCCGCAGGTACTCCTGTACCTGATCCAGCACATCCACGGCATAATAATCCCGGAAGCTCATGGCTGCATAATTCCGGTTCACCAGTTTTTGCAGATTGGGCTTCAGATTGCTCTCCAGCAAAATCTTCCCGGCTGTTGCCACGGTAAGAAGCATTGTGGCCATTACGATGATCCCCGGGATCACACCGTTCCTGCGTCCGTTCCCTGTTTTCTCCGCTCCTGTGTCTCTTTCCGGGAGCTGTTCCGTCAGCAATAACAGGCTGCACCCCAGAATAAAATACCACAGGCAGGGACTCAGCCACAGGACTCTGTTGGCCTGAAAGCCCTTCAGAGCACCCAGACTGGAACGGATAGCGATTCCGATACTGCTGTCCCACAGTGCGGCCACTGCCGCAAAGCCTGCAATAACGGCCAGTGACAGGCCCACGGCTTTCCATAACCGTTTTTCTCCGCCCTCAGGTACATTCTTTTTATCCGCTATGTCCTTCTTCGTTGCCCGATTTAGGAAAAATAAAACAACTGTTGTCATCAACAGCACCACGAGGATCAGTCCATGATAATCCACACTGTGCTGTCCTCCCTGCAGGAGGTTTGTTTTCAACTGACTGAAAAAGTCCACCGGGCTGAGCAGATATTCCGATTTGTGAGAAATCTCTTCTCCCTGTCCTCCGGACAGCTGAAGCAATAATGAACCGTTCTCAACGATATACGTAAGCAGCAAAATCCCCCAGGCTGCAGCCTGTCCGGCGGAGAACTGTTTCCTTTTGTCCACCAGTGTGACGATCTCCCATACCGCCCAGATTCCCAGCACAGCAAAACCGGATAACACCAGGGAAGAATTACATCCGAAAAGCAGTACATAAAAATAACAGAGAATCCTAAAATTCTTCGGTCTGTCCTTTTCCCCCAGTCGCAGTACACAATACATTAACAGCGGCAATCCATACTGGGACAGCCCGTACACCGGCAAAAACGGCAGATACGCATACATGCATCCGGTCAGCATGGCTATGAAACCGACAAGTCCTTTTCTTCTCCGCAGTGTTTCCGATGTTTCTCCGGCCCATCCAAGCAGGCAGAACATTCCCAGATATCCGGCAAAGCTGCCAGCCACCTGCATACAGGCCAGTGCCAGTTCCGCAGGCAGCCACCGGTATAACAGCACACAGGCGGGGGCGGGCATGGTAAGCGCTGTTTTTGCTGCACCGTTCATGAATTCCGGCAATACACTGCTGCCATCCCACAGATGTCTTGCCTGCAGAAGATAGGCGATCACCTCACCGTCCAGCTGATCGTGATACACGAACACAGAGTCCTTCCCTAATACAAGATACGGAACTCCCATAAAAAATACTGCCAACGCTCCCAGAAAGAACCAGACTTTTTCTGATTTCTGCGTTTTCACTTTTGTTGTCATCTTCGTCATGGTTCCTCCTTCCCACGTTTCTGCTGTCACAACTCTATTATTTCTCCGGGTTGTCTTCTGTATCTCCGGCGCTTATGGTCCTATCGGTCCAGAGGATCATTCCCACAAGCCACAGAGAACCCGGCAGCAATCCGTTCTTGTAATCCAGGCATCCGGCATCCCGCATGGTATACCACAGGATCATGCCTGCCGCAGTGATCACACAGACTCCTGAGATCTTCCAGAACAGGCTTCTGTCCGGTACTGTTTTTTCTTTTTTCTGTCGGAGCATGGCAATGATCCCGCATATCATGCCGCTCACGACCACAACAGCGATTCCCGACAGGAACCACCAGCTGCTGTATTTTAACAAAAGCTCTGTCAGCCTTGGATCTCCCGTCATCATAATGTCTACATTTCTGCCAGAGAAGGAGTCATATCCCCTGCCGTCCAACAGCAGCTGCAACAGTACCGTAGGCATGGCATATCCGAGGCAATCCCAGGCGATCTGATGGATATTGTCGGAAGTATACGTCTTCAGATGATACCCGGCATACTCTCTGAATATCTTCTGTGCTTCCGCCTTGCCGAAACGATCCTCCAGCGTCTTTTGTATGCCAGACTCCATGGTTCCCGCATAATACCCGGCATTCCTCATCTCTTTCCAGGTCATCCAGGTACGTAGCTGTTCCGGCCATTCATCGTATTCTTCTTCCTCTCTCATATGCGTCCAGCTGAACCGGCGCATCATGGCGGCGCTCACCGTATTCTCCGCCTTCCCGTAGCTGCCCGGTGTCTGCCACATGGGCACCAGCGTGAATAAAATTCCCGCCATTGCCAGAAGGAGCAAAAGTTCCCGGCCTACTCTCTTTTTCTCCGTCTTTCTGCTCCGTAGCTGCCACAGATGTATCAGCCACAGAACAATAAGCGGTACCAGCCCCAGATACAGATTCTCCACCACACACAGTGTACTGAGCGCCCACCAGATTCCGGCTTCGAACAGACCATGTAACGGTCTGGCCGGCGCTGTCGTCTCACCATCCTCCGCCACAGCATCCTGCCGCAGGATCCGGATCACCGCCGACAGTTCCAGCAGTAAAAAGGAATATCCCGGAGAATTCGGCAATACGGCCAGATGACTTTGCATGGCACAGGGAAAGGTCAGAAGCGCCAGGCTTCCCCAGCACAAAAATATCTTTTTCCCTGTCACTCCGCATGCCCGTAAAAATACTACACCGGCATAAAATGCAATCAGGATCTGTACCGTATATACAAAAAAAGTATAAGGGATAGAACTTATGGATTCTATCCCTTTTACAAGCATCAGAAAAAGAGGGTAGCCGATCCCCATGTAGTCATCACACACAAGTGTCTCTGACGCTTTCAGCCATGTGTAGCTATCACCGAATTCCGGAAAAATTCCAAAGGATCTGACGCCCCAGCAAATTCCCAGAAGAATCTGCACGGAGACACCCAGGAACAGAAATCTGCCTGCAACCTGTGCAGACGCTCTGCCAATTTTTTGCATGTTACTGCTCCTCTAATTCAAAAAAGTTTTTCACCAGTCCACAGATGAAATCCACCTGATCCAGTGTCAGCCCATAGTACATGGGAAGTCTTACCAGGCGCTCGCTCTCTCTGGTAGTATAACGGTCCTCGCCGTGGAACCGGCCGAACTTCTGTCCTGCGGGAGAAGTATGCAGCGGGATATAATGGAATACCGTAAGCACACCGTTCTCCTTCATATAGCTGATAAATCTTGTTCTCTGTTCCAGATCTCTTGCCTTAATGTAGAACATATGCGCATTATGCACACAGCCTTCCGGTACGGTGGGCAGGTCGATCTTTCCCGCTTTCTTTAAGGGAAGCAGCTGCTCATAATAGCGGTTCCAACAGGCAAGTCTTGCCTCATTGATCTCATCAGCGATCTCCAGCTGTGCATAGAGATAAGCCGCATTCATATCACTGGGAAGATAGGAAGATCCGTAATTTACCCAGGTATATTTATCGATCTGGCCCCGGAAGAACTTGCTGCGGTTGGTTCCCTTCTCCCTCATGATCTCCGCTTCTTCCACATCCTTCTTATCACGGATCAGCAGTGCTCCGCCCTCACCCATGCTGTAGTTTTTGGTCTCATGGAAGCTGTAGGCACCGAAGTCACCGATGGTTCCCAGTGCTTTTCCCTTGTAAGATGCCAGTACACCCTGTGCGGCATCCTCTACTACCTTTAAGTTATGTCTTTTTGCGATGTCCATAATGGTGTCCATCTCGCAGGCCACACCGGCATAATGCACCGGAACGATGGCTTTCGTCTTCTCCGTGATGGCATCCTCGATCAGTGTCTCGTCAATGTTCATGGTATCCGGTCGGATATCCACGAACACAGGAACCGCACCGCGCAGTACAAAGGCATCTGCGGTGGATACGAAGGTGTAAGCAGGCATGATCACTTCGTCCCCGGGCTGAATGTTACACAAAAGTGCTGCCAGTTCTGTCGCATGGGTGCAGGAGGTCGTCAGCAGACATTTTCCGGCTCCGGTCCTCTCCTCGATCCAGGCATTACATTTTTTCGTATATTCTCCATCTCCGCAGATCTTCTGATTTTTTACACATTCCTGAATGTAATCTGCTGCTTTATCCACATAAGGCGGTACGTTAAACTTAATATCAATCTCTCTCATAACACATCCTCTTTTCTACTGTCTGTTAGCTTTCTCTATGTTCCCGCTTCCAGCTTCCTACGGCTGTCCCAGGCACATTTTCCGTCACATGACTGATAATATATTTCGGTCTTCCCTTGACTTCTTCATAGATTCTGGCAATATAATGGCCAATCACACCAAGGCTTAACATAATAAATCCGCCAATAATGAGGATCAGCAGGATCACCGTGGTAAAACCTTCCACAGCCGTTCCCATCAGATAGCGCACCAGGGTCTGAATCGCCAGGATCACACTGAACAGGATGGATACCCCGCCCATGATCGTCACCAGCTGCAATGGCAGTGTGCTGAAGGAAGTGGCATTGGTAATGGCATATTTCATCAGACTCCAGAAGGACCACTTGCTCTGTCCGTATTTCCGCTCCTGTACTTCATATTCCACAGTCTCCGTACGGAACCCTGCCCAGAAGGTCAACGCCCGGAAAAAGGTATTGCGTTCCGGCAGTTCCAACAGGACCTGTACTACTTTTCTGTCCAGAAGTTTGAAATCGGAAGAAGCATTCATGTCCATCTTGATCAGTTTGCTCATGATCTTGTAAAAAAGTCCGGCAGACAACTTATATCCCAGACTCTCCTTACCGCGGTCGGCCTTGATACCTTCCACGATCTCGGCACCCTGCTGCCATTTTTCCCACATCTGTGGAATCACCTCAGGCGGATGCTGCAGATCACAGTCCATAACGATCACCGCATCCCCCGTAGTCAGCTCCAGGCCTGCAAAAATTCCGGCTTCCTTTCCGAAATTCCGGGAAAACTCCGCTCCCCGTACTCTCGGATTCTTGGCCGATTCTTCCTTAATACGTTCAAAGGTTCCGTCCTTCGAACCATCACTGATAAATACCAGCTCATAATCGATCCTGTGCTGTTCCAGCAGTTCCCCCAGTACTTTTGCGGTATTGGCAATATTCTGTTCTTCGTTATATGCCGGTAAAACAATCGATAATAATGACATCCTCTAATCCCTTCCGCAGTTCTCGGTCTTGACATACAGGATTCCATCCACAACCCTGGTGGAATTCGCTCCCGGAAAAGTATCCATGTCAATGTATTCCTGTGTCATATAAATCTCACCCACAGTATCCGGATCCAGAAAATTCAGGGTTGCACCCAGATAGTTCTGCATAAATGCCTGATAATCCGCTCCCTTATAGATCAGATAGTCTCCGCTGAGACCGATCATACCGTCCGTGACTTTTCCGGTAATATCCGTAGTGGGGAATTCATCATACCCGATGACACCCACCAATGCAATGGGAATTCCCTGATAGTACCCTTCCGTCTGCTCGATCCTGTCCAGCAGACGTACACAGTACGCATAGGTCTTCTCGTATTTTTTCTCCAGATTGGAATATCCGATATTATCCGATACTCCATAATTGAATACCAGGATTCCGGCCGCCAGTAATGCCACCCACTGGATCCCGATATCTGTTTTCCCGTCCTCCGACGCATATCTGTCCACAAATGCCAGCATCAGGATCAGATATAATACCCACTGATACCGCATCAGCAAATGATAGGTCAGATTCGGAGAAATCACCAGAATCACATTGGTCAAAAGCGGAAGTCCCGCCGCCAACAGAATTATTATAACGAAAAATGCCGGATTCTTCCACCATTTTCTTCGCAGCATGCTTCTCACCATCAGATAAGCCACCAGAAGCACCAGTGCCGCACAGGCCGTAAAAGAGAAAATATTGTTCACCAGCACATTTCCATGCACCGTAAATGCCAGAAAATCAACATACATTCCCCGGATCGTTGCAAACAGCCCCAGACCGGAACCTCCCTGCTCCATGGAATTGATCCCCTGATAGGTATCCAGCACCTTTCCCTGTAATTTCAACAGAATCTGCAGGATCACGTAATACAATGCGGCTCCGGCAACTCCCATGCCCAGGTAACGAAGTACATAGAACGCTTTCGTCTTCCAGCCCTTCTCTTCCATAAAAAAGAGCAGGATCACATATACGCACAGCAGAATGGCAAAGGGCAGATATGCCTGATAGATCCCCATACTGAACGCAAGACATACCGCCCCGGCCAGCCAGCCTTTTTTCTGTTTTTTCGTAAAAAGCACTGCCAGAATTGCGAGGAACAGTGCCATCATATAGCCATCCATGGTAAACACATAGGCAAAAGTGGATGCCAGTGCCGGAAAAGAAACCAGCAATCCGCTCACTGCCATGATTACCAACGGGTCTGCAAGTTCCAGCAGTTCCGTCAATGCCACCGCCGTCAGCGCCAGCCAGAGCAGACCGATCAGACCAATGATCCACGGAATGGTAAAATACGAAGAAAAGCCGCATGCCACAGACAGAAACCACCGTCCGGAAGTGATCATATTCTGATCAAAATACATACTGCTCAGGCCGTCATGATTCGGAATATCCGAAAGCATCACCGGCAGATGGATCAGAATCCCCAGTACAAACGCTGAGAGAAAGGCGATCTTCCATGTATTTTTTATTTTTGTTCTACTAGATTGAAAAAAATCCCACGGGGTCTTCATCCGTCTGTCACTCCTTATTTAGTCTTTCCGCGATCGTCTGTGCGATCTTCTCTCTGCCGGCCTCATTGGGATGCAGGCCGTCATCAGTATAGAGATACAGATCATCCCAGGTGTCATGTGGATAATAGTCATGATAGATGTCTATGACTTCTACATTCAAAGCCTCACACAGCCCGATTTCCGCATTGACATAATCCTCCAGCACACCACCGCCCAGATCATATTCCTCACAGGTCAGTTCCGGATCCGTATACCAGGTATAGGGCGGGGTAATGAAGATAATGCGCAGCTCCGGATAGGCTTCCCGCAGTTCCTTCACAATACTGCGGATGGCTCCACAGTAGGTATATTCATCATACGGGTCTGCTGTGGATTCGATGGGAGTGCCGGAGTGATAATCATTCAGTCCGGAACCGATAAACAGGATCTTCACCTGATCAAAATCGATCTGTCCCAGATCTCCCAAAGTATCCTCAAAATAATCCGTGGCTGCTTCTCGGATGTGTACGGTCCTCTGGACACCGAAATCCTTCACCACAAAGGAACGTACCAGACCTGCCGCAGAAATGGAATCCTTGGTATATCCCAGTCTTCTCTCCGCATCCGCTCTGCCAAGGACCGTTCCTCCCAGTCCACCGTTGTAGCATTTTAAGCCCGTCTTCTCCTGAAGCTTTGCCGCGATGGATGTCTCATCCCGGCACAGACCATATACACTGTCTCCCAGAAACACCACATCGTAAGGAATCCTTTGATATTCACGGTCTCCCGGGAAAAACAGTACCAAAAGCAGCACGAACAAAGCAGCTGCTGTCACACTATATAAAATTTTTTTCTTCCAGCTGCCGTTTTTCTTCATAAACCTCAGATATTATCCTTCTATTCTTCTATTCCCGCCGTCTGCAGAATCTCTGCGATCCGGGCAGCCCCCTGCCCGTCGATCAGGATTCTCTCCGCTTCATAGGTTCTCTGCCGCAATTCCCTGTTCTCACAGGCATTCCGGCACCAACTGCCGATAGCTTTTCTTGTCTCTTCCGGGGCGTGATGCCATTTGCCGGCATATCCGGCTTTTTTCTGCTCTCCCAGCCATTCTGTCAGCCTTTCCTGATTCTCTGCATAGGAAAAACAGACAAAGGGAACTCCCAGCACCGACAGTTCATAGATCGTCGTTCCACCGGCAGTCACCGCCAGCTGACAGGCCGTCATCAGTCCCGCCATGTCTTTCACATCGCAATGCAGAACCACGTTGTTTTGCTCCGATGCATATTGCTCCAATTTTTCCCGGTTCGGATTAAACCTTCCCACCACCAGATGATACCTTATATTTTTTCCCGCCAGACTGTGCTCACACAGTTCCCGCAGGATTTCTCCCGCAATGTTGTCTTTGTCTCCGCCACCGGTGGTGATCAGGATATCCGTTACATCATCCTGCAAAATATACTGTGCTGCCGCCTCACAGAACTGCTGCCGCACCGGCACATAAGCAGCTCCGAGATACTGTCCGGTACTGCTGCCATACAGTTCCCGATACTTTTCCGGGGAGGCAAACAGATTGTAATTGATCACACCGTCCACCGGAAATGCGTGCTGCTGCATATCATCCAGCAGATACACCCTGCCAAACCGGTGCAATGCCTGCAAATAGACATCCGTCACCGCATAGCTGTCCACCAGAAAAACATGCCCGCTTCCCTGTATCAGTCGTTCCAATGCCGGAAGCTCACCTTCCAGATCGGCAGGATCCGTCCCCAGGATCTTCACTGGCATATTCCAGCTCTGCAACAGTTCCGCAGATGCCTGCTCCGCGCACAAAAAGCAGAGTTCTTCCGGATGCTCTATTCTTTTTTGTAATTCCTGTGCCACCGTGAGGCAACGCATCAGATGCCCTGCCCCCGTAACAGCACTGCCGTCCGCACGAAAATAATACATTTCCGCTCCTTACTGCTGTTCCTTCTCTGTGAAATCCACAAGAGACCAGTCCATAGGGGTTCCCAGCCTGGCATCTCTGGTGATCCGTTTGCCCAACAGTTCCTCATAATATCTGGTATGCAGTCCGCAGGAAGGTCTCACAGACCGCAGATTCTCCGGAGTAAACACATCCCCGGCCTTCATATCCTGTGCCACGAACAGGGAACGGGAATGTTCTCTGCTCTTTTTCTGCTTCGGTGTCAGATCGTAGGTCACCTTTCCTACTGCTTTCTCGATCATGCGGATGTGATCCACCATCTCTTTGAATTCTTCCGGTTCCATGGAGAATGCCGCATCCGCACCGCCGTCTGCTCTGCGCAGTGTCAGATGTTTCTCCACCACCTTGGCTCCCAGCGCCACGCCGGCACCGGCCACGGCACAACCCAGGGTATGATCAGAAAGACCTACCACACAGTCAAAGACTTCCTTCATGGAAGGAATCGTCTTCAGATTAATATCCTCATAGGGTGCCGGATAAGCGGAGGTACATTTCAACAGGATTACATTCTCGTTGCCCTCTTCCTTACAGGTACGCAGTGCCAGCTCGATATCCGCCAGATAGGCAATTCCGGTAGACATGATAATCGGCTTGCCGGTACGGGCGATCTTGCGGATGAAAGGAATGTCGTTAATCTCGAAGGATGCCACCTTGTATACCGGTACCTCCATCTCTTCCAGAAAATCAATGCTGGTCAGATCAAAGGGAGAAGAAAAAAATACCAGTTCCATCTCCTCTGCGATCTTTTTCAGCTTTGGCTGCCACTCCCAGGGAGTATAGGCGGTCTCATACAACTTGTGCAGTGTGGTTCCGTCCCAGATGGTTCCCTGTGTGATCTGGAAGCAGGGATCATCACAATCCAGTGTGATGGTATCCGGGGTGTAAGTCTGTATTTTAATGGCATCCGCACCGGCATCCTTTGCCGCCTGCATGATAGCCACTGCTCTGTCAAAATCCATCAGATGATTTGCAGACATCTCTGCAATTACAAAAGTGGGAGAATCTTCACTGATTTTATGATTCCCGATCATGATCTCTTTGTTCATAATAGTGCCTCCTTAAGGAAATACAATATGTTCGTACTTCTTGCTGTCCCGGATCCCTTTCCAGTGTTCCGCTGTCATGCGCATATATGTCACGTCATAAGCAGCTCCGTTTTTCACCACGTGGGCTTTTTTCTCTTCCACGACTTCACAGCCGCAGATCTTATGGAGCTGGATGACTCCCTGATTCAGGGTGAATACATCACTGTATACCGCATTTTTCCCAAGATCCAGAAACGCATGGTCATACATACTCATCTCCAGCGCCAGTGCCGTCTGGATGCTGCGCAGTTTTTTCTCGCCCACGTAATAGGCCCATCCCAGATCTCCTGTGGGATTCGTCAGCCCTGTGTAATTGATGACGCCGGCTGCTGTGCCGTCGATCTCAATGATCCAGTAGCTCACATCCGGATCCTGCTGCACTTTGGCAAACCATTTCTTCTGCCCTTCCAGAGTCAGCTTCGGATCCGTATTCATATAGCGGGTAATCTCCGGATCCATGCGCCAGCGCATGATCTGTTCCAGATCTCCCTCTGTCACTTTTCTTAATGTAACACTCATTCGCAGCCCGCCTTTTCCAACAGTTCACGCATTCCTTTTAACTCAATGGCTTCGTCTAAGGGAATGCTGACACCAAGCTCTTCCTCCAACTGTCCGATGATCATGACATGCGCCAGGGAATCCCACTGCTCCACATCTTCGATCATGGTATCCTCGGTGATGGTTCCCGCCGGAACCTTTAATACATCTTCAATCAGCTTTATGATCTTCTCTTTCATATGGTTATCCTCTGCTTATCCTCATCTTTTCTAACATTTACCGCTGTCCGGTCTTCCGTCCGGCAGCCGTCATCCAGCCCCAGGTCAATCGTATAAAGTCTCCTTCAGCCAGTAGGCCCTCTCCGGTCTCTCTGCCAGTGTGATCTCATAGCAGGTACCGCCCTCCTGTGTACTTTCCGTCCTGTGGTAACCCAGCTTTTCATACAGAGCTTCCACCGGCTTATTCTTGGCTGTCGGGATATATCTGCCGCGGAGTCCGGTATATCCTTCCTCCTGCATCTGCTCCTCGATACGGTCGATCAGCGCATTCTCGATATTCCTTCCCATGACACGGCAGCTCATGACCAGATCCGTGATCTCCGGCAGTTCTCCGGCAGTATCCACGATGGCTGCTGCCACGATTCCGTTGTCTCCAAACGCATCCGTCACCTGATACAGAAATACTCTCTTTCCGGCATCTTCCACGATCTGCTGCATCTGCTCTCTGGTGTAGCGTCTGGTGGTCAGGTTGAACTGGTTTGTTTTATTCAAAAGCTGTGTCAGCCGGTCCAGATGTTCCTTTGGATCCACCGGGATCAGACAGATCTCCAGCTTTTTCACATAGTCTTCAAAGTTCACCGCCTGCTCTGCCATGGCATTTCTGCCGGCATTGGCCCGGTACTGTGCGGTCTTCTCCCGGTCCTCTTTCGTGATCACTGCCCGGGCAAAATATTCTTCATAAATCTTTGCCATGCAGGGCGCCAGTTCCTCCGGTCTTGCCGGGAAATCGGGCACAGTCACCTCCGGCAGCATCTGCCGTACCATTTCCCGTTCCGCTTCGCTGTCATCAAAAAAGACAAAGGAATCCGTTCCCAGATTCAGTTCTTCCGCCATCTTACGGATATTGTCCGGCTTCGGGTCCCAGTTGATCCTGCGGGCTGCGAAATCTTCCGGCCCAAGCAGCATATGGGGATGATGTTCCAAGATCTCCATGGCATCCTCTTCATTATTTTTGGATGCTATGGCTAACAGCACACCCTGTTCCTGCATCAGCTTTATGACCCGTTGCAGATTTTTATAAGCCAGACCGCTGTGGTCTTCCGACAAAAGCACCGGTGTGTGATCCGTCTCTCCGGCCAGACCGCCCCACAGGGTATTGTCCAGATCCAGAACCAGCACCTTTTTAGGGGTGCGTTCCTCCAGTTCCGCCTGCTGTACTATTTTTTCCGCCAGAAGAGACTGGGTCTCCATCCCCAGCAATACTTTTCCCATATACCACATTTTCAGGGAAAACGCCCTCTCCTCGCCCTGATGCTCTATGATCCAGCGATAAGGAAATATCCGCACATTGGAATGTTTCTCCGTCAGCTGCTGCAGTGCAGCACTCCACAAACTCTCCAGCTGCTGTTTGCGTTCCGGATCCGCCAGCACAGCCAGTTCCACCGCCCACAGATATGCATCGGAGACATAGAACACACCATGCTCCGGCAGACAGCCTTCCAGCGTCTGAAACCAGTTTCCGATCCGCTCTTTTGCTGTCTGCGGATCATAGTCATGTTCCAGCAGTTCTGCCAGATCCATGATCAGAAAGGTAATGTCCGGCTGAAACGCATGATAAGAGGAAGCCGGGTTCAGCAAAGCTCCCAGTTCATTTCCATAGCCTTCCGCATCGTAGACTTCCGCCTGTTTCTGTAACATACGGATCACCATATTCATATTTACATTGGACAATACTGCCAGTCTGCCTGTTGCCATAGTCTCAGATTCCTCCGGGATTATTTTTCCTCCGTCATCAGACGGTATTTCATCTCTGCGATCTTCCAGTCCGTCAGATTATCGATATCCTGCACTTCCAGTTCCGATACGATCAGGGGCAGAATATTTCCCACCATCAGCTTCTTATTCACTGCAAAGCGGTCCGTACGGAAGACGTAGAACTGTCCCACATCATGATAATGGGGCTGCAGGTCCTGGGATCTGCTGTCCAGATATTCGGGATATTTAAATACCAACCGTTCCTGCTCCACTACCATGGCCCGCTGAGGCGGGTAGGAAAAGCTAACCACCGGAATCAGGGTGTCCGCATCGCTTGCTTCCAGCTGTTCTACCGCTGCTTTCAGTTTTTCCGCTGTCACAAAAGGCGCTGTGGGATAGATGCAGCATGCCACATCAAAATGCATGTCACGCTTCTCATATTCCGCCAACACTTCCGCCAGCACATCATTGGTGGTGGCAAAGTCTCCGGAAGTTGCCTCACTGCGGAAAAACGGCACCTCTGCACCGTACTTTTTCGCAATCTCCGCAATCTCCGTATCGTCCGTGGATACCATCACATGGTCAAAAAGTCTGCTGGACAATGCCGCCTCGATGGAATATGCCAGAATCGGTTTTCCACAAAAATCTCTGATATTTTTCTTCGGGATCCGCTTGCTCCCACCTCTGGCGGTGATAATCGCTAATCTGCTCATTTTCCTAACCTCATCTTTCTCATGCCCCATGGCCGCCCTTCAGGCCCGTAGCTTCCATACAAACTGCCGGATCCTGTAATAGAGATAGAACCGCAGATCGCTCTTTTTCTGCATGGCGATGAATTTGCGTTCCTCCGGCCCGGTATATTCCAGATAATATTTATTCCTGTCGAACTCCGGAAAATGTCGTTCTGTCCCCTCCCGTAGTTCTTTTACAAAAGACAGCTTCGGCTTCTCCACTCCCGACAGATAGGAGAATAAAGTGATCACATAATACAGCTCCGTAAAACGGTATTCGATCTGCTCCCGGTATTCCGCAAGGAACCCTCTGTTCTCGCATTCCGTGTACAAAAGTTCTGCTGCTTTCATACGATCACGGCATTTTTCCTCCGTGATGTGATGTACCGTGGACACCGCATGCTGGTAATAATAATACAGCGGTTCCTCCACTCTCTCAAAACGTCGAAAGTACAGGCTCCACAAGGGGCCTGCACAGTTGTCTTCGTAGAAAATATGCTCCGGAAAATCCAGATGATTCTCCCGGATCACACTATGTTTGTAAATTTTCAGCACCATACTGCCGGGACGCATGAACAGTCTCTCATGCTTTTCCTTCGTCAGATCCCCGGTCTGATCCGGTGTATTGTTGACGATGACCTTCCCGACCTCAAAGGTATGATGATCCACCAGACTGTAATCGCAGCCCACCAGATCCGCTCCGGTTGCTTCCGCTTTTTTCAGAAGCTTCTCGTAATAGTCCGGTGACACCCAGTCATCACTGTCGATGAAACCGATCCATTCCCCCTGCGCCACCCGCAGTCCGGCATTTTTGGCACCGCCCTGTCTTAAGTTCACAGGGTTCGGAATGACACAGACCAGCTCCGGATAACGCTTCTGATAATCCAGCAGGATCTCCAGAGAATCGTCTGTAGAAGCATCATCCACGCAGAGGATCTCATAATCGTACAGTCCCCGGATGGTCTGTCCCACCAGGCTGTCCAGACAATAATTCAGTTTTCCCTCCGTCGCCATATTATAGACGGGCACGATGATGCTCAGTTTTTTACTCATAGGCGTTACAGATTTCCCCGTTCTATTTTTGCTCTGCCGTCTTCTACCCGATAGACAATGTCACATTTTTCAATGGTCTGCAATCTGTGGGCGATAATAATCAAGGTCTTGCGGCCGTGCAGTCGGTTGATAGACTCCATGATGGCTGCTTCCGTATCATTATCCAGTGCGGAAGTGGCCTCATCCAGAATCAGTACCTCCGGATCATTATACAGCGCTCTGGCGATACCGATACGCTGTCTCTGTCCTCCGGAGAGGCGGATGCCCCGCTCGCCGATGCCAGTCTCCAGACCTTCCGGCAGAGTCTTGATAAATTCATCCAGCTGTGCCTCTTTCAATACTTCCCACAGTCTGTCCTCATCAATCTTGTCCTCCGGCACACCGAAGGCTACATTTTTACGGATGGTGTCATCCAGCATGAAGATCATCTGGGGGATGTAGCCGATATTCTTCAGCCATTTCCGGTAATTGCCCGGTTCCTTTACATCCACGCTGTCTGCATAGATATGTCCCGTACTGGGCTCCAGCAGTCCCAACAGAATATCCACCACGGTACTCTTGCCCGCGCCGGAAGTACCCACGATACCTACCGATGCACCCACCGGGATCTTCAGATCCGCATGGTCGAAGATCAGACGCTCCGTATTGGGATATGCATAAGTAATATCTTTCATCTCGATGCTTTCTTTTACATCCAGCTTTTCATCCTCATCGGTAGCAAAGGACATGTCGATATTCTGTCCGTTGATCTCATCCTGTAAATTATCGCTGACACCCATGAAGAAAGGTTCAAAATAGGCGATGGAATTGATCTGGTTGTTGATACGGTTCACGCAGGGCAACAGTACCAGTGCCGCTGCCGCCAGAGTTCCGAACACTGTCAGCATATTTTCTGTAGGCACACCGGTGGCCACCAGAAAGATCATGTATCCTACCATAGTGGCAACGCAGGCTGTCTCGATCAGCAGCTTCGGCACCTGATTGTACAGGCTGTAACGCTGTACGGCATCCACGTAGCCTTTTCCGCATTTGCGGTACTCGGATACGAAATACTGCTCCTTGCCGGAAATCTTTACTTCCTTGATACCCTGTACCGTCTGGGAGATCCATTTGAACAGACTGCTGTAATAGTCCTGATTGTCCTTACCGGCCTTGTACATGATGGGCTTCAGCACTCTCTTGATCAGCCACATCAACAGAAGCAATACCACCGCCATCAGGATCGTCATGGTACCGCTGGAAATAAAGCAATAACTGATGACAAACAGGGAAACCACGCTGTCGGATAACAGCTGTAACAGTGCCAGGATCAGTGCATACATATTGTTGACATCGGAAGTGATACTGCGCTGTACCACAGCGGTATCCGCATTCAGATAAAATTCATAACCTCTGCGCAGGTAATTACGCATCATGCGCTCGGAAGTGCGGAACTGGTTCGTATAGACAAAGGATAAAGTCAGCTTCTGCTGTACATAAGTAAACAGGTTCTTCACCACAAATACCAGAATCAGCAGCACCATGACAATAATGGAGAACGTACGATAGCTCTCCACACCCATGATCTCATAGCAGGCTTCCGCCACCCGGCTGTGTTGTACCGCTTCGGGATCAATGACGATCTGCATGACCTCCACCAGCATTCCCACACCGGCAGTCTGCAAAAAGGCACTGATCACCATGAGGATAATGAGTCCCACCATGGTTCTTTTCTGTTTTTTGTCCAGCAGGACACGTAATTTCTTGATGATCTGTATCATTGACGGTCTCCAAACTTATATCTGTTCATTCTGTCTGTGGATCAGTGGATCCTCATAGGCATCCATAAAATCAGGTCCGAGGCGTACCGCTTCATCCGCAAAAGGAAGTCCCTTTACCTCCGTAAATATGGTTACCACCTTTTTAAAACGCAGATTCGGGAAAAAGTTCAGCATCTCCATGGGCATGGATGCATCGAACTGGGGATATTCCACAAAAAGCTTCTGGTAATCCAGCAGGTCTCTGGGATGGGGCTTTAAAAATATGGTGCCCTCTTTTTCATACATTTTGATAATATCCCGGAAGATCTGTTCTCTCACATCCAGTGTGCATACCGGATCCGTGAGGATCAATATTTTATCTCCCACCTTATTGCTCTCTTCGATCTGGTGTTCCAGTTCGTCTTTATTTCTCACGAATGCCTGCAGGAGCAGCTGCTTATCCTCCGCTGTCAGCCGGTCTTCCAGCGGCTTTCTGGGAAGTTCGATATATCGGGGACAGGGATAGCGGATGGCGGAAATGTCATTTACTTCCATATCCATGCAGTATTTTCCGTAGCCGTTCTGAACAAAGATCAGGTTCAGATACATGGACAGGAATGCCTTGATCTTAAAATGTCCACGGTTGTCATATCGCGCCGCGTCAAAATTCTTGAGACAGTTCAGGCCGTCTTCCACGGCATGATAGCGGATATGGTTCTGATTCAGGTAGTAGCCGATGGGATCGGAATCGCAGTAGACATAAATGTCCTTGTAAGTCCGAAGATCTACCGGCACATAAGAAGCCTCGAGTCTGGCGTACTCCTTCGTAAAGCGGATCCGGTTCTTCAGATTCCCCAGAAAGCTTCCGGTGTCCTCCCGGTATTTTTCCAGTTCCGGGAAGAAATCTTCACGCTTCTCATCGAATTCCAGTACCTCTTCGAACAGTCCCGTGCTCTCCACCCGGGATTTCAGGTTCTCGAAATTATTGGACATTTTGGACAGCACTAAAGTAGCAGCCCCTGCTTTCTTCGCAGGATCTGCCTCCGCCCTTAATTTCAGTTCTTTTAAAAAAGTCACATATACATGATAGTATGTGTGACAGATATAGATTCTGTCTTTCATATATAATCTCTATTATTGCTTATTGCCGTATAATTTAGTAACTATTCACTCCCCATCCGCAGAATCGCTGCAATGCGGATTCCATGAATAGTTACACTATAGCACACTTTTCTCTTCCAGTAAAAAATCTTATGAAATTTTAAGAAAGTTGGAGCAACAGTTCAGCCATAGGATGGCAGAATTGGTGCGTGGGTGCTTGCACACAAGGCAACGATTCTGTCATTCTATGAGCAGAACTGTTACAGTCGATACACCCAGATCCCCCAGTAAGAGTCTTCTGTTTCAAAGTATCCCACAAGTTCCATGCCCATCCTGTCGGCATCGCCGATCTCAGCTCCGGAGAACAGGTACTCACATCCCAGTTCCCGCAATGCCTCCATGTCAAATTCCAGGCCTTCATAGACCAGTGTGTTTCCCTTTTGCAGGCGCATGTAATTGCCGGTAATGCTGTTGAACAGATAACAGCGGTTCCCCCATGTATCAAAGTATACCCGCACTTCTTCGTTTTTCTCAATCTCCGGTGCAATAACTTCCCGGAATCTGTGCTTGTACTCCAGAGGATAATTGTTGGAATATCCGTCCACCGTATAAAAACCATGCATCAGTGCCGGTGCGGGACTGACTCCCAGATGTGCCACACGATAGGTGCTCTTGTCCCGGCCAATCGCATCATCGATCTCCTGCATCAGATCCTCTGAAAACCAGCTTTCCCAGGAGATATATCCCGTGATTCCGGATCCGTTATTGATCTGGTTCACATTGAGATACATTCCGGAGTTCACTTTCAACAGCTGAAGCGTTGGCAACAGACATACTGCCAGGATCACCAGTTTTCCCGGCAGCATCCTGCTGTCGGTATGCGGCACTTTCGTTCTCCACAATACCGCTGCCGCCAGTGCGAACTCCAGATACCAGTCCGCAGGATACAGCCAATAGAACCGGTGGATCTGAAAATAGTGTAAAAATCCCGTGACGCTGTTTTTGAAATCAACGACCACCGTCATATGACAAAATGCATAAAACAATGCGATGCCGATCAGGAATAAAAAGTTGATAACAGCCGCCTTGTATATCATTCTGTCCGTTTCTTCCTTTTTGCAAAATGCTCCCAGAAGCAGGAATATGACAATCGGCAGGATCAAATATTTATGTAAGGACGGTGCGTGTTGTGCGCTGTTCCGGAAGAGGCTCCAAAAAGTCTCAAAAAAGGGAGTCGCGGAAGACACCATTTCTTCCCGGTGGCTGACATAACTGCTGTCTCCTACCAGAATCTCCAGGATCAGTGACCAGTTGACAATGACATAAGTCACCAGCAACTCTGCAAATCCCAGAACCGGCCATTTATTCTTTCTTTTCTGAAAGGAAGCAACAAGGAGTGCCAAAAGCCACAATCCCAGCACCACATAACCGGTATACACCAGGTGGCTGGTCAGGCCGAACAGTAACGTACACATCAATGCGGGAAGGATTCTTTTCCGTTTCCACAGACACAGAAAGGCATATGCCACCAAAGGAATGCCGAATTCCGAAAGACCGTAGACCGGATATAAGGGCAGCACACAGAAACATGCCCCGGCTATCACCGCCAGAATACTGCTCTCCGTGCTCTCCTTTACCAACAGATACATTCCCAGAAACGCCAGCACAAAGCAGATCATATATTGTGTAAGAAACGCCACCCTGGCAGAAAACAGACAATACAGCGGCAGGAATAAAATGGCCGATGGCTGCATACCGCTGGCATTGACTCCGCCCAGCATCTCCGGATATACCGTACTGCCGTCCCATAAATGTCTGGCGGGAAGCATATAGTTCATAATGCTTTCATCCAGCTGATCGTTGATCTCAAAGATGCAGCCATCCCCAAGAATAAAATAGGGGAAAAAAAATACAACCACGATCAAAATTCCGGTCCACCAGAGAGGAATCCTGTCCAGCCACAAGAGGAACCGGTTGATCTGTTTGCCTATTGCAGGTTTTTCATCAGAAGTGAACAATAATATAGTCCCCCTTATCTACAATATAACCCTCCTGCGGATATTCCGGCAGATCCAGAGACTCTTCTTCCGCTGCCGCATAGAGACTGATGTCCTCCAGAGCCACCAGCTGATGCCCGTGCATTTCAAAAAATTTCACCAGCTCCGCATCGGAATCAAAGGCATAGCGTCCCCAGTCGATAACAGACAGTGCCGGTGTCTGTGCCACCCACACTCCTCTGGATCCACGATTGTATTTATCCAGCAGATCCGGGTCCACCAGATCCGCCAATCGTTTCATCTTATAATAAACAGGGCTGCTGTAGCTCACATAGGCATCCTGAACTATGCTATAGGGAATATCATAATTCCCCGTGAAGATCACCGGTTTTGAAGTATCAAAGTCCCGTTCCAGATCCATTGCAATCTGATCCACGGTCTTCACTGCCGCATCATATTTTTTCTTGTCAATATAGAACCATCTGGTCATATCCATACACTGGTTCCAGAGGATCACCGCCAGCACCAGAACTGCAAGTGCCCTCACACCAGCAGAGATTTTTCTGCCAGCCGTATTCTTCGCTTTTGGGGACAAAGTTCCCGTCAACTGCCAGATCCCATACACAAAAAGCAGCGCTCCGTATCCACAGAAGACCGGCAGGAACTGTGCCGAACGGTACAATGTGGCTTTTCCTTCAATGAACAGAAGAGAAAACGCTGCCAAATAAGCGGCAGGCAACAACAGAAGTGCCCACAGATCTCTGCCGCGGATCACCCGCATCAGCGTCACCACAAGGATCACAGCCGCTGATAATATAAAAATCCGGATCGGCAGATAAGCATAGGCAAATACCCCATACAGCACAAAGGTCCTCTTGAGGATCATGGCAAGCTCCCCGAAAGCCCCCGGCTGCAGCATCCAGCCCAGCATTTCCGTCACGGAACGCTGTACCGCCTCTCCCCGCAGATATTCCAGGTGAAATGCTTTCGTCACTACCACGATCATCACACTACGCAGCACAATGGCCACAAGCGCCGCCACCGCACCGGCCACCAGTGTGGCAAATATGTCCTTCTCCTGACGTCCCCGTGCGATCCGCTCCGTCAGCAGCAAGAGCATCAGCCCCGCCAGCCACAGGATCATAAAGGACTCGTAACATCCCATGGCGATCCATAAAAAGACTGCCGCCGTCAGGATCTTAGCCACTGCCAGGCATCCCAGTTTCTGCCGGATACCGGATCCTTTTTGCATTTTCCGGGTACTGCTCTGCCATTCCCTGACACAGCACAGGCTGATGCCACAGCATAGATAGCCAATGGCGATACCGTTATGCAGGAAATAAGTAAAGACTTCACTGATCAGGGGACTGGAGAGAAAGACAGCACCGAAGAAAGCATAACCTGCCGTCGGAACCTTCTCTCCCAATACAGAATAAAACAATGCAGACCAGACGACCGCTGCCAGCACCAGTATCACAACTGCCGCAAAATCCGTCACGAAGGGAACAAACTCTGCCAGCGATACCACCTTATTCAGCAAAAACAGAACCCACCGCCCCACAATGGCGATCAGTCCTTCTTCAAAATAATATAAGGATGGCGTATCATCGATGCCGATGGTTGCATTTGTCACCTTATAGCCGTAGGCACACACCGCTGTCAGTAACAGGATCCCCATATACAGGCGGTTCTGCTGGAAGTGTTTCCCGTAGCTCTTCCATTTCTGCATCACTTTTTCCATGCTTTTCATCCATTCCTTTTTCTTATTCGTCCATTACTGTGCTACTCTTCCTCCAGCTTCTCCAGGCGGAAGATTGCAAAATCATAATACATATAATGAAATTCCAATACCTGTTCATAGCTGTACTCATCTTCCATTTCATTGGGGTAGCCCCCCTGGAAGCAGATATACCACAGATTATCATAAGTGTCCAGCTGACTGTAACTGCTCAGTGCTTCCGTATTCACAAAAGGAAGACTGTACAGCTTATATGCGATCGTGTAGTAATGCAGTTCAGGATGATACACATTCAAAAAGATCGTATGCGTATACGGTCCGATGATCGCATCATTCTCCGTCATGTATTCCTCCACGAAATTCTCGTAGGTTGCCAGACCGTCATCATATTCCAGCCTGATCTCGGAGGTATACTGCAACAGGAAACAGAGACCTGCCGTTCCCAGAAGGCCTGCAGCCCATATTTTCCTGCTTTTGCCTTTTGTGTTCTCCGTGATCTGTGCAAATCCCACGGCATACCACAGCATGACAAAGCCCATGCCCGGGAACGCATAACGGCCCATAAAACAGTTATTGACCGTAGCGGAGATCACGCCTCCCACGATACCCGTCAGGGCAAATGTGCCAAACGCGATGGCCGGTGCAATGTTATGATTCTGCCTCACCCAGTCCACGGCTCCGTAACTGATTACCAGACATAATGCCATTCCCAACAGTACGACAATGCCAATGGGAGTCTCCACCGCTGAGAACCATTCCTTACAATAATCCATCACGGAATACAGCGTTGCCAGTTCCGCAGTGGAACCGTCATCGTAGCGCATCCGCAGGACAAATTGCCGGATCGTCACTGCCAGCCAGGGAGAAAACACCAGCGCCACCGTAAATCCGGAGATAAAATACCCCTTGATCAGCTCCTTCTTATGGCAGATCAGGATCACTGCGAAAAACAGCAGATAGAATAAGAACGTCTGGATCAATGCAAAGGTATGACAATATACCGTGCCGATACTGGCGATGCAGAATACGATCCATTTTTTCCGGGCCGGCTCTCTGAAAATGTCATAGGCAGACAGTCCCGTCAACGTCAGAAAGAACAGGGCCACCGCATACATTCTCACATTTCCCGCCTGTACACTGAAGATCGGCATCAGCAGGGAAAACAGCATAAAATACACTGAAATCTTACGGTCAAACAATTTTGCCACATAATATTTTCCCAGCAGCATATATCCCAGCATGAACAGCACGGACATCAGCTTCAGTGCCCAGAAATGGGTTCCTCCGCCGCACAGATGATAGAAGATTTTTAACAACACATAGTAAAACGGTGAGTGATCATCCGTGGCTGTAATATAGATCAGCCGCTTCCAGGGCAGGGATACCATGGATGCCGAATAAGCCTCATCATACCAGAGGCTGTTGGTAATGCAGAAGGCTCCCCAGAGAAGCAGTGCCGCCACCGGCAGTCCATGCCACAGCAGTGCCCACATATTGTTCTCTGTGAAATTATGCTGTTTTCTTCTCTGTGTCTCCATTACGTCCATAGTTTCTTCCCGTTCTGTCTTTTTTTATTTCACATATCAGATTTCAGATCTTTTATCAGTATCTCCGGTACAGCACCATATCCGCATCCCTGCCGAGCTCTTCATACCCTGCCGTCCGGCACATTTCATCGATGGCTCCACCGCTCACCGTTGCCAGATAACGACTCTGCAGCTCTGTCAGATGCTCCGTAATATATTCCCGTTCACAGCAGCTGATGCCAAAGCCCTTCGGTGCACTGTACAAAAGCTGCCATTTCAGATTCTGATGGCCCTCCGGGGTCTCATCTCCGAAGGTCCAGATCACTACATTCTCATAATTCGGCACCTGTTCTGTGTCCATGGCCAGTTTTTCCGAGAAGATTTCCCGCCAGTACTCCACCTGTTCCTGCCGTTCCTCTGTCACATAGGGAATCTGATAGTCATAAGGCTCCACTGCTTTGAAGCTGTACAGATACAGGAAAGCCGCTCCCAGAAGCACCGCTTTCTTATAATATCTGGTCTCCAGCATACTGACGATGAAAATGCCTGCTGCGATAAAGGTCAGGAAATGTTTGCTGCCTTCCACCATTTTGTACATGAGCAAATGTGCGAACAGCATGGCGATGAGGCTCAGGGCAAAATGCACTTCAATAACCAGCTGGTTGTGCAGTTCCCGTTTTCTGTCCTCTGTCAGTGTGTACGGTCCGAACAACGCCTCCCGTACATTCTTATCCTCCGGCTCCATTGCGATCCGTTCCACCCGCTTCGCCCGGCGCAGTGTGCGGATGTCCAGAAAACTCTGCACCAACAGGATCAGCAGCACCAACAGATAACCGTCAAAAAAGGCTCCGGAAGCCAGGCCATTCCGTCCCCCTTCGATACAATGTCTGTAGAATTCCAGTCCTTTCCAGTAAAGTGTTCCGAAAAGGTTGCGGAAGCCCGCGCCAATCCCATCAGTGAAAAAGGTAGTGATCCAGTCCGTATAAAACAGCGGTGTAAAATATTCCGCTCCCAGATAATGTTTGATCAGGGCATAGGTAATTCCCGTTGCCGCCACTATCAGAATCGAGCCGATCCACCCTGCCTTTTTATTACGGCAGATCCAGAAATAGCAGGCCAGAGCCAGAAACAGCAGCATATAAGGCCGCATCAGAGTCAGCAGTACCGAGATCACGAGCATGGCGATCAGTTTCCCGCGGCTCTCCTTTTTCAGATAGCTCATGGCCAGTCCGTAGAACAGGATCAGCAAGCTGAAGCAGATCACCTCCGGCATACCGGACAGCATATATCTGACAAACAGAGAATACAGACTGAACAATACCGTCAGGATCCCCAACTGTTTCCAGGTGGGCTTCACCAGCCAGACAAATACGAACATGGTGATCGTCAGCAGCACGATATTGCAGATCACCGGAGACAGCAGATTCCAGCCGAACAGCAGTCCCCACAGGATCCAGGGGAATACCAGCACCGGACTCCATGCCGCAAAGGACAGCTGCAGCGCATGACTTTCGTTAAAGCCGAAATATCCCCGGGGGAAACCGTAATTCACGATTCCCTCCACCTGCTTGAAATAGAATAATTCGTCGTTCCATTCCGAAGACGGAAGATACACCTGTCCGATGCTTCTTCCTTCCGCTGCCGTCCGTACCAGACAGCAGAGCAGGGGAAGCAGTGCCATCAGTACCGCTTTCAGCAGTGTCATATAACGTTTGTCCTGTTTCCACCAATCCACAAAACGTTCTTTCTTCATCCGTTTTCCTGTTACCCTTCTGTTTTATTTCGATTTACCGGTCTTCCTCACCCAGATGGATCTTTTCCCGGATCACATACTGGGGAGAATTATTCATGCTGATGTAAATACGTCCCACATATTCCCCGATCAGTCCCAGCATGATCATGATCATGCCGCCGAAAAATACCACGGCTGCCATCAGGGCACTAAAGCCCATGGGCACATTAGGATTCACCAGACGCTTGATAATGGTATAGATTCCATAGAGGAAGCCCATACCGGCACATCCCACACCCAGTGTAGTGGCAATCCGCAGCGGTTTCACCGAGAATGCGGTAAATCCGTTGAACCATAAGCCCAGCAGCTTTTTCAATGTATATCCGGAACTGCCTTCCTCTCTTTCCCTGTGACACACCGCCACATTGGTAATGTTTTTGGTGGCCCGGAGCACCAGTCCAATGACATAGGGGTAGGAATTCTCATAGCGGATCATATCCTCCACCACGAATCTCTTCACTGAAAAATAGCTGGAAATATACAGATCCGCCGGTTTATCCAGCATCATCCGGGTCATCAGCTCATTGACCTTGCTTCCCATATTCCGGAATGCGGAATGCTGTTTATGTTCGTATCTGGCGTAAACGGCATCGAAACCCTCTTCCAGCTTGCCCAGCAGCTTGTCCACTTCATCCGCCGGTGTCTGTCCGTCATCATCCAGACACACCACGTAATCGCCGTCGGAATGACGAAGTCCCGCCATCAGTGCGGCATGCTGTCCGAAATTCCGGGCAAAGCCGATTCCCTTGATATTGTCATATTTATCACACAGATCCCTTATGGTTCCCATGGTATTGTCCGGGGAAGCATCGTTCACCAGAAAAATATCGTATTCATACTGCGTGAGTTCCTGCATTTTTTCCCGGATCTCCTTCACCACATGGGGTAAGGTATGTTCCGAGCGATAACAGGGGATTACAAAACTTACTTTTTTCATAATTGTGTTCTATTCCTCGTTTTCCTGATCATTTCCGGAATTCACTGCCGCCATCCAGACGATGTCCCGGTAGTCGCCTTCAATACACACATCGTCCCGCAGCAGGCCCTCTCTGCGAAATCCCGCTTTTTCATAGCTGCGGACCGCCTGCCCGTTCTCCGACAGAGCCCGCAGATACACTCTGTGCAGCTGTTCTTCCTCGAAGCAGTACCGGAGCATCAGCTTTGCCGCTGCCGTACCGACACCTCTGCCTCTGGCATCGGCCTCTCCGATGAAAATACCGTATTCCGCCTTGTTATGATGTCTGTCAATATCCCGGATATAGACGGATCCCAGTGGCTTGTCGTTTGCCAGATCACAGATGATCATCTGCACCACATCGCCGGTCTCCACATGGGTCCGGATCCAGTTCTCATGGGACTCTCTGGTAAAAAGAGCCTGATAGATAAAATTTTTCCGCACGGCATCACTGTTGCGCCATGCCACGATCCGGTCGGTATCCTCACGGGTCATCAGCCGTAAATAGATTCCTGCTCCGGTATCCCGGTAAACTCCGGGAATCCGTTCCGGCGCTATCCGCTTTTTTATTTCTGTCCGCATGGTATCCTGCATAATATTCACTCCTTATGCCTGTCTGTAGGCATTGCACAGATCGATCACTCTGGCGATCTCATCCTCCCGCATCTCCGGGAACAGCGGCAGGGTCACGCAGTGTGCGGCCAGATATTCCGCATTGGGACAGTCTCCCGGCTGATAGCCCAGATTGGCATAAGCCTTCTGTAAATGGCAGGGTACCGGATAATGCATGTTACATTCCACATCATTTTCTGCCATATACCGGATAAAGTCCTCATGATCCGGCAGCGTGATGACAAACAGATGGAAAACCGGAGTGGTGTTCTCCGGATGTCTCTGCATGGTGATCAACGGATTTGTGATCTCCTTCAGATAACGATGTCCGATCTCCTGCCGTCTCTTCGTCCACTCCGGCAGATATTTCAGGCTGACACTCAACACTGCCCCCTGCAGACCTTCCAGCCGGTAGTTGTAACCGATCTCATCATGATAATACCGCACATCACAGCCTTGATTCTTCAGACGGTCGATATGCTTATAATATTTTTCTTCCTGACAGGTAACACTGCCGCCCTCACCAAAGGCGTAGAGGTTCTTGCCCGGGTAGAAGCTGAAGCAGGCCAGGTCTCCCAGCGTTCCCACATTTCTGTCCTCAAACTTTGCTCCGTGAGCCTGGGCACAATCCTCCACCACAAACAGTCCGTGACGGTCTGCGATCTTGCGGACTCCCTCATAGTCAAAAGGCTGACCGTAGAGGTGAACACCGATAATGCCTTTCGTCTTTTCCGTGATCTTAGCCTCCAGTACGGAAGGATCGATCTCCCAGGTATCCGGCGTACAGTCTGCGAACACCGGTGTGGCTCCTGTATAGCTTACCCCCCATGCAGTTGCTATATAAGTATTGGCCGGAACGATCACTTCATCCCCGGGGCCTACGCCCAATGCCAGCATTGCCAGATGCAAAGCGGAGGTACCGTTGTTGACACCACTGGCAAATTTGCTTCCCACATAGGCGGCAAACTCTTTGTCAAAGGCATCTGCATATTTTCCGCCGGAAAAAGCGGTCTCTTTACATACGTTCTCAATGGCTTTCCGGTAGGCTTCCGCATGCGCCTCCACATCTCTTGTCAGATCGATTCTTTTAATATGTGCCATGGTATTATCCTTCTTTCTTCCGTTTCCGGGGCAAAAGCCCTCAACCTTGATGCCTACGGATTGTTCCGTGCTACGCACTTATGAGCGAGTTCATGTGGGCTTAGACCTTTTTCCCCTGGCATCTTATATATGCTTCTTAATATAAAACTCGTTAAACAATCTTGCAATCTGTACCAGATAATTACAGATCGTCTTAAATACCTTAACGGTAGTATTGTAATCTTCCTGCCACTCCACCGGGTAATCCAGGATCTTCACACCCCGCTTCTCCGCCCGTAACAGGAATTCGATCATATAGAACCAGCCGTTATCCTGACTGCAGCCCTCAATCAGGGAAAGAGCAGTCTGTCTGCGTACAAAGGTAAAGCCGCAGATGGCATCCGTGGACTTCATCCGCAGGAACAGTTTCAACAGAATCAACAGTCCCTGGGACGTGATCCTGCGATACCATTTTCTTCCCTTTGTATCGGATTCTCTGGCGAAACGGCTGCCGTTAATGTATTCGATCTGAGGCTGTGTTTCAAAAAGATGGATTGCCTCTCCCAGATGTTTGATATTGGTAGACAGGTCAATGTCCATATATCCCACCACGTCACCGTGGCTCAATTCCACACCTCTGCGGAAAGCCGCACCGACACCGCGGACATTGATTCTCTCATATCTTACTGTTTCATATTTCTGACAGAGCATCTCCGCGATCTGCGGGGTCTCGTCCTCGGAACCGTTATCCACAATAATGATCTCATAATCTTCAAATGCGATCTTACGCAGATACTCCACCGTCCGTGTCACACCGCTTTCCAGCCGCAGACGCTCATTTAATACCGGAAAAATTATCGTAAACATCATTTTGTCAGTTTTTCCACTCCTTCTATTACATAACGCTGTCTCTTAAAGCTCATATTCAGAATGACGGACAGGTATTTGAAGATCAATGTCAGCATCACCGACATCATGAAAAATCCAAAAGAAATCAGAGTCATCAGGCTCATCCAGCCTTCCACCGGGCGTACCGTGCTGAAGATGGAATAAACGATCCACCCGAACATGATCACCATGACTGCAAACAGAATACTACTGATCAGCATGGATAATTTCTCCAGTACATCCGTGAAAATGATCAGCGTATCCAGAGCCAGACTGCTGCGGGTATTCCGCTCTTCCCGGTTCCTGGTTCCCTTTGCCATCTCTTTATTGTCATAGACTATGGTCTCCGCCCGCAGTCCGCAGTTCATATACATGGCCTTGCGGTAAGGAATATACGCATTCATCTGGTTCACACGGTTCACTGCCCGTCTGGAAATAATGCGGAAACGTTCCTGACGCAGCTTATGGGTATTACGGCTTCCCAAATTGTACACCGCATAGAAAAGTCTGGAGGTAAATGCTACATCCCGCTTCGGTGCCGCAGCCACAACGTCATAGCCTTCCAATGCCTTATGATAGATATCCATGATCAGGGACGGTTCAAAATCCAGCAGACAACGGTCGAATTCAAAGAGAAAATCTCCAACAGCCAGATCTCTTCCGGCGTTCATGGCCATTTCCACCCCCTGATAAAAGCTCAGATTGATCAGGCTCACCACATGGCGGGTATTGCTTTCTTCCAGATACCGGTGGATCTCCTCAATGGTATCATCCATGCAGCAGTCATTCACACAGACGATCTCATATTTTTCAAAATTCTGTTCCATGGCCCCGCAGACAGTCTTCAGGAACTCTCTGATATTTTTTCCATCGTTGTGCAGATACAGCACGCAGGATACGAAATTTTTCTCTTTATTCTGTATTGCTTCTTTCTCCATAATGTTTCCTTTTTCTTCGCGATTAATCTAAAAACGGATCCAGATCATATACGGTATTGATCTTGCCCGATAATACACTGATAAAAACAGGATCTTCGGAAAGAGCCCGGATTACTGTGGGTCTCGAATCGTCGATCTCCGAAGCCTTCAGAATGGGCTTCATGGAAAACAAAGATTTCTCATAGCTGAACGCATACTCTTCCCGCATATATTTCCGTGCCAGTGTGGACATATACTCCCAGGCGCTCTCCGGTCTGCCGGGGCAATCGTTACAGTTCCCCAGAAAACCTCCCTGACAGCAGTTGCCATTCTCTCCCACACAGGGAAACTGTGGTGTCGCATCATAGCTGGTCTTATGAGGAGTAAAGGTTACCGAAGTCAGGGAATGATAACCGGTCTTTCCAAACGGCATAATGGAGAAAAAGGGGCCATCCATTACCGTAAAACCGATATTCCGGATCTTATCGCTAGCTTTGCAGAGAATGATCTCGCACAGTTCATATTTCAGTCCGAAATCCTGAGTCTCTGCGCCCTTTACTTTCCTCAGGATCTGATTCACAGAAGCATAGGTGGCATTCAGGACAAAGGGAGCCCGGTAGACCTCTTGTTTTCCTTCGTGAAGTGCCGTCACCTCATAACAGTCCGTCTGCTTTTCGATCTCCGTGATCTTACGTCCGAAATGCAGCTTTATGCCGGGATATTTTGCAATCTCCTCCATGAGGTAATCCCGCAAAATATGGGCATCGTACGTATATTCCTCCGTCAGGAACGCTCCGTCACACAAGCCCGGCTGAAAATACTCTTCCACCGGAAGAGGTTTGCAGGGGATCCCCGCATCCTTGCAGAATTTGCGGAACTCAGTTGCGTCTGTCCAGGAAAAATGGCTGGAAGTCGCGTAGATCTGCTCAAACTTCGTATGAATACAGAAGGAATAGTCCTCCACAAAACGCTTGAAATACCCCGCTGATTTCATAGCGGTGGACAGAGATCTGGGATAATGGTAGCCCATGTGAACTCTGGCCTGATTGATATATGTGGCTCTGGTAAAAGGAGCCTGTTCAATCTCCAGTACCTCTACCTGTTGTCCTTTTTTTCCACAGTACAGGGCCGCGTACAAGCCATACAGTCCCGCACCGATGATCAGTTTATCCATTTTTCCTCCTGCCGGTGACAAGTGCCAGTACATAAGGCAGCGCCAGCATCACCGGATATACATATCGCATCTGTACGGTGGGCCCGAACAACATGGTCCCGTAATAGCCTGCCACAATGGCAAGGGGCAGACAGAACCGCTTCCTGTCTACGATCACCAGCACTGCTGCCAGGGCCAGATACAGCCACAGATAGCTTCCCGGCACGAAGAGATATTTCAATACCGGAGTCCGCAGATAACTGTTGTTCTCCGCCCAGCTCTCCAGCTGTTCAAAGAGCCACGGCCATTTGCTGTCCTTGTAGATCCCTCTGTCATTCAGCGTGTCTTCTTCCCATCTGGTCTGCACATAGCTTAATCCTGCTCTGCCCTCCACACGGTTCACATCCGCATGGGTCGTATCAAACGGAGACAGGAACCCGGCATTGGTAGCCAGTGCCGCATTGATCATATCTCCCGGATACTGCGTCAGCAGGTGCAGATATACCCGGATAAATTCACCGGAACGGTAGCGTGCCACATAAGTGTTGGTATGTCTTTTGACAGGATCCGCAATTCCGGGATCATAATCCCGATACGCCTCATCCAGAATAAAATCATTGATCAGTGCTTTGTCCGCCGCATCCATGGTATTGTCATCCTCCGCAAGGACGCTGACTCCCCCGTGATAGATCATACAGCGGGATAACTGCTGGATCGGCATGCTCAGCATCTCCCGGCGGTCTCCCTGTTCCGCATGCGTGACGGAAAATACCGCAGACAGCACAAAAAGCCCTACGCAGAAAGCTGCTCCGCATACCACCAGCAGTCTCCCCCAGAGCTTCCTCGCTTTTTTTCCGAAACAAAAGGTCAGGAATGTAAAAGCCAACAATACGATCATTGCATATTTTCCGTTGTTACGGAATAAGATCATCCCCACGGTTCCCAGGGCAAACAGCAGATCCCGGATCCCGGGCCGCCAGGCATTGCGGTCTTCCCACAGCAGATCTGCGAGACTGACCAGCTGCAACAGCAAAAATACACTGAATACCGTGTCCTTGGTCATGCTGACACTCATATACCAGTGAAACGGGAAAAACATCCCCAGTAACTGAATGGCCAGCTGCCACCCTGCGGCAGTTTTCCGGTGATGCAGTACCAGCATTCCATAAGCCATGCTTCCCGAAAGCAGCAGCATCTGTACTGCCGTATAGAATGCCATTCCGGCATTCACACTGCCGAAGATATGACTTCCCAGCCACAGCATCCCCTGTAGAAACAGAGTATGCACAATGGGGTGATGATCGAAATAATAATGTTCCATGATCTGTCCCGTCTGCACCGGTGCATCATAGGCACAGATTCCGGGATAATATGCCAGATATACCGGCAGCCAGGCCAACAGCAGAAACAACAGACTTCCGAAAAATATCTGCACACCGGAGCGGCGCTGCAGCCAGGCGGAAAGGCGGGCATACCATGCAGCCTGCTTTTTCCCGGTGTCTTCGGCGGTCTGTGCCCGGTTCCAAAGTCGATGCACCACCCAGGTTCCAAGAAATCCCAGAAGGCACCCCAGCACTACCGTCCACAGCAAAGTACTTCCGATGTAGTCTGCCGTCCACAGGATGTTTCCCGCAGATGCCAGATCTTTTTCTGTTTTTGCAAAAAATACAAACAGACATCCCAGAACACTCAGCAATACAACGCCTTTGCGTCTGGGAAGAATTTTCTTTTCCTGCATATTACAACCCTTTACGCACCTGATGCTCCCCATGGACGCGATTCAGGCGATATTCAAAATCTTTCCGGTCCTTGGCCGCCATGACTTCCAGCATCATACCGGCAAAAAACGACTGGATCCCCGCCAGCAGGATAAAGCCACAGGCGATCAGTGTCGGGAATCTGGGCACCAGACCGGTATTCAGATATTCCAGGAAGACCGGTACGAACAGGATCACGGAAACAGCGATCAATAACAGGGCCAGCATACCGAAAAAGTGCAGCGGCTTGTAATTTTTGTACAGCTGCATCATTTTACGGATCACGCGGAAGCCATCGCTGTAGGTATTCAGCTTGGACTCACTGCCCTGGGGACGATCGCGGTATTCCACCACTACGTTTTCCACCTGCATGTTGTAGTTCACCGCGTGGATCGTCATCTCTGTCTCGATCTCGAATCCCTTGGAAAATACCGGGAACGTCTTTACAAATTCATAGCTGAAAGCGCGATAACCAGTCATGATATCCTTAATGTTGGCATGAAACAGGCTGTTGATCCCCGCCCGCATCAGACTGTTGCCGAAATTGTGGAACGGGCGCTTGTTCTCCGTAAAATAAGTAGAGGAAAGCCGGTCTCCCACCACCATATCCGCCTGGTGCTGCAATACCCTGTCTACCATCTCCTGTGCGCAATCCAGCGGATATGTGTCATCTCCGTCGATCATCAGGTAACATTCCGCATCGATCTCACGGAACATCCGGCGTATTACATTTCCCTTTCCCTGTGCATATTCATAGCGTACGATTGCTCCTGCCTCCGTAGCCAGCTCCACAGTGCGGTCGGTGGAATTGTTATCATATACATAGGTCACTGCCTGGGGCAGGAACTTTTTCACATCCGACACCACCTTGGCGATGGTCTTTTCCTCGTTATAGCAGGGAATCAATACCGCAATTTTATCCATTTTCCATTCCTCGTATTTCATTTTATCATTCAGAGCATCACATAAATTTGCAAAACCGCCTGATAAATCGGGCTTTCCTTTTGCATATATAAAACTATTGTACCACGCTTATTGATTTACAGCCACTGTTTTTTTATGCTATAATCAAGCGTGAAAATGCAGCGCTCAAAAGTTCCGGAAGACTTCCTGTCTCTCGCCGGTGCTTGCTGGCAAGAAAGGACTTTTCCCATGCAAAAGTTTTATCGTCTGTCTGTAAATATCGTAAAGATCCTGACACTGCTGCTGGCAGTTTTTCTGTTTATTGGCAGCTTTCTCACTACCTGTTATGCCGAAAACATGGAGACCCAGCAGGTGCTTCTGCGCTTTGACAATCCCTTGTGGAATCTGCCAGAGCTTGCCGGATACGGGCTTTTATTTGCCTGTTGTCTGTCTCTGTCCGGCAAGGCCGGTGCGAAATTCCGCCGCGGGCTGCTTGTTTTTACTCTGGGGCTGATCCTGCTTCTGGGTGGGGTGCTCATCGTCTTCGGCCGCACAGTTCCTGCTGCGGATGCCTTATCTGTATACAATGCTGCCGCTGAATGGATCCTTGGAAATAAAGATATTATCCACCCCACTGTCTCTTATCTGTCCTATTATCCACAGCAGATCGGCCTGATGGCCTTTCTGGAGCTGCTGCTCCGCCTGTGGAATCTCACCGGGCTGAGCGCTCCCGCCTGGCATTTTGTCAAGCTGGTCTATGTCTGCCTGCTGTGCGTGGCCGTTCTGTTCCAGTACCGTTCCCTGCGCTATCTGTGGCCGGATGATTGGGAACCGGTCTCCTGCTGTTATCTGATTCTGGTATGCTGTAACCTGCCTATGATCCTGTACAGTTCCTTCGTCTATGGCGAGATCCCTTCCTTCGCAATGCTTTCTGTGGGACTATTTCTTCTGTTAAAGCTGTTGGCAGACTGTATTCCGGCACATTCCGTGGAGACCACTTCCCCGGACGGCACCCACGTCGTGGGTACTTCCCACGCATTATCGGCAGTTACGGTCTTTACCGCCCTTGGCAGTATCCTGTTCCTTACTTTAAGTGTGATGCTGCGCAAGAACTCCCTGATCCTCATTATTGCTGTGCTGCTGGTGCTGTTCTTCGAAGCGCTGCGTCCGGGACGCAGCGGCAGGGCGTGCATCGGCCTGATGGCTATGGCAGTCTGTCTTACCATTACCTCCGTGGGAGTCCTGCCGCTGGTGCAGAAGTGCTACGAGAAAAAAGCCGGCAATACCTTAAGTTCCGGTGTCACCGCCATGTCCTATTTTGCCATGGGGATGCAGGAATCTTCCCGGGGATGCGGCTGGTACAACGGCTTCAATATCGATACCTATGATGCTGCCGGGATGAATTCCGATGCAGCCAATGCAATCAGCCGGGCGGCGATCAACGAGCGTATAGCCTATTTCCGGGAGCATCCCGGCTATGCCGTGAACTTCTATCTCCACAAGCATCTGTCTCAATGGGCAGACGGTACTTATGCCAGCCGGCAGGCCACTCTGGCCACCTACGGTGGGCGAAGCGACTTTTTGAAGGAAGTCTATGAAGGTTCTCTTGCCTCTGCTTATATCGAATGGGGCAATGCCTGGCAGAATGTGTTGTATCTGGGCATGCTGTTGTTCTGTATTGCTACAGTCAGAAAGCGCCGTCCCGGCAATGGCTCCGCGAATGCCGCAGCCAACGACGATTTCCGTTTCCACAACCTCTGCCTCTACACCTATACGGGACTGATCGCCGTGCTGGGCGGTTTCCTGTTCCACACGATCTGGGAAGCCAATTCCCGCTATATTTTCGTGTACAGCCTGCTGCTGATGCCTTACTGTGCCGCCGGGATCCATGATGGACTGGTGCGTCTGGCAGCATGGCGCAGCAACAGAACGCTGACACGTCACTCAAATTCATAAAAGCAAAAAACTCCCGTGAATCGAATAAAATAACATTCCATTCGGTTCACGGGAGTTCTCGTTTGTATTTTAAACCTCAAAATTCACAAATAAAATACAAAAATATGTTTTTTCAAGCCTAAAAAAATTATTATTTTCGTTAATAAAATATTTTGAACAAATTTCGTACAAAAAATCCTATCTTACCATACTTTTTGTACGAGAATGCTTATAAACGGCTTATTTACGAAAATCCTACGGAAACAGTATTTTCTAATAATACATGGCACCCTGTAAAAAGCCCCAGAAATAATACAATCCACACACCAGATGCCACAGATAGGCCAGCCATTGTATCGCAACCAGTCCCTTTTTTTTCTTCGTATCCGCCTTTCCGGTAGCCCGCAGCAATACCAACAGTGCTCCCACAAATGCAAAAAAGATACCGTACATATATCCCCAGGAAAAGTTAAAATCCATCTCCCGGAATCCCTTCTCGTACAGGCAAAACGCCATCAGAAAACTCATACCGTAAATCTGCCAGGAGAAGCGGTAAATGCTGTCTCTGCACAACTCCTTATAGTTCAACAGAAGCACCAGGATCGGGAAACCGACAGCCAGACCGATAGCCAGCGGAAGATTACCGCAATACTGCAGCCACACATGTCCCAGCGTAAAACCGATGCCGCCTTCCTGTCCCTCCTGCGGGACGAACACACCGCGGAACTGGTACAACAGATCCGCAAAAGTAGGAAGGAAGCATACTCCCAGCCAAATGGTGGGCATGAAGTTCCGGAATTTGCTGTGGAACATTCTCCACAGCATCAGAATTCCCGCGGCCCCCACCAGTACGATCGTAAAGCTCGGCTTCGCCATCGTTGCCAGTAACAGATAAACAGAAAAGAGGATATAATCTCTTCCATACTCCTTGTGGGCATTGTCCTGTTCATACAGCGGCATCAGCTCTGCATACTTGAAAAATGCCAGGATTGCAAAGGGTCGCGCCGCCATATACGTAGCGTTATGGAAAGGATTTGCCGTAAATACTCCCAGATACTTGTACTTGATCCCCGGCAGATAGATTCCCGTTGGCGGATATACCATGGATACGAAAAACAGGGATACCGCTACCGTTCCTGTGAGTACGCCGGGAAGCCAGGCTTTCCCGGGCATGGCTTTACGCAACTCCGCCCCCACGTGCCTGTCCAACATTATTTTCAGGGCGATCATCGCTGCGCTGTTCAGCAACATCGCTGCCAGCGCCATGGCCAGTTCCGTTCCGGTGGGCAGACTGCCTGTGACCAGATGGATCACTGCCGCCAGCTTGAAGAGGATCGGATAGGGAAAGCTGTAACCGCTGTCCAGTCCCTGCATTTCCAGAATGTACGCCTTCATATCGGAATGATACAGTCCCGTCCCCAACATACTTTCCACGCACTGCCGGTAAAACAGCCAGAGAGTAACCGCCGAAGCAATCCCCACCAGTACGGCAAACACAACGATCTCTATGAAATTTTCGACATTATTTCTTTTTCCCGTACTGTTTTCTGCTGTTTTCTGTCTCATGCCGCCTTTTCCCGCTATCCGTCCAGGTTTCACAGTCGGATCCTATTTCAGCTTCGTGTAATATGCTACCACTTTTTTCACCGCATGGATCACATCTTCCACGTCTTCGTCGGTCAATCCGTAGTACAGAGGAATACTCATGACTTCGTTGTAGTATTTCTCCGCATTCGGGCACAGCCCTTTTTCATAACCCAGTTTTTCATAATAAGAGTGCCAGTATACCGGCAGATAATGTACCTGTGGGCAGGTATTCTCTGCATACAGCGCGTCAAAGAACTGCCGTCTGTCGCAGTTCAGATTCTCCAGATTCAGATGCAGTACATACAGATGCCAGGTCGTGTCAGACTCCGGGATCTCCTTCTGCAGGATCAGTTCCGGCATGTCTGCGAAGGCCTCGTTGTAGCGTTTGCGGATCTGTTTTCTGCGTTCAGAGAACCGTGGCAGCTTCTTCAGCTGACTCAACAGCAATGCAGCCTGAAATTCAGTCATTCGATAGTTAAAGCCCAATTCCACCTGCTCGTTATACCAGCGTGCGTCGGTAGGATGTACCATCTCTTCCGGATCTCTGGTAATGCCATGCGTACGCAGACGCAGCAAATGGCGATACAGCTTTTCATCATTGGTAGTAATAGCACCACCTTCTCCCGCAGTCACCGTTTTCACCGGATGAAAACTAAAGCAGGTCATATCCGCCAGACTTCCCACCGGCTTTCCCTTATAGGTTGTCCCAATGGCATGCGCCGCATCCTCGATCAGGAGCAGGTTATGCTCCTTGCAGATCTCTCTGATCTCATCCAGTTCCACAGCCTGTCCGGTGAAATCCACTGCGACAACCGCCTTGGTCCTTGGGGTGATCAGCTTCCGAATGGATGCCGGATCAATATTATAAGTCTCCGGGTTAATATCCGCAAAGACCGGCTTTGCACCGGCATATAATACACAGTTGGAAGAAGCTGCAAATGTAATGGAGCTTACGATAACCTCATCCCCTTCGCCAAAACCCGCTGCCAGAGCCGCCAGATGCAGGGCTGCAGTTCCGTTGCATACTGCCACTGCATATTTTGCATGTGTGATCTCACACAAGTGCTTCTCCAGATCGCTGACCTGCGGTCCGCTGGTGATCACATCTGCAGTCAATACTTTGGTCACCGCCTCGACATCTTCCTGATCAATATACTGTCGTCCGTAGAATATAGGCTTCTCACGGACCGGTTTCCCTCCAAAAACAGCTAATTCTTCCATAAAGCTCCTCCTGTCTGATCCTTTTCGGCATCTATGTTTAAAAATACTTCCATTTGTCAACTCAACTTACTAATTTTATCATACTGAAGGAAGAAAAACAACAATGGTGTTGGCATCCATCGCTTTGCTGCGGTATAATAAAACCGTTATAAATCCATACTTACTGTTCACAGAAAGGATCTCTTCGCCTTATGAGTTCAAATACGAAAAAGAAAATAAAATCATGGAAACTCTTTTCCGGTATCGTTATTGTAGTTCTGCTGCTTGCCGTAACAGCCGCCGGAATTCTCTATGTGAAAATATATGAACCCGGAAAACGTTCCGCCGATCTTGGGCGCCTGCAGCAGGAATCCTATCAGGGGGTCTTCTGCTCCATGTATGCGCCGGAAGCTTTCCCGGAAGACATTTACTCTACCTATATGGGTTACGATGCTGTCAGCTGTTCCCATCGCCTGACTTCCTTTTCCGATATCTCCGATTATCTGGAAACTGCTTTTTCCTCCGGAAATGAGGTCACTCACGTATTGCTCATTTTGGACCCCTTACTGCTGTGGAACAGCAATTTCCATAATAACAGTCGATTTTATGACTCTTTCGATGAGGATCTTTTGGCATATGTCGATTCTTATTCCGGTGTTGAATTTACCATAGTATTCTCCTGTCCTTCTCTGAAATACTGGCAGGCCCACAGCAGTGACACCGAAACCTACGAAAATCTGGTGCAGGTTCTGGCAGCTCCCCTGTCTGTCCGGGAAAATGTCTCTCTGTTCTTCCCCGGCGGAGAAGAATGGCTGATCTCCAATCCTGATGCCTATGACACTCCTCTGGAATTAAACGCTGTCGCTGCCCGCTCTGTCATGCTGCTGGTATTGAGCGGCACCTTGCAATACCATGGTATAGATGCCGATAACTCCAGTCTGACACAGTTTGATACCCTGGTGCAGGCAGCCATTAATGCCCCTGCTTCCTACTCCGATCTGTCCGATTATGACATCGTCTTTTTCGGTGACAGTGTATTCGGAAACTATCAGGATTTTGCCTCCATCCCCGGCATTATCGGTGCCCTGACGAAAGCCTCCGTTCACAACCGTGCCATCGGAGGTTCCTCCGCCACACAATTGACCCCCGATGACAAATCCTTCCCCAGTGCCGTACAGCGCTTTTTATCGGAAGATACTGCCGAAATCTCCGGGGAGAAAAAACTTTGTTTCGTAATCAATTACGGATTGAATGACTATTTTACGGGATATACTGTGGAGCAATACCGTGACGGTCTGCAAGCAGGGGTGCAATCTCTGCAGGATGCTTACCCGGATGCTGAAATTCTGATCGCTTCCTCGAATTTCATTACAGCGTTCGACAACGGTACCGCTTTCAACAATGATCTGGATGAAATTCTGAACGATTATGTGACCGGTGCCGAAGAAACCGCGGCGGCCATGAACGTTTTCTTTCTCAATACCAACGAGGCATTGCAATGGAATCCCAAAAATGCTGCCTGCTATCTGGTGGATGCCGTTCATCCCAACGAAGAGGGACGTTTCCTGTTTGGCACAGCAATTATAAAGGCTTTAGATGAGGATATTTTTTCTTATCCTGTACACTGATATCTTTTCCCAGCTGTACTTCGATCACCTGGAGTTCCGTGTCTGCCAGAAGCATATGCCGGCATCCCGCCGGCATCCGCAGCACATCACCGGCCTTTACTCTGCGTTCCTCACCATCTATCACTGCCCGGCCTTCTCCGTAGATCACCGTCCATACCTCATCCCGGAATTCATGGCTGTGATAATTCATCTTATGTCCGGGATTCAATGTCACTTTGATCGTCAGACTTTCCTTTTCCACATCCATGATCCGGAAGCTACCCCAGGATTTCTCTGCGAACATGACCTGCTGGGTAAAACTGCTCACATATGGTTTGATATAGCTGGACTGCTCTTTGTCCGATACCAGAATCCCCTCGGGGCTGGCCGCCACGACAATATCCTGCAATCCCATGCACAGCACCGGCATATCCAGCTCATTCACCACATGGACATTCCGGCAGGTCTCATTGAGCACCGCCTCCCCGACGCATGCACTGTCCATGGCTTCCGTCAGGGTGTTCCAGGTACCCAGATCCTTCCAGGTTCCGGCAAAACGCATGACCTCGATCTCAGGTTCCTTCTCTACTACCGCATAGTCGAAACTGATCTTCTGTAGGGTTTCATATTTTGCCAGCAAATCTTCATAATCGGTAAACTCTATAAGTTCATGAGCCTTCTGCAATACATAATTCAGGCGGAAGGCAAACACTCCGCCGTTCCACAGCGCTCCCTGTCTGATATATTCCGCTGCCTGCTCCTTGTCCGGTTTCTCCTTAAACATTTCCACCGGGCTGATATTTTCCGCTGTTTTCGGAATGATATAGCCATATTTTTCGCTGGGATACGTCGGTTCCATACCCATCAGCACCAGATGGGCCGCACTCTGTGCCGCACGCTCCTCCAGCCGGTGCAAGGCTTCGAAATAATCCTTTTCCACATACGGATCCACCGGACATACGATCACCGGCTCTTCTCCTGTCACTCCCTGCACATCCTGCAGATATGCCACCGCCAGTGCAATCGCCGGGAAGGTGTCTCTTCTGCAGGGCTCCATGCTGATACCGACATTTTCTCCCAGCTGGTTGTGGATGGAAGAGATCTGTGCCTTGGATGTGGCAATCGTGATCTTTGCCTCCGGATCCGCCTCCCGGATCTGCCGGTACACCCGCTGCACCATGGACTCCAGGCCGCCGTCTTCCGTATGGAATATTTTGATAAACTGCTTGGAACGGATCTCGTTGGACAGGGGCCAAAGCCGCTGTCCGGAACCGCCCGATAAAAGTATGATATTCATAAGCGTCCTCTCTTAATTCTGTACGGTAAGCAGCAGATAATCTCCTACCGTATCCACTACATCATAGGAAAAATCAATGTATTGCAGATCTCCCTGATACAATAACAGCAGGCCGTCTCCCACCATCTCCACCAGTTCTGCGGCCTGTTGCTCTGGATAGATGTAGTGATACCGGTCCGCATAAGCCGGAAGCTCTCTTCCGTTGGAGACATTACTCTTCCCCTGATAATACTGTGCGTCTATCTTACAGACATACTGGGTCAGGATCTCCGTGGCATCCCGGTTGAACTGCCAGCCCAGATTGCCGGTGATGTACAGGCTTTCGTATTCCTACAGAGAATCCGCTTCCGCCACCGCCTCCATGAAATCTTTGTTATAGTACTGTCTGCTTTCTTCCGCATAGGTAGTAAAATAAGTCCCGAAGAACAGAATACTGCTGATTCCATAGGCAGCTGCGACCACCGGCCACAGCTTTTTCCATTTTCGAACCGTCAGACCGATTCCGTAGGCACATAACAGGATGATCGGATAGAAAATAATATTCACACGGTTAATGTTAACTTCATAAGTGATCAGTCCGACCCAGATTCCGGTGACCAGGAAGCCCCATAATGCCAGCATCTGTGTCTGTTTTTCAATGTTTTTCTCCCGGAAGAGCTGTATGGTAAATACAATGATCCCCACAAAGACAAACGGGATCGACACATGATACAACGGGCCAAAAGCCGGAATCGAATTGAAGAAAATATCCGGCAGCTGCAGGAATACATGGCTGAACAGAGCCCAGGCATTTTTCCCCAGCTGTGCAAAGGAAAAGTTCAAAAGCAGAATATCTGCGCTTCTCACACTGTCCGGAAAATACGGCATGGTAAAAAGCGGAGTACTTATGGTTCTGCCGAAATGTACCGCATTGATTCCCAGAACTATGACTTCCGGCAGGGCCACTACCGTAAAAATCAGTGCGCACAGCAATCCTTCCCGGAATTTCAGCTGGCGTTTCCACAGGCACCATATGAAGAATACAAAAAGAAATGCAGTTACGGAATAGGCAGCGATACCGTAACAGTAAAATGTCAGTCCGAAAAAGACCATGGACAAGTATAAATAGCGTCGTTTTCCCAATCCAAGAAGCAGTAAATAAAATCCCAGCAGGAAAATATGCGGGAAGAGATTGCAATCCAGCGACCAGCGGCTCTGCATAAACTGCCAGGGATTCACAGCGGTCAGCAGCATTGCCACCAGGGCGATCCGTTCAGAGAATAATTTCCTGCCCACAAGATATACCAATGCCACCGCGCCAGAGGAGATCAGTACCATCGGCAGACGCACCGTTACCGTGTTGAATCCGAACAGTTTGATAAAGGGGACCATGCAATAGGCAAGGAGAACGCTCATCTGACTGTATCTCCAGGCAGTAAAATGAACCGGCAGAAAAGTACCATATCTGTCGGTTCCGTATTTTGATAATGCCCAGGCATCCACCGCTCCCATGGCCTCGTCCTGGTTGATACCGTCCGGCACTGTGGCAAAACGGATGCAACGCAGGATCACGGCAAGCGCGAGGATGCTCCAGAAGAAAATTTTTCTGTTTTTATTGTTCCAAAGACCGGTGGAAGAATCCTGTGTCATAGTATTCATAATCGTACGATACCTTTCGATGTTCTCTTTCAGGCCTCCTGCGTCATTTTTTCCGCCGCATATGGCCTGTCACTATCACATCATACCACAGAATGTTGCATTTGTCCCTAGTCTTCCGTATACCGGTCCAGCATTTTGAGATATTCCAAAACCGCTTTCTTCTTATCCTCCGGAAGATTACGATATGTATGCAATATCAATTCTTCCTCCTGTGCATGTACTTCCACCATTTCCCGCTCATCGAAGATATCTGTGATCGAGATTCCCAGCTGGTTGCAAAGAATCATCATGGTATCCATCCTGGGAACTGTCTTGCCGGTCAGAAAACAACTTACCGTAGAGGACGACAGTCCCGAATGCCTTGCAATCTTATAAGGTGTCGTGCCTCTTTCGGCACAGAGCTGTTTGAATTTTGCCGCAAGTTCCCTGCATTTTTCTTTGGTGTCGTACATATTGTTTTACCGCCTTTGTCATTTATTTAGGTCTCTATAAAGTACATGACAAAAATCGACGGATTCTTACAAAAAATTTTTTTGTGTGGTGTACGTGTGGTGTGCGTGTGCGCTCCGCAGAAAGAAAGCAAAAAGACCTGCCTGTCGGCAGATCTTTTGAGTATTATAATATTTTCTGTTTTACATCATCAGCAGGCTTTCATGATTTATTTCATCATAAATAAATTCCGCCCATTCCTCAACAGTATCATGGTCGACAAAATCCTTGTCCATTGCCAGTGCCTTGGATAAATAAGAATCACGAACGGCACGAGCTGCTTCCACTTCATTCAAATGATACTTCCTGACCAAGGTATCCCGTACATAACTCTTAAATTCCCTGATTTCCGCATTTGTCATACCATTCACCTTCTTCCCCTTGCGTTCAAATATTTCTTCTTGTTATTTATCATATCACAAGATAATACTTTTATGCAAGATATCGCTTTTAAAGTATGAAAGGAATACTGTTGCGGATATACCTCTCCATTATCTTTCAAAAACTCCTTATAATTAATGTCTTCCGGTATGACTTTGCCTCCGTTAACCTTATACGCTATATTAATTATATTGCCATCCGCAATTTCTCCATAGCAAATATCGTATTTTCCATCCTGATTGTGCTCTAGTATATTGTATGCAGACAGCATCTGTGGTTTCAATCGATTATTCAGGACAAATTTTCCCCATCTTTCCGAATGTCGTGGATAGGAACCTATTACTAAATCCATTGCACTTATCGGTTTATAATCTACTTCTACAATGTATGGTTCCTCGTTTTTATTATTTTTCGCATTATATTTCTGAGTAGTTCTTATTGCTGCCAGCGCTGCATGATCATAGCTTGGCGTTGTATAAAAACCCGGGCCAAAATCCAGATAGGGTTTACTATATTTCAGATTGATTCCATGATTAACTATATTTATTGCTGAACTATAATTAGTTCCATGATATAATTTCATCTTATGTTTACTTTCTTTCACAGTATTTTTACTTCAATATGTTTCCCTAATGCACTGGCATATTTTTCCAAAACCACCAATGTAGGAATTCCCGAGCCATTCTCCAGTCTGGCAATATTAGACGCTTTCATCCCTGTACGATCTGCGATATCACTCTGTGTCAAACCCTGTCGATGTCTCTCTGCCACCAATTCCTTGACAACTTGATCCGTATGACTCGACACTTTTTTCTGTATTGCTTCCACATATGCCTGCAATCTTTTTAGCTGATCTTTTTTCCGCTCCTCGTCATCTCGCAAAATTTCAAATTTTATGCCATTCATATCTTCTCTTATATCGTTTTCTTTCATAATTCATACCCTTCTTCTATGTTACTGATTACTTTGTTATTTCATATTATATCATTGATGATAGTATCTTTCAAGATATGTTGCAAGGAATATTTATTCATATATAAAGTGCCGGAATTCTGATTCGCAGAAATTACGTTTTCCATATAATATGGTATGAATTGCAATTCTCCGCTCCGCGATTCTTAAGTTCCCTCGATTTATCGAAATCCCTTTAGCCGTCAAAAACTTTACTCCCTCATTAGATAATGTTATACTTTTTATAAAACATCCCGAAAGGAGCCTGATCTTAAATGCGGAAATTTATTATGGATAAATATAATCTGATTGCATTTGCCATCGGATTGATTCCCACCATTCTACTTTACCTGTTTCCTCCGGATGCCGCTGTCCCCTTTTGGGCATTTTCTATTGTTTTATTCTTTCTGTTAATTGCCATCTGGATGTGTGCAAAGCTATGGTTAGAATCCAAAAACGATAAGGCTGTTCCCACGATATCCATCATCGAATGCAGTCACAATGTCTGTATTTGTAAAACACATGATTTTATCACATACAACTCGATTGTTACATTTTATAAGAAGGATGGGAATTTCGAAAAATTAATTGGATTCGGATTAGTAGAAACTATAAACAGCGGCGGAAAAACCGCACAGATTCGGATTGTTCCCGGTGACATGCGGAACAAGAACCAAGTCTCCGCTTCGGAAATTTCCGATTTTGTCTCTTATATTAATGACAATAAAAATAACATTATTGTGCGCCCTACTATAACAAGCGATATCGTGCCTTATATCTATAAAATATTAAATCAGGAGGTTTCCAATGAGTAAACAGATTAAGATCGTACATGTATCCGATGATAATTGTGATGTTTCTCTTAATGTTGGTTCTATTAATGGGGTGCAGGAAGGGGACAAATTTCTGGTATATTCTCTTTCCGACCACGAGATCGTGGATCCGGATACCGGGGAATCCTTAGGATATCTGGAATTTGTGAAGGGTACCGGGGAGGTCGTCCATGTCCAGGATAAGATGTGCACCATCACATCCGTCACATATCGGAAACCGGTAGCCAAAAAGACAATCCGTAAGACAACACCGTCCATGACTATGTGGGCCGGCAGTACCGTGGAAGAAATTGTTCAGGATGATAACCGGGAGCAGATACCTTTTGACAATCCTCATGTGGGAGATCTTGCAAAACCTATTTAAATACTCTTTTCAAAAACGCCAGAGCTTTTAGAAGCTCTGGCGTTTCCGTTCCCAATTTTTTATTCCACCGTAACACTCTTCGCCAGATTCCTGGGCTTATCTACATCCAGTCCCTTTGCGACACTGACATAATATCCCAGCAGCTGCAGCGGTATCACCGCAAGGCTGGCCATGAAATGCTCGTCCACCTTCGGCACATAGACAGCGAAGTTCACCTGATCTTCGATTTCGTAATTGCCATAGGTAGTCATGCCCATAAGGTATGCACCACGGCTCTTGCACTCCAGCATATTGCTTATGGTCTTCTCGTATAACTCGTTCTGGGTCAGAACACCGATCACCAGCGTTCCCTGTTCGATCAGACTGATGGTTCCGTGCTTCAGTTCCCCGGCCGCATATGCTTCGGAATGAATGTAGCTGATTTCCTTCAGTTTGAGGCTTCCTTCCAGACAAACGGCATAGTCTATACCACGTCCTACGAAGAATACATCAGACGCATTGGCATACTTTGCGGCAAACCATTGCAGGCGCTCCTTGTCTTCCAGAATTTTCTGTACCTTCTCCGGAATCGTCAGCAGTTCGGCAATATAATAACCATACTGCTCTTCTGTGATCTTACCACGAACTTTGGCAAACTGCACTGCCAGGCAGTACATTGCTGCAAGCTGCGCACTATAGGCCTTCGTGGTTGCCACCGAAATCTCCGGGCCTGCCAGTGTGTAAAATACTTTGTCTGCTTCTCTGGCAATACTGCTGCCTACCACATTGACAACGGCCATAGTGGTAATGCCCTTTTCCTTCGCTAGTCTTAATGCAGCCAAAGTATCCGCTGTCTCACCGGACTGGCTGACCACGATCATCAGTGCCTTCTGGTTCAGGGACATTTTCCGATATCTGAATTCTGATGCAAGTTCCACACGCACCGAAATATCTGCCATGTCTTCCAGAACATACTGTGCCGCCATGCCTACATGCCATGCAGAACCACAGGCTACAATATAAATCTGTTCAAAGCCCTTGATCTCATCTTCGGTAATTCCCACCGCTTCGAAGTCAATCCTGCCATCCTTGATCACAGAATTCAGGGTATCCTGAACTGCTTTCGGCTGCTCATGGATCTCTTTCATCATGAAATGTTCAAAACCGGCCTTTTCTGCCGCTTCTGCATCCCATTTGATTTCCGTAGTCTGCTTCTCGATTTCATCCCCGTCCAGGTTATAGAAATGAGCTTCTCCCGGAGTCAGCTTTGCAAACTCAAGGTTACCTATATAATACACATTTCTGGTATATTTCAAGATAGCCGGAACATCGGATGCCACATAGGTCTCCCCATCCGCAATACCGATGATCATCGGGCTGTCCTTACGGGCTACCCAGATCTCACCGGGATAGTCACGGAACATCAGCTCCAACGCATAGGATCCGCGAATGCGCACCATGGTTTTCGCAATGGCATCAATGGGACCGAGTTTATACTTCTTGTAGTAATAATCCACCAGCTTGATCGCTACCTCTGTATCGGTCTGGCTGTAAAATGTATAACCATGCTTCAGCAGTTTTTCTTTCAGTTCCGTGTAATTTTCAATGATACCATTATGTACGCCTACCACTTCCGATTCTACCGCGCCGGAACCGGATCTGCTGCAGTTGCCGGAGACATGGGGATGGGCATTGATCTGACTGGGTTCGCCATGGGTTGCCCAACGGGTATGTCCAATACCACAGGTTCCTTTCAACGCATTTCCATTGTCCGTTTTCTCGACCAGATTCGAAAGACGGCCTTTCGCCTTTACTACCTGTGCCATGGCATCGCCATCGCGGACTGCAAGTCCCGCAGAGTCATACCCTCTATATTCTAATTTTGACAGTCCGTCCAACAGGATCGGTGCTGCCTGTCTGTTTCCTGTAAATCCTACAATTCCACACATATGCTAGTCCTCTTTCTAAAAGTCGGCCTATTTTCCTACTACGATTTGCTATTTAAGAAATAAGCCCCTGGAATAAAAACAAAAGATCTGCTCTCATACCGGCAGATCTTTTTAAAATTATTTTTCTAAATCAATTGTCTTTAATAATTCGCGAATCTGTTCTACACTCAGCCATTCGGTATTATTACCGGAACTATAGGAGAATCCCTCAGCGACTCTCTTGCCAGTAGGAACAGCACGTCTGGATTCACTCCATACCATCTGGGGATATACGATAAAGTGCTTGTCGTATTCATAAGTGTTCATGGAATCTTCCACGGTTACCATGATCTCATGAAGCTTTTCGCCCTCGCGAATTCCGACTTCCGGCATCTCACATCCCGGCAGCATTGCCTGAGCCAGATCTGTGATCTTGAAAGAAGGAATCTTGGAGATGAAAGTCTCACCACCCTTGGACTCTTCCAGAGCCTTGATCACCAGTTCCACACCCTGCTGCAGACTGATCCAGAAACGGGTCATGCGATAGTCGGTGATGGGGAGCTCGGTAGCGCCGTTCTTGATAATGTTGTGGAAGAACGGAATAACAGATCCACGGCTTCCGGCCACATTACCGTAACGAACGATGGAGAAGCAGATATCCTTGCTTCCGGCATAAGCGTTAGCAGCAATGAATAACTTGTCAGATACCAGTTTGGTTCCACCGTACAGATTTACCGGATTGACAGCCTTGTCTGTGGACAGGGCAACCACCTTTTTCACACCGGTATCCAATGCAGCATCAATAACATTCTGCGCACCGTGGATATTGGTCTTGATCGCCTCAGCGGGATTGTATTCGCAGGCAGGCACCTGCTTCAGAGCTGCAGCATGGATAACATAATCGACACCTTCAAATGCTCTGGTCAGACGTTCCTTGTCTCTGACATCGCCAATGAAGAAACGAAGCTTATCAGCATACTGTTTGAATTCATTCTGCATGATAAACTGTTTGAATTCATCACGGGAATAAATGATAATCTTCCTGGGATTGTAGTTGTCCAACACATACTTGGTAAATGCCTTACCAAAACTGCCGGTACCACCTGTAATCAAAATGGATTTATTATCTAATAACATAATGTCCTCACTTTCAACACTTAAAATTCCTAATCATCATAACATATTATATGGAAAAACGCAATTGTTACGCATATTCTCTGAGACAGTATAATTCCGGAAAAAATAGCCAAAGTCCTTTTCATAAAAGGACTTTGGCTACTATCGTCTCGTCATACAAGAATTCTGCAGTCTTTAACAATGCTTAACATATCTTATTCTACAATAATTCCACCCAAAACTGTAATATCCTGTCTCTTCAGTAATGCCAATTCATTTGCGACTTCATTGTACAAAGTAGAACCGGCTTTTTCTACCAATACCACTCCCGTCATAGCCTCTACTTTCTCCATGGACTCTGCATTATAAAGGACATTATCCAGAACTGTAACGTTGACGCCTTCCTTCTCTAATGCTGTCTTAAGGTTTTCACATACACTGCCGGCACCGGCCTCCAGATTACATCCCATCAGGCAGATAGTATTCAGCTTATTTTTCACTGCTACAATCTTCACTGCTGCAAATGCCAGTTCCATAGACTGTTTGGCATCAAATTTCCGCTTACCGTAGTATCGAAGATCATCTACCCACTTGTCCAGAATAAACTTCTTCTTAGAATTCTTTACCACCACACCGATCAGAGGAATGTGATATAAACTCTGCAATTCATCGGATACACGAATCTTACTGTTGAAAATATATATCAAGAACAGAATTCCCGCATAGACAAATGCAAATAATACTGCACCCAGAAGGACATACTTCTTGCTTACAGAAGGACTTGCTAATACCGGCTCCTCCTCTGTTGTCGTATCCTTTTGATCCATCTCAGCCTCTCTGGTCTCTTCCTCCCAAGTCAGCAGATCATAATACTTCTGCTGGTCTGCAGTAAATCCTGCTTTTGCAGATGCGATCCCTGATCTAAGATTGCTAACCTGATTGCCATAATCTATCTGCCGCGCCATCATATCGGTACTTATGATTTTACCGGAAGTCTCGGACAATAATATCAACTCATGATTACCCAATTCCTTTACAAGATTCTTCTGCTGCTGTTCCATGTAGCTGCTAACTGCAGCTGCCAGCTGTCCGCAAGTCTCTTCATCCTTCTGGATGACCGTTACCTTCAGATTGTCACTTCCAGTGCTAATATTTGCGCCATTTCTCACGAATATTTCCGGATTTGTACTAACAGAAATCAACTCTGCAGCATATGCAGCGTCAATCCCTGTCTGCTGTTCCACCCAGTCATATAAACCTACCCCACCAACTATATTTTTGTAGAGCGTCCCCAGGTGTTGTGCCAGACCCTCATCCTCTGCCTGAATTCTGTATACCAGCTCTGTCTGCACAATATCCAATGGATCCAACTGCATGTAAACAGATTCCTGAAAATACTTATCCTTATATAAATATTCCCTCTCATCATCCACCGTAGTTAAAACCGCAGCCTTTTCACTGTCACTCAAACTATCCTCTAACTGTGTCAACTGCTCTTCTACTGCCAATTCATCCAGTTCCGGTTCTTCCTCTACTGTCGGTGTACTCTGAATATTCCGATAAGATTTCACATAACTGAATCCTCCCATCAGAACTGCACCTATTATAAGCGCAACCAGCAAGCCTCTCCAGTGAGATAAAATATCGGCTATCATATCCAGTAAATCGATTTCCCGTTCTTCCATGATCTTTTAACCTTTCTTTCGTTTATAATTTTTTATATTTAAGATTATTTTGATTAACGGCATTATTATATCATGGAGCCAGGGTTTCCTCAACCGGATATTATAATTATGTCTATATCTTCTTTTCTTATTGTACCACTTCTACTTTTTTGACATTTACTACACTATACTCACAGTCTTCCACGCCAATTATCTTTTGTTCATTCCTGTGAATCAAAATTTCATCTCCGTTTATTTCGCTTCTATGTAGTACATAGTGTTCCCGATCACTATAGGTAATCGCATATGTCTCCCCGCTTACCATACGAAATTCTCGCTGATTTCTAGTCTGTTGGCTTCCACTATAGTAAAGCCCCGCCAGTATAAAACTACAGATTACACATCCACACAAAATCACAACCCCCACCTTATCCTCCCAACTTTTAAGCCCTGAATTTTCCTCTTTTTTCTGTAATTTAAAAATAAAGTACATAATCATTTCGAATATATAGAGCATAATGGTCAGCACACACATTTGTGGTATCATCATATCCATATGGGCCATAACACCTATGACCCATGTAAGTGGTAAGTTTGCTATAGACAATAAAAAAAGACTTCTCCAGAAACACTTCCACAGCATCTTGCTCCACGCAAATATTCTTTTGATTTTAGACTGTTGTTCTTTCTTTATCGCTTCACTATACTTTTTAAAGCCTTCATCCATCATTGCAAATACATAAAATAATAGCAGAAGAAGGCCTGCTAAAAATATTACCTGGAAAAGATTTCCTTCATAATTTATATTCATAACATTAGCATCAATATTTAATTCTTTAAAATATCCCATCCAATATACATAAATCATAAGCCGTATTCCGGCATAAACTACACTTAAAAATGCTGTTGTCATTGCCAACACAACTGTGATGTTTTCTTTAATAATTTTCCATAATTTTTTCATAGAAAGCTTTATTCCTCCATAAATGAAGAATTATGTGTATTTCATAATGTTTACCCTTAAGTTTTATTATACTGTTCTTTTTACTGTTCGTTCTAATAGTATATACTTCGATTTATCAAAATGTTAATAATAACAAAAATGGGGGAAACAGCAAATGAATCAAACATAGAAATCCATAAGACGTCTTTTAAATATACTTGCTAATGTAAACTTCATTTCCTAATAACAAGTAAACAGCTCTGCATTCTTGATATACAATTATTTTGCTATTATATATAAAGCACGACGGAAAGCTTATTCACAAGCCTTCCGTCACTCATTATTATAGGGCTTCTAAATATTTATAGAATTTTCCCCAAACGTTGGGCTTTAATGTTTATGACTTTTGATATTACTCACTAAATTGTTTCAGTATCAAAAATGTCATTTTTCGTACGTAATATCATCAAAAACAATGGGGATTTGTTTTTTTAATTCGTCCAATAAAGCGCAGGCAATTTCTCTCATTTGTGGATGCGCTCTCAGTGTTGTCCTTAACTTAAAGAAATGTCTCCATTCCCTTAAATTCATCGTAACAATAATTTCTGTCTTTAAACTATTAGGCAACAAACTTCGAGCCTCTTGAGGTTTTACTCCTTTTTCTATTAAATAATTGTAAGACTCTTCTATCTTTTGCATAGTTTCTAACCAACATCGATATTCATCACTATCTTCTTCCCAAAAAAATGGTTTAATTAACGTTAATTCCTTACCAAATCTTTCATTTGCATAATTGCAATACCGTGTGCTTTCCTGACTGTAACTTGCAATACGGTGTCTGACTATTTCATGGCTTACCCCTCGATCACATATAATTTTAACCGTTACTTTTTCATGTTCAATGACTGATTCATGGCCACTTTTAATTATATTTTGTATAAATTTTCCAGCAGAATCTTTTGTTATTTTTCCCTCACTTTTATAGCAAACCCTTCCTGCTTTTTCTATCTTTTTTAACAACTCTTCACCATTTATTTCATCTATGATTTCAAATGCTGGTTCAATTATTTTCATACTTTAATTCTCCTATAATGAATATATTTTTCCCAAATTTTGTTTACAGATTAAGCAGTTCTCTTCATCCTTTTCACATATAGGCACATTTAACTTAGCTAATGAGTATCTCCTAATTATTTTATTTGTTTTATTTTCTTGCTCCTGTTTCAACAAGTTAAAATTTGTAAATAATGCTAATACATATATTTTTGAACATGCTTCTAATTTAGTATTTGACTTTAATATTTCAGCCAAATATTCCATTGAAGGCATCATATCACATATAATTAAAACATTTTTATATTCATTATACTCGTTCCATAACGACTTTTCTAAATCGATATGCTCATTATCTTTATGTACAGATGGATAAAAATAATAATCTTTATCATTTTCAATCCAGTAATCTACTAAGCTGCTTCCAATAATGTTCCCTTCCATTCCATACCCAACAACTACCTGCACATCACCCATTTCTTTCTCAAAAATCTCAATTATACATTCCTTTGCTTTTTCCAAAATATCGATGTTTCCTAAAAAAGATGCTATATTTATCCATCCTAATGTCTTGTTTTTATTTTTCCAGTGAAAATGACCTTCTTTATAATTTCCCTCTTTCTTTAAATATTCAAAAAGGAATTCACTTCTATTGCATAAATATATTTCCTTTTCGGCAGGAAATTTTCCCTGGCCATCAATCTTTTCGTGATCGCTATTTTCTTCTTTTGCTCTAGGCAAATCCTTTGAATCCACCTCTTCAGTCTTCCCTTTCGGAACGATAGATAATTCATTTAAGTATTTCTGGTTATTTCTTTCTTCCCATTCACCTGCGGTATAATTGTAATCATGAATACAAAGCTTCCCTTGTTCACATATAGCCACTGTAAATCTATTATTATAAGACTCTCCATTTACATTTTCCAGAATCTTTCCTATACTTCCTATTTCAATATATCTTAATTCATACTCTTGCTCACCAACCACATCTTTTTTACTTTCCGATGTATGATGATGCCCATATATAAACGTATTTATTCGTTTTAATCCAAGTGCATCTCTAAGTGTATCTACATTTTTTATAGATGCCAGTTCTCTTTCTCTTGTGTCTGTAAAACTGTGATGTGTTACAACAAAAATATTTTTATCGTCCCCCAAGTATTCTTGTATTTCTTTATCCAGCTTAGTCAAATCAACATATCCTACATGATTCAAATGGCTCTCTTTAGCCAACGAATTTATCCCCAGTATTAAAATGTTTTCTTCTTCTATATAGATAGTATCTAAAATAGATCTACTTATGTCAACGTTCTTTTTTTCTTTAAATCTTTCATAAAACTCTAAATAGTTTCCAAGTTTTACCTCATAATACTTTTCCGCTTCTAACTCATCTATATCATTCTTATCGCAATACGATTCCAGTTCGCTTCTATTAATATCATGATTTCCTGGGATAAGTAATACATTATTCTTTGAAATACTAAATTTATCACAAAATCTATTTAATATTTTTTCTAATACTATATATTCCTTTCTCCTTGCACTTTCTGCCAAATCTCCTGAGATAACCAAATACTTCACCTTGGTATCTTGTAATTTTTCAATACCTAACACATAGTTTTCCCACTTCTGATAATATTCATTCTCATCATTTTCTTGGAACTGTGATTTTTCTCTATCTTTAGAATAATGAATATCTGAAATAAACACTATTGCTGCTTTACTCATTTCGTTCCTCCTTCTCTACACACATCACATAAATCCGTTTTTATCGTATAACCTATTTTATTGCACTCATTAGATACCGTATAAAGAGAAATTCTATTAGCTACGTCTCTGTTTTTAATCGTTTTAATATCGACAAGACAAATCTCTCCTAAAATTTTTCCTCCACAATATTCTATTATAGTTCTTGCTCGTCCAACTTCTCCTCCCAAACATATTACATCTGAAACGATAATATAGTTTCTATTATCACGTATACTTTTTTCGAAATGTTTTCGATGAACGCTCTCAATTGGTCCCAAATGATCCAAGTATACCAAATCAATATGAAATAATTCTGCAAGTTGTGTTGCAATATACCCTCCATTTATAGTATGGAAAAAAAAACTAATATTGCTATTATCTAATGGGTTATTTGACATAATCCCCGCATCAATCATACTAAGCGCTAAATAATATATAGCTAATCTCAATAAACGTGATTTTGCTTCAACCATCTTTTTTAAGTTGATATAATGTGACAAATACACTGGAACTGACGTATGCTGATGTTGTGTTTCTGTACATTCATCGGTAGATTCAAGTATCATTTTTTCAAGTCTTTCTTTAAAAACTTTTTCTTTTCTCATTATTAGCTGTGAATATGTATATGTACCCTTAGCATTTCCCATTTTTGCAAATATATTCCCATTATTGTCATTGTTTATTTGCAAAAAATTTTCCATACCTGTTTCTTCATAAATCTCTTTTCTTAAATTCAAGAAATATACCATCTGATTTTTTGAACATATTTTTTTCTTAATCTTACTGACAAATCCCACCAAATTATTTTTTGATATTTCCTCAATACCGGAAAAATCAATACATATATCTTTTTCCTCATAATCATATTCATATATGTTCTCAAATATATTAGCATTTACCTTTTTGCAGTATATTCCCTTGGTCCTTCTCGCATCTAACATTATATCATACTGATAAAATTCACTAGAATATGTATGTAATGCACACTCCGCATGTAGATTTATAAAATATATATCTTCATCTGCAAGTAATGAATATAGCATTATTATCCCTCCTTATTTATAGAAACCTCTACCCTTACTCCTTGAAATCCTATATTAAATATTTTTATAGGAGAATATGTGTCTATGCTATACTGTCGCATCAAGCATTGCACACAGATTGAAATATCCTTTTTCCCATTAATTTGAGTACAATTTTTACATCTATTGCACGAAAAAATAACTTGCGTATTTTCATATTGAATTTTAAATGTCCCATTATTCTTTATTATATCAGTTCTTAAAGACCATAAATCATCTCTCTTACTTTCCATATGTTTTTCAAATGAATAGTTTAACGCACTCATAATTACTAAATAGTTATTGAATTTCTTTTCTACACCTTGAAATTTTTTAACCATTTTTAATTCTCTTTTATTTCTTAAAAAAGATTCTTTAAAACCTATTCCTGAATCTGCTATACTAATCTTAGTTCCATATCTATCTGATGCAACATATGTAAATGAATGCGATTGACTGTACATTATTGCATTAGTTTCAATTTCTACAATAGCATCTATTGTTGCTCCAATGATATTTTCCGGCAATTTATTTGTATCACTTAGAACGTTTTGGTATATTACCTTAGATCTATCTCGCAAACAATCAGAAATAAAATCTCTTTTCTGCATAGGTTCTTTAATTTTTTCTACATCTGCATATATAATATTAGTATAAGAAATCTTATGCAATTTTCTTAGTTCTTTATAATACCATTCATATGAAACATCATCCCACTCAAATATGTCTAATTTTTGAGATATCTCATAAAATTTACTAACCATAAAAAAATTGTGTAATTCAGATCCTCTTGTGTATACAATCTGAATTTTTCTTTTATAAAGACGGCTTAAATAGTCACCAAAGGATAATAATACAGGAATCGCTTCTGGTGTAATATATTTAGTTTTTCGAAAATCTAATATTGGAGCTGTATTTCTTTGTGACATATACATATCATAAAAAGTTTTTGTCACCTTTGTATAAAAAACATATGTTGATATTTTTTCATCAAATACTATTACATTACTAATATTATTTTGCATATCGTTTATATAACTCAATTCGTATGTTTCTCCTTTCTGGCTAACTATTTATTCAACTGATATATTGTAAGTATGTTTTTATAATATCACACATTTCTTTTTAATAGGATTTCGATATTTAGAACTATGTCTTTCGATATATCGAGTTAGTAGACGATTTTTATCTTTTTAAATACATTGGGACTCTTATGCAATCCAAAACATTAACACGAACAATTCAATTTTCTATATATTCATCAGTATTTCTGATCCAGTGCAAGCCTATATCAACCGTGACTATATCAGTATCTCTAAATCTTTGACAAGCCATGCATCACAGTAAATAGTCTAATAAAATGATTTCATCAATCACTTTTATTCTATAGCCCTAAAAATTGAACTTTTGATTCGTAACTACATGCTTCGTTTTATCAAAGTCAATTTTACTGCTAAAAAGCAGGTATAATCAGTTTTCACTAATTATACCTGCTTTATCCTACCTTTATAGAGTTGGAATATATTTACGACGGCAACCAAATTATTAGGTAATTACTCTTCTACAACACTTCATCTGTCCATCCGATATCCTCACCGTCTCCGCTATCTGAGGAGTCACCGGAGTCATCGCCCGAACTTCCGCTATCGGAGCTTCCGCTATCCGAGTTTCCACTATCGGAAGAATCATCATCGTCATCATCGTCGTCTGAATTATCATTGATTACCGGCTGCTGCGTTGGAGCAGGGGTTGCTGCAGGAGCCGTTACCGCCGGGGTATTATTGCCGGTTGTCTGCGGTTTTGCTGTCTGAGCTGCTGTCTTATTGACAGCACTCTGTACCTGGGACGCAGATGCCAGCATTGCCCCTGCCAATATGCCCTGCTTTGCCATCAAAGGTGAAATCTGCTCTGCGCCAGCGGTTCCATTCTGTACTGCCTCACGATTCTGTGTGATCAGTTCCTGCATCTTATTTCTTCCTGCTAATACCGGATCTGCCTGCTGCAGATCCGCTACAGGTGCCACATCCACCCACTGTTCGTTTTCATCCTGTTGCTGAAGTATGCCGTTCATAACACGAACCGCCTGCATATTGTGTGCACCTGCAAGTTGTTGCCGGCTCTGATTCGTTTCTGCGGTTATCGTATTGGTCTGCCCCTCTGCAAGCTGTACCCGCACAGCTTCCAGAGTACTGTGGGAACGATACAATGCCATTGCCAACACTACTGTTGTCAATGCAAAAATGCATGTGAATACTATCCACACTGTGTTTTTCTTATTTTTACTTTTCATCCAGAATAGCTCCTATCTTTACTTTTCCACGCTGTCTACAATATTTTTCAAAAATTTATATCCGGATGTTCCCGGTTTAAAATCTCCGCGGTTCAGGATCTGTTTGCAGACAGTATACATACTACGGGACATTTCCGGTCCATAGATCACCACACTGCTGCCATCCTTTTCCATCACCGCATAGGCCCGGAAGATGTACGACGTGTTATAGCGTTCCGGAGGAAGTTTTGTCAGAACGTTTGCGAACTGGTCTCTCCCATTCACTCTCCGAATCACTTTATCACTGAATTTTCCGTTTATTACACCGTATGTTTTTCCGCCTCCCAATTTGTTGCTTCCATAGACCATCGGATATTGTGCATGAAGATCAGGGCGCATGATCAGCGTTCCCATCTCCGTGATACGATACCCTGCCAAGCCGGAGCCGCTGATCAATTGTGACTTTTTCGCCGTATCAATACCGAAGGTGCACCGCAAACCGGTATTTCCTGTATAACGTACGGAAAATCCATGATAGGAAAACAGATTCTCGAACTCCGGGACTTCTGTTGCCGTATAACAGCTTCCGTTATAGGAAAGTCTCCAGACATACATGCCTGTCGGTATACCGGATGCATTATATTGATATGCGGCTGCGGTCTTTGCCGTTGTTCCCGGCTGGACAATGCTGTTTATTGCCACCAACCGCCTGGCTTCGTCATTCTGCCATACTGTGCTGGCAGCCTCCACTCCATCAATATAAATCTTAGCACTACTGTCATAACCTGCCGGAAGAGCCAGGACAACATTGCCATTTCCCACTTCAGGCTCTGTCACAGGCGGATCCGGGATTCCTTCCACCGTCTTCATTGTCTTCACAGAAGCAATACCATTGGTTGTAGCTCCGACAGCATACAACGTATTGTCTCCGCAAAAAATGTCAAAGCCATTGATATCTGTCCCTATAGTGGACGCAAGCTTCTGCCAGCTGTCATCCTTCAGATATGCTGCCTGCAGTGTCTTCTCATTTCCTGACGTCCAGAAGACATATGGTATCCTGTCCTTTACCACAAGTCTTACAACATCCTTGCTCTGAATATCCGTCAGTATATTTTCATTCCATTGCTGTCCATCATATGTAAGCATTGCTGTCGCGGCATTGCTATTGTTCGCTGCTGCCAGATATAATCTGCCACCTGCTACACATGCATCGACAGAGCTGGCTTTTCCGAGTCGATCCATCGTATAAAGCTTCTGCCAGTATCCATTTTGCAACACTGCAATACAACCATTACCATCTGTTCCCTGTGCAAAATAATCACAATAAACCGCATACCACTTATTGTCATAAAAGAAATGTTTAGTTCCGGAGATGTTGGCCCCCGACACTGTCAATGGCGGAAGTAAACCATCCGGCTGCCATACATTTATCAGCTCTAACGTATTTTTTGCTGCATAGCTTATCCACAGGCTGTCCTGCTCATACAGCAATTCCATTCTCAGAGGATAGATTGCTGTCTGAGAGCGGTATATCTGCTGCACATTTTCTGCAGAGACCTGCCGCACACACAGATAACCCGAAGCATCCGTATAAGCCACATAGACCTTGCCAGCCACACTCAGAATATCCACCTGGGATCCCCAGCCAACATCTGCTGCAGCCTGCATTACTTTCCAGCTGCTGTCGGAAGCCTCCAAAGAATATATTTTCAACTGATTTTTTCCATTTTCATTCACAATGCCAGCCAGATACAGGCTGTTTCCTGTCGTATCCCCGGTAATAGCCGGAGAAGAGAGCCCATTGATGCTCTCCCCCTTCGGCAGCCAGTAACTGTCGGCCGAAAGTACCGGAAACTCTACATCAAAGGATACGCTGCCGTCTTCCTTAGTAACAACATTGTCAATCACAATTCCACTGTTGCTGCCATCAGAATAAAAAATAGTATCCGATGTATAATGAGCATTCAGATCACTGCTTCCCAGTGAACTGCGATACTGTCCGCCCACTGTAGCCTTAAATGCATTCTCTTGTGCCTTAGCCGGATCCGTTGTGTCCTTACGGAACACATAAATATAGTTATTTCCTTCTTTATTTGTATGATAATCAACCGCATTGTTCACCCGATAGACGATCAATCCGCTCTCCGGAATGTAGTAATCATAGTCCTGCTTGTTTTCCGGCTTTTTCCGGTATTCCACTACAAAAAACTCTGAATCGCTGCGGGATGTCTTCAGAATATACGCACGGTTACCGGATGCTCCTTCCGCCGGCCACAAGGTATATGTCCCACTTTCTTTTAACGTTTCGATATCCATCCACCTAAGCTCACTGCGCGTATAAGCCAATGGATAACTTGCAGTAAGGTTGGGTCCTGCCATCAGGTCCCACCAGCGACCTACCGGATCCCCATCCTCTCCTGCAGTACGATACAGATCCGGTGCTCCCAGCGTATGCAGAAATTCATGCGAAGCCAAGGCATATCCCTGATCATAAGCAGTTCCCAATCGAAGCATATTGGTCGGAAGAACATTATAAGCACCCACATGCCAGCCATGCAACAGTGTCTGGTTATCTCCCCAGTCTGCTTTGCGGGAACCAAACGCACCACTGGCGTTGTTCCCGTCTACCTGGACAATAATCGTCAGATTATCGATATAACGGTCACCGCGCATGCTATCCAGCTTCTCTGGGAAAGACAGTTCACTCATATTTTGTGCCGCTGTAATCACCTGCTGGACAAATTGCTCACCAGAGGATGCATCCGGATAGGCCGATGCCGACCCTTGAATGGTGACCGGCAGGAATACATTATTCACCACCTGTGGGAAATAGGTATTTACCGTCACCTGTCCATCCGATATGGTTGAAATATATTGACTCAAGGACCGGTTCGGTTCTGATTCCGGACCGGTGTACATTTCCTGATATCTGCTAAAATTAGTCTGGAAGGTATTAGCACCGTCCTCGCTGAAATTCACCATAAGTACCAGATTATCAACCTGTGTTGCTGCCTCCGCCTGAACAGGCTTCCACAGCAGCAGGCCGCATACAAATAATGCTATACTCAATAAACTTTTTTTCATATGTGTCATAAATAACTCCTGTTGAAAAACATATCCCTGTGCCTATTCCCAGATATTGCAGATTCCCATCCGGACCGGTGCAAATGCATCATTGCCATCTTCTGCAGTCATAGTCAGGTAATAGATATTTTTCCCTTCCTGTCTGGAAGCATATGCCATCTGTCCTTCTTTACTCAGATATTCCGGGGTTGCTGTCTCGGGCCTTCCTTCCGCAGTAAAATCTCCGTCGTAGCTGACTGCCTGAGCGCTACGGTTACGGAAAGCATCTGCTACTCCGCTACTCAGGTCTGCGGTGCCCATATGTACCGTAAATGCTCCCTCCGGACGGTTATTCGAAGACAAAGTTCCCTCGTACCCTACATAGGTACCATCTGTCAGGCTCAGGCTTTCACTGACAAAAGAGCCTGTCCGCTCTGCCGCGCATACATAATACCGAATTTCCGGATCCGTTACCTGCACATAGAATTGTCTGCCATCCGCAAGCGGATATTCCATTGCTGTGCAATGCTGTCCCAGTTCATCCGACAGGATCGTCATTCTCCACTCACCATTATCTACTGCCCCTGTATAATTTCTCTGGCCGATCAGTAGATCAGACAGCATTACCGTATACCAATCTTCCGTCAGGATACTCTCTACCGCTGCCTCAACGTTGCCTCCGGCCATGGCTTCCAATAGTCCCTGTGCCTTACTCTGTACTTCATCTGTATCCTGTGTCAGATCCACCGTGATCTCTGCCAGCTGCGCCTGTCTCTCAGAACTGTAGTCCAGACGCTGCTCCCACTCCAGGGCATCCCGCTGTGCCAGGGGACTTTCAGTGTCTGTTGTAGTCTCAGTATTTGCTTCTGTTTCCTGTGTAGCAGTCTCCTGCATAGATTCCTCTGTTGCTGTCAATAGCTGAGTGTCCTGCGTTCCGCAGGCAGTTAATGACAGAGATAGTAACAGGGCTATTGCAGAAGTTGTCTTTATTATTCTTTTGTTATTCATTTTGTTTTCTCTTTCTGTATTTTTGTAGTAATATATGTATCGGTAAGAACAGGGGAATACACTATATCTCATCTTGTCTAAATTTATTTTATTTTTAGGTTTTATTTTTCACTAAAAAAGAAAAATGGGGGTAGCAGTAATGCTAAAGCAATTTGTAATAGATTACTGTTTGAAGAACTTGAAAAAGTAAAAATTTACTGCATGAGGAATGTCAATATTTTCATACGTTTGAATGTAAGCGTCAAATCCTACACCTTGGCTGCGTGTGTGAATAAAAGTCTTTAAATATTCTTGTGCGGCAGAGCCGCACAAGAATATTCATTCACTCCCATTCATCGTCCCAATCCGGATACTGTTCAACACTATATTGTCGGCAGCCCCTACCTAGATTTCTTCCACAGCATCCATGCTATCGCTCCGGCAATCACTCCACCGCCCAGAACAATCACGACGATGATCCAGCCTTTATTTTCTTCTCCGGCTTCTTCCTTTTCTTCCGTCTGTCCGGGTTCCTTCGGATCATTCGCCATGCTCTCCGGAAGTTCTGTCGGCTGAAGTTCTACTGTCTGGTCCGGTGTTTCAGATGTGGTTTGTGATGCATCTGCATCCGACGTTACGACTAAGGCCGGTGTCTTTGGCTGCGGAGCAGCTGTGGGAACCGGAGTAGTCACTACTGCCTCCATCGGTTTTTCCGGCGAAGAGGAACCTGTTGTTCCAGTCGGCTCCTTTGTTGATGTTGACGCTAATGAAGATGATGTTGTCGCCGGCTGTTGCGTCGGTGTCGGAACAACAGCCGGAGTGGGCAGCGTCGGAGTAGCTGTCGCAGCCGGGGTAGCCGTAGGGCTGGGCGACGCTGTCGGTGTTGTCTTGCTTATTACAGTAAAATCTGTTTCTGCAGTGCCGGTGGCCGATACTATTCCTATCGTGTGTGTTCCAGGCGTTAATGTTTTGAGGAATTGCGGCGTCAGGCTGATGATCGTGCTTCCTTCCTTCACTGTATAGTCCGTATCCCGGGTTAACTCTTTCCCATCCAATTCCACACGCACAAAATCCACAAGAGCTGCATTGGAGCGAAATACTGCAGATTCATTCGCCGTCACATCAATTCTGGCATCTTTTCCGTCGATTATACTTGGTGCCATTTTCTGGATGACAGTTCCTGTTTGCAATTTCTCTCCGCAGTCCTTACAATATAAATCCCCGGTGTACCCGGTCTCTGTGCTAGTCGCTTCTTTTACACCACGTAATTCGGTATTCTTATGATTTCCCGGATTGTATTCACCATATTCCTGATGACATACAGTGCAAATTGCTTTTGCAGAACATGTGGCTTCTCCTCCCGTATGTACATGTTCTCCCGATATTCCGGTAATACGAAATGTTAATTCATGATTCTCAATTTCCGTGACGGAAATGCTTATCTGGCCCGTAATCCATATTTCTTTATCGACTGTTACTGCTGCATCCGATTTCGTGTCATAGGTTCCTCCCAGCACTTCATAATTCCACTTTGGTCCTAAATAATTCATGTTGCTGGGGAATCTCGTACCAGTATCTACAAGATAGCACACCAGACCTGATTGCAAATTTATACCATCGACTTGCGAGCCATCCGCTTTATACAGTTTTTTGGTCTGTGAATCATATGGATTCCCATTTCCCGTAAAATCTCTGTACTCCAGATAAAGTGTCTTGTTCTTCTCCGGAATATCCATTTTATAACCAACAATTGCCGAGCGATCCCCGCTTCCCAAAGCCGTCAGCGTATACTCTCCATCGGCTCGAAGTGTGGGGATATTTTCATCTCCTAACCAGCCAAGAGCTTCCTGTTCCTTCACAGATATAAGCTGTGGCACCGGAGATAACGGTTTTCCCATAACCGACATAAAATATACCGGTGACTGACTTTTCGGATTATATAAATCCCCTAATCCAAAAATATGAGCTGTCTCATGCACCACTTTTCCCAATGATACAATAGCATTTTCATTGGCATCCTTATACAGATAGCCATTGGAATCTCCGGGAGCCTTCTCATAGCCATTCGTCAACTGTGCGTATTCCCTACTATTCAGCGTCCTCGCACCTGTATTTATAGTTACTAAACCGGTATAGTCCTGATAGTCCCATAATGGATCACCCCACTGTACGGAAATATTCGTCTGCGTTGTGTTCTTATATATGATCGTTATCGCATCAATGATTCCATCACCATTTTTGTCAAGATCTTCATAGCTATATTGTGTTGTTCCATCATAACCGGATATGGGATTACCTGCGTCTATGGCAGCCATAACTGCATTCGACCAATCTTCCTTCAGATCATACATGCGACTATATTTCTCACTTTTATCCGGATATCCTTCCTGATTGGCCTCACTATACTCCGCATAATACCCTCGTGAGTGGGACAGCGTTAAAGAATTTCCTCCATCGAAGAGATACACACTGTTCATTCTCAATTTGCCGGAGGATACTGTCTGAAAATAGTCTGCTACATTGTAGTATGCTGTATTGTAGGAATTGTCGGTAATTTTGCGGACGCTCGTCCCCTCATATTCCTTATCGATAAATTCATCTTCTCCTGCAAATCTGACAAACACAATTAAGTTCGTAAAGTTGCTTTCTTCCGGCACTGCTGCAGCCGCCCGGCATATAAGAGTGTCATTTAGAAAAAATCCAACTATAAAAATAAGCATTGCCAAATAGTAATTTATTCTTTTCATTCTTTTCTCTCAGAACCCCGGTAGGGGCCTGCATTTATCTCTCAACCTTTTCTTTGTCCTGTACGCTGATATCTTTTCCAATCTGTACCTCGATCAGTTTCAGTTCCGTCTGTGCCATAACTGTATGGCAGCATCCTGCGGGCATTGTCACTACATCACCCACTTTCACGGACTGCTCTACGCCATCTATAACTGTTCTCCCCTCACCGGAGATCACTATCCACACTTCATTGCGGTGCTTATGATTATGATAATTCATAGAGTGTCCCTCATTGAGCGTCACCTTAATTGTCATGGATCCTGCTTCCACGTCCAACACCCGGAAGCTTCCCCAGCTCTTCTCAGCAAACATGATCTGCTGTTCGAACTTATCTACAAACGGTTTGATATATGAGCTCTGTTCTTTATCTGAAACTAAAATTCCCTCCGGGGATGCAGATATTACTACATCATGAAGTCCCATGGCCAGCACCGGAACATCCATCTCATTCACAATGTGCACGTTGGAGCAGTTATCATTCAATACTCCCTTTCCGATAACCGAATCCTTCATTGCTTCTGTCAGAGTATTCCACGTACCGAGATCCTTCCATTGTCCGGCGAAGCGCTGTACCTGAATCTTATCTTCTTTCTCAACTATCGCATAATCAAAAGAAATCTTAGGTAATGTCGCATATTTAGCAAACAGGTCGTGATAATCCGTAAAATCAATCAATTTGTGGGCGATCTCCATGACATACTTCAATTTGTATGCAAATACCCCGCCATTCCACAATGCTCCCTGTGCAATATACTCCTTCGCCACTTCCATTGTCGGTTTCTCTTTGAAAGTAGCTACCATTGAAGTCTGATCCGAAGATACCGGAATAATGTATCCGTATTTTTCACTGGGATACGTGGGTTCGATTCCCATCAATACCAGATTTGCCTCACCCTTGTCTGCCTGATCTGACAGTTTCTTCAACGCCTCAAAGTAATCTGCCTCCACATAGGGGTCTACCGGGCACACAACGACAGATTCCTCCGGTGACACTCCCTGCACATCCACCAGGTATGCCGTAGCCAGCGCAATGGCAGGAAAAGTATCTCTTCTGCAAGGCTCTACGGAAATTCCTACATCTTCTCCCAGCTGATTATGAATTGCAGAGACCTGGGTCTTGCTTGTGGCAATCGTAACCGTTGCTTCGGCATCTACCTTCTTAATCTGATGATAAACTCTCTGCACCATGGATTCATATGATCCATCTTCCTGTTTAAAAATCTTGATAAACTGCTTGCTTCTGATATCATTGGACAGCGGCCACAGACGTTTCCCTGATCCGCCGGATAATAACACAATATTCATACTTATCTCTCCGCTCTCATAGGATTATTCAAAAAGTCTTCATAAGCCAACCGGATACCATCCTCCAGTTCTGTCATATAATGCCAGCCCAATTTCTCTGCCTTGCTGACATCTAACAGTTTTCTCGGAGTTCCGTTCGGTTTTGTGGTATCCCATTTGATCTCTCCGGTGTAGCCCACAACTTTTGCAACCAGCTCTGTTAATTCCTTAATAGTCAGTTCCTTGCCTGTACCGGCATTCACCGTCTCATTACCGCTGTAGTTATTCATCAAAAAGACGCACAGATTTGCAAGGTCGTCTACATATAAGAATTCACGAAGCGGTGATCCGTCTCCCCAACAGGTTACTTCTGTCTTGCCCTCCACCTTAGCCTCATGGAAACGGCGGATCAGCGCCGGTAACACATGAGAATGCGTCGGATGATAATTGTCATTCGGTCCATACAGGTTAGTCGGCATAACAGAGATATAGTCGGTTCCATACTGTTTATTCAAAAATTCACAATATTTCAATCCCGAAATCTTAGCCAGCGCATATGCTTCGTTTGTCTTCTCAAGTTCAGAGGTCAACAGGCAATCTTCTTTCATAGGCTGTGGTGCCATGCGGGGATATATACAGGAACTGCCAAGGAATTCCAGCTTTTTGCAGCCATTCTTCCATGCTGAGTTGATAACATTCATTTCCAATGTCATATTAAACCACATAAAATCAGCCAACGCATTCTGGTTTGCAATAATTCCACCTACTTTGGCAGCTGCCAGAAATACATATTCCGGCTTCTCCGCCGCAAAGAACTCTTCCACGTCAGCCTGGCGGGTCAGATCCAGTTCCTGATGTGTGCGGGTAATAATATTTGTATATCCCTGGCGATTCAATTCACGTACAATCGCTGACCCTACCATTCCTCTGTGACCAGCAACATAAATCTTAGCATTTTTTTCCATCATTTTTCTTTTACCTTCTTAATTTACTTTACTACGCCTTTTTCCAAGTATTCTTCCAGATTGGTACGGATATGCTCCTCCGCTCTCTCTACAGCAACCTTTTCCATATCGTGTTTTGTCATAAGCTCTACAAGTTCTTCAAAACTTGTCTTCATAGGATTCCAGCCTAATTCGGTCTTCGCCTTGGTAGGATCTCCCCAAAGATTGACTACGTCTGTCGGACGGTAAAAATCAGGACTTACTTCCACGATAATCTGTCCATTGGCCTTATTTATTCCTTTCTCGTTCAGTCCTTCTCCCTGCCATTCCACTTCGATGCCCGCATAATGGAATGCAAGTGTTGCAAATTCACGAACAGAATGCTGTACTCCGGTGGCGATTACAAAGTCCTCCGGCTTTTCATTCTGAAGGATCAGCCACATACACTCTACATAGTCCTTCGCATATCCCCAATCACGGAGAGAATCCAGATTGCCCAGGTACAACTTATCCTGCTTACCCTGTGCGATTCTTGCAGCCGCCAGTGTTATCTTTCTCGTAACGAAGGTCTCGCCTCTCCTCTCACTCTCATGATTAAACAAAATACCGGAACAACAGAACATATTATAAGCTTCTCTGTATTCCTTTACAATCCAATAACCATACTGCTTGGCAACTGCATACGGACTGTAAGGATGAAAAGGAGTTGTCTCTCTCTGCGGAACTTCTTCTACCTTTCCATAAAGTTCTGAAGTAGATGCCTGATAAATACGACACGTCTTCTCCAATCCACATACTCTTACTGCTTCCAATACTCTCAATACGCCCGTAGCATCAATATCTGCTGTAAATTCCGGCACATCAAAGCTTACCTGCACATGAGACTGTGCTGCCAGATTATAGATTTCATCCGGTCTTACTTCACCAATTAATTTTACCAGGCTAATCGAGTCTCCCAGATCGCCAAATTTCAAATGGAAATTAGGGGTTCCTTCCAAATGTGCAATACGTTCTCTATAATCCACGGAAGATCGACGGATCATACCATATACTTCATATCCCTTTTCCAACAATAATTCAGCCAGATAAGAACCATCCTGCCCTGTAACTCCTGTAATTAATGCTCTCTTCATTTACGCTACCTCCAAAACTATACTTCACTATTTATGTTCATATAAGAGATTATAATATAATAAAAAAAGAAACCGAAGTCATTTTCTTCGGTTTCTTTTGTACTTTTTTCGGATTTTCACCACATTGCTCTATATTCTGTAGGTGTGACACTTTCCACACGTTTAAACATTCTGCTAAAATATGCTGCGCCGTTTATTCCCACCATTGTTGCAATTTCTTCTGTTGTCTTATCTGTAAACCGCAACAATTTTTTTGCTTCCGTAATTCTCACAGAAACGAGATAATCCTTTAGGTTTACACCATATTGTTCCTTAAACATCTCTGACAGGTATGTTTTGTTAATAAAGAATTGTGCCGACAATCCGTCCAACGTAATGTCCGTTGCATAGTTACTATCAATGTACTCCCGCACATCCATTACCTGTACACGCTTTCCCTTCACCGTATCATCTTCCGGATTCCAGCTGTCTTCCATCAGTAATACCAGCAGCTGTGACAGCAATGCATTGATTTCCATATCACGAACATAAGAATCCGAAGAGGCAATGGTTTTCAGCTTCCGCAATATCTCCATATATGTTTCCCTATTTTGTGACCGGAATACAGTTCTGCCGCCACGTGCTTTATACTTTTCATAGATGTGTACCATCTCCGGTCCATTAAAGTGGCACCAGGATAGCGTCCACAAATTCCTTTCCGTTGTATGCGCATAAGGCAACCCACAATCCAGAAAAGCAGAATCTCCTGCTTGTAGTTCATACTCCGCACCACCGTAGGTGAGTCTCCCACTACCGGATACTACCGTAAAATACAAGTAAGACTCCAGATTTGATCGGGAAGACGTATGAGCCCTTAGTGCAGAAAGAGTTCCAGTTTCCTGTAATGACAGTAACGTAGATCTTGCGAAATTAGATGCCGTATATATGACACGATCGGATGAAACCGAAGGTGAATCTGTATCTGTAAAATAATTCATAGTATCATTATCTACCAATGTTAATATTGCTGTATAACAGTATAACGTAGCCACCAGTCTAATATATCCATCCGGACTAGTCAGTCATTGTTTCTTCTTAATAAATTTTTATGTAAATATGTATAAATTTCAAATGTAATCGCACAAAAAATAATGCAAACAATATAAATCAATAAAAAAGCTCTCCACGAAAGCAATCCCATTTTTCCAATCACAAAATTTGAAACATTTTCTATAATAATAGGATGCACTAAATATAAACAAAATGTAAATTTGCTCAAATATGTCAAAATCTTTTTTGCTATTGCATTTATATTTATTATCGGAAAAGCCAATGCAAATATTAAACAAGCAGTAAAAATCAATTCATATCCAAAAAATTGCATGGAAGTCAGCACGGCTACTACCAAACATGCCATTCCCAATGCGAACCTGTTCTTCTCATCTTTAACAAAATAAACCATACATCCTAACAAGAAAATGTATAGCTGGTTTATTGGCTCCCCGCCTGCCAACATATCGGCTCCACTCACATTTCCTATCTTCGAAAACATATTAAAAGTTATATTAATCATATATGAGTTTACTAACATAAGAAAAATTGTAACGCCAAAAATTTCCCAAAATTTATTAAATATTTTATAAATCAGAGGCGCACATATATAAAAAAAAGCAAATGCACTCATTGACCATAGTGCAAATCTATTATTCCACCATGCAAAATTATCTGATGGTAATACATATTGCAAAAAAACACATACCTAATATATCTGATTCCACAAGGGCCTTTAAAGAAATTAAAAATTTCGGGTATACTCAATCCTTGACTATGATACATATATATACTGTAAATATAGTCAAGAAATAATGCCCAATAATACATTGGCAAAATACGCTTTGCACGTCCTATATAGTAATCTTTTACAGTGCCATCCATGCTAAAAATTCTATGGCACGATACCATAGCTAAATAACCGCTTAAAATAAAAAATAATGGAACCCCTTTAGCCCCAACATCCGTCCATTTATTCAGCCCCGTCCATTGTCCTACATGCACCATTAAAACCATTAGTGCAGCAACAATTCTTAATATATCTAAAGACATATTTTTACTTGCTATACAAGCTTTTTCATTTGTCATTTATCAAATCTCTCGCTTTATTTCTATCCACTGGTGAATATTATGGTGCAACGAATCAATACTTAAAATATCAACCTTATAGAAACCGTATGGTATATACTTCATAATAACTTATTACTCTGTCATTTTTCTTCATTGTAGCTAGGGAACCATTATACTAATTTTTGATATATCTTTCCTCTATTTGCAATGTACCATTACTTTTACCAAATTATCTGGTTTGTCTCTCATAAGATAAAGCGCATCTTCAACTCTCTCTAATCCATACATATGATGCGTAATTAATGGAGATGGATCAACTCTTCCATTCTCTATCATAGACATAATTCGTTCTATTCGAGTTCTTCCACCCTTTGCTAATTCCATATGCAAAGTTTTCCCACACATTCCTCTTCCTCCGGAAAATATAGGTAATGGCAAATATCCCTTACCACCAAAATAATTAATATTTGAAATAGTCCCAATGCCATATCTGGTCATGTCATATGCCTGTTCCAACACTTCAACTGTGCCTCCTGCAATTATAGTGGAATCTACACCTACTCCATGCGTAATTTCCTTTATCTGTTCAACGATATCTCCTTCCTTATAGCTTAATACTTGATTTGCTCCATATTGCTTTGCAAGTTCTACGCAAACCGGCCGTGTTCCTATTGCAATAATCTTTCCTGCTCCACGTAACCTAGCCCCAGCTACAGCCATAAGACCAATCGGTCCGATTCCTATAACACATACTGTATCACCAAATTTTATATCCGCATACTCTGCTCCTGTAAATCCTGTTGTAACAACATCCACACTCATTAATGCCTGTTCATCTGTTATTCCCTCAGGAATATGTGCCAATGTAGTGTCTGCATCTTTAATTAAATACCGTTCTGAAAAAACTCCTGGTTGAGTTCGCCCTAATTGATGTCCAGAAAACGGTGCTGATGCATGTCTATCATTTCCCTCCTGAATGCTTTTCTCTCTCCAATCTGGTGTTATTGCCGGTACCGCAACTTTATCTCCTATTTTGAAGTCTTTAACGTATTCTCCGACTGCAACAACGCGTCCAATTGATTCATGTCCCAAAACCAAATTAGGTTGTTTGGGTGAGCCCCCTCCAAACACTGTATGTACGTCCGATGAACAAGGAGTCACCGCAATAGGTTCTAGTATTGCTCCATACGGTGTTAACTCTGGCTCCGGAGCATTATACCATTGAACTTTTCCTGGTTCTGCCAAAACAAACGCCTTCATAATCCTGCCTCCCTAGATATCCTACTCATTGTTTCTATAATCCCATCTCCAAATTCTGTAAAGTGCATCTCGCCTATTATTTTCAACACTTTATCTATATTGGGTACCAAATTGGGAGATCCTTCTGGGTTTGTTGCCACTTCACCAAATACATATTTTCCTTTTTTGCCAGAACATTCATATATTTCTTCCACAAACTCACGAAGTACACGTGTATCCTTACTTGCTATATTATAGGTTCCCGTAATACAGTTCTTTTCTAGTAACTTTAGGACGATCTCCACAAAATCATTAATATATAAATAATTCCATTGCTGCGTGCACGGTCCCAGATGAATTATCCCGCCCTGATTCATTTTATGAACACAGCTATCAATCAGTGTTCCCTCTCTATCTCCATATCCATATACACTAAAAATCCGAAGGTGAATAAATTGCAATTGTCTTTTTGCAGCTTCCACTATTGCCCATCTTGAAAAATCCAATTTTGCTTTTCCGTATGGAGACAATGGCATACATTGATCATCCTCATGTATTTCATCAAATTTAGGGCCATACTCTGCTTGTGATCCTGGAAAAATAAACATCTTACATTTTAAGTATTGAGCAATATCCATAGCTTTCTTGGCATATTCAACATTTCTTTGCTGTATCTCCGTATTAGCTCTTCCTTCATTGCCTGAGCCATCCCATGCAAAGTGTATAAAAATATCTGCCTTGTCAACCGTATCTTTTATAATATCCAAGTTTTGTAATGTTCCATATATTTTGATAAAGCTTTTCTCATTCGGAAGCTTATTTATATTGGCTGAGTCTTCTCGTACTAGCGCATATACTCTATATCCGCTCTCTAACAACTTTTTCACTAAATTTCTTCCCAGAAAACTAGTCGCCCCTGTAAATATTACTACTGGCATTTTTTAATATCCTCATACATTTGTAAATCTTTTGCCATCATTACTGCTATTTCTATATTTTTTCCAAATTTTTCATATATAATAGATGCTATCTCTTCTGTATATCCAGGGGCCATTATAATAATGGCATCTACCGGATTATTCACTGCGTATGCAGGCGATACAATTGGTATATGTGATGCTGGTGCGTATTTCCCCTGCTTAAAAGGAGCCGAATCAATTATATAACTAATTTTCTCTTCTAAATGGGCCGTGGAAGCGAGCGTAAATCCCTGATGGCTCGCCCCCCATATGGCAACTGTTTTTCCTTGCATTTTTAAATTATCAATATATCCATTTATCTCTTTACAAATTTTTCTATAACTTTCTGCTATTTGAGAAACATTTATTTTCTTCGTTTTACGAACAATAACAGATAAGGTATCCCTATTTACAATTTCCTTTTCCAACACTTCAAATCCATTTTTATTTAAAACAAATTCTAATGTTTCAAAAGTATAATAGACTAAATGATCTCGAATAAATTCATAATAACCGTTATTTTCCAAAATGTATTCTAAGCTGGGAACAGTTATTAATCCCATTCCATCCTCTGACAGGTTATTATAAATCCCCTGTAGCATTCCGTTCGGATCCGGTTGATGTTCAAAAAAATTAAAAGACAAAAAGACATCAAAAGGTCCCTCTTCTATTATATTATCCGCTGTCCCTAAAAACTCTTCCCGTACATTTATTCCCTCTTTCTGAGCACTCTCTACCAAATCATGCTTATGTTCTATTCCAAATGCTTGAACAGGGAACTCTTTGAGTACACCAAGAAATTCTCCTCTACCGCATCCAACTTCTATAAATTTCTTTCCTGTTAGGTTATACTTCTCTATAAGATGAGCATATTGTCTTTTTCGAAGATTAATCATCGTTGTAGAAAAGCCTCCTGAGCGGATCACATCTTTGTAATATTTAACAGGACTACAGTCAAATTGAACCAATCCACATCTAGGACATTGAAACAATTCAAGCGTGATTCCTCGATCCTGCTCTATCTGCGTACCATCAGGAATATCTTGTGCAGATGCCGGCATATCATCAAATTTCAACAACGGATTAATATCTAATTGTCTCCCACAAACTAAGCATTTTTTCATAATAGTAATCCTTTCCGTCTTTATGTTTCCAAATTATTTAATTTTCCGACATTAATGGAATAAACATATTTTTCTCTAATTCTTCTCTGGGTAAGAACGGTGCTAGATCCTCCAACGGAGGGCTTACCAAAGTACCATCAGAAAGTCGTTTTGTGCTACTTTTGGGTTCCCAAACCTGTGTCGTATCTGTAAATATTTCACAAAATACCGGTCCATTTTCTGCCAATACCTTGTCAACAACTTCTTTCATTTCCTTATTGCTGGAAGCACAATAATATGAATATCCAAAAGCTTCCGCAATTTTCTTAAATTCCGGGAAAGAAAGATCTCCTGACTCAGGTCCGATTCCAATCTTGCTGTGCTCCTTGAACAAATTATTTTGGGTAATTCGAATGGAATGATAGCCATTGTTATTAATCAGGAACAGCTTAATTGGTAATCGATTCGTCAATACCGTCTGCAATTCCTGAAGGTTCATCATAATACTCCCATCACCTTCCAAGCAAATAGTTGTACGTCTTCCTCCTCCGATACAAGTGCCAATTGCTGCTGGCAAGCCATATCCCATACTAGCAACTGCACTATTATTAGCCATACGACTGCCCTTTTGAATTACATAAGCCTGATTTCCCACAACACAGCAAGCCCCATTGGAAACTGCAGTCAAACTATTTTCCGGTAATCTGCTGCTTAAATATCTCACAAATGCATATACATTTGCAGTCTCTCCATTCTCTTCCCATTGTCTGGATAGAACTGCCGGATATTCCTTTTTCCATCTCTGGCAGGTAGCGAGCCATTCCTTGCTTCTATTCACAGGATACTCTTGGCCAATGCTTTCATTCATCCTATTTAAAAAGTCTTTTGCATCTGCCCATATTGGCATTTCAACATGAAGTGTTGGCTTTTTCATTTCTGCCTGGTCAATATCTACCATGATTACTTCTGCTGCTCTCGCCCAAGTTTTCCAATTATACCCTACTTGTCGAATAGATATTCTTGTTCCAATTGCAAGGATTAAATCTGCATTCTGAATTGCCCAGTTGCCTGGTCGATCCCCCATATTGCCCGCACGACCACAATATAATTCATTATCATCTTCTATGAGGTCTACTGCATTCCAGTATGTCACAACAGGAATATTTAATTTTTCAGCGACTTTTCGAAACACTTCATAGCCTCCGGATAGTCTAATGCCATACCCCGCATGAAATACCGGACGTTTTGCCATCCGAATTTTCTCCAATACCGTCTGGATTGTCTGTTCACTCACTTTAGGCGGAAGTAATGCATCATCCTCTGAAGGATCATAGCCTTCCAACTCCTCTGTTTCAATATAACCTCCTTGGAAGTTTACTGGAATATCAATCCATACCGGTCCCGGCCTTCCGGTAGTTGCCAGATGCCATGCTTTCTCCAATGCGTAACGAATTTGCTTGGGATCCTCTATCATTACGGCATACTTTGTCATAGGTGTTACAGATTTAACGATATCATACTCTTGGTCACCCATAGCTCGTAGCGGCATACCATCTGTAAATTTCATTGCATATCTTGCAGTTGTGTCATATCTTACTTGTCCACTGATAATAAACATTGGAATAGAGTCTAGCCATCCACCCACTACTCCAGTCAATGCATTCGTGCCTCCCGGCCCCGTAGTCACACAAACAGCTGCAATTCTATTATCTAAACGCGCATAGGCCTCTGCTGCAATAGCACAGGCCTGTTCATGATGATTATATGTTACTTTTAAGCCTTCTTTATGTCCCAATGCATCGTTAAGATGCATTGCGCCTCCTCCGACTACACTAAAACAATCTGTTACACCGTGATTTATAAGAAAATCCGCCACATAATCTGCTAATCTCTGCTTCATTCGTTCCCCCTATGAAAGAATTCACTGTTTTCTTTATTTTGTTACTGCTTCTTTGATAATCTGTGCCATATAATCAATCTTTTCGTCTGTCATTCCAGGATAAACACCTACCCAGAAAGAATTATTCATAATATAATCCGTCTGCTTCAAATCTCCAATAATGCGATAAGCATCCGTTCCACGAATCTGATCAAAGCAAGGGTGCTTGATAATATTACCACTAAATAAAAGACGGGTCTGAATATTATGATCCTCTACATATTTTGTAACCTGATTTCTGGTAAGTCCGGATTCCGGGCGCACACTGACAATAAATCCAAACCAGGAAGGCTCACTATTTTCAGCAGGCTCCGGCAGAATCAGTTTGTCTGCTATCGATTCCAGTTCTTTGTGCAATCTGTCCCAGTTATGACGTCTGGCTTCAATAAAAGCCGGGAACTTCTTTAACTGTTCGACACCGACAGCCGCCTGCATATCCGTTACTTTCAAGTTATAACCAAAATGACTATATACATACTTATGGTCATAGCCTTGAGGAAGTTCTCCAAACTGACCATCAAAACGATGACCACATAAGTTGTCACGTCCGGAAGGGCAAACACAGTCCCGTCCCCAATCACGGAAACTCTTGATAAGACGATTTAACGACGGGTTGTTGGTATATACACAGCCGCCTTCCCCCATTGTCATATGATGAGGCGGATAAAAGCTAGATGTTCCTATATCTCCCCATGTGCCGGAGAATCTCGTCTCGCCATCAATCGTATATTTTGTTCCTAAAGCATCACAATTGTCCTCTACCAACCAGAGATTATGCTTATCACAAAATTCTTTTACATGCTTTAAGTCAAACGGATTTCCCAAAGTATGTGCAATCATTACTGCTTTTGTTTTAGGGCTCAATGCCGCCTCTAACTGTGTGACATCAATGTTGTACTGTGGGACCGTTACATCTACAAATACCGGTATAGCACCATACTGAAGTGCCGGCGTAATCGTAGTCGGGAATCCAGCTGCAACCGTAATAATTTCATCACCCTTCTTAATCTGACGATCTCCCAATTCGGGTGCAGTCAGTGTCATGAAGGCAATCAGATTTGCAGAAGATCCGCTGTTAACAAGATTAGCAAATTTTACGCCAATCCATTCTGCAAATTTCTTTTCAAATTCATCAGAGAAGCGTCCTGTAGTCAGCCAGAAATCCAGCGCTGCATCTACAAGTGAACACATTTCCTTCTCATCATACACCCTGCTTGCATAGGAAAGTCTGTCTCCCGGATGAAAGGGCTTGTCCTGCTCCGGTTTTTTAAAATCATTATAATATTCCGCAACCAAAGATTTAATCTGTTCTCTGGCTTCTGCTTCATTCTTCCATTTTGTCATTGTTTTTCCTCTCTTATTTTGAATTTAAAAATTCTTCTATCTCTCTATTCATGCAAGCTTTGACATCTTCACCCTGCATCCAGCATTTACTCCATTCTACTACTTTTTCAATAGCAGTATCCAGATTCCAATGTGGTTTCCATCCAAAAGTTGCCTTCAGTTTAGAGCAATCCAGTTTTAAGAAATTGGCCTCGTGCGGTCCTCCATCATACCGGTTAATCCATTTAAGCCCTTCTCCCCACTTACTTACAAATAGATCCACCAACGCTCCCGTCTGAAAACAATCCACATCATCCGGTCCAACATTATAATACCCAGCATACTTACCATCTTCATATTGTTTCGCTGCAATCATAAGGTATGCATATAAAGGTTCCAATACATGTTGGTATGGTCTGGTAGAAAAAGGATTTCTTACAATGATGTCTTCCTGCTTCTGTGCTGCACGAATACAATCCGGTATAATTCTATCGTTGGCAAAATCTCCGCCACCAATTACATTACCCGCTCTTGCCGTAGAAATAGCAACATTTCCATCTGAAAAGAAACTATTTTTATAGGAATGTGTCACCAGTTCTGAACAGGATTTAGAATTCGAATATGGATCATATCCATCCAGTTCCTCATTTTCCCGGTAGCCCCATGTCCATTCCTTATTCAGATACACTTTATCTGTCGTAACATTTAGGAAAGATCGAACCGTATTGCTGTTCCTTACACACTCCAAAATATTAACAGTTCCCATGACATTAGTCTCATAAGTATACCTTGGATCCTTATAACTGTCTCTGACAATTGGTTGTGCTGCCAAATGAAGCACAATTTCAGGGTTCGCCTGCGTAAATGCCTCCTTTAATCGTTCATAATCACGTATATCTCCAATTATCGAATGAATATCTTTTTCAATCTCCGCAATCTTAAACAAAGACGGTTCTGTAGGTGGCATCAGTGAATAACCGGTTACTTCTGCTCCGGCATTCACCAGCATGTGGCAAAGCCATGATCCCTTAAAGCCTGTGTGCCCAGTCACAAATACTCTTTTTCCTTTATAGAATGATAAATCAAATGTATCAGGCATATTTAGTCCTCCCACTTTTTCCAAGGAGCATTCCCTTTTGCAAGCATTTTCTCCAGAATATCCATTTCTCGCTTATTATCCATGCACTGCCAAAAACCCTTGTGCGTATAGGACATCAACTGCCCCTGCTCTGCGAGTCTTTGTAAAGGAGACTGTTCCAATACACAACTATCTCCATCCAAATAATCAAAGATCTCCGAATTCAACACCATGTAGCCTGCGTTAATCATAGCTCCATCGGTAGCTTTCTTCTCACGGAAAGAACGAACTGCATTATCTCCTCCAATGTCCAGAACCCCCTTCTGCTGCTCTTGGATGACAGCCGTGAGGGTAGCAATCTTACCATGTCCCTGATGGAATTTCAGCAAATCCTGAATATTGACATCACAAACCCCGTCACCATATGTAATCATAAATGGTTCATCCCCAATATACGGTTGAATCCTCTTAATGCGACCGCCTGTCATAGTATTCAGCCCTGTATCCACTACCGTTACTCTCCACGGTTCGCAATGTTGACTGTGAATTATAACCTTTTTGGTTCCATCCGTAAAATCAAATGTAACATCACTATTATGTAAAAAATAATCGTCAAACCATTCTTTGATAACATATTGCTTGTATCCGGCACATATCACAAAATCATTAAATCCATAATACGAATATTCTTTCATTATATGCCAGAGGATAGGTTTTCCTCCTATTTCTATCATTGGTTTGGGTTTAAATTGTGACTCTTCTGAAATACGAGTTCCCAGTCCTCCTGCTAATAATACTACTTTCATTTTTCTCTCTACCTTCCTATATTTATACTTTAAATCGTTCATTGCTTATACTTTTTGACTATATTGTACCAATATGAGAAAATTCTTGGCATTTTTTCTTGTAGCTTAATCAATCTAATCATCATAATACAATATGCTTTAGACCCATTTATTTCTTTTTTCATTGTTAGCATATATTCACTAGCCATTTGTGGCGTAATTTTTTTAGAAGCAATTCTTGCCAATAGCCTTCTTGAATACCAATGATAATATTTTTTTGTTTCCCTACTCATATTTTTTAGAAGTTCAGAATAATAGTTGTCCTTATTCAAAAAAGAAATAAGTGAAATTAGCATTTTTTCTAAGTTACTCGAGCTATCTTGGTTTGCATATATTCTATAATTTATTAGCGGATATTGGATTTCAGCAATTTTCCCTCCCATTTTTTCTATATCCATGTATAGGACTACATCTGCGCATGGTCCCGCTTCCACTCTTAAATATAAATTGTTATCTTTTATAAAATCAGTTCTATACATAGTTGCCGGAAATACAATATTTTTTTGTTTTCCAATATAATACGCAAAGAGCTCCGTGTTTCTCCAAGTTTTTATCTCACCTGTCTTATGATTATTTTCTTTTGTCACCTCATCTTTCTCGTTTATTATGTTTGCCAAACATGAAACAGCCATACAATTCCTGTCATATTCCATATACTCAATTTCTTTTTCTATAAGATTTTCGTGTAAAACATCGTCATCATGAAAAACACAAAAATATTTTGCTTCACAGTTTTTGAAACCATAATTAATATTGGCACCTCCGCCAATATTTTGTGTATGTCTTATATATTTTATTCTAGAATCATTCAATGATAATACATACTTCTCTGTATCATCTGAAGAGCAATTATCAAGCACTATCAAAGTAAAATCACTATATGATTGCCTTATAATGCTGTCAATTGCACGTTTCAAATATTGAACCCTATTATAGGTCGTTATATATATACACAAATCATTCATCTTTCATCAATCCCATATCAATATATTATTTCTACCTATATATTCCATTTTCATAGCATAAAAAATGTTCAAAACCTGCACTCATTATAAATGCCGCCTCACTTCCTGAGTTTTCAGAACAAATGAAGCAATTGCATTTAGATAATAAATAAATTTCTGTAATATAATCTTTTTCATTAGCGAAGGCCTTTTCATACGGCAGTTTACTTATTCTTTCTTCTCCATCTAGCATGTCTTTATAATCCACTCTATCTCTATCTAAGCAACATGCCTTTTCACCAAAACTATCAAAAAAAGCCTTTACTGTTTCATTCGTTTGGCATGTAAAAAAAACTGTATTTACATCCCACTCCTCCATATATTTTTTCACATCACTTATTAACTGCGTGACAGGTGTCTGGATAGAGTGTCCCCAGATACCTTGCGGCTTTATTTCTGCAAGTTTTTGATATCCTTCTCTAATTGATACCCCCAACACCTTTTTTTGAGCTAGTAATTCTTTGTATTTTTCTTCCACATATTTTTTCATGTTTTCATTTAAACGAATGTACTCTCTAGCTATTCCCCTCCAATAGGAAATTACTTTTTCATCGTTGCACCTCATAATACTTACGGGATACATTCCTCCACCATTGTTGCAAACCGATACGTTCATTGATGTATAATCAATATCATCTAGGCCATACCCTTTCGGTTGTTCAAAAAAGAGTTCCCAAGTATTTATATTTTCTGGTGCTGGCATAAAATCATTTTTTATTGTCATCCTGTCTATAATTGGAAGTTTTCCTGTTTCTATCGCATATTCAATGGATTTAAGAAAAACAATATAATCCGAAAAGGTACCTACTTTTTTATTTAATCTTCGTAATATAAGAATATCCTCTTTAGCCTTTCCCTGTATATCATTCAATTTTTCAATTGTGCTTTCCCTTTGTATTCTATCTAATTCATCTCTGTATGATTTTTTTACAATATATTTAATATAATTTTTTATTTTATAGAAATTACTTTTTCTCACCTTGTTTCAAAACCTTTCTAATTGTGGTGTCCTTCAATATAATTAATACCACAAAATATATTATTATGCCAACAATCACTTGTCCTATTATGGTCATCCAGTGATCATGCAGATTTATTTTAAAAATACTAATATACATTACCACTGATGCCACAAAATAGCGCCACGATATGTTTACTATTTCTTTTAAATTAATTAGGTCTTTCGAATAATTTGCAACCATGAGTAATATTGCCAAGCTGGCTATCACCGATGCTAGTGCCACCCCTACTGATTTCATATTTCTAACCAATATTAGGTTTAGTGCCACATTTAATATTGCACTAGTACTTATAGCAATATTATATTCTTTTTGTTTTGCCCTTGCAATCAAACATTGTTGTGCAATAAAATTGCTTAATACAACAAAAAGAACATTTAAGCATAAAATCTTTAGCAATTCCGCGCTTTTATCATAACCTCTTCCAAAAAAAGCTGGTACAAAATCATTTGCTATAGCGCTTACTCCGAATGTCATTGGAAAAGCAATGAGTGCCGCTCCACTTATTGATACCATCAAAAAATCTTTTGTTTTTCTGTTATCACTATTCGAATATAAATATGCTACTCTTGGAAGTATTGCATTGCTTACAGCATTTAACATACTCATACTTAACTGGCATATCTTATTAGCCTGTTCATATACTCCTATTTCATATGCATTTTTCCCAACTGCTCCTAAAATCGTTTTATCTGTTGATGCAAATATTGTATTAATCAATCCAGGCACAAAATACACCATAGATGGTTTTAAATGTCTTTTAAGATTAAGCTCACTAAATTTAATCCATTGTATCCTTTTTAATACCGCAGGGTATACTACTACATAACCAATTAAAGTAGATAATTGCATGATTATCGCATATAAAACTAAATCCTTCTCGCTTTTAATAAGAGCAAGAATCATAATAATATTTATCAAGCGAACTAGTATTGTCCTTATTGCATTAACCTTAAACTCCTCTATACCATTGAGGAACCATGACACATCCACCCCACCACTAATAACATTGAGTAGCATAGCATAATACAAATTTTTTAACGTGCCTGCTTCATATGTGCTAATCCATATCATATATGCCCCGGAACAAATTATCATTAAGATGAACTTTAGCCAAAATATTTCCCAAAAAAACTTGCTTAACTCTCTTTTGTCATCCCGAATCATAGCTATCTTAATAGTTCCATATAATGATAACCCCAAGCATTCTATCAGTACAAAATACGAACTATTTGCCAATGTATAACTATAGTTCCCTATCAATTCAGCCGAAAGAACTCTTGCTATATAAGGTGAAATAATCAAAGGAGCTATTACACTTGCCGTCTGCATCAAGACACTGTAAATAATATTATATGATATTTTCTTTTCTTTCATTTTTCCTCATTTTATTAAATCAGTTATTCTTTTAATGTAAGCATTAATTGAAAATTCTTTCTGAAATGTTTCAGATGTAATAAATTCGTCTGCCGCCTTCAAATATTCTTCATATCTTTCTTCCGTTATTTCATCTACATATTGACATAGTTCTTTGATAGTCTGAAATTTTCTTCTATCTATAAAGGCTTCTTTGGGAACATAATCAGTAATATTTTCCGCTCCCCAATAAATCGGGACTACTCCTGCAAAGAAGCAATCAAATATTTTCTCTGTAATATATCCTTTTTTACCACACATATTTTCATAGCATATAGAGTATTTATATTGAGATAATATTCCTAATTTATCATCTATCGGTCCTCTATATGATTTAAAATTTTCCTTTTCCCACCCATAACCATACAAATCTAAATTATACTTATTTTGCTCTAGATACTTAATCATTTCATAGCGTTTTGAATATAATTCATTTTTTCCAACACCTTTTTTATTACCAGCAATAATAGTATATAATTTTTTTTCTTTAAAAGGTACATTATAAGATATCTTTGCTGGTATCTGTGGGTATTGAAATTTGTAATATTTTTTATTATCTACCAAATCATCATCCCAGGTAAGAATGTCATCAAAATATTGGTGATAGCGAATATCATAAGACTGAGGGCATACTGTCTCAGGCTCTTGCATTATTAATATTTTTTTTAATGGTTTTGAGCTTTTTATTGCTTTTTCAAGATAGTCTTTTTTCCATTTTCTCTTCAAATAATATTTGATATAATCAATAGGTGACGACAATAACCGTATAGAATTCTTGTTTAAGTCTTGGAAAATAATCACATCAATCTCTTCAAAGTCGTACATATCTGCAGTATGCAAAAAATGACCTTCTTCTTCTAATTTTTTCTTCAATAATATCCCAGGGAGCAATAAATTTTGTCCAATCTTACAAGCAGCAGGATCAAATAATCTATCTTTACTATATACATCTCCATATATATTTACTATTGCAATATTCATCATTTTGCCTTTCCAATGCTATATGCATATTATTATAAAGTATAAAGCGCTCTCTTATCCCTTGCTTCGCCAATATTTAAAGTATATATATAATTAAAAGCAAGCATCATTCCACTCTGTCCATAAAATAATACATGCCCTGCTCCAAAGCTCAAAGCTATTGACCATATTATAATTAACGCTCCCCATAAACTTTTTTTAGATACATCACAAAATTTTCTCACATAAAACATACAAACTATGCAGAAACCCACTAACCCTGTTCTAAAAAGCAGGTCGAGAAAATCCATTTCCATATTGGGAAATCCATTCGCTTCTCCTGCGAATCCCCATCCCAATAGCAAATAAAATCCATTAACAAAAATAGATATAGCATCCTCCAATCTTCTTAATCTCATGCTGAACAAGAAATCCACAGTAGAATGGCTCAACCCTTTTTGATACTGCCATCTTTCAAATATACTAGCTGTCACATTTTGTATCTTAGTATATCCCAATGCGCACATAAATATCACAAGGATAATTAACATGCACACTCTTATCTTTTTAGTGTATTTTTTTTCAAATATACTATCTATAAAAAATATCCCTGCAAATAAAATAATTGTAGCATATCCTGTTTTTGTTCCCATCAAAGCAATGCATATACAATTAATAGCCAAAAGAACTAATGTCCCAATATTGATTTCTTTATGAAGCTTCCAAAATAGATACATAACCAATCCAGACATTATAAATGAAATTTCATTTACAGCATAAAAAAAGCCTTTCCATCCTACATTTCCGTCATAAGCATTTATTCCATATCCAAATAATCCAGGAGTTATAATAAGTATGGGGTATATCACAGACCATGCATCCATTATTCTAAATATATAAGCATCTTTTATTTTTTTTTCTATTATTAATAGTTCCATTAAAACTATCATAATTATCGGTGTAAATAATTTTATAATGTCTTTCACACCATTAAATATATCTACACCACTTACCACTGTTTGCAAGATTGTAAAAAGAAGTAGCATAGTACTCACTATTGCAAATTTTTTTTGAGAATTTTGCGCCAAAATAACCAACATTAATATTAACAAAAAAAATCTATATACCTGCCCAACAGGTACCATGTCATGTAATGCTCCACTTATAGTATCTACTATTGGCATTATCAGTAATAAGGCCAATAAAATTGTATATACATTAAACCTCAATCTCTTTACTACAATTTTTTTCACTTTTTTTCACCAAACATTTTTTATATAGATTAGTAATATTTTGTGTCATAGAAGTTGTGGAAAAATTATCTTCACATTTTTTTCTCCCTGAAAATGCTTTTTCTTCCAATTCCGTTCTATTTGTGTAACACCTATATAATTGTTCTGCCAACTTACCAGGGTTATTACAATCTGTCAAATATCCACCGTCATCCTTTACTATTTCAATCATTCCGCCTACAGGATTAACAATAACACAACATCCTGCATTCATTGCTTCAAGAACAGCAATTCCGAAAGATTCATATTGGGACGGCTGAACATACACCGCATAACAATTTAAGACTTCTCTAACCTTATTGCTATACCCTTTTAGTGTTATATTTTTCAAGTTTCTTTCATCTATATAACTTTTTAACTTTTCTCTTTCCGGTCCTTCTCCATATATATCACAATGTACTTTTACTTCCGGATGCTCTTGCTTCAATATATTTAAAGCCTCCAAGAGTTTCATATGATTTTTAACAGGTCTAAGATAACCTATTGAACATATTTTCAATGTATCAGAATAATAATCCGGAAGCACATCATATTTTTTTAATTCAATTCCTGTATATACAACTTCCAATTTGTTATTATCTACCCCACGCTCCACAAGGATGTGCCTAATAGACTCAGATACGGCAATACAACAACTGCAATGCCTATTTATTAACCATTTTTCCAATTTACAATAGCTGTTGGCTATAAATTTTCCCTTAGACATCTGATCTACAAGTACGTCACCATGGATAACGCCTATTTTTTTACAACTGTTATTTTCTTTAACCAGCAAACTTACAAATAGACCATTATTACTATTGCAATGTACTATAGATATATTACACTCATTGACATATTTTTTCAGAGCAATCATATCCGAAATGATATGTCTACCCATATAAACACGTAATTTCTTATCAGTGTTTATTTTCGTGTCTAACCAACTATTTGCTCTTAATACATAGTGTACTTCATAACCTTTATTTTCTAATAATTTTCCCAGTGTAAGTGTATAACTTTCAACACCTCCAGAGAGCTTTCCCACACTTACAATAAGTATTTTTAACATTTTTTACTATCCTTTTTATACTTTATTGCCAATGATAAAATCTTTCTGTCATCAATCAAATACCTTTTTGCCAGCCTTTTGGGATCTTGTGTAATCCTATAAAGCCATTCAAATCCATGATTTGCCATCCATTTAGGTGCCCTCTTAATATTTCCAGCTTCAAAATCAAGGCTTGCTCCTAGCCCTAAGCTAATGGGCACCCCCAGTCGCTCTCGGTTATGCAAGATAAAAAGCTCTTGTTTCGGACATCCCAAAGCTACAATTAATATATGTGGACTTGCCTGCTTAATCGTTTTTTCAATTTTTTCCATCTCTGCCAAATCGCTTTCAAAGCCTTTGGCTGGAGAATAAGTTCCTACTATTTTCAAACCTTTATATTTTCCAATAAGGTTTTCTGCTGCCTTCGCAGCCACACCTTCTCCTGCTCCCAAAAAGAACATTCGATATCCTCTTTCTGCAGCTCTCTCACACAAAAGAGGGAACAAATCGGATCCTGAAATCTTTTCCTTTATAGGAGTCCCATACCATTTAGCAATCCACAGAAGAGGCTTCCCGTCACAGAGAATCAAATCGGCATTCTTGTACGCCTCTTTCAGTTCTCCCCCTCGCTCAAGTTGAATAATATGATCCACATTTGGCGTAACAACATATGAATTTTTATTTTCAGCTATTAACTTGTCTATAGCATCTAAGGTCTCTCCCATAGTCAAATTGTCTATCTCTGTATTCATAAACTGCATTCTTGCCATATTTTTACCTTGATCCTCTTCCAAGCAATACTACTCCTACTGTTTGTAGTAATATCTTTACATCCTGTTTTAGTGACCACTCATCTATGTATTTTAGATCAAGCTTCACTACATCATCAAAATCCTTGATATCGCTTCTTCCGCTAACCTGCCACATTCCTGTTAGTCCCGGAGTAATACTCAGTCTTCTGCGATAATAAATGTTATATTGCTCAAATTCATCCACTGTCGGCGGTCTGGTTCCTACGAGGCTCATATCGCCCTTCAGGACATTAAAAAACTGAGGTAATTCATCAATACTGGTTTTCCGGATAAATTGCCCCACCTTCGTAATTCTCGGATCATTATCCATTTTGAACATCAATCCTTTTACCTCGTTTTGAGACATTAGTTCTTTCTTGCGTTCTTCCGCATCAATATACATAGATCGGAACTTGTACATCTTGAATCTTCTTCCGTTTTTTCCAATTCTGACTTGAGAGAAGAATACAGGCCCCTTGGATTCCAACTTGATTGCCAATGCAACAAAAGGAGTCAGTAACAAAGTAATTAATGCCCCCACACTTCCTCCTACAATATCCATTAACCGTTTGATCAGCATACGGCGATAATCCATTTCCGTCATGACATAGGTCATTACAGGCATACCGGCAAATTTTCCAACACTGCTGCAAGGTATTTCAAACCCAAACTGTTCCACACAATTATGACATACTACACCCATAGCCAGAAAAGATTGTACCAGAAGTTCTAATTCCTGATTGTTCATATGAGGACAATATAATAGTACAACATCCACAGCGCTTTGTCTGGCTACATCAATAACATTTTCTTCTGTTGCCACCACAGGAACTCCATGAATCTTCTCCCCTATATGATTTACATCCATCATCGCCATAGCACCGACTTCATAACTCCATGCAGCATCTTTCTCAATCTGCTGCATGACATGCTCTGCCTCTGCCTCTGAAGTCACCACCATGACCTTATCACTGCTACGGCTCTTGCTATAATAACGGCGCATATAACTCTTAAACGCAATACGAACCACATAAGTTATAATAGTGTTGAGTACGACAAAATAGCCTAACAACAGTCTGGAGAATTCCAGTTCCAACCGAAAAGCGTAAATGTAAGCACTTGTTGCCAGAAAAAGAATAATATTATAACGCACTACTCTTAACAGTTCATAATAATATCCTCTTTGGAAAAAATGTTTATATTCATTTGTGAAAAAATTATTCAGCATACAGATCAGTAAAAATGGAACATAAATCTGGGCTATCTCCCTGTTTCCCAACGGTGATTCCGTCCCATGGAAACGAATCAGATAGGCCAAAGCATACGACACTGTAATGCAGATAATATCTAATAGAAACAAACCATAACTTTCTATAATCTGATATTTTTTATTATAATTATTCATGTACTACCGTTCTCTCCTTAAACAAAATCTGAGCCAGATATAGCATCGGCAGATTCCATAACACACTGAGAGGTAACAGCTCCACATATCCATACACAGCCATAACACCCAAAGCAATTGTTATATAATATTGTCCTTTCACATTACAATACCACATTCCGGCAGTATACGCAACCAAACACAGAATCAATATTATCCACCCATAATTGAATAAGGTATGGAAATATATACTATCGTATGACTCTTGAGGCATATGCCCCAATACTAAAGTCCATACTTCATCGTACACAAAATTTACAAGGGTAATTCTTCCCGTCAGCAATCTGTTGATCCATATTGAAAACTCTTCATTTTTTTGAGCTATGACAGGAATTATCATAGTTACAACAGCAAGTACCGCGGGAATTGGGATAAAAAACATTGCGTATAATTTTTGCCATTGAAAACGTTTTGCTATCCGATATACCAGAATTGCAACGCATAATACTCCCCATAGCAGAAATCCCGTTCTACATATTAGAATTTTATAAGCACCATACAAAACAATTGTTGCCACCACGTATACATACCATTTAATTTTCTCCCTATATACAACAATTGCCAACAGAAGTATTACAAAAATATTAGCATATGCCATATTGGGAGTATGATACCCATAGCTTTTAATTTCAAGATAATCATCTCCCTTAATCAGCCATATTCCTACATTTTCTATCACTCCCGCCATGACCAGCGTCAGCGTCCCCACCGTCAGCACTGCCTTTTCCCACAGTGCATATTTCATGACCTTATCGAGATTCACATTCTTAGCGCCGAAGATTCCCATAGCCGTGAGGATCAGGGTCTTCTCCCCATTTCTGAGGAAATTTGCGCCTAACAATAGTGTGAATATCCCCATGATCACGATTTCCCGCCAGGTAAAATCCGTCACTGCCATTTTCAGGAGCAGGAACAGTGTTGCCACAGCGAACACGTAGAGGTAGATTCTGTCTTCGGAGTTCAGTCCCATAGAGGTCATGCCCGTCATAGGGAGCAGGAACAACATATAGAAGATTTCCTGATAGTTTGCTAATTTTTTACGTAATTCCAGCATGTTTATTTTCCTCATCAATATCCATATATTCTCTGCAGCATCCGTATGGTTTCCTGCATTTGATTAGTCTCTTCGTATTCCGAATAATCTGTGTTATCGGCAATCCGTTTCATTTCCCGGAACATTCTCTTCTGCTCATTTCGCAGGTCATGTGACTGTGCATAGAACAGTCCGGATACCAGCAGTCCAAAATATCCTTCCGGGAATTCTATATCCTCCGGATACAGCTCTGCCCACTCTTTGGCACGGCGCATCACGGCATCCGGTATTTTCCGGTAGTCTGCACTCTGTGCATAAAAAGCATTACTTACACTGATATAGGACATGCGGATACTTTTCGACTGTGGGAAAGCCTTCAGATATTGCTGTATCGTCTCATAGGGTTGTATTTCCACTCTTTTACGGCTTGCCGCAGTGTTTGCGATGCATAGGCTTTCCACTTCCGCTGCCTCGCAGATAGTTCTCTTCTGGCAGATGATATGTGCCAGGCTCTCCAATTGTTGTAATCCGGAGATATCATTTTTCCTTGTCAGATACCGGATTGCTTCCCCTGCTGCTTCCATGGATATCCTACACATATTCACCGGATAGTCCCACTGTGCGAGGAGTTTCTCTATCTTGTCCCATTCCGGTTGCAGGTCTGCTTTCCGGTCTTTGTACAGCTTCAGATGTTGCAATCTGGCATAATTGTTACAGTAGAACTCACCCAGTTCCGGAAGTTCTCGCATTCCTTTTGTCATATCGCAGCACTTTTCCATAAATGCACCATAGTTTTGCGCATCTTCTGCATTATGCAGTCCCACACAATATGCCTCCAGTACATCTACGGTTTCCTTTCGTAAGGGCATTTTTTCCGCAGACTTCTGTAAGTAGGTTAAAAAGCGTTCGCCACTCTCGAATAAATATCTGCTGTCCCCACGTTCTGTCTGTGTGATAGCGATTCTTCTCCATAATTCCAGTTCATACTTCAGAAAAATCGGTTCACTCCGCAGCAAAACGTCCTCCACTGCCCGGAGATCCTCCACTGCCCGCAGATTCGGTAGTAGTCCCACGTAATATTCAAAATAATTTAACGCCTCGGCAGGTGGTGTGACTGCCAGCTTCTGGAGCTTCCTGTTATCCGGCCAGTCTTCTAATGCCAGTGCAATGAAATGAGACAATTCCATGACTGAATTTGCCCTTGCCAGTCTGGCAAAACGCTCGATATCTCTTTCATTAATAGCATAAGATACAATGTATTCTTTGATGATATCCGGAAAGACCGGTTCTATGATCCAGGCTGTCTGAGGCATTGCTGCATATCTTTTTTCTTCGGCTTCATGAAGCTCCCAGGCTCTTTTCTCTTCTTCGGGAGTCGCAATACCGGCATTGACACGCATCCAGAGGTACATTTCCTCCGGATTGACATCCAGTTTAGCATAGCTTACCATATAGCCGAACCGGTCATCATCATCCAGACTGCGAAGCAGTTCCGCTGCTTCCCCGTGGCCGTTTTGTTCCAGCCTGTCGGGATTACTTAAAAGTTCCAGCACCGAGTCTTCTTTTTCTGTTTCTACCAGGGTGTCCATCTGCGCATACAGGTCGAGGAACAGATTCTCTGCTCCGGGGCGTGCACTTTTTTCATTAAAGTATTGTATCATATTTTCGCAATCTTCGCACAGATAATTATCACCGCGCCTGTCCGTAAGATTGAATCTGCCGATAGCGCAGGCCACCGCCAGCACACGCAGATAGGAATCCACCAGATCCTCCCGTCCCAGCAGGAGACTCCAGCGGTTCTTTTCTTTGTTCAAATATTCTGACAGCAGTTCTTCCGTGGAATTCAGCTTCATATGTCCTTCTTTGCTGAGCCATACTTCGATATACATGCTCAGATACAGTGGACGGTCACAGTCTGCTGCCACGGAATTGTGATAGCTTTTTTGTATCTCTTCTGCCGTTTTCTTTCTGTGTCCGATGCAGTTAAGGATAAATTCCGTTTTTTCCAAGAGGGGAAGATATCCTTCCAGATAGTTCTCTGTATAGACCAGTTCATCCTCTTCCCCCAGTTTTTCCAGATTCAATGCCTGTTCCCTGTAGCTCCCTGCTTCGAATTCCAGTCTCGCTTCAGAACCCATCCCCCGTTTCATGCCAAGCATCCAGTCATCGTCCGTAGTACGTCTGTGGCGCTCCAACAGGAGAATCCTGAGCTTATAAGGGGAATCATAAAACCGTTCCAGATATGCGGTAATGGTCTCCGCGCAGAGCTGTTCCTGTCCCAGTACATAATCAAAGATTACAACAGTATCTGTAAAAGGGGAAAATTCACGTACTGCATCAGCATTTTTCCTGGCAAAATACCCAAACCAGTGTGTCGGCATTTTCTTCAGCCATTCCAAAGCCAGACGGCTTTTGCCCATGCCGCCTTCTCCCAGGATCATCCACCAGGAAAATTTCTCATCCTCTTCCAGAAACTGCGTAAGGGTCTCCTGTTCCTCCTCTCTTCCGGTGAATTTCAGGAATCCATTGGCGAAGTGCATTCTTCCGAAAGCAGAGGTGGCAGTTCTGCGCTCCTGATACGGATTCACAGAGATCAGTGCAGGCAGTCCCACTCTTCGCTGCAGCCGAAGCAAGGAGAGTTCTTTCAGAAATTGCGGAAGATCCCCATAGTCTTCTCCGTAATAGATCATCACTGCATTTCCCGGCAGCTGTGGTGCAGTATCCCCCTTTTTCATCAGGTAAAAGTAGGGAATGTCCGAAGTTCCCAGTTTTTCCATTGCAAATGACAGAAACCCTGCCAGATTGGGGTCTTCTACGGTCCCTCCACAGCCTACGATGACGATGGGGTAGGTACTGAGAAGATTCTGTATAAATTGTGCGCCACTATTGTCCAGAATGCTCTGGTACTGGGGTCCGTCCGCAATGATGTCATCTATCCCGTTTTCTCTGTCATATCTTCCATGGAGATGGATCACTTTATTTCCGGTTTTCCCGCGGATCACAGACAGGATATCTGCCGGTGTCGTATAGGAGATGCCGGTACTTCCCACGGTCTCTTCTAACTGCAGGTCGTAATTTGTCGTGGCGATCAGGTCTCCTGCCCGCCAGATTTTTTGCAATGCATCCCGAAAGGTTCTGTCCACAGGATGCAGGGCTCCCATGGTCTGATCCATAAATTCTGTGTAACATCCTGCGGCTTTCAGTCCTGCCAGCAGATATGTGGCTGCATCGATCAGTTCCCCGGTGCTCCATGCGCCTATCTTTTGCTCCAGCTGCGTCTGCTCCGGTACTGTCAGGTACTTTTTCCCCTCCAGGATCCACCTCGTCCAGCTCAACTGATGTGCTCCAAGGGACATGGATGCTCCGGCACCACATAAATATACGATTTTCGGGCTTTCTGTCACCGCGGACATCAACTGTGGATAATTTATTACAGATATTGCGGACATCCCATGCACCTCCCCACAAGAGACCCGGCTGTTCAACCTGTTATTTTTATTTGATTTTTGGCTTGTTGCAGTTTCTTTTCCATAACACAAAAAAGCTACCTAGCACGGTAGCTTTTTCGATATAGGGTTCGTTGCCGATCGTACTTTTCTCCATACTTAGCTTTTGGCTACTCCAGTGATTGTCTCTTGCATTTCTGCAAATCGTAACTGGCATCTCCCAATCCCTATATGTATATTATTATATGCATCTTTTCTTGTCAATATACTTTTTTCATTTCCCAATTTATTTTTAAGGCATATATTTGATTCCAAAGCGATTTCCATTGCCCAAATTTCCGTCGTATAAATGGAATCTTAAAGTAGCAAAAATATTGGGATTGGGTTGTTTCATACCGGCATGGTCTCTTGCAAAGGAATTGGGAACAAAATCTGCGATTTGAAGTCCTGCTTCATTATTGGCCTTATCAACAAAATCAATTCCCAAAAGCCTCTTTTCGGCAGCTTCTTTCGTCATATACATAGATCCCATTAATTTCATATGATAATACTTATCTCTTAGCTTTTCATTTCCTATCAGTTCTCTATGTTCATATACAATGCTACCTATTGCATTGTTTGTGCATAAGAAATGGCAATAATTTTCCAATAACAATTGCATTGCTACCAGGTATTGATCCTGCTTATTTTTCCCTGTAACCCAATAATATTGTTTCAAATTATCTTCATTAATGCTGCTTCCTACAATTGTCAGTTCATTCTGCACAAAGATTTTTTTTAGTTCATCATAAAACCTTTTACGTTCTCTTCTCTCTCGGAATTTTGCATATTCTGGATATTTATGTATATCCAGTCTTCCCTTTTCAGCCTCAATCAATCTCATTTGATGCAAGATCACCTGTTCCGGATTCGGCAGTTCCGTCCATATATTGCGCTTTAACTGATCAACATCAGTTTTCAATTTTCCATAATTATCATCCGCTATAATGATTCCCGCCATGCAAAAATGATAATCATTGTCACGGTTGGTCGTGACATCATGTCTATGTGTCTCGCTCTCATCTAAATATAAGGTATACTTTTTTTGCACTTTTGTTTCCTCTTTTCACAATTTTATTTATTACCGGGCAGACTTCTAAATATCATTTGACATACTAATTCCATCAATATATGCACTAAGAATCTCTTTCACATCACCGTCGATATGAATTCTGTTTAAAGAAGAGATTATATTTTTCACCAAGGAATTCACCGTCTCTACGATAATGTCTCTTGCCTCTATCGTATTACATAATTTTTTTACACGATAATTTCCATACATATCACTATTAACTAAATATAATTCATAAAATCTGTCCCTGCTCCATGTAAGGCTGTCGTCTCCCTTGCCGCACTCCATAATGTAAATGGTGTTGTCCGTACCGGATAGTATCGCATTATATCCGTTTCCACAGGGTGTAACTCCACAGTTGCGGAAAAACAAGGAATTGTAAAGTGGAAATTCATAATAATTCTCACCTACTCCTGTGTCTCCTACTATATACAGTGGGTGAGATGTTACTTCATATCCGTTCATGTCCCTTTCAATTTCCAGATTGTTCAGCTCTGCAATAGTTTCCCGTGTCCAACGTAGCTCATCTTTTTGTGTGTTATCAATCATCTTATTCAAAAATTTCATGATAAACGTTTCTGTTGAAGTCATTTCTGTCAAATCCGAGCTAACAAGTAATTCCAAAGGAACATTTAGTTCTTCCGCAGCTGTCATTAAAAACTCAATGCTTGGATCAGAACTGCTCTTTCCACTCTTCATTCTCGACAAATACCCCGGATAGTTTCCTGACTCTTCTTCCAGTTCACCCAATTTTTTATTTTGTTGTGCAAGAAGATAGTCCACATTTTTTAAGCAGATCTCACGTTTAAATCGCTTGGTTTGAGACAGTTCTTCTTTTGTACAGACCAGTTCTTGCTTTAAAGACAACAATTCATCGTTATAACTATCGATTTCTGCCTGCTTCTCTATTGCCATTGCTTTTACAGTTGAGTTATCTCTCTCCAAAGTCAACGCTCTTATTCCTGTATCCAAAAAATTGATTCTATCCTCTATTTTATCTATTTTTCTTTGTATGTCAGCTCTTTGCATTTTTTACAACCCTCTTTTTGCTTATTGTAATTTTATTATAGCATATATGTACAACTTGTCAATGCTTCAATTTTATATTTATAAATTGTTGTATATTTAATTTATAAAAACAATTTGAGGATAGTTTTAAGTACAATAACTATCCTCAAATTGTTGCGGCTATTTAATTTTATTATTCTGAAATCCTACTCTTCACCAGCCCCAGGTAATATTTCATCTCTCTACTTCTGCCATAAAGCCCCAGAAATACTCCATGAAATACAACTACTGCTACCACTCCGCCTACGAAAAACTGCAGCCAGGGGTTCCATCCCTTCATTCCTATGGTACATGCTTCCGTGATTCCTAATGTCACCAGCAGTACCAGCAAATGTTCCGCGGTCTTCCCCACATACTGTCCATACGACATATCAAACAGCGGTTTACACACATATTTCGGATAGCTGTACAGGTAGACGATTCCCATGCTGATGATCGTTCCGAGGAAGACACCTGCTGCCCCCATCAGCTTCGCCAGCACAATGGATACCACCAGATTGATCCCCGCCTCCAGCAGGGGGATCCTCCGGTCTTCATGGAAGATGCCGGCTGCCTCCTTGAAAGTATTCACAGAGGCCCGCATGCCATCCAGATAGAAGCTCACAGCCAGTACAAATAATACGCTTTTATCGAAGAGGAACTCCTCACCCAGCCAGAGTACGATCAAGGGCTGCATCACGGCATACATTCCGACGGTCACGCATCCGAAGCACCAGAAATTGATAAAATCAATCTTCTGATAAATATCACGGTTTCTCTCCTGATCACTGTCCAGCAGGAAGTTGCCGACACTGTTGGTCAGGATCTCGAAGATCCGCACCAGAAGTGCCCGTACTCCGGATATCACCAGATAATAGTTCGTGTAGAGGTTCATCACCTGCAATCCCAGGACTCCGGTGATCACGATACTGTCGCTGCCGGTGACCAGCATTTTTCCGATCTTATGACAGAACAGTCCCTTTACCTTGACGATGATATCCTGCCGGACCTCTTTTTCCACCGGTTTCACATTTTTTTCTTTCGTGAAAGGATACTTCTGCCGGATATACAGGGAAGTCAGTAAATTGGGAATGATCTTGCCCAGTGTCTTGATGATCAGGAACAGAATATAACTGTTGCAGAATACCAAGGCTCCGATCTGCAGGGCATTCTGTATGACATACGTCACGAAATAGATGGCATCCGGTATGTAGTTTTTCAGGTCTGCGTAGAGCAGAGACTTCTTATAGGCCAGAAAATAAGAGCTGATGCAGTCCGCCAGGAACAAAGCATAGATCAGGTAGATACTGTCCGGAATCTGTGCATCACCTACCAGTCGGGGAAGCAGCAAGCCTACCGGGATACCAATGAGCAATACCACGCCTGAGATTGCCAGATAGCAGCGCTTATAGAACAGGAGCAGGGAATTGATCTTCTCCTCATCCCGTTCCGCCACCGGGCGGTACATATGGTAGATGATGGCAGTGCCGATCCCCAGATCCGCCAGTGACATCATGGAGATGATGCTGCTGAACAGTCCGTTGATACTGTTATATTCCGCCCCCTTGGTGGCGATCAATGTCTTCTGTACCACAAATGCGGTGATCAGGAATACCGCATTTGTCAAAAACGAGGTCATGACATTGATAAATGATTTCTGTGTTCTCTTCATCGGTTACCCTTCTTTACAGGCTGTCCATAATGCAATGTATTGTCTTGTAATATTTTCCAGAGAATATTCCGGGAATTCTTCCATCGTCTCCGGTTGTGTCAGGGCATAATTCATCTGTTTTACCCAATCCACTACCGAATAGGGATCCTGTACATAGACAGCCTTTCCCTGCGTCACTTCCTCCAGGCAGGATTCCCGGGTCATTACGACCCGCTTGCCCTTCCGCATGGCTTCGATGGGTGGCATGCCAAAGCCCTCAAATACGCTGGGGAACAGGAACAGGCGGCAGTTCTCATACAGGCTGTCCCGCTCGGCATCAGATACGAATCCCGTCAGCACTACACGGTCCTCTATCCCGTATTTTTGCAGGATTGTGTTCATTTCCCCGCTGTTCTGTCCCACACCGCTGAGCACCAGTTTTTCATTGTCTGCCCATACACTGAGGACCTTCAGCACCGTTTCTATATTTTTATGCGGGAGCAGGGAACTCACACAGTAAAAATATTCATCTGCCCGGATGCCGTATTTATTCGCCAAAGGGGCGAAATCACAGGTCTTTCCTTCCGTAATGATCGGATTATAAATGGTCGTCACTTTTTCTCTGACTTTCGGATAATGCCGGATCAGATCTTCTTTGCAATAATCGGAGATCGTTACAACTTTCCGGGCACTTCGGCAGGTGTAGTCCCATGCATAGTGCAGGAACATCCGTCTCGCCTTGGAGAAATACTGCGGATAATGCAATGCCTGCAGATCATGGATCACTGCTGCATAGGGAATACTTCCACGAGTTCTCGGCTTACTGTATACCGGAATAAACATGACATCTACCCCTGCCTTTTTAGCATAGGTATCCAAATGGAGATTCTCCCACAGAATGCGCTTCGGCTGTCTGGCGCAGTTTACCGGGCATCTCTCCAGATGCATGTGCGAACATTTCTCATAATGTTGAAACGTATCTGCGTTGTCCTGTGCCACAAATAATATATAATGGTTTTCCGTATCATATTTTGCCAGACCGTTTAACAGATTGCGGATAAATGATTCCGTACCGCCACAGATACCGGGTCTGACCCATAAAAGATCCACTCCTATATACATGTCTGTCCGCTTTGCCTCCCAAAATTTTCTATTTCATGATTCCGTTGATTTCATGTTTTTATACCGGTACAGGACCCTATCCCAGAATCATTTTTGCCGCTTCAATAGCTACACATTCAATCAGATACCACCTGCTATACCCATTAATACGATAACAGTACAGGTATCTGTCCCGGATCCGCTTCTTCGCCGCTTTCAGATCCTTGTGATTGCTGGCGCCGCCCATGTGGAAATTCGCCAGTACCTGATCCACGGTAACGATCTGTCTGCCCTGTTTCCGCATCTGGAGGAAAAATCCATAATCGTCATGAATTCCCAGCTGGCGGAAAGGATATTTTTTATAACATTCCGCCCGCACAAAGGTCGTAGGATGATTCCAGTCTCTGGAGGTCTGGAACTTTCTGGTTCTTGCTCTCTTGACAAAGGTACTGCCGTCTGCCTTATGCATTCGTATATTGGCATACATGAGGTCACATCCCGTCTTCCGGAATGTCTCTACCGCTGTCTGGACCGCCTCCGGCTCGTACCAGTCATCACTGTTGATAATGCCGATAATGTCTCCGGTAGCATTGCGGATTCCTTTATTCATGGCATCGTAGATCCCGCCGTCCGGTTCGCTGAGAACGTGATAGCTGATCCCGCTCGCCTCGAGCCGGGAACGGTAGGATTCTGCGATTTCCACGGTCCGGTCCCTGCTGGCACCGTCTATGATCCAGTATTCGATGTTCGTATAGGTCTGGGCCAATACCGATTCTATCGTATGTGCCAGCGTCTGCTCACTGTTGTAGGACACGGTAATAATGCTGACCAGTGGCTCTTTTTTCTCTTTCTTACCGGCATTCCGGGCAATGGTTAATGTTCCGAAAGCCTTCCTTGCCAGTTTTCCCGGCTTTCCCGGAAGATAAAACGCCATTTTAACGAAAGGATTCATCCATCCTGCGTGAAGCATATGGTGACCGGAAGTCTGTGCCAGTTCGAAGACCATATCCGGGGTACTGCGGTAAGTATCCTCCTGTGGCCAAAAGAGTCCTCCCTCTCTGGATTCCGCCAGAGTTCTCAGATACTCGCATAAATGGTCGATTCGAAGCACGCTGCGTTCATTGTGATAAGTGGGAAACAGAGGCAGTTTCTGTGCCATTTTGGCCAGTGTCTTATAATTTCCCTTGCAGCCGGGGCCGTAGATCATGGGAAGTCGCAGAATCACCAGGCGGGTACCTGCAGACTTTTCCCCCGCAAACAGCTTCTGAAGTTTCTTCTCCGCCTGCCACTTGCTGTCTCCGTAGAAGTTCGAAGGTGCCGGTTTCGTATCCGCGGTGATCCGTACCGGCTTCCGGCTGTTACTGCTGTCTCCGTAGACAATGACACTGCTGAAGTAGACATACTGTGCAACCCCGTCTGCAATAGCTTTCCTGGCTGCTTCCACGGCCAGATCACAGTTGACAGCATAGTATTCTTTTTTCTGCTCCTCTGTGAGACTACTGATATCCGCATGAGCTTTTCCGGTGACATTCAGTACACTGTTGTACCCGGACCAATCCCTGTTTTTCCAGTCGGTTCCCCTCAGACTGACAATATCTGTCTGATATTGTCCGGGATATTTTGTTGTAAGGTAATTATGAAAAGAAGTGCCAATATAGCTATTGGCACCCAGAATCAGTATTTTTTTCATTTTTTTCGGAATTCTCCTTATGCATTTTCATGCTCCCGGTGCCACCTTCCACGACACCATCCTGCCTGAGTACACTTACAAAGGTACCGAAAAAGCAGCGAAGGTCCATACCCGGACCATATTTTTTCACATAATCACCGTCGAGTTTTGCCTTGACGGGAATCTCCAGTTCATCTCTGCCATTGATCTGCGCCCATCCGGTGAGCCCGGGAAGCACATCATTGGCTCCGTATTTATCCCGATCTGCGATCAGATCATACTGGTTCCAGAGAGCCGGCCGCGGCCCCACGATGCTCATATCTCCCTTGAAGATATTGAAGATCTGCGGGAGCTCATCCAGACTGGTGCGACGCAGAAATTTTCCGGTTCTGGTAATATACTGCTCCGGGTTGCTCAGCATATGAGTCGGCATGTCCTTCGGTGTGTCTGTCCGCATGGTGCGAAACTTATAAATCTGAAAATAGCTTTTATGGATGCCTACCCGTTTCTGTGTGAAAAGGATTGGTCCGGGAGAATCCAGTTTAATGGCAATGCACAGGAGCAGAAGGATTGGTGACAATACAAGAATACCAATGCCGCTTAACAGGACGTCAATGGTTCTCTTTATCGGTGTATAAGTACGGATCCGCTTCTGCGTTGCTGTCGTCATGTATCTTCTCCCTTCGTGTTGCTCTTTCCCTGTTTCCCTGCCCGGAAACCATTCGTACTACTCTTATCAGGATGGGGCCATCGGCTACTCCTCTGCCGGGTGGTAGGTGGTTACAATTTTTTCCACCGCTGCCCGGATGTCACTGTTTTCATCCATGGCTTCCCGCTCCAGCTCCACCAGCTGGCTGCGGAACACTTCTTCATCGAATTCAATGGGTTTGCCGATGAAGATCATCTTATTGGCCGTTTCCTTCAGCCCTTCTTCGTTCATCAGCAGTTCTTCGTACATTTTTTCCCCGGGACGTAAGCCCGTAAATACAATCTGAATATCCTCTCCGACACGATAGCCGGACAGCTTGATCAGGTTCGTGGCCAGATCCAGGATCTTCACCGGTTCTCCCATATCCAGCACGAAGATCTCGCCGCCCTTCGCATAGGCTCCGGCCTGCAGTACCAGAGACACGGCTTCCGGAATCGTCATAAAATACCGAATAATGTCCGGGTGGGTCACCGTCACAGGACCGCCTTCGGCAATCTGTTTCTTGAACAGGGGGATGACGCTGCCGTTACTGCCCAGTACATTACCGAATCGTACTGCCACATAATTGGTCCGGGAATTGCGGTTCATGGACTGGATCAGCATCTCGCAGAGACGTTTGGATGCCCCCATGATATTCGTGGGGTTTACCGCCTTGTCCGTGGAGATCAGTACGAATTTATCCACTCCGTACCGGTCTGCTGCCTGTGCTACCTTATAGGTACCGAATACATTATTTTTAATAGCCTCGTGTGGGCTGTCCTCCATGAGCGGCACATGTTTATGTGCAGCTGCATGATACACGATATTCGGTCGATATGTCTCGAAAATGCTGTCAATACGCTCTTTGTTACGCACAGATGCGATCAGTACCACCAGATCCAGCTCCGGATACTTGCGGATCAGCTCCTGTTGGATGTCATAAGCATTATTTTCATAGATATCCAGGATGATCAGCTGCTTCGGATGATGGGCTGCCAGCTGTCTGCATAGCTCGCTTCCGATAGACCCACCGCCTCCGGTGACCAGTACGACCTTACCGCCGACATGTCCCAGCACTTCCTCCGTATTGATACGAATCGGCTCTCTGCCCAGCAGATCCTCGATCTCCACTTCTTTCAGACTGGATACGGAGACATCCCCATTGATCAACTGATAAGTTCCGGGAATGGTCCGCAGTTTACAGCCGGACTCCTTGCAGATATCCAGAATTTCTTTTCTCGTCTGCACGCTGGCAGAAGGAATTGCGAAGATGATCTCATCAATACTGTATCGTCCTACAGCGTCCAGAATGCTCTCTCTGCCGCCAACGATCGGCACACCACGCATCAGTTTGCCGTGGCATCCGGGCTGATCATCGATAATACATTTGGCCCGCATACTTAAGTAACGGCTGTTCTCGATCTCCTTGAGGATCATATCGCCGCCGGCTCCGGCGCCGATGATCATGACATTGGCACAATGTTCCTTGCCCAATAGATTCATACGTTTGTTATTGATCAGACGTAAGATACGATAGCCGAAACGGATACAGCAGATGGCCAGTGTCAGCAGGAAAAAGTACAATACTGAATAGCTTCTGGGCATCCGGTTGTCTGTAAATTTGCAATAGACGAACTGCGCCAGTGACGCGCAGGCAGTTGCCCCCACGATATTGACCAGTTCATTGGCACTGGCATAACGCCATACGCTACGGTACAGTTTCCATATTACGAAAAATATCAGAGTTCCTATAATATTCGGGATCAGGAGGTTTTCACAATGTTTAAAAAATAGAGGATCAATATCCTGAAAAGAAAAATCATACCGGATATACAATGCTGCAAAGGACACCAGCAATATGGACATGACATCCAGGATCACCAATGCAATGATCCTTTGCAGAGGAACTTTTGAATTGTATTTATTCTCCATCACAGATTGCCTTTCTCCAAGCGATGAACAACAGGGTGATCGTCAGACTGGATACTCCCCAGGAATACTCCAGCAGGCCGAATGCCACCGGAATCAGCACGAATAACTGTGCCGCTGCTGCGGCAGGATCTTTCTTTTCCGCGTAGGTCTTGCCCAGCCTTATCAGAGACCACAGCGCCAGAACTGCAAATACGATCATCATCGGAACACCGAAATCCGTACCGTATTGCAGGAAAATGTTGTGTGCATGTCCCACCCAGTAATACTGATGCAACTGGAATCCCTGTTCGGAATAGGGATGTCCCGTCAGATTCAGCTGGCTGATATAATATTTGTAAATGGTGCTTCGTACCAGCAGAGTATCCGTATCCTGATCCGGCTGCAATACCGGAATCTTGTTCGCCGGAATCTCGGTCTGTGCTTCTGCAGCTTCCGCCTTCATGGCAAGCGGAGAATGTTCCAATGCATTCTCAAATGTATCGAAAATTCTTCCCAGAGCGGCATCCAGATATTCATCGATATCTACGAACTTTTCCGAATTCCAGGGATCCCAGGAATGAACCTTTCCCTCGCTCCACTCTCCCCAGAACCATACCGGATGATGGAACACCGGCGGCAGATATCTGGTAGCACTGAAGCAGATGGGAAATGTCAGAATCACGCACAATGACAATGCCATCAGATTCCTAAACCATTTTTTATAACTTTTCAGTTTACAGATCATCCACAGGAAGAAGCCGATCATCAGAACCGCCGCCACCCATCCGGTGCGTCCTATGGTCAGCAGTTCAAAGCTCAGTACCGCGCCGGATCCCAACCAGTAGTACAGCCGGATCCACTTGCTGCACCGGTTTTTCGTCACATACAGGATTTTGGCAAAGACTGCTGCCAGTACTTCCAGATAGAACAGGGCATTCAGGTTCGGATTGTTGTACATTCCCTGATATCTTACATTGTCGTAAGGGCGGAACACACAACAGAATCCCTGAAACACGAAAAATCCCAGTATGATACCGTTCAGGCATCCCTGAAACAGATCTTCTCTTTCCTCGGCGGTATAATCTGTCAGATAGAAACAGCCGAACATCACCAGATAGCAGAGCGGCCAGATGTAATCGCTTCTGGAGAAGATCATCAGAAACATCATCACTCCCCACACTGCCAGAAATTTCTTTTCAAGGACAGGATATTTTTTCTCGACGGCCACACGGATCACCGTATGGATCAGGGCATAGCCGGTCAGGAACACTGCCAGTGCCGCTGATACACGACCATTCACAAAAGGATCAAACGAAGTTACTCCCACTACATAGGCAATCCCCACAGCTCCACCCAGAATCGTCCAGAGCAGATAAGGAAGCTTATGTGCCCTGATCTCTCCCCATTTGCAGTGGGACAACAATATCACTGCCATAATGCTGCCGGTCATATTGCGGAAAGTCTCAATATAGCCCTCTCTACCGGAACCGGTCTTGGTTCTCTGATCGATCAGGCAGAACATGAAAAAGCAGAGGGTATATACTATCCTCTTCCATGACCATATATGAAACGTCTTGCCCTTTATTGTAAAGTCCATTTTGCTATCCTCATTTTCTTTGCTGTCATTGCATACTCTTCTATATTTTAAACAATTTGCGGTATAAGTACAAGCTTTTCTTTATCGGTCCATAAATTCTCATTTTCATTAAAGTATTTCCAAGTCTGAAAGGCACCGATATTCCACCGATGCCTTCCCTACAACGCAATATGTATCTTCTTCTCCACTATTTTCCGGGCCGCCTCTGCACAGTCCAATGTAATCTCCCGATTCTCTATATCGTAGATTTCAGTTCCGAGGATTTTGATGGTTCCATTGTTGCCGGAATGTAATATTGGCAGTAATTCCTCTGCTTCTGCCGCGATCCCTTCATTGTATAATGCCTGTACCAGTTTAGGGGTGCTGAACAGAATGACACGTTTTCCTCGGTATCTCCGGTTCACCCGTCTGAAAGGGGCATCTATTTTACCTGCGGCGCCTTTATCATCTGTAATTACGCAAAATTTTCCCTCTTCTTCCGGCAATTTCACAAGAACATGCAGGCATACCGCAAGCATTTCTTCCCCAAGGTTGTCTCCTGTTTCCTTATTTTTTCGCACCCCGGAGAAAAAACACGTATAAAAGTCCTGCGTGTTTTTACTCTTCTCCTCCACAATATTTCGAAGGCCCTCATCTTCAAGAAGCGTCTTTGCAATCGTGCTCACAGGATGGTTGACCATTCTGATTGCCCAGATCAGATAATTATTCACCCGTTGTCTGGAAGCGAAGCAGCTTTCCATAATATCCTGTAATTATTCTCCCGCCATCCCGGCTACCACCGTCACAGATTCCTTCCCATAATACTCCGCGCAGGCCATATTTACCCACACATAGCCATTCTCGGGCTGCAGATCGGTATACATGAGCAGTTCCACATAATTCAGCGGTCGGAATACCGGATTTTTCACGGAATCATCCTTCAGCACCGCGATCCGCTCTTCCCAGCCGGCGCCGTAGGCCTGTGCCCAGCCGTTTCTCCACATGCGGTAGGCACGGTAACTGGTGGTGCTCTGGACATTGCCAAACAGAACGACTGCTGCCAGAAGTGCCCCCGTCACTGCAAAATAACGCAGGAGGTATTTCTGTGCCAACAGGTCTGCCTTTTCGCTCTTTTCCGCTTTCAGAACCCGCTTTGCGATCCAGCCGCACCAGTACAGTACATTGGCCACCATCCACAGCACATAAAAATACCACAGGATAGCGCCCTGCCTTCCGCCGCCCATGGTACCGTCCACGTAGATCGTTGCAGTAGCCTGGGAGGCGTATACTCCGAAAGTCAGCGCAGTAAACAGGCCGGGGAAGCGAAACTCATAGTTCATTTTTCTGACCGCTTTCCAGAAGAAAGGGATCAGCAGAACCAGTAACAGCAGGACCTTCAGATTCGTCCAGCTGATAATATTCAGAAAAGTTCTCTCCAGGGACAGCCAGATGGCCATCAACGGGGAATTGGCTGTGCTGCCGCCAAAATTGCCGTTGAGTCTGGTGGCTGTCAGCGGAGAAGTCACACACATCAATACGCTGAGTGTCTCTAACAGTGTCACGATCCAGGTCCGGCGGAAAGCATCTTTACGGCAGATCAGGAATAAGATCTGCAGACAGATCAACAGGCACATGGTGGATACGCTGGTGGAAAAATTGTTGCCACCCACCAGAATCGCCAGCAGGCAGGCCAGCACGGTAAGCACGACCCGCTTTGCCTTGCCGGTCTCGCGAAGCGCAATTTCCAGATACAGTGTCAGCAGGACCAGTGACAAGCTATACACAAAAGTGTAATTCACCGAACCGTTATACCAATAAAAGCTTTCCTCCGGATAGGGGCAGTAAAGCACCTGGAGAATTGCCATGGGAATACCGATGGGCAGGATCAGCCAGCGGTTCTCCTTTGCTTGGCCCGCAATGCATTCTCTGAGCAGCAGGAACTGGGACAGGATCACGGAACCGATCATCAGATAGGGGGTGATCCGGTAAAAATGTTCTCCAAATGCCGCAGGCTGCAAAGCCGACAGAATCAGTATGGAAAATCTGGCTTCCCACACATTTTGTGCCAATGTCTGGTATATCGCATGAAATACACCGGCGATTCCTTCTCCGGCCTGCATTGCCCGGTACATATATTTTCCGAAAGACCAGTCATCTGCAGAGGGATAATCGTATTTTGCGATCGTAAACAGCGGCCACAGGATCACCGCCAGTGCCAGGATCCACGCGATGTGGATCAATATCATTTTCTTTCGTTCTGTCAGTTTCATTGGTATAAAATATCCTTTCTTACAATAGATCCGGTGTCCAGTCCATATCTACATCACTTCCGCCGCTGTCTCCACCGGAACTGCCGCTGTCACTGCTTCCGCTATCGTTGCTGCCAGAATCACTACTGCCGGAATCACTGCTGCCGCTGTCATCATCGTCGTCATCGTCATCATCCTGCGCAGGTTCCGGGGTCGGAGCCGGTGTGGGCGCAGGGGTCGGAGTGACTGCAGGCTTTGTCGCAGCAGGTTTGGTCGTTGGCTTTGGCGTGGTGCCGGGATTCTGGGTGGCTGCAGGTTTCTGAATACTTCCACCGGTCTTGTCTCCCGACACGGTTCCGCTGCCGGTGATCGTCTGCCCATCGTTACCGGCTGTACTGTTGCCATCTGCACTGCCGGTGATTTTGCCGGTAATGCTTCCTGTGATGCTTCCGGATGCAGTGGTATCATGGTTTTCTTCATAAGCCGCAAAAGGATCCTGTTTTGCCATTTCTCTGACCGCACCGGCGCTGACCCAGTATTTTCCGTCAAACCATTGTACTTCTCCGTCAAAAATACGGATCTGCGGGGTATCACTGTCTATGGCACCCGTGGTGTTGTCCGCTGCGTTGCCTTTCTCTCCGCCGTCCGTGGCGGCACCGGTTCCCTCTGCTGTATTTGCATTGTCCTCTGCTGTCATATCTTCTGTCACCTCATAGGACGTGTATTCCGGACGGGTCTCCAGTCCTATCATTTCCCCGCAAAAACGATACTCCTCTGCGGTAATATCCCCGCCGATTCCCTGCCACAGGCAGTTCTCACCGGTAGCATCATAGGCATAGAGGATCAGATCCGTATAATCTGTTCCCTCCAGCAGTTTTTTCTTGATTTCTTCGGAGGGCTGCTCTGTCAGGATCTTTCCTTCGGAATCAAAACTTCCCGTGTAAGTGATATATTCCATACCCTCCCGGTTGCTCCAGAGGGAATAGACATCCAGCGCACCTTCTCCGGTATGGACATCACAGGTATAGTCTCCCGTGAGCACACCGCCCTGCATGGTTCCCTGTTCATGGGTAATGCTCCCGGTAGCGCTGTCCACGCTCCAGGCTTCGAAGGTACCGTTCCAGTCCTTCATGGTTTCCGGTGTATCTGCCAGAGGCGCTGTTGTATCCGAAATCTCTGTCGTTGTATTTTCCCGGGCTCTGGCTTCTGTGGTTCCCGTTTCCTGTGTGGCATCGGGATTCTCAGTTTCTGCCGGATCCGCGATGTTCTCGTCCGCACCGGCCGCTGTCACTGTTACCAGCCGGATCGTTGCACCCTCCTGGCTCAGGAATCGTTTCGTGTCGTTTCCGGTATACCACACCCTGGAGAAGCATTGTCCCTCTTCCGTATAGCCGGTCTGTACATAGAGCAGAGGCTGACTGTCTCTTTCCAGATAGTAGTTTCGCTGTCCTTCTTTCAGTTTGGGCATCATGGTGGTGAACCAGTCCTCGCTGTCGATGAGATTCACGCTCTCACTCAGATACTCGGTCAGCTCCAGATCATTTTGCATTTCCTGTGCACGGCTGCGGATCCCCTCTGTCTCTTCCTCCAGATTCACGCTGAGCTCCTGTAGAGCAGCAAATGCTTCCTCATCCGCATAGAGCCGGTAATCCTGTTCCAGCATATCCCGCTGTTTGCGGATGTATCCCGCTCTGTTGTAGGCATCGGCCAATGACAGATAATCCTCCTGGGTAAACTCTCCTTTATTATATTTTGTCTCCAGATTGAGAATCTCCAGCTCCAGCTCTGAGAGCATCGGCTGTGCCTCTACGGGAGTCACGGCATCCTTCGCATTTTCATCACTGCCATCTCCGCAGGCCGTCAGGGATGTTACCAGAACAGCGCTCATGGCCAGTGCCAGAAATCTTGTTGCTTTTCTTTTCATCTTTTTGTCCTATCTTCTATATTCTATGATGTCGAGACCAAATGCTCTCGACCTTGATACCTGAGAATCATTCCGTGCTGTACGTTTCCACTATCCTGCCCGATATTCGCATATCATTCCTGTGCATCACTGATGAGCTTCCGCAGGAAAGCATCCGCCTCCGAGCCCTGTGCATAGGTTCCCATGTTCAGGACCTGCTGTGCCAGAGCATAGATGCTGCGGGCCTGCACCGGACCGTAAATGGTAATGTCCTTGCCATCCTTGTTCAAGATGATGTATCCGCGGAATGCATATTCCACCTTATACTGGTTCGCCGGAAGGCCGACCAGTACGGAAGTGAACCGGTATCTGCCACTCACGGTCTCATAAATACTATCCTGATGGGTGCCGTTGGCATTCGTACCGAAAGCCAGTCCGCTAATGACTTTTTCGCCGCCTTTGATCATGGGATAGCTTGTCCGGTTGGCATTGTTCATGACCAGTGTTCCGTATTCCTTGAGATGATAGCCGTTCACACCATTTCCCAGCAGTTGTGCTCTGAGGTCCGTACTGATACCGGTCTTAAAGCGGATTCCCGCTTTTCCGGTAATCCGGATGGAAAATCCATGGTAGGTCAGCAGATCCGTAAGTCCCGGCTGTTCTGTGGCCACATAGGCATTGTTACGATATTCCAGGGTCCAGACATACATGCCGATAGGCGCTCCGTTCTCATTATACCGGTACACGACCGCCGACTGGGCATTTCCGTTCGGCAGTTTGACGATACGGCGGTTATTCCGCACCTGTGGTGTATAGGCAATACCGTCCACGTAGATCGTGGAAGCATCGTAACCCGACGGTACCTGCAATACCACATTGGTAGAGGAAGTCGGCATCGGGCAGGGGCTGGCCGGCATATTTTCATAGACCGGAATCTTGAAGACAAAGGTATTCTCCAGTGCTCCCGCACTTTCATACAGTTTCTTCATGCTCAGTGCCTCACTGGTGGGTGCTGAGATGTTCTGCATATACTGATGGGTATATACCGGATTGCTGGCAGTGGGGGATACATTGAATTTCTGTAAATACAGGGTATCCTGGCCCTTACGTATGTAGCTTGCGGAGATTACTTCCGCTCCTCCAAGGATCGAGTAGTAGGCTCCATGCCAGTCATGATCTTTGGCATAATTCAATCCATTGCGGATCACTTCTTCATTGGTACTGCCGGAAGCTCCCACATTGAAATAATTGTAATAATGTTCATAACCGGGATAGGTGCCGGAGATCAGCGGGGATGTCCCCTCTCCCTGCTCCTGCAGTACTCTGGCTGCCAGATGGAACGGGCTGACCTGCCGGTTCTCCTCCGCACCGATGGACCAGAAAATATGGTAGAATTTCATTGAGGTCTCCGGTGCGTTCTGACTGCTGTTCATGAAGGTTCCCTCGAGGAAATTCTTTACCGCTTCTTCCGTATGATAGCTTGCGTTGTAGGTCAGCTGTTCAAACTGGAAAATGGCATTCTCCTGCAGGGAATTTCTGGGATCCATGTATAATTTCAGTACATCTTCCGAAGCGAAATACCAGTTGGGGCTGTGCTGTCCTTCCTTGCAATAATCCCCGTAACTCTTATAGACCAGACTTTTTCCACCCTGCAGTTCGTTGTTGACTGCGGTCTGGAAATCCAGTCCGGTATTCTGTCGTACAAAGGTCCAGTTCGGATGTTTCTGTTTCAAAGCCTGCAATGACGGCCGGTAGCTCTCCGGAAACTGCTCGATGTCCGCATAGACACCGGTGGCATTTTCCTCTGCCAGCATAACCGCCGCTCCGGGATTCATGCCGTACAGTTCTTCCCATTCCAGAAAACGTTCATCCGAGCATGCCAGATAATCCCGGGGGATATATCCCTCGTAGACCTTGCCCTTTACCTCGGCGGATACTTTTTCCCAGACCTGATAATCTTCATCCACCGTCACATCCCGGATCTCCACCATCTGTCCACTGGGCACGGTGACCACTTTTGTGCTGTCTTCCGACGCTTCCGCACGGATCGTCAGATCATCGCACAGATAGACCAGTGCCATGACCTCCCGGTCTTCTACGATATTCTGCAAAGCCCCTCGTGCTTCTTCGATCCATGCCTGATCTTCTTCATCCAATGCATGCGTCTGATAGGTATTGCCCTCGTAGGTGAATATAAATGCCGCCAAGAGAATTGCTCCCAGAAATGCCAATTTTCTCTTCATATAACGTGACTCATTCCTTATTTTATGGTTGCTGTGTTGCCCGTTCTATCCTGCCTCTACGTCGGGCATCACTCTATGTGCTTCAGTTTCTTATGCAGTACCCGGATTCCCTTCGGTGCAATGGCAAACAGTGTATGATAACACTTGTTCTTTTTGGTAAGCCAGGGATTTTTCATGGCTCTCCACCAGCCGTGACGCAAGTCACACACCACCCTGCGGTAGAATGCGTTGTCCCCGGTCATCTGTGCAATAGGGATGTGCAGCAGATAATCCAGCCGCTGGAAAATACCGAACCGGAATGCGATTTCCGACAGCTCCGGATATTTTCTATCCACCAGTGCAAGCACCATGTCCGCATTGTCGATATTGTCGGCGAATACTCTGGAGAACCGGTTCTTGTCTCTGGTATTGCTGTCCGGACGATAAAATACATGATACGCCTGTCCGGGAATGCATGCAATCCCCGGAACTGCACTTTCCTCCCAGGTCAGAATTTTTACTAATAAATGAAAATCTTCATTCAGTGCCCCCACCGGAAATTGTTCTATGGTAAACAGGTCCTTCCGCAAAAGCTTGGTACAGAAGGAGCAGTCTCCGCGGTGCATCAGAAGTTCCTTCAGAAAACCTTCTGCCGGGATCACCTGTTCCGTTGCCACCGGCTCGCAGATATTCGGTAAAATATTGCCGTCTTTGTCGATTTCATCTCTGCCGACCTGCGCTACGGGCATTCCGGTCTTTTCGATTGCCCCGTACAGCCGCTCATACATATCCGCATCCACGTAGTCATCACTGTCCACGAAGCCCACATATTCTCCCCCGGCCTGCTGTAATCCGAAATTCCGGGCGGAAGAAGGCCCGCCGTTCTTTTTATGGAAGACGCGGATTCTCTCATCCTCCGCTGCCAGCCGGTCACATAATGCCGGTGTCTCATCCGTGGAACCATCATCGATCAGCAAAATCTCCAGATTTTCGTATGTCTGTGTCCGCAGACTTTCCACGCAGCGGGGCAGATACGGTATGATATTGTACACCGGCACGATCACGCTGATCAGCGGTTGCTTGGTTACACTACTGTTCACTGTTTATTCTCCTATACATAGACCGCTCCGGGATTACAGGGGCCGGAGAGCAGGGGCCGTCATTCCATAATTGTGGAATCACCGGGGCAGGTGTTGTGATGTCCTGCATCACATCCTGGCCGGCATCCGGCATTTCCTGTTCTTCTGACATTTCTGGCAAGAACTTCATTTTCCGGCACAGTTCGATCAATCTTTCCGCAGCCGTCCGGGCATTCCATTCCCCGACAATGGTCTGCTGTGCGTTTTCTCCCAGTCTGCGGCACTCTCCGGGATCCCTGAGAAGCCGTTCCACGGTCCGAAATAATTCCTGTTCCTCACCGTCCCGGTACATACTGCCGTTTTCTCCCTGACGGATCAGCCAGGGAGCCGCTCCGATCATATGATCTGCCACCACAGCACAGCCGCTGTTCATGGCTTCATTCACCACTGCCCCCCAGCCTTCTTTGCGGTCACTGGTGACCAGATAGATTTCTGACTTTTCCATGGCCGCCCGGACTTCTTCCGGGCCTTGAAAACCGGGAAAGGTGATCACGTCGGTCACTCCGAGTTCCTCTGCCAGGCGATGCGTCTCTTCCTCCAGTTCCCCTCCGCCGATCATGGTAATATGAAACGTATTTTCTTCCAGATGTTCTTTTAAATAAGATGCTGTTTTCACCACCAGCTCTGGATGCTTCCAGTCGATCATCCGGGCCGCCCACAGAATACTGCCCGGTTCTTTGTGATTGAAGGGCTGCCCTGCCTCGTAATGCCTGGTCTCCGGGAAATAGCCGAAGCGCAGCATTTTGCCGGGGTAGGCATGGATCAGGTGATAATCGCAAGGCACATAGGCTCCTGCGCACAGGAAATACACCGGTGCCTTACGGTATCTGGTGTGATCCTTGTATTTTTGCAACAGGCCTCTCGGAGAAACAGCCTTCCATTGCCCTTCCTTATATAAGCGTTCATTATAACGGAAGATCGGTTTTCCGGCAGTCAGTCTCTCCTGAATATAGCTTTCGTCATCGCATCCGCCGAAGATCACCACATCCGCGGTAAGCAATAGTTTCTCAAAATCTTCCGCATCTGTGACGGCGTTGCTGTTCGACTCAGAGCCGGGTGTTTTCTCCCCCCCAGACTTATGTGCACACGAATTCTTCGCAGCGTAGCGCACATAGGGACGTTCCTCGGCCTGCCAGCCCATCTTCACCCGTTCTTCTTCCATGGGCTGTGTCTGCAGGAAACAGAAATCTCCCTCCAGCAATTCATACAGAGCATCACAGAAGGGCAACTGATGATGATTAAAATAGTTTGAGACAAATATCAGCTTCATTCCTTCCTCCCTGCTATGTTTGCATAGATTTCCTGCAATTTTGCGAAATTCTGCTCTTTATCATGGGTTTTTCTTGCATGTTCTCTTGCATTTTTTGAGTATTCCAGCATTTTCTCCGGAAAACTCCACATTTCGATAATAGAATTTGCCATGGAATTTACAATATTTTCCAATTCTTCTGTTTTTGTCGTTTTATAATTTCGCATGTTATTTTTACTTTCAGAAGCATCTGACGCATATTTGTCATTTTCAGCCACTTCCGACAGCAGATGTCCCCGGCACCACAAGCCGTCCCTTCCGCCATCAAACAGGCTGGGGATTCCCCCTACCTCCGTGCTGATGCAGGGAACTCCCAGAAGCATGGCCTCTCCCAGGGAATTCGGTGAATTTTCCAGAGAGGAACAACACAGAAACAGATGACTTTTCAGAAATCTTTCCTTCATTTCTTCTCCGGTCAGTTTTCCGAGGAAGTGTACCCTGTTCTCCAGCTGTCCTTCCCGGATCAGTCTGCGCAGGTAACGGCCATATGCCGATATTTTCAGCTTTTCCTTCGGCGTCCGGTATGCCGTCAGATCATTTCCTGCCACATACACCTGTACCCGGGGATATTTCTCCCGGATCTGTGGCAAGGCCTGCAGCAGATAGTGCAGTCCTTTCAGAGGATAATCCGCCTGACTGACGAAAATGGAATAGGGTTCACAGTGCTCCAGCTGCCATTGTCCTTCATAAAAGGAAGCCCGCAGGGTCTCATTCATCGTATAATAATGTGCCTTGGGATTCCACGCGGTAGTCACTGCCCTGTCCCAGGCGGTTCTTCCGGTGATATTGCCGGCAAGTCCTATTGCTTCCCTCTCCATTACACCTCTGCGGGCAAATTTTTCCTGCTGGCTGCGCAGGGTATCCTTCTTCACCAGATCCCGGAAAGTGGTCTTGTGGATCTCCGATTCCGGCATATCGGCAAAATATGCCTCCGCACACAACGTACAGATTCCCTGAATTCCCACCAGTATCTTCTCCTTGTGGGGAAACACCCGGCATACTGCCAGTGTGTGTGGATATTCCGTGCCGAAACAGTGGATCACATCCGGTGAAAAGTCTTCCGTGATCCGATGCAGTTCTTCTTCCAGCAACGGCTGATATCTGTCGGGGTGTACGGTGTCTTCGTGGAATCCATAACATGTGATATTATATGTTTCAGCATCTGTATTTGTCTGTAAATGCTCCCGGTCTTCTTTTTCCCGTGGCATTGCTATCTGCAGTCTCCAGGGCACCTCCGTATCTGCCGGCACCGGGAATGCCACAGCCAGCTCCAGGTCACTGGAATTCTCCGCGGCTACCTGCTCCAACAGACCGGACAGCCAGCCCTCTTTATTCGAAGCTTCTTTATGCAATGCTTCGGCTATGACCGGAAGCATGATATTGCAGACCCACAGCACTTTCATAAATTAAATCCTCTTTTAATTAAAGATCCAGTTTAGATACGGAAGCAGCCGTATCTCCACATCATACATTCCCCGCAACAGCATTACGAAATACAATAGATATGCTGCAACAACGCCAATAATACACAGGGTTCGGAACCATCCCTTTTTGACATCCTTCAGCACACCCGGAATCAGGAAAATCTGGCTTTGGATCAGGTAATATGCCACTCGGGATACTTCCGGGATAAAGGAGCCGCAGGAATAGAGCACCAGTCCCGCCAGATTCAGGTAGAAGTAATAACGGTTTCTGCGATTTTCCTGAACCCTGTCCTTCCAATAGATCAGGCACAGTATCAGCACTGCCAGGCATTTGGCGATGTTGACATAGGATAACTGTCCGTTGTCGAACATGGAATCCTTGTAATAGGGATAGAACCGGAAGATAATATTGCGGTACACATCCTGTCCGAAGATCAGAGATAAGATCAGTAATACGCCAACCGCATAGTGCCACTTTTTCAGCCGGATCCGGGACAAGAGATCTATCACAATATATGCCGGGATGACCAGCAGTACCGATTTGTGGATCGTACAGCCCAGCAGCACCCAGAGAAGAAACTTCCCATATTCTCCCCGCAGCACATATTTCTGCGCATACATGACCAGTGCCAGTGCGAAATAGTAACGTACCGAATTCATACTATTAAAGTAAAATCCCTGTGTCAATAACAGGAACAGGGAAAATACATACCAGTCCGCCTGATCATGCAGTGCCTTCAGGAAAAAGAAGACCGTAATCAGGGAAAAAAAGCCAAAGATCGGAAGATAAGATCCCTCTCCGAAAATCAGATGGAAAAATTTCACCAGATACACAAAACCGGCTTCGTAGGAGACATGCCTTCCCTGATCGATCAGCTGAAATTTCAGCCAGTAGACCCAGTAATCACCGCCCACAGCAATGCGGCAGGCAGAAACCCCGGCCAGGAGACAGAAGATGGCGAATTCCGCCACAGCATTGCATGCCTGCTGTCTGTCCGGCCCGGCCGCCATCAGATCCCCGGAGGTATTCCCACGAAAGGAGCGTCTGCCGGACAGATAGTCTGTCGTATAGTCACGATTTTTTACCAGAAAACCGAATGCTACGGTAACAGCTGTCAATATGATATACACCAGTGCGCTCTTCTCCATGTGGAACCTCCTTTCTTTATGGCCTTTTTTCCAAAAAGCAAGCTATCGTCCTCCTGCCTCCCGGATGCCGTCACGCATCCACTGTCTGGCCTGCTGCAGGCTTACCTCTGTGCACAACATGCCCTTATGCGCATATAAAAACCTCAGCGCCAGCGGCCATTCCAACCATCCATACAGATAATGATACAATACTCCTCTGTCATGGAAAAATTTTTCATTATAGCCATGAAACCAGGTGGATTCCCCGGCTTCCTCTCTGCCGATGGTCACCGGTGCAGTATATACCCGGTAGCCTTTTTTAATAAACTCCGTTAAAAACAGGCTGTCTTCTCCATTGCTGTATTTTGCTCCACCGCCAAACAGCAGGGAGAACGTAATACCAGATTGCAGCAGGCTTTCTCTGCGTACAGCAAAGCTGACTGCTCCATACCGCCCGCAATTATACCAGCGTACCGGTTTCCGTTCCGTAATATGGTAGGTGCGGCGTTCTTCCTCCACCTCAATATTGAAAATGATCATATCGGCCCGGGGATTCCGTTCAAACTCCGCAAGAACAGCCGCCTCATAACCATCTTCATACACAATATCCGCATCCGAAAAAAGGCAGATGTCCCCTTCCGCCCGAAGAATGGCCTCATTGCGGCTTCTGCCGATGCCACGATCGGGAAAACTGCAGAAACGGATTCTTCCGTTCCCCGGAGATATCTGCATTTCCTCCTGCCCCAACCGGTCGCACTGATTGATGATCACCGCGTCCGATTGCAGGTTCATATGTTGTACGGTCTCCGGAAGAGAAGCATTCATTACCGATGCCAGAACTTCTACCTTCATGCCTGCTCTCCTCCGTGTTCTGTATTCTGTGTCTGCATGGCTCCCGGCAGAAAATAATAGCTGCGGATCAGCTGTTCATCCGCATTCCACAGGAAGGCTCCGTCCACAGGGCAGTCCTGGGTATGCAGATACTCTAATACCGCTTCCAGTCTCTTTCCTACCCGTTCTCCGGCTGGCACCGCCAGCAGAAATGCATCTGCCTTACGAAGTGTCTCCCCACTCTCCGGGCATAACAACGGACTGGGAACCGCTACATATTCCACCGGTATTCCCTTCCGGGTCTTATCTGTCTTAGCCAGCTTCTGCAAATCCTCCACGACTTCCTTCGGATCCGCTTCGGGCAGTGCCACACATACTGCCACACGGCAGATTTCCGCATTTTCGGACTCCTTTGCCTGCTTTTTATCGTACACTTTCTCCAGCGTATACATCAGATTTTCCGCAAATCCCACACTGCGCACCGTTCCCAGACTGTTCAGTCCGTAGCGTCTGCGAAGGGTTGCCGGCAGCCAGATGCTGTCCTGCGAGATCTCCACCAGCAAAAAGAGGACTACTGCAAAAAACAGAGACAATACCGCCGCCAGAATGACTGCCCGCACCGGGCGCACATCCGGTACCACGACTTCTGCAAAATCTCCGTGATCCAGCACTTTGATCCGGTCGATCTCCACGATACTCTCTGCAAATTCGTCACACATGGTATCCTCCACTGCATGGGCCAGAGCAATACTCATCTCCGGATCCTGAGTTGCCGCCTGTGTCACCGGAACACTGAAATCCGAGGGAAGTGTTGCCGAGAGGTCTGCGATCCACTGATCTCTGCCCAGAGACAGTGCTTCCGAAGCTCCATTGTCTCCCCGTTCCACAGCCTCCTGCAGATGCTTCTCCACACCATCCAGGAATTCTCCCGTATGGATCATGGTGTTCCATGTAGCCTCGTTAATGTAGTACGCACCCGCCGCATTGGGGTTCTCTTTATATTCTACCTTATAAGTGGAAGAAGCCGCATACCCTGGATCGGGCTGCAGCACCACATTTTTTACATAATAACCGCCACCGAACAGTAATGTTCCCACTACTGTCACAGCCAGTATTTTCCACAGATTGCGGCATAGCCGCAGACACATAAGTCTCAGGTCGAAGGGCTCTTTTCCGTAGCTTACTTCCATGCGTCTACCTCCTGCCTTCTCAGTCGTCATCCTTCTCGGCACGACCATCGTAGGTTGCCTTGAAAGCCGTTACCTGTTCGCTCTCCACACCCTCGGTACTGTCCGGCCAGAACAATACCTTCAGTGTCAGAAGCATCAATTTAAGATCCAGCCACACAGAATAATTCTCGATATATGTTAAATCCAGTTTTAATTTATCATACGGAGAAGTATTGTACTTTCCGTATACCTGTGCGAAACCGGCCAGTCCCGCTTTCACCTTCATACGGAATGCGAACTCCGGCATGACTTCCATGTACTGTGCAATAATCTCCGGGCGCTCCGGTCTGGGGCCGATGAAAGACATATCTCCCCGCAGAATATTGATCAGCTGGGGCAGTTCATCCAGTCGGCATTTGCGGATCACCTTACCCACGGGAGTGATACGCTTATCCCCTTTTTGTGCCAGACGTGCCACGCCGTCCTTCTCGGCATCGGTGCGCATACTGCGGAACTTCATAATATAGAATTCTCTCTGTCCGACGGTACAGCGCACCTGCTTGTACAGCACAGGACCGCCGTCATAAAGCTTGATGGCAAGCGCTGTCAGAAGCATCAGCGGTGAAGTCACCACCAACAGGATCAACGAGCAGATCACATCGATAGATCGCTTGATGAACCGCTGCTCCATGCTCAGAGAGTACTCTCTGGTCAGCAGTATCGGCGTGTCAAATACATGCAGTTCCTCGGAACCGACTAAAATAACATCTGATATTTTAGGCATGACATAGACACGGATGGAATGGGCATAGCAGAATTTCAGGATAATATTACGATCCTTTTCATTAATATCCCAGATTACTACCGCATTGATCTCACCGTTCCGATAATTGTCCAGAATCTCCCGACACAGTTCTGTCGTACCTTTTTTAATGTGCTCACATTTTGTGATCTTATATTTGTCCTTACGGCTTTCAAATTTGTTGACAATGTCTTCGATGGGACGATCGCCGTGGATCAGCAGAAGCTCTCTGGGCGGGAATGCTGTACGATAGATCTTGTTGGCAATATTGGCATAGATGATCACCGCTATGATCTGTAAAAATACCATCAACAGGAACATATCCGCCGGAAAAATGCTGCGGGCCATCATACACAGTTCCGCATAGATCAGCACATCCGCCATCAGGGTTGCAAACACCTGGGAGAAAATAATCTCCGTGTTTTTCATGTATCCCAGACGCATGCCGCCGTAGGTCACGGAGAAAAATATCAGGATTGCACTGTAGATACCGTTTTCCAGCAGAAAGCCACGATACCAGATCTTCTGCAGGGGATCTACCAGTTGGAACTGGAAATGGAACTGCCACATGTAGGCAAACAGGCTGATCTCCAGCAACAGACAGATCATCGACAACCCTATATTGATCAGACGCTTAAAGGATTCCCTTTTCCGCAGTCGGTTTTCATAATAATTACCGTTTGTATTCAAAACAAACTCCTCCTATACTCTGCGTTTTACGGCGCGTACCGCCCAGAAGCAGAAATGCCAGGCACTGTTCGGCACTGACATGCCTTCCGCCTTACGGTACAGATTCCAGATCCTCCGCAAAGCTTCCAGCTTATTCGATGACAGGGATTTTCCTGCTCTCCGATATTTTACCAAATTTTGATCCAAACCACAAGCTACATAACCCTCCCGCAGTATTCTCCACCACAGGGCAGTGTCCTCACTCTTGATCTGGGGCATCTGCAGTTGTTCTTTCGACAGCTGTTCCATATCGAACATCACGGTACTGGTAAAGATTGTGGTATTTTTCAAAGCTTCTTTATAAGTAATCGTGGCCGGCACACGGACAATCTTTCCGGTGCCCTTGCCATTCTCATCGGCGAATTCATAGCCGGTAAACACAAAGGCTGCCTGTTTCTCTTTCAGAAAAGCCAGCTCTTTTTCCAGCTTGTCCGGTGTCCACAGGTCATCTGCATCCAAATAGGCCAGATACCGGCCTTTTGCTTCGTTGACTCCCAGATTACGTGCTCTCGCCGCCCCCAGATTCGCAGAGTAAGTCAGCATGCGGATTCTCGTATCTCCGGTTCTCTGAATATATTGTTCTATGATCTCCCTGCTGCGGTCCGGGCCACAATCCTCCACCAGCAGCAGTTCCCAGTGTGGATACGTCTGTGCCCGGACGCAGTCCATCGTTTCTTCTATATAACGTTCTGCCCGGTACACCGGCACCACAATACTGATCAGTTCCTGTTCCATTTTGCTTTCCTGTTCCTAATTCTTACAAATCGTTATAGTTTTCCCTATCTTTCCGCAAGACGCCTACTTACATCACGATCAGGAAATATCCGCCAAAGGACCGCAGTCTGCCGTCCGCAGCCTCTTGCAATTCCTTCTGTACATCCTCCGACAGGTCCTCCGGCAATAAAATGTAGTCTATACCGGCCTTCCCGGCGCTGTCAAGGCACACAGCAAAATCTATTTTCCTGCCACCGGCTTCTGTCGTGGTATTTTCATCTGTCCGCAGATATTCCGTCTCCCCGGTAGTCGCCAGGTGGCTCATCCACAGATACATATCTTCCTGCCAGGTCTCATAGGTATCATAGGAGTAGCTGCCCAGCGATGCATCCCAGATGCTTCTGCCGTATACCGGGTGGATCTCTGCGCTGTAGGCTCTGGCAGCCTCCATGACCTCCTTCGGCGCCCACAGACTGTATTCCCGTGAGTTTCCTTTTTCCGCATTGTATACAGAAAGCTGCTCCAGAATTTCCCTGGCGGGAGTTCCCTGTTGCTGTCCGGGCATTCCCGTCAGTGCCGGTATCTGCGTTGTCTGTGCCACGGTCCATTCCGACACCGGGTTTCCACCCAGGAACAGGATGCCCAGCAGGATCAGCGCAGCCATCCCGTTTCGCAGGCTTTTCTCTTTTAATAAGTTACACAGAAAGTCCGTTGCTGCCCATGCGATCAATGCTGTCTGGGGTACCGCCGCCCAGATCCATACATAAGAGTAAAAGGCGGTCTGGTATTTTAACAGGATCAGTGCCGTTACGGGACAGATACAGCCAAATGTCACCAGCGCTCCGTAAAGATACAGCAGTTTCCGTGCTTTTCCCGCCCCGGATGCATTGGCTTCCTTTCCGGAACCATAGAGGACAAATCCCAGATACAGGATCGCCAGCAGCAAAAATGCCGCAAATTTTCCATGTTGTGTATAGTCGGTCCAGCCTGTCAGGGCGGACTGCAGAAGTGTCATCATTCTGTAGCCTCCTCTCCTGACCTGCCATGTGCATCAGTCATTTTCCGTTTTTCCCATCGTTTCCGGAACTGGGAAACCAACGCTCCAAGTATCAGCCATGCCACAGTAACAAGCAGGCAGACTCCCGCGCCATACAGGGTCCAGACTATGCAGGCCTCCGCCAGGATACAAAGGATCACGCCCGTATATTTTCTGTCCATCAGACAGGACAGCAGATACGGAAGCAACACCGCCGCCCGGATCGTCACACCGCGGAATCCTCCGTAAAACACATCAAATCCATCCACTCCGGGCATATAGGCCCCTGTACTGAACAGTATTCCCACGATCAGCAAAAACGTCCGTCTTTTCACAGAATTTTCCGGAAAAAGTGCTTTCCCCAGGCTTCCGTAAGCTACATAAGACAACAGCAGCGTAATGCAGGGGATCAGACGATACACCACGTCTACGGGTGCCATACCCGTAAAACGGCTGATGGCCCCGTACAGAGTGGGCAGGCACAATATTTTCAGCCGTAAGGACATCCCCATCGAATATGCCGTCCCCGTGAGAGGATTCACGGTATAAACAGCATTTTCCCTGAGAAATGTGTTCACGGTCTCCACCGTCATATCTCCGGTCAGCCACATGCGGTTCCCCGTCAGTATCCGCAGGATCTGCAGCAGGATCAGAAATGCCAGGATGCCTGTGAGAATCTGTGTACTTTTTTCCTTTGCCGTGTCTGTCCCGCTGTTTTGATCCGCAACCGGATCATTTTTACCGGCTGTGGCCCGTTTTCGTGTCTGTCTGGATATTACAGACAATAATATCGCCGCCAGCAGAACGATTCCCACCTCTGCCAACAGCAGATCCGTTACAGTCAAAAAAGACCACCCTAACAGGCAGCCTGCCAAATGGGCGATCTCTGTCAGCCCGATAATGATCAGGCTCCCCCTGATCAAAATATCCGATGTCCGAAAAGTCATTTCATCTCCCATACCCGCCTTTTTCTTACACGGGCTTTTGTACATCTTACCATATTTATATGGACTTGACAAATATAACAGCATTTCCATACAACAAAAAACCGCGTACCGGAAACTTCCCCATTCCGATACGCGGTCTTTCTCAGTCTGCAGAGGAGAATACTGCATCTGCTTAATTAACAAACTCTCCCTGTTCCAAATAATTAAAATTAATATGTTACATAGCCTTATAATCCAGTCGGATGTTGTCGGCGATACGTGCGATGTACTCGCTGTTCGTAGGTCTTGTCCTTCCGGAGGCTACAGAATAGCCAAAAATCTTTTCGAATGTCTCCACATTTCCTCTGGACCAGGACACTTCAATGGCGTTCCTGATCGCGCGTTCCACTTTCTGATCTGTGGTCTTGAAATGTTTCGCGATGGTGGGATATAACAGCTTTGTAACGCTGCTTACTACCTCCATGTCTTTCCCTGACAAAATGATTGCATCACGCAAATAGTGATAACCCTTCAAATGCGCCGGCACCCCTATCTCCAACATGATTTTGGTTACATATCTCTCTAACTCTGAATCTTTTACTGCAACAATATCCAAAACAAGTCCCCCTTTTTACTTGTCGAGTATTGCTCCTCTGCAGTGACTGATAGAGAAATCATATCATAGCTGTCGATATTTGAAAAGACATTTTTCCGTTAAAATATAGTTAAGAAACTAAAAATGTTACATTTTACCCCTATTTTGTAACATTTTTACGTACATAAAAAACGGATATTTATGCGGTTTTTCTTAAATTTCCTCTTTTACCAGGTAAATCGGACGGCGTTTTACTTCCATGTATGCCTTTGCCAGATACTGCCCCAGAATACCCGTACAGAAAAACTGTACGCCGCTGGTCATCAGGATGATGCACACCAGAGAAGGCCAGCCGGACACCGGATCTCCGAAGATCAGCTTCCGCACGATGATAAATATGATCATCAAAAAGGCAATGATGCAGAACAGCACGCCCACAAAGGAAGCGATCAAAAGCGGTGCCGTGGAAAATGCGGTGATACCGTCAAGGGAATATACCAGGAGCTTCCAGAAATTCCACTTGGTCTCGCCCTTGGCGCGCTCTACATTCTCATATTCCAGCCATTTGGTCTTAAAGCCGACCCAGCCGAAGATTCCTTTGGTAAAACGATTATATTCCCGCATGGACAGGATGGCATCCACCATCTGTCTGGTCATCAGGCGATAATCTCTCGCTCCGTCCATCATTTCCGTCTGGGAAATCTTCTTCATCAGATGGTAAAATCTTCTGGCAAAAAAGCTGCGGATCGGCGGTTCGCCCTTGCGGGTCACGCGGCGGGTCGCTACAGAATCATACCCCTGCCAGATCCATTCAAACATCTCCGGCAGCAAGGAAGGCGGATCCTGCAGATCCACATCCATCATAACCACGTAATCGCCCTTCGACTTTTCCAGTCCGGCAAACATCGCCGCTTCCTTTCCGAAATTTCTGGAGAAAGAGACAATATGCACACGGGAATCCTGTTCGATCAGCTTTTTCACTTCTCTCACAGTGCCGTCTTTGGAACCGTCATCAATATAGAGAAGCTCCAGTTCTATTTCCTTTTCCTTGAAAAAGGGATCATTTTTCGTCAGTTCCTGATAAAACAGGGCAACGCTTTCTTCTTCATTATAGCAGGGAACGATCACGCTCAATAAGCTCATTTTGTAATCTCCTTATGTTTTCCTGTCGCTTTTTCAGGCTTATCTGCGCCACTGTGCGACAGGTAACAGTTATATTATACTATCCTTCGATGCATCATTTCAAGGTCAACACTGTACTTTTTCCGCTTTTTGGATTATACTGGATTTATATATGTCTGTTCTGCAAAATACAGCATATAGGAAACGAGGTTATTTATGACTTTTTTTGAACAGTTTTTCAGCAATACCATTTTCATGACTGCAGCCTTCGGCTGGCTGGTGGCACAGGTTCTGAAGACGCTGATCCATTTGATCGTCTCCAAGAAATTCGTTGCGGAGCGTCTGGTCGGCAGCGGCGGTATGCCCAGTTCTCACTCTGCTACCGTATGTTCCCTGGTAACAGCGGTCTGCTACGAATACGGTGCGGGAAGCTTTGAATTTGCCATTTCCCTGATCCTGGCGATCATTGTAATGTATGATGCTATGGGAGTACGCAGAGAGACCGGTATTCAGGCACAGGTATTGAACGAAATGCTGAAGGTCTTCGAAGATATGGGCCGCAGTGAGATTTCCGCCCATGATAAATTAAAGGAATTCGTTGGACATACTCCCCTGCAGGTGTTGATGGGTGCGCTGTTAGGCATTTTATGCGGCGTGGTCATTTACAGCTTCTTACTCTGATAACCGATCGAGGTGTGATTATATGTGTAAATATAAATTTCGACGGCAGTTTCTGCAGACTGCGGTGCCTCTTCTGCTGACTGTCTCCATGATGCTTACCGGATGTGGACAGACGGGTAACTCCAATTCCCCGGTCCGTCCGATCCTCCCGGATAACAGCCCGGATTCCTCCACGGTTTCTTCCGGGGAAAAGCTTCCGGATCCCGTAACGATCGTTGTAGAGGATGATTCCACTCCTCCCGCTGAGGGCATGGTCCGCAGCCGTCTTACGAACGAATGGGTGGATGCCGATGTGGCTGCCACACGCCCCATTGCCGTAATGATTCCTAATGAGGCCTCTGCGATCCCACAATACAGTCTGTCCGATGCTTCTATTATTTATGAGGCGAATGTAGAGAACCGTATGACCCGGATGATGGCAATCTACGAAGACTGGCAGAATCTGGACAAGATCGGCAATATACGCAGTCTTCGTGATTATTATGCTTACTGGGCATTCGAATGGGATGCTTTTATCGTACATTTCGGCGGTCCGTTTTTCATCAATGAGCTGCTGGCGCAGCCGGATACTCAGGATGTAGACGGTACGTCCGGCAGTGATGAGGCTGCCTTTTTCCGTACTACCGACCGTAACAAGCCCCACAATGCTTATGCTTCCGGTGAAGGGCTGCAAAAGGTGATCGAGAAAAAGGGGTACAGTCTGGGATACCGCGGACTCAGCGATGAGAATCACTTCCGGTTTGCCACCAAGGCGGAACCGAACACCCTTGGGCAGTACGGTGCCAAAGCAAAGGATGCCACCTATATCGATATGTCCGGGTGTTATCCGCTGACAAGGTGTTATTTTGAATTTAACGAGGATGACGGCCTCTATTACCGTTCCCAGCATCTGTCCGGAAGCACAGACGGCCCTCATATAGATGCCGCCACCGGAGAGCAGCTGACTTTCAAAAATATTCTGGTACAGAATACGTTTCACGAGGAACTGGGCGAGGGGTATCTGGCTTTTCAGTGTCATGACACCACCCGGGACGGCTGGTTCTTCACCAATGGCAGAGGAATACATGTGAATTGGGAGAAGACTTCCGATTACAGTGCCACCAGATATTACGATGACAACGGGGACGAGATCATCCTCAATACCGGCAAGACCATGATCTGTATTATCGAAGATGGAGATTCCTTTACGTTCCATTAATGTAAATGGAAAGTTACGAAAGCATAGCCGCGCATAGGCATAGTGAAGACAGCGATGGGCGCTTGCGCACAATTCGCTGTCTTTACTTATGCCGAGATGCGGCGAACGCCGCGATATGAAATAAGATTGGCAGCGTTCTTTGCTGACAATCTTATGAATAGCGTGGCTCATTGCGGATGGTAGTTTCAAATCCACGAACGTCCACAGCAAACGGAACATCCTTCCGCGGTGGGCATCGCGGCATTTATTATAGCCTACGTTACGAAATGCCCTGTAATTTACGTTTTTTCTCTGCTGAGCCCCGGAAGTTTCCGACAAGCGGGGCGAAATCCATGTTTTTTCTCTGTTGAGCCCCGGAAGTTTCCGACAAGCGGGGCGAAATCCGTGTTTTTTCTCTGCTGAGCCCCGGAAGTTTCCGACAAGCGGGGCGTAATTCGTGTTTTTTCTCTGCTGAGCCCCGGAAGTTTCCGACAAGCGGGGCGTAATTCGT